>Ga0213922_1000194_pt1 | contig 35808 bp, 53 predicted proteins | sample McNCre2917MG_FD_165060 | JGI IMG/M metagenome (GOLD analysis project Ga0213922, IMG submission 165060) | Freshwater microbial communities from McNutts Creek, Athens, Georgia, United States - 29-17 MG | ecosystem: Environmental > Aquatic > Freshwater > Creek | place: USA: Georgia | collected... | reverse complement strand
CTAATAATTCTGGTTTGGCCGCCCATCTTTTGTATGATGCTTTGCGGAATCCGATTTGTGATTCATCGGGTATTAATGCGTCTACGAGCAAATGCAATGGTATTTTTGGAAGCGCATCTAAATACTGAAATATTATCATGCATATATTTATTGCTCTGCGAACCCCGGTGGTAATTATACCGCATCAAGAAGAATCATAGAGTGAAACACTAAAGATTCAACCATCACACACGGCCTCCACCCACTTCCCGACGGGTTCCGTTCTCGCATTGCCAGCGCCGGTTAGGTAGGACCAGAACCACCCTGTGCTATCACACACCTTCTCATCCTGCGGGTCACAGTATCCAGTGATTAGCCGGAACGTTCAGTTCAAAACATAAAAAGGCACACTTGACAAAATATGCCTTTTTATGCTAGGGGCACAAGGCCCCTGCTGGTTACTCAGCAACCGCTTCTTTAGAAGCTTTGGTAGCTTTGGTAGCACGAGCTTTGATAGCATCCATGCTGGGCTTTGCGGCCTTGGCTTTAGTAACTTTGACAACGCCATTGTACTTGGCATCGGCATTGTCAATAGCCTCACGGTATGCAGGGTTTGCATACAGCTCGTGACCCTTAAGGAAAGCCACAAGAGCGGGCTTGTCCATTGGGGTTGGCAGTTCAAACAGCTGAATATCGCTGTCAGTCTTTGCCAGGATTTTGACACGAGTCATGTCAGTTGCAAAGCGAACCTTGTAACCAGACTTAGATTTAGAAACACCACCGACCTTGAAAAGTTTAGTCATTTAAGACACTCCATTTAGTTAAGTTGAAAAACAATACAGACACACTCTGTATATTTAGATTGTAGCTGATTTCGAATTTCGTGTCAACCACAATCTAAACTCTTTTTGCCCATTTTACTGAGCCAATTCTCGGCTGTGCGTTTTGACCGCACCAATACCATTGTCCAAAATTCGGGCAACCCCAGAGAAGCCCACAGTGGCAACCACAATGCCTAGCACAAATCCAATGATGATATTACGCATTTTCTGTCTCCTTAACGGACTCAAGTGCCTCATCCAAACGCACCAAACGGCGCTCAAATTTGCCGTACATGCTACCGCAGTACCAAACACCATTTTCCATCACGTAGTAGTACTCGCCACCGCAGTTGTCGACCTGCTCCAGGAATTCTTCAAAAGTGTGAGCCACTTTCCATTCTGTACCCTCTTCCCCACGGTCCCGTCCGTAGAAGGTACACATGTCACCATAGAGCTTTTCATATTGCTCGCTAGGCATATCAACATCAAACTGGCTAAAGGCATGCTTCTCACCAATGTTAGGGCGCAGGCTACTCATGTCGCCCAGAGACACCAGCTGGTTGGCTTTTGCTGAGTCATAATGCTCTTGCAGGATAGCACCATTGTGTTCCAAATAACCATCCCAATGACAATAAACTGATTTACAGACATTGCCGTGCATGACAGCGATACGACTACGTGTTCCCATTTTGAACTCCTTTTAAGCTTCAATACAAGTATTGTACAATTGATCTCTTTTCGAGTCAACCATTATTTGCGGGTGACAGTGGTCTTGAAAACGCCACTCAAAATCACCACTGCACACCAAGTGTCGAAACTCAGTGGGATAGCCAGGGCAGGGAACAGGATGTTCAAACTCCAAATTACTGCAATCGGGCCAATGATGACCAGTGCAAGAATAATCAAAGCCCAAAGAATAACGGTAGTAGAATTGCTCATTTTGATTTCCTTAACTGTTGACAGTTTCAAACGGGCTGAACTCTTCAAGCTCGCCCAACTCTTCGTAAACCCAAGACACGGGGATTTCAAGAATCCTTGCGATGTCTCTGGGTGCTACATCGTCATCCAGCAGATTCTGGATGTCAATTGAAAGTTCACTCATACGGCTCATACAGCCTCCAACATGCTGGCAGGTACATTGTAACGACCCTGCGGGGTGTTAACCAGTACAAACTTAATCTTAATCTTGTCAACGGTGCCTTGATACGTCACGCCGTTACGGTTGCTGGTGAACTTGACAGTATCGCCAACTCGCAGGGCACGGGCTTGTTGTTTTGTGATTTGAGCGCGAGCCCATTTCACCGCGTCAATGATGCTAGACAGCTCGGTGTTGGTCAGATTGCCAAACATAATAGTAGAATTGATTTGCTGGATTGTGCTAAGTCGTTCCATTTTCAAGTTCCTTTTTAAGTTTCAATACAAGTATTGTACAAAAGATGCCTTTTTTAGTCAACCAAACGCTGAAAAATCTGCTGTTGTAAAACAGCAACATCTTCGCTTGGGACGTAAAAATCCGTGGTTGGGTCGTAGTACTGCCCTGCTTTTGGGTCATAATAAAGTACTACACCGCTAGGGTAGTGGAACGGGCCTTCTAAGCCTGCCCGAGGACCCCACTTTGGGTCATGCTGAAAAACGGTATTTGCCATTTTAGTTGGCCATCAAATCAACTTGAACTTGCACACCTTCGTGGGTGATGGCAACACCCACTGGGCGACCCTCACCTTTAAAACTGCTACGACGTCGATCGTAAGCCAATTTTTGGACTGCTAGTCGCAAGGCCTCACCATGACTCACTGTGGCGGTCTTTGTAAACACATCATTGATGGTACCGTACATGCCAAAACCGTTCACAATGTAGCGAATCTTTGTGCTATTACTAAAACCTGATACATGGCGCATTGCTGACTCCTTTTTAAGCTTCAATACAAGTATTGTATAATAGATGCCTTTTTGAGTCAACCAAAAAAAGTAGTACTCAAGTATTACCTGTTGTTTTAATACAACAGAGCTATTGTAGCACTAAATATCTATGTCAAACACTACTTTCAATGAATCATCTCCTAGAAAATTTTCCGCTGGTACCCGGAATTACCATCACAGACGATGGCGTTGACTCTCCTCGTTCGTACACCAACGAAGATATAGACAAAAGAATTGATGCAGTGGCCAAAGGCCTACTGGAATTAAATTTACCACCTAACAGCACAATCGCTGTATTAGGTACAGTCACTTATAATTTTGTCACGCTAAACATTGGCATTGCCAGAGCCAGACATGCCGTTGTTCCTGTAAACTACAAGATACCAAAAGAACAAATTGAATTTTGTGTTCGCGACAGTGGTGCAGTCATTGCCTTCTGTGATGCAGAATTGCGACATCTAGTGCCCGACACCATAAAGTGTATTGCCTTTGAGTCAGAAGAATTTGAGCAGTTTTTAAAATACGGGGAATATGACATGCCTGAATACAATCCTGACTATGTACATTCAATCATGTATACATCTGGTACAACCGGAAACCCTAAGGGCGTGGTAACCACTTATCAAGCTAGAATTATACAAGTTAGCAAAGGACTGCCAACACCAGTTCCGCATCCTAGTAAAAACAGTAGGTTGGTTTTAATTAATCCTTCGCCGCTGTACCACTTGGCAGGAAAAAACAATGTAGAAGTTGAAATGTTTTTTTCTGGGTTTAAAGAAATACATTTGATTCTAATGCCAGTGTTCAACGCAAAAAAATACATTGTTGCCATTAAAAAGTACAGTCCCACTAGAATTACTCTTATTGCACCAATGATGAGCATGATACTACAAGAAAAAGAATTATTGAGTTCTGTGGATACATCTGCTGTAGGTAAGATTGTATTGACTTCTAGTCACGCTCCGAGAAAACTACAAGAAGAAATAATGCGCTACTTTAAAAATGTCAGGGTAATAGAAAATCCATATGGCATGACAGAAACTGGGCCTTTGTTTAGCCAAGCCCACCCATTAAATATTCCCAAGCCTGCAATGAGCGTAGGATATCCTTTGCCAATGGTTGAAGCTCGACTAGACAGCGATGGTGTATTGCAGGTAAAGAGTCCGACTATATTAGCAAACTATCACAATAGGCCAGACCTGTTTAACAACAGCATGACCGAAGATGGATTCTTTATTACTGGAGACATCTTTACTGTTAACAAATACGGATTTTATTTTTATCAAGGCCGTGCCGATGATATGTTTAAATCAGGCGGCGAAAAGATATACCCAAGTGAAATTGAGCCAATTATCGAAAGGCATCCCGATGTGGCCTTAAGTTCAATTGTTGGGTTGCCCGACGAAATTAAAGGCAACAAACCTTATGCATTCGTTGAGCTAAAACCAAACTGTAATACAACCGCAGAACAAATAAAAGATTTTATTGTTAAAAACGTTGCTACATATCAAATACCAAGACATGTATGGGTACTTGATCAACTACCAAGAACCAACATTGGTAAAATAGATAGAAGAAAATTAGTTGAAATGGCCAAAGAACTGTTGTTGACACAAAAACAATAGTGTATAATCAAGGACTATGATGACATATAAACCACTAGATAACCTAGATGGGCAAGTCGCTGTAATTACTGGAGCAATGGGCGGAATAGGTTTTGCTACAGCAACACGACTAGCCAGCCGCGGCGCCCGTATTATAGGTATTGTGCGGCGTGATCTAGAAGAAGCGCAAGACAAACTAAATACATTACCCAACAGTCAACTTGACCATCGCGCAATCTTAGCCGATGTAAACGACAAAAGTCAAATTAACGACGCAGTCAAGCAAGTACTGTCCATTGCAGGAAAATGCAATATCCTAGTCAACACACACGGACAAACTCGACGTATACCACATGAGCGCATTGAAATATTAACTGACGATTTCTTTGACGAGTCGTTGCAAAAAAATCTCCGTTCATATTTTACTGTGATTAGAGGATTTGTACCACTGATGAAACGATCATCCGAAGGCTTAATTGTCAATATTGGATCGGCCGCGGGACAAAATGCCGGCGGTGGTAGTAACCTAGCATATTGTTCAGCCAAAGCCGGAATAGATGCATTAACTAGAAATTTAAGTCGTGCGTTAGCACCAGACATCAGAGTTGTTGGCATAAGTCCCGGAGCATTGGCTACCAAGTTTGTGCCCAACATTGCCGATGGGTTTTATGAAGGTGTTGTGCGAGGTACACCCCTAAAACGTGTACCTGAAGTTGAAGATGTGGCCGCTACTATAGAAGCTGTAGCCACCCTAATTAGATTCGTAACAGGAAATGTCATTACCATTGACGGAGGAAGAACATTATGATCACCAGACCCGCTAAAACCATTATGACTTGTGCCATCACTGGTTCAGTTACAGACCCCAACTCAACTCCTTACTTGCCTATTACCCCAGACGAAATTGCCGATTCTGGACTAGAAGCCGCAGAGGCCGGTGCCGCCATCCTACATATTCATGTTAGAGACCTACAAACACGCAGAACCAGTATGAGCACCGATTTGTACATAAAAGTCGTTGAACGTATTAAAAAATCCAATCCAGATGTGCTAATTAATTTGACCACCGGACCCGGAGCACTATTTTTCCCCGGTAAACAAGTATTGCAAATAGGAGATAGACAAAGTTTGTTACTGCCAGCTAAAGCTCGGGTGGCACACATTGAAGAAATCAAACCTGATATTTGTAGTTTAGATTTTAATACCATGCATCATGCAGGTTATAGCATACGCTTAAATTTCCAGCCGGTGATTATCGAAATGCTAGAGAGAATTAAATCTGCCGGCACCAAGCCAGAGCTAGAATGCTTCGACTCGGGCGATGTGCGACTGGCTCAAGACTTTCAACAAAAAGGACTAATAGAAGAACGCCCACTGTGGCAGTTTGCTATGGGTATTAAGTATGGTTGGGACCACACATCGACAGCGTTAACTCACGCGAGGGCCATGTTGCCACATGATGCATTATGGTCAGCATTTGGTATCTCCAAAGAAGAAATGCCAATGGTGGCAAATACTTGGCTGTTGGGTGGGCATGTGCGTGTGGGACTAGAAGATAATATCTATTTAAGCAAAGGTGTGTTAGCCAAAAGCAATGCCGAATTAGTTACAAAAGGTCGCAGAATAGTTGAAGATCTTGGTGGTGCATTAGCTAACTATGCAGAAGCAAGAGAAATTTTAGGATTGCCAGCTAAGTGATTTTAGTCTATACCGACAGTCAGATACTAGACAACGAGTGGATTCCAAAATTAAGGTTTCCGCAATCATATCGTGTTGTACACACTTATGACGAGTATTTGGCTACGCCAGCAGATTATAAACTTGCATTTACTATGCACCGACTTCACTGTGACTATGATGAAAATTGTGCGGCCTACCAAGGTTTCGAAGAAAAGATAAATGCATTAAGCGCCTGTAGCGACTTAGTCTTTACCTTTGAAAGCGAACTGCACAACTACCACTGGCAAATGTGGGAACGTTGTCATCATAGTAATGTCTATTGGGTATTGCCCGGGCAAGTAAACGATAGCCCTATGAATGATAATATTATATTCTGGGGAGACTGGTTTAAAACAACCACACATGTCTACAAAGAGTTACCTGATAAGTTATCAGAAATCAAGTATGGCGTTAACAAACCAAAGTATTTTGATGCACTACTAGGTGTGCTAAAGCCACACAGAGACTATGTGTATAGCGCAGTTAATTTTCACAAATTAAACGACAAGTTTATAATGACCTACGGTGGTGCATGGAACGACAATGAATTTTATGCTGAAAAATATTTTGCGTGGGAACCAGGCTGTGTTCCAGTTAACAAAATCATTGGTACAGCCGATTGGGTGGATTACTGTGGTGTACGTACAGGACTAAGTCGTGTAATTCCTATACAAGTTTTCAATGATACAGCGCACAGCATTATTGCTGAAACTGATCACGATAACACATTGAGTTTCTTTAGCGAAAAAACTGCCAAGCCAATGATTGCTAGACGTATGTTTGTTGCCTTTAGTGGATATAAGTTTTTACATAATCTACGTAATCAAGGATTCAGAACATTCAGTGACATCATCGATGAAAGTTACGACTTAATTAAAAACGATTACGATCGTTACAAAGCCGCGTTTGAGCGGGTAAGACGTCTATGCGACATGGATCAACTTGAAGTTTATCGTGCTGTACAAGATGTGTTAGAACACAATCATCGACATATTATGCAAACCGATTGGACTCGTTTTGCGTCCGATCAGATTCAAAAGCGACTTGATATTACTTTAGCCCAAGCTTCTTGAGTCGCGTCACCAGGATGGAAACCATCCTCTTGAAAGTCGTTGCGGGTAATAGCCAATTCATACAAACCATTTCGATTAGCGTCGCTGAAGATCCATTGATCAAAGTCTATAGCATTGACCAATGGTTCTAAGTCTCTATTGCCTAATACACCAAAGTCTCCATTGCGACTGACTTCTGCTTTAGTAGTCCAGTAATTTACATAACTCATAAAGTGATAAGGAATACCTTGTGCTTTCAAGAAGTTCTGTGTTTTAACAATTTCCATCAAGTTAATGTAACCTAGGCTAGTGTCGCTAGATACTTTATACATTTCGTTGAACATTCTATGAGCTACTGGATTCTTAAACCAAGTACCCATGCGGCCACCACTGAAAATATAACCTAGCTTATTGCCCGGCAGTCTGCGATAGAACCCGTAGCTATCATATAATGCGTCCCATGCAGGATCTTCTAAGCTGGTGAGATAGTCTAGTCGGCTAACTCCAGACCACATAACAATAACATGATCCGGACGTTCTTCTGATACATTGCGTATCACGCTGTCAGCAATGTACTGATTGCCTGCCGCGGCTTCGGCAACTGTTTTTATTTCTATATGGGGATTTTGTTCTTGAAAATACCGGGGCCAACATATATTTGGACCCCCGGGGTATTCTGGCCATTGCGTAAAGCTACAGCCACTGATTAGAAACTTCATAAACGATTACGCTGGAACTCCGATGTACTGTGCGATAACAGAATCGTCGGGTAATACATCAAGTGCGTCAATTTCTTCTTGTGTTAAGGTAATAGAGAATTGAGCACCCAAAGATAACATAAAATCATTCCATTCAGTGGCCGCTTCCTCTGAAGTAAAAATTCTTAAAGATTTTGGAGTCAGCTCCGGATCATCATACTCTTCTGGCAAACTGTTACCTGAATGACCTTTGGCTCCTTCTTTAATAGCTTCTAAAATATGTGTTCGCGCATTGTTGAACCAAGCTCTGCCGTATGAAACTGCAAGATTACTTGGGATTATTGGGTGAAATGTAGTCCCGTCTGTAAACTTTCCGTCAAGGTGTGCCAGCGAATCGTTTTTTGTTGGGCAATCTGCTCGTACCATTTTATTGGCTTGGATCATTTCCCAACCCTTGTTACAAACAATTTGTTGCATTTCGGTGACAGGTGCACCAGGTGGTCTAGTTCCCACGTTTTGAGGTGCTTGCCCGATTGCCCATTGCGTTAATACTACAAAATATTGTGTCGCCATTTAAAATCTCCTATTGCTAGTATTTAGCTTGTTAGTGGAACATTAAGAACTGATTTTGTACATCAAGTCTTGTTGCACCCAGATCGCCGTGTCCAGCAGGAAATACCACAACATTCCATCGGGGTCGCGGTCCTTCAGGAATACGGTTCATTTGATCATATGTAATAATCGATTCGGGGTCGATATTGTATTTGGCAGATAGTTGCTGTTTAAATTCTTCCCAGGCTTCAGGGCTCTTAACCTGTGTGCGACCTTGTTCATCTTTGACATATTTGCCTTTGGCATCTGTGACAAACAGGTTACGGAACATGTCCTTGGGAATAGTGGGTGCGCCTTTTAGATTCTTACCGGCATTTCTGTGGAATTCAACTTTCTTAACTTCGCGACTCTTGGCGCCACCATCGCTGAAGTTAGGCAATGTGTTAGCTGGGGTACTTGGATCTGTTACCGGATCTCCCATTTTACTATAGAAGTAAAAACGCACATCTGGGTTGTTGCTTTGTACTTGTTTGCTTAGGTCCCAGTACTGTTTGCTAAAGAAGTCGCCAGCATCGTGAATACGCACCAATAACTTAATACCGTTTTTGTCAGCCAATGCTTTGGCTTTTTTAATTTCGCTATCAAACATTGCCATGTATTCAGTGGGGTGATTGACTAGGAAGTTTAATGCTTGTGCGGCACTCATTGATGCGGCTGGGAACATAACGTAACCGCCCTTGCGAGCGTAACAAAACAGCTGGCATTCGCCGGCACCTGGACAAGTTGTAATTTCCACAAACTCACCAGTCTCTTCATCAACAACAATACCGCTTAATGCTGGTAGGGTCAAGTCGTATGTGATAGCGCCTTCTTTTTTGCTTTTGGCCATTTTGGCATTGGTGCCAAGAATTTGTCTAGGTGGGGTAGTAATTTGACGCTTTAGATCTTCTAGGTCCCATTCTTCTGTGCCGTCATCTTTAGTAATGGCTTTGACATTGCTACCATGAATAATAGGCTTAAAGCGATCTTGTTTTGTTTTAGTGCCAGACTTAATACGAGTCAAGTAGGCCTGCATGTCTTGCTTGGACCAAGGCTTTTGCGGAGCGTCTAGTTTGATTGCTTCATCTACATCACCTTGCTCAACGTGAACAGGCTTAACCGTAAAGCCTCCTAATTTATTTTCAAAAAGTTCAGTATATCTCATTTCATTATCCAAGTATCTGGTATTTGTTTGTACTTATCTACCCACATGTCATGCAACTTCTGCCCACTTATACTGTGACTTTTGGCTATACGGGTCATTATCGAATCGATGGTGTCATAAACTTCATCATCGTCTTGTGATTGTATCTTTTTTTGTTTTGCAACTAGTGCGGCTCGTAGTTCTTCTACAGCATCTCCGTCTTTGCTGTGGTCCATGTTTTCCATACTAAACTCGCGGTCTTGTGTAGCATGATATGCTTGACTCAGCCGATCTAAATAACCTAAATTGCGTATGACTTTAAATGCTAGATTCTCCACACTAAACTCACCACCTGTGTCTAGTCCTGCACGTCGCATTTTGCGTAGTTTGTCTGTGATGCGTTTGATGTCCTGGCTGTCGTCTGCTGTTTCAAGTGCATGTTTAATCTGTACAAGCAAATCTTGTACTTTGTGATTTACAGCGCCCGTGCTAATCTTAGGTTGTATATACTTAGGCACTTGTAGCCAACGATTGTCTCGCACACTAAACACACCTTGACTCACTGGTGGTTGTTTTATATCTTCAACATACAATTCTACTTCGTGACCACGAATGCGAATATTGTGTGCATCATTCCAAATCTTTTTCTTGGCTTGGTATAATGCTTCTGCTAAATCATCACATTGTAAATTGCTATAATCAGTGACAACATGCAAGTCAAAGTCACTGAAACGTGTCCAGTTATAATTAGACATTGATCCTGTTAGTACAATGTCTAATACTTCAAAGTTGGGAATTTCAAGATAGTCAACAAAGGTCCCAGCAATGGCCATAAGTCTGTCTCTGACTTCTGGTCGCATTTGATTGTCAGTCCAAGTAGCTGGGTTCAACTCACTGTGGTATGCAATATTGCCTCTAACGAAATCTTGTGCTCTCATGGTATATTTACGCTAAATGCGTCATCAAGGCATTCATCTGTTCCACACCACCCTTAGACAACTGAAAGCCTTGTTGTTTTGCTCTATCCATACGCTGGTCGTATGTGGGGTGTGTGCTATTGGGTTGACTAGCCAATTGCTTCATGTATTCCAGCTCGCCTTTTTTGGTATGCATAAATTTAAACACATTGGCTTTATTGTAACCTAATGCTTTGCAGAGTCTAACAGCAAAATCATCAGCATCCATTTCTTCTTGTCGAGATTTTTCCGGTGCTGGATTGTCTTCAACATGACCTAATGCAATGTGTCCTAATTCGTGTGCAATAGCAAATGCCAACACATCGGGTGGTGCGTCCCAAAACACCGTCAAGTCTATGCTGATGTATCGGTTCTCTGGGTCGCTTTGTATGTACTGTCTATTAGATTTTACTTCGATAGCTGTACCTGCTAACTGTCTAGCCCACGAAGGCCCGGCTAATCTAATTAACTTTGTAAGAGTAGCATTACATCGTTGTTCTAAGGCCTGCATCCTAGGCGCCCAAACTTTAACTAGTGTCTGTGGATCTTTTCTTAGTGTTTCGTGATCTATGTATTCACCGGCTTGAGCATTAGAAGCCAATGATCCTAATGCGGCCGCCCCCGCCGCGCCGGCGAGGCCTTTGAGAATATCCCGACGACCTATTTCTGTGATAAAGTCGCGGGCTCTCATTTATTCAGCGTTCTTTCCGCACTTGGCACGTTTGGCGTTGGTCAATGCACCAAAGTCCACTGACCATTCTGCTCCGGGTGCAACTTCTTTTGCATTAGGTGGGAAACGATATTGTACGCCAGCTGTTTGCTGTATTTGTGCAATAGGCATACGGAACTTGGTCAAGTCATTGCCAAGGTTAACATAAGGTTTGGTGTGTGGGAAAGCCCAGCCAGCAACTTCGCCTGTTGCTTGATTAATAACAATCTTATAGAATCCGTGTGGTACAATAACACCTTGTCCGATAGTAGGATCACCAGCACCGTACAATGCACCTACATAAATTGTGTAAGGTTGATTGCGCTGTACTGCCCATCCACGAACGCTAGTTTCTAATAGTTTCCATATACCACGATTCAACGATCCGTGTTGTGGATACATGTTGGTCATTAAGAAACTTTCAAACTCAACCTGTGCTGACCAAGACAAGTCTCCGTCGGGAGCGGCATGTCCTTTGTCGTACCCAGTGCCAGCATAGTCATCTGGGCGAGCGCCATTGGGCACAGATTGATCTGCTACGAAAGCATTTGTACGTGGAAAGCAACCTAATGCGTTTTGCGGCAATAATGTGTAGGCTACATAAGCAGGGATTTTAACAGGAGCATCATATGCAACTAGGTATGCTTCACGGCATATAGGCTGTACTTGGCGTTGTGTTGCGGCAAATCCGTATGGACTATGAACTGCACACGATTGTGGTGGTAGTGGGGCACGTTGGTCCCAAGCCTGTGCAGAAAATACGCCTGTCAGCAGGGCAATTGATAATAAAAACTTCTTCATTGATGGTCCTTTTAAAATAGTTTATTAACTATTTATGGACAGTTAAGCATCAATGATGTTTTGGGTATAGTCGTAGTTTACCATGTTGCTGTAACTTTGTGTGCGGCGACGCTCACTGTTATCAGCATTAGGAATAATACGTAGTATTTTTGCACCATTGCGTATATGGAATTTAGCCACTGGATCTGTTTGTGCCGACAAAAACTCCATAATAGCTTCCATACTTGGTGGTTCGGGGAAATGTGCCGACAAATTAGGAATTGGGCTCATAGTCACAAATTGTTTAATTTGTGGCAAGTTATTGCGTATCCAAAATGCGGCTTCGCGTATTAGTGTAGCACCGGTATTTTTAATAAATGTAGGATTGTCTGTACGGAACACGCTGTAAAAGATAGCGTGGTCTGCTTGTAAGCACACTGGACTGGTAACATCTAGTATTTCGCCAACATCATCAGTTAGGCCCTTAATATAGGCCACACACAATACTGCTGTGGGTACGTCATTTTCTATCCAGAAAAAAATGTTACGGTCAAATCTGCATCTTCGTTCTAGGCTACGGTTCTCAGTCAAGCTATGGACTGGATCCTGATGAACATATTTTAAGTAGTCTGTGTTGAACTGTTCCGACCGTAAGTGAACAAGCATATTGAAGCCCTCGTGCTATTATATGCGTATTTATTCTTTGTCAACGAAATGATATAAATTAGCTATTAATTTGAGGTTTTGAATATGGCACGTAAGCTGGTATGTAGTTAAGGCCTCTGGCTCTTGCGGCAGTAACTCGGTGGTTACCATCTAGCACCCAACCTGTTGAGGTAGCAACAATGGGTTTTGATTCAATATCATCAATGCTGATGTTCCTAATGTGATTCCAGTCTAAGTCAATTAGTCGACGATATGGATCATCCTGGTCATACTTTTCAGGAGTCTTTAGTTTATCAACAGGTACTTGTTTTAACTGCCAAGTTTTGTGTTTAAGAATTGGCTCTTCTAAGTGGTATTCTTTGTGTATACCCTTGATATAGTTTAGTACATCTCTGCTGGTATAATACCCCTGTGGTTTATTAACGCCAGATAAAACAGCATTGTCGACAGCACGTGGTTCTGTTTGTCCGCTAAGTGCTCGCTGTAATTCTACCAGTGCGGCGTCAACTTCGCTGTCTTTATACAATATACCAATGCCGCCACGAGCTCTCCATAATTCAATATTGGTTTCATAGTCGTCAATTAGGATGTTGGGAGTACCATCGCTTTGGCAAGCATATTTTTCTTTATTGTGATCGTAGATAATTGCTGTAGGAGCATTTTTTCTTAAATGATGTTGTAACCAATCTGTTTTTTCTTCAGCACTTTGATCAACACGACTTTGTAACGGACTGCTGAGTATGCTGTATTCACCTACAGCTTTTAGTACAAATCTGATTAGTTTAGCCGCATTTGGTAAAGCAGGAAGATTGCGAAAGAAGCCGGGATTCTTAGCTACCTGTTCAATTCGCTTGTGTGTTTTGCGGGCTTTGCGCCAGTGTTTAACACCGTGATGTCGGGCTACTTCGCCCCACATATCGGCAAGAACTCCGTCCATGTCAATATAAACAATCGGCCGGGCTTGGTATGAGTTTTCTAGTTCAAATAGTTTCACTGTGTATTTATTACACAGTTATTTCACTTGCTAGGAGTTGGCAACCGTCCGTAGTTAACCCATTCCCAATCATCGTCAGTCATTGGTATCCATTGATTCATTGTGCTATTACCAAATATACAACCATTGCCATAATGGCGTAGGCCGCAATCTTGGGTCCATATTTTAATTCTGCTTGTTCTAGCCGATGATAAATTTCTTTAATACCATCCATGCTTAACAGCCTTTTTTGCTCGCATACGTCCACAGGACTCAAAAAAGTTCCATAGTTTTGTTAGCACTTGCTTCATAGTGCCCACCCATTGTGTTTTTGCTGATTGTAATGCTGAATCCAATACTCAACTTCAGCAGTTGATTTTGGTTGCTTGCTGATTACATAGTATTCTACGCTGTCTTGGTAAGTTGGCGTATGAAATAGACTTTTGATCCATTTTAACATTTGTTATCTCCTTAGTAGAAACCATATTAGTGTTTCTACTAGTATTTATGTTGCACCGCAACAAAATTAGGAGAATCTAACCGATTTTACAAATTGTCTTGTGACCAATTGATTTAAGTCTAATGTGGATACCAAGTCCGCCACTGGAAAACTAGCATTGGTGTAGCAATATTTCCAGTCCCCAAAAAATTCTTTATTTTTGTTATAGAAGTTGTTTGTTAGTATATATTTTTCGTTGGCCTGCTCTGGGGTCCTATCAAAAAATCGCACAACAAAATCTGCGCTATAATGTCTAAAAGGTTGAAATGCTTCGGGGGCAATGTATTGATCGTTATCTTCGGCTAATTCTTGTATAGTTTTACCAATCTCAACATAATTTAAAAAAACTGTACCAGCTTTCCAAATATGCACAGAGTGCAGGTAATCAGAAGGCAACAGTTCACAATCTTTTGGCAATCCAAACCAAGTAACTACATGTCGCGGTTCTGCGCCTCTCGCTACAGATTCACATCGGTGTACCGATATGTTTAAATCAGCTAATGCTTTGCGTACATTAGTTGGGGCTTGTACCCAAAAGTTGTGATTCTGTTGATTCAACAAGCCGTGATATTTTTCAAATATGTTGTGTAGATAGTTTAGGGTATCTTGATCAGTCACTGAATCCACACAACGATCAATGATTGGTTTATAGGAATTTATTAGTTCAATGCACTTGTTGATCTGCAACAATGCCGATTCGGCTTGGTTGTTGCCCAGGCCATAAAATCTAGCCGGGTCATCAATTGGATATTGTTTCTGTGCGGCTTCTACACGGTCAATCCAACGAGGTACAATAGGATTATTTCTTAATTGAAATTCTAACGATATGCTGTCATTTAGATCCAGTGGATCAGCATAGTCAATTATTAACTTTTTATACATCTAGTAATTATACTAGGAAATCAGCACTTTGTAAAATCTTGGTACTTGAACCAGCGTTTCATTCTATGTGCAGTTTTTAAATCTATGCCGTAGTAGGCCATTTGGTCACGGAATAAAAAGAAAGCCGAATGGTGAGTCATTCGGCGTTCTTTCCCACGGCTTTCATAATACTCACCTACAATGTCCCATTCATATTGATGGGCCATTTCGTGGGCTAAGGTTGTTACCATCCACTGAACACAAAACCACTTGTCACTCAGTTTCATAGTACAGTATGTACCCTTATTGGTAAACTCATCATGTCCGGTGCATTCTCCCCAATACCCTTTCCAGGCCCCTAGTTCAATGGGTGGACGCTTTAGCTCATTGTCAAATATATACCGGTTTAAGATATTATATGTGTAGTTAATTTCGTCGATTGTAGGACGAAACGACATACGGCGTTGCTCTGTTAAAGAGGGCAACGGAGCTTGCATCATTGCTCGAATAGGATTTGGTCTTGCCATAGAAAATCGCTCCCGACAATCGTATTTAACGACTGCATGGGAACGATTATACTATGCTAGAAAGACTTATCTGAGTGTAATTTGCCCAACTACAGCATTGGGTTTTGCCAACGCTTCAGCCCGTTTTCTCTTGTATTCTTCGTTATCCACATCTAGCAATTTAAGCTCGGTGCCATTTGTAGTACTGACTTTTTCTGCAGGTTTTGCAGGTTCGGGCACTACAACGGGCTCAACCCGACTCTGTGGTTGCGCTGGGGGATCTCCGCGATCTTGGCTTTCACGGTCTAGCTCTGCTTGGCGGGCACGTTCATTTGCTTCACGCATTTCTTGCATTGCACGACGCCCATTTACCGCCTGATTGCGTTGTGCTCGGGCCGCAAGTTCTGCAGTCAACAGTTGATTGGCATCACCTAGGGGATAACGCATTAGCACAAATACACGGAAGGTAGAACCTTCTTGTGTGATTTGGCTGTCAACTTTGTGATGACCAATAATGGTTGCGCTGGTAACTTTACGTGTCAGCATTTCTGCACTTTCAGCACCATATTTGCCACCGGTGTCGGTTTTGAAGCTCTTGATCATTGCTTCAACATTGCTCTTCATTTGGAATGCAAGTTTTGCGTCAGCGTCAAGTGTGGCTTTTTGCACAGTCATACCCAAGAATGGGCCTGTAGCCTCGCCTACAACAAAAATGTGTTGGGCGGTATTCTCAGGTGGTTGGATAAACCAGTCTGGAACTTTCAACGTGGGTGCAACTGTACCTTGTGCTTTCAGCACAGGCGCAGGCAAAGTCTGCTCGACTTTAGTTTGTGGGTTAGCCGCGCAACCTGCAAACAAAGTGGTTAGTACAGTTACAGCAATTAAGTGACGTTTCATTTTAAACCTTTCAGTTTAGTTAATATAACACAACTATACTATAAAACTCTTTTTAGAACAAGTCAACAACTTGCCATTTTCCGGGTTTCATAGTACACATGATTCCAGCCATGCCCACCGGTTTGCCCAAGTGTGCTTCTCGGTGGGAAAACCACTTGCAGTCAGTACCTTGATGCCTGAATGGTTTTGGATAGCGGTGGAACACGCCCACTTCACTTTCCTCTACCCAATCACCAACTCGAATCCGTTCACGGATTTTAATTGGAGGGGCATCAGTACAGACCATGCTGGATTCCGAGTTAACCACAGGGTTATCTACGGGGATTAAAAATCTTGCCTGTGCAATATCACGAGCATTGGAACAAGCCTGTTGATCCGTCTCTGCGATTCCTTCGCCTTCTGCGTCTTGCCATTCACCATCAACTTGAACACGCATTTGGGCTATACATTTTCTCAGCCCGTTATAAGGCAGTTTTGTTTCTCGAACGTCTGTAATACGTTGCACACCAACTGTACCAGCAACAACGGTTGCAGAACGCAAATAACACTCAGCACCAGCTGAAGCAGAGACAGCTAACGCAATGGCCGTTACAAGCGGGCGCATTCTGTTTTTATAGTCCATATCTTCAACTTTGCTAAAGTGTAGAATTTCTTACTAATCATGTCAGGGCGATCGTTGCCTGACACACCATCTACCACATAAAACTTTCTTGCGGCCAACTGTTGTTCCAATTGGGCAATTTGATCTGCTTGTCTACGGCAATCAATCTTGAATGCGGCAACTTCTTGTTCGGTCATCAACCGAGCTGGCGCGGGCGGGGGAGCCGACGCACAGCCAGTCAATGCTACTGCTAGGATTAGACCGTAACGGCAGTCCATGAGTTTGCCTTAGGTTGGCGATGGAATGTCGCCACAGAGCGAACGGCTCGCTCGGCCTCTTTTTCGTTTACGCCAGCATTACGCATGACATAACGCACAGCCTCGCGGGTGCGAAACTGTAGTTGGAACACGGCTTGGTTAGCCATCTCTTCGGTACGCTCATTCATCGTTTTCTCCTTGGTTGCGATGCTTAGGGTTGCGTTGAAACTTGTTCTTTGGTTTTACCGCTTTGGGACGGAACGGGCTTTCTTTTGCGAACAGCACGAAGTGCGCCCGAGGATTTGGGTTTCCTTTTAGTTTTAGTTTTATTTTCATTTTCAAACTCCTGCTGAACATAATATGACAACATTTTGTGCTCAATGAATGTTACCAAATCTACTTCCAAACTTTCGGCCATGAACCGAACTGGGCATTTACCCCAGCCTCGATATTTTACAAACTCAGCAAACCACTTGCGGTGGTCGGCGTTATTTTCATCAAATGCCACAATGGGTCTTGAACGTAGATACAGTAAACTCATTGATTAATCTCCTGAGTCAATTTGATAACGGTCACCGCAATGTTGGCAAGTGTATTCAGTCAAACAACGACCAACAGTTTGGCTGGTATAAGAGTGCTTACAAGGCTCCCCATCTTTGTTCAATCGTACTTCGCCTGTGGGACGACCATACATATACTGACCGCCACAGTTGGTACAAGTCACAGTATCGTCATCGGCACGATAACCATACCACCCATGCTTAACGCCATAATCTCGCAAATCATCCGGACACGGCATGTGACCAGAACCATTACAAACAGGGCAAACACCTTTTGTCATTTTACAAATTCCTCAATTAATACACAGGCCAACATTAGCCAAACAGGAGCCATAACAATGGCTAAATTTACGATTGCTTGCATATACAGTCCTATCATTTCAAAATTTGATTAACTACTTGGGAACGCACAAATGCATTTTCAATCTTGTCTAGGTCTTGTATGGCCTGTACTTTTAGCATCCTGGCCGCAGGATCGGTTTCGTGATATTGTACATACGTCAACAATGCCGACTGTTCCATGCTTTTTGAGCAAAGTCCCACGATTATCAATCCGCCAATAACCAAAATCGGAGTTGGCAGTGAAAGTATAAAATCAATCATTATGCCACCTTACGAAAGTAACCATAGGGCAGGCCCTGGGTATAACAAAAGTACTCAAAGTCGCCATTGGCTCCCTCGGCGTCCATGAGCCATGCAATCACACGCTCGCGGTTAGTACCAGTGTGCATGAGATTTGCAACACGGTCTTCAAACTTGACAATGGCTTCGGCCTCATCAGCCCGGCGCTGAATTTCTTCTTGTTCGATAGCCTGGCCCAACACTTTGAACTCAGCTTCAAACTGCTCAAGGGTCCAAGCAGACGTATCAATACCGCGAGGACGAACGCCATAGGCATCTTTGTACATGTCCCAATACATGCATTGGGCTTGCTCAAGTGCAGACATTTCTTCCCAAGATTTGAATTGTTCCATTGCTTGCTCCTTTTTACTTACTATTCCACTATTATACAAAAGATGCCTTTTTGGGTCAACCAAGGGCCTTGTACAGTCCCAATACACACAGGACAATGGCTACGCCATTGATGATTAACTGTTGTTTATTTCCCACACGGTATGCCCATGCAAAAAAGCAGATTGCACCGCCCAGGCCCATTGCAATGTTCCAAGGGTACAGTCCGGGGAAAAAGTTCATAATCGCATACATCACTAGGATGAATGCTGTTCCAACCCATTGTATCGTTTCGTTGCTTTTTAAGTTCATGCAATTATTATACAAAAGATGTCTTTTTGGGTCAACCATAAAAAAAGCCCCAAAACGGGGCTTTTTTGTAACTAAAAGTATTACCTTTTAAAAGTAGTACTAGAGTATTACTTTGCTTTAGCAGGCTGGAATGCTTTGAAGAAATCGGCGTATACCTTGGCATAGTCAAATTTCATAGCTTCTTGGGCTTGCTTAACTGCTTCGCTGGTAACAGTAGTCACCGCGTCTGTTGTAACCTTAACGGCTTTTTTGGTGTAGTCTGCTTGTGCGTCAATGAACTCAACCATTGCGTCTTTTACTTTTTCGTTAGTAACGAATGCGTTAACGAAAGTTTTTTTACCGGTTTGAACGGTGTCGATGATAGCGTCTGCTGTAAACATAATTTCTTTCCTTTATATAAGCGAAATTTACTTTTCTTAGAGCCCGCCCTATTGCGGCACCCTACAAAGTATTTATCTATTGTATTAGTGTTTACCATTAAAGTCAAGAGTTTTTTCTAGTGTTTGATCACTAAATTAAATGGTTTTTGGAAATTGGCATACATACTGTATCAATTGTAACAAGGAGATATTGATGTTTAATATTTTTAAAGATGTAGACCGTAGTATGCTAACCAAGTTGGTACTATTGCATATCATTGTGATAGTAGTCAGTAACGCATTGGTTTCGATTCCGGTTGAAATTCTAGGCGTAAAATTAACCTGGGCGGCTTTTACATTCCCGTTGGTAATTTTAGCAACCGATTTGACTGTGCGTTTAATTGGTAAACACATAGCCAGAGCAACCATCGCGGCCGCGTATCCATTGGCCATTCTTGGTAGCATAGCGGTTGTATTAGCCGAAGGTGCACCACAAAGTGTAGCATTGCGTATTGGGTTTGCATCTGCCACGGCTTACGCTATTGGCACAATGCTTGACGTATATGTATTCCAATATGTACGTGAACGTTTCACTAAACAATGGTGGGCCGCTCCTGCATTAAGTATGGTTGCCGCTAATTTCATTGACAGTTATACATTCTTCAGCGTTGCATTCTACAATAGTGCCAATGAGTACATGGCCGCTAACTGGAGCGAAATTGCCCTAAGTCAAAGTCTGCTAAAAATTGCCGTTGGATTCATTGTGTTCTTACCAGCTTATGGTCTACTGTTGAACTACTTGAAAAAACGTGTAGCCGATACGGACCAAGGTTAAATACTAGTATATTTTCAATTTTAGGAGATCAAAATGGAAATTATCGTTGTTGCTCTAGTAGCAATTGGATTCTGGTTAGTTTGGAAAGCCAATCAAACAAACAAGTTTGACATTAACAAAGACGGCAAAGTTGACACCACAGATGTCAAGGCCGCAGTTGCTAAAGTTGAAGAAGTTGTTGTTAAGGCTGAAGAAGCTGTTGTTGAAGAAGTTAAAGTTGTTGCTAAGAAAACTGCAACTCGTGCCAAAGCTGGTGCTAAGGCCGCAGGTACCGCAGTTAAGAAAGCCACTACAAGGACTAAAAAAACTGCGGCTAAGTGATGTCAAGAGTTGATTTTGGGGTTCTCTATAATTCAGAGACCTGTAGATTCCATCTAAACAATTTCAAAAATCTTGACAGTAAAGAGTGGGGCGTCTATGGCGACCCCACTTATTTTTTGAAATTCAAACATCCTAAAAATGTAGCACTACTACATTGGCCCTATCCTGCAGATCCTGCCTTTGGTGAACTAGTGGATCAAATTTATAATGACTGCGAAAAAATCTTCATTACAATAACAGAAGTACATCGCCCGGCCATTGAGTTTATGCAGACTTATGACCGAGACAAAATAGTTTACTATATCGCCGGCTCTGTTGCTGTGCCACTGCAACATGCAGAATTACGATTATATCACGACTGGTTTCATACCACTAGTTTTTTCTATAAAGAATATTTACCCGAGCTGTTAAGTAGAATAGAATACAAAACGCCCAAGGAACATGCGTTTGATGTATTGCTAGGACGTAAAAAACCCCACAGAGATTTTGCTTACAATTATGTACAGAAAAATTTACGTGGCCGCGATTACATCATGCGCTACTTTAACAATGTTGAACCCATCTTATATGAGGATGAAGATCACTGGACCTTTGAACAGCGTGGCGTACGAAGTGATGGTCCTAAGAAATGGACCGTAGAAACTATAGAATACTATGGTCATCGTATGAGTATGAGCCAAGTACTGCCTGTTGAAATATACAATAAGACTGCATACACATTAGTGGCAGAAACCAGTGCTGAAAACTTTTATACATTTTTTACAGAAAAAACTGCAAAACCCATTATTGCTCGTAGACTGTTTGTTATGATAGCAGGGCGTGGATATCTAGCTGAACTTCGTAAGTTAGGGTTTAAAACATTCGATGGTATCATAGATGAAACATACGATACCATCGAAAACCCTATGGAACGGTACGAAGCCGCTATGCAACAAGTTGACTGGCTATGTCAACAAGACCAATCGGTCGTACTAGAAAAAGTATTGCCTATTGTTGAGCATAACTTTAAAGTTATGATGACCACAGAATGGTACTATAACTTTAATAACGATCTAGAATCTAGATTCGACGCAGTTCTTCAGCAAGAGCAAAACTAGCCAAGTTCTTGCCTTTGCTTTCGCACATAATATCAAATTGATCCAAGAAGCCACCGGCCCATTGGTTAACAGCATTGTTCCAATAGAAATCACTGTGCGCTCTAAGTTTGGCTTTTTTGTAACCAGATTCTAATAGAGATTGATAATTTGGAAGAGTTTTTGTACAATGTCCGGCCAAGACGTCTTCTCTTGATATGGAGTAATGCATAGTAGGACGAACACCGCGCCAGCTGTCAAGAACCCGTGAAACTCGGGCATCGCTAGGATCCAGGTACTCCCCTTCTCGAACCCAATGGTGATGGATATCAAGAACAATAGGTAGCAAATCGCTAAGACTGAGACAATCATTTAACCCCCATGCGTTTTCTTCGTTTTCGATTGTGATGCAATTACGTGCTTCTAGGCTAAGACGTTGATATGCCTGCCTAATGCCGTCTGGCCCAAGTCGTCCGGCGATATGTACATTAATCTTAAAGTCTTGGAACGACTTGCCGTATCCCATCCAGCGTACCATATCTGCATGATATTCAAACTCCTCTATAGAACGGTCCACAATATCCGGTCTATCACTCGCAAGAACAACGAACTGACCAGGATGCATACTAAGGCGCACATTGCGATCGCGGGCCAGCCGTCCCACTTCTGCAAAATGTTTTTCGGCATACGTTTGTACATCAGCCTTGCGCCAAAAATACCGCCAGCTAGGCTCAGTATAGGCGGGAAGAATATCAGAGCTAACGCGAACCATACGAAGTTGCTCATCTAGTGTACCTACTCTTTCTACAAGTCGACGGGTTGACTCAATGTTGTGAACCATAATGTCCCACAACTTTTGTTCTGCTACTTCGCGGGTTTGCCTGTTTAGCCAGGTAATTGTAGTGCCGGCAGTATTGTACTGTTTAGCATCATCGTTGGCTTTAATACCGTCACATTGATCTGGGCGGTCAATCCATTTGCAAGCAAAACCGATACGTGGTGTAGTCATGCTTGTATTATATACATAGTTTATTTTCTTGTCAACTATAGATCCACCCTAAATGTTCTTTTTGGTGGAGCCATGTAAAAATGGGCACAGTAAATGGCAATTCCCAACGCCCGTTCCACCCTAGATGGGTGGCCCCCGGAAGAGTTTGAGCCAAATTGGTTTGGGTGCTGGCCCAGGGTTCGGGGTAATCGGGCGTATAAATTCCGGACCATTTTAGTCTGTCTGCGGTAATACCTTCCACTGCAACAGACTCCACAACGACCATGCGGTCTGGGGTATTGTTAGTCTTGTTAGCGAACTCAAAAAAGAATTTGTGTTCTGCGGTAGTCAGATCTAAACTAAAATATAATATTACTGTACCGTTGATGGTTATAGTGTTAATAGTGTCTTGGTCTACACCGTAGGTAATTTCTGGATTGTCAATGCCAGTTAGTGTAACAGCGAATCTAGTGTTATACTTGGTATCCATGGTCTAATAAAAACTCTCGGTACTCGGGATAATACTCTCGAGCATCTAACCCAAACTCTCGATCCCAACGAACTAGCCAGTGAATCAACTGTTGACGTAACTCTTTGACATTGCTGGGCTCAGTTGCAGATAACATATTAATTATAGCTTCTGTATGTCTAATTAACATGGATTCTATATTGGCCACGTTACGCCCCGATGTTATACCTACTTGATCCGTTGTTATTTCTTTTAACTGCTTTAATAGTTCTTGATACTTGGGAATAAGGCTTGTTCTAATGTCTTTGGGCAAAACACAAATTTGTAAATAGTCTGGCTCAGTGAGTGGTATACTCACTATAGCTAATTTATTCTGCAAAGCCCACCTAATCAATTCATCATAGTTGTTTACGCTCAGCAGTTGCGGAACTGTACGCAACACAATATTAAAAGTATCGCTTTGATGTTTAACCAGTTCCAGTATAGTTTGCTTTACATCTTGGGTGTCGGACCCTTGTCTGATGTAATGATTGTTTTCTTTAACACTTTCTATACTGATTTCAATGTCGCATGATCTAAATTGTTTTAGTCTAGTAACAGCTTGGTTATAGGCCATGGTACCGTTGCTGACAAAACTAACACTGATGTCTGTGCGGCCTTGAGCTATTAAAAAATCCAACAACTCAATAAACCTTTTACTAAGCATGGGTTCGCCGCCCATGAAGTGCAATCTATTTAAATTTTTGGTCTCTAGTATACTGGTCTTAAATGACTGCCAGGCTTGATCATCAGCAGTCCAATTGCGATTGGCTGTGGAATCTATCAGTTGCCACTTTTGATAAATGGCGCTGATTTTACTACTGGCCCTAGGATAGCACATCTTACAGGCCAAGTTGCACTCGTTGCCTAGGTCTATGTGCCAGTCAACGGGTTGGCGATCTGTTACTGTAGTAAATGCATCACGCATAGGGCTCTGCTGGTAACTGCGATCAAATGCCTGTTCGGTAAAGATTACAGTTTTAAAGTTTTCTCGTATGCGCCGACTTTCGTGTCCGTGCGCTTCTTCTTTATAGCAATCTCTACACCCATTAATAGGTTCCGCTCCGTGGATGGCGATACGTTTAGCCTGCATAGGCTCAGTATTATACCATTGGCCCACTGTCATGTGTTTAATATTGTACTTGGCTGGATCGGTGTGCGGTTGTTCTTTTTCACTACAACATAAACCGAAACTGCCGTCCCAATAGATGTGTGTGTTCGTCCAAGGGACGTTACAAAATATTCGCTGATCGGGCATGTTACTCTATGATGCCGAAGTTAGCCCAGCGTGTTTGCCCCAAGCTAACCCAACCTAGTGGGCCGCCGAGACTTGGATTCTGGTTGAATACCACGGTGCCTTTGACTGCATCATAGTTGGGTGGGCTACCGGCACTACTAAATGTCATGGTACCTAATGTCAACTTGGGTGTTGTTACAGAGCCGTCGGTGTTTAATAATAAGTTTATCTTGCCGTTTGTGCCTATAGCAATAAGTTGGTCTCTGTTGCTTCCTATAGACATTATGCCCTGTTGCTTTTTGCCAATTTGTATATCTACTTCTTCGTCCCATAGGCTTAAAGCTGAACTTGGTTCTAGTGTGTTTATACCAATGCGTCTGTTAGTCACATATAGTGTGTTGTCTAGTAAACTTTCACCAGCAACCTGCAATTCACTTAACACACCAACAGTCTTTAAGTTGCTGTCTGTGATGCCTGTGCTAAGTCTGTTACCGTTGACGATCTCTTCGCCGTTGAGTGTTACCCGACTTAAATCTATACCATCTTGACGTATTCTGTCATAGATAATTCTACTGTAACCGGCAAAGAAGTCGTCATTGAGATCTGCCTTAACACTACGTTTACTGGCTTCAACCACAGATAAGAATCCAGGACTAGTTTCGGCTATGGTGCCATCAATGTGTAACTCCCCCTCAAAGTGGGTAGTACCTTTGATAGTTAACTCATTGGCAACTAGATTGTTTTCAAATACTGTGTGATCGTCTAGTATGGTAACACGACAAGTGGTAGCTTTATCGTCTATGCCGGTTGATCCAAACTCACGTATAATCCCGCCTTGAATATTGTCTCCGCTAAATGTGTTAACATAGTCAATGGCCGAGCTCTTAATGCTACGCTCAGGGAAATCATATTCAGCAACACGCTGGTCTAGCATACTTTTTAAAGTAGCAGACATCAACAGTTCAAAGTTTACTTTGTTGATATGTGTTTGTATTGCTTCATTTACCAGTTTAGTTGCTGTGGTAGTTATATTATTGATAATAGCTGTTGTAGCTGATGCTAATTGCTTATCAATACTAGCAAGGTTTGGTTCGTATTGTGCGGCCGCTACCTTGGCCGCTGATTGTGCCGCAACATCGACACGTTTTTCAATGTCGAGTGAAGTTAGTCTTTGTTCAATGGTGGTTTGCAAACTGGCGTCAATTTTAGCAGTTACTTCTTCTAGTATCTGCTTTGAAAGTGCGTCTACAAGTCCATTAAGTGTATTGTTAATTTCCATCGAATGTTATTGATATCACATGCTCATAATTCTTTTTAACTAGACTTTTATACATTAAATTTTTATGTACCATGAAGTTGTTGGCTCCTGAGTCTAGGCTGAATTTGGCTAATTGTTTGAAATACATTGTCCTACGGTCAAAAGGACCATACGACATTAAATTATTTGTGGTCTGATCAATTTCGTAAACCGTAGTTTTCCAAGATGATCGGTCCCTCAAGTCCCAATCGTGCGACTCCAAATATGTTCGTTTGCTGTTACCATTTCTCGACAGAACTGGTTGGCTATACTCGCGATCTTTGTAGTCTTGATTTTTATAATCCTTTAGTGTACTTATTACAAATTCGCGGGCTAGACTACAAAGTAATCCAATTTGATCCTGTTGCATTTTATCATCTTGTGCGAATGTAAAGTATTCGTCCAATGCAATCACTGCATCAAATTCTTTTCTGCGTACTGCTAGGTCTTGATATTCAACGTATTCAAACTTAACGCCGGACGCTATTAGAAAATCTCTAGCCGATTGGCTAATTTCTGTAACAGTAATATTTTTAGATTTAAGAGCCAGGATGGCAGGATTAAATCCAACAAACAATACGTTAGTCGGAGCAATGTTATAAAATTCATAAACACCAGCAATGATTTCGTGTTTCTTGTTTACTACATCTTGCTTGTGTGCATTAAAATTAAATGCAGAAAATATACTGTCGGTGTAACTGTCAAATCTTGTCATAATAAACTATTTAGCGACTCGAACCAAATCTAATGTAACACAATGAAACCCACCGCCCAATGTTCTACTGTGACGTAATTCTAGCGGGATGACTGTAAAATTGTAAGCCTCCAATGATTTAATCATTTCAGTCTGCTGGCGGTCAACAATAACAGTATGCTGATCAACTACTAAAACGTTCATAGCAATCCATTTACTAGCATAAGGGTATTGATAGAAGTCTTGTGCTACGACATCATTGATCCATATCTTGTGCCACCCATCAAATGCATTTGGCACAGTATCCGCAGTAACGCGACTTCCGTTCAGCATTACCAAGCCCGGTCTCAACGGAACTATGGTGCTGTCAATGTGTACGCCACTGTAAAAATTACACAGCTCAATACTGGTATTAGAGGGCAAGTTGGCCAGTAGCCAATGGTAAGCTGATTTGTTGCCGCTGGCACTTTCTAAATATAGTAGTCGGTTTTCTCCAAGGCGTAGTATGTTGGCCGCATCCAGCACAAGACCTTGATTTCGTGGCATGTGAATAACATTGGCATCTTTGAGAATGTCATGATAGCATTGCAACTCCATGTCTCTGCAAGGATACATCATTGCGGTATCAATTACGGTATCGCCTAGTACTAGCAATCTGTCACGCGGACAATAATTATACATGCCATCGTGTGTTTGAAAATTTAATGGGTCAGGACGCACAACTTCAACTCCCAGGCTGGTTAATGTTGTGGCTAATATCTCTAGGTCTTCGTTGGTTTCTTCAATGATGCGTTGCGGTACTGGGCCACGTGGTACTGGTGTTTCTTTCCAAGTGGTTTTTTCACTTTCTCTACTAAACACCGGATCATTAACCGGCCAGTTGGCATCAGTGGCGTCACCTACTACAACTCTTTTTAAACTATCCCATTCGTTCCAACTTGATATCATATATGTCCTGTAACTTGTAATGTGTAGCGCGGAGTAAATCCTAAATTTGCGGCCATGTGTGGGGCATCGTATTTCCATTCAACTGCTGTACCGGCTTGCCAGTTAACAAAAGATTTACCTTCGTATTCAGCATAGTGCCCGCTTTGCCACGCTTCTAAGAATATCACCGCTCGCCTAATAGAATTTTCTTGCCCTTCCAATCGATGTAAATTTATATATTTTTTGTATAAGTCTTTGTGTGTAGGCAAAACGGTACCTGGCATCATCCGGTAGTAACTGGTGCCAATGTCTTTCCATCCAAGTTCTTTAAAAAGTTCGATAAAACCCTTGTTCCAACTTGGCTGTGGTTTACGCATATCACACATGTCACCGGTGAACTTGTTTGCAAATCCCATGTCTAACCAATACTTGACATTTTCATCGTCATTAAATTCTTCATTGGTATAGTCAAGTTGACAGTACTCGTTGTCCCAAAATTTTGGTATTTTAAAAACACTGATCATAGTCTTTGATTATTTCATAGTATTCGGGGCATACTTCAGCAAAGTTTTCTTTGCGATACGCATCTTTTTCTTTTGTCCAGTATTTAAACTCTTCCCAATGTGTTAAGTTTTCAGGAGCAGACAACATGTTGAGAATAAACTCGATTTTAGATTTATTATGATAAGTTGACAATTTAGCAATTATTTTTTCTTTGATTGCTGTAGGTAAATGTTCTATATTGTAGTATTCGGGACCAAACACATTATTCAAAAAGCTAGGCAATCCCAATCGATCTAATTCATCTAATGTTTCAGGTAGATAGTAGACATTTATACTACCAACTGTGCATATACTTAAAAATTTAGTGTCAACAGTCCACGGATACGATTTAATTAACGAAACATTTTTTAACAGGTCTTCCCATTTGCCGGGATGCCTATTGTAGGTAAACCTATCACCCGTGTCATCAATGCTAAAGTTAAATTCTATCCCTTTAAATTTATTCCACAATTCAAACTGCTTTGCTGTTGGTGTTACGGTTCCATTTGTATTGTAAAATAACACAATGTTTTTACTCTTTCCGCTTTGAACCAATCGTTCAAGTAAACCTATAGTTGGTTCATCTAACAAAGGCTCTCCGCCATAAAATTCAATACGTTGTAAATTGTTGCTCAATTGATATATTTCGTCAATTTGTGCAGGGCTATAAGACAGAGGTTTAGGTGACGCTGAAGTGTATAGTGTTTTTTTCTTTAGTTTCTTTTCATAAACACGACCCTCGACATTAAACGTTACTGAAGAACCAGCTCTGCAAACTCTGCAACGTAGATTACATTTATTTCCAGTCATTAAATTTATTTGCTTTGGCCCCGATTGATATCCAACATTGACAAAATTTAATAGCTCGCCTTTGGCAAACATCGATCCTTGTGTTAGTAATCTTTTACGCAGACTTTTATTTTTGTGTTCTTCCTGTTCCCAACACCGATTACATACAGGGTTCTTTTCGTTGTTACTAAACGACTCGCGTAGTGCATTGTACTCATCGCTGGTCCACATACTTACAGGACTAGCAGATGGTTCTTTCCAAGCCCGACCGCCTATTTCAGGACAGGGACTATAGATTCCGTTGGGGCCAAATGTCAATTGGGTAAACGGTGCAATACAAAAGTTATTGCGAACGTGTGTTACCATAGTGTATTACTTTAATGTCTTTTTTGTCGGTTTTGTATGTTCGCCATGGATCAATAACTGTACTACCAGGACCTATCTCACAATACAACGGCTGTTCAGTGTTGTTACCGCTGTAGCCATATGTAACCTGTTGATTGTGTGCCAACAGGAATACGCCAACAGCAAATTGTACGTGTATGTTTTCAGTTAATGGGTCGATATAATAAGGTTTGATGCCCATTTCTTCTAAGTAATGCCCTACCAATAAACTATAGCTACCTTCGGTATAGGCTACATTGGGTTTGTATGCTTTGCCGTGTATGTAAACACTTTTTTCATGCCCACGTTCAACAGCTACATCTCGAATAAATCTAGCCATGTTCTTTGCTTGACGTTCACGTGCTTTCATTATAGCATCAAACAAGTCATAGCCCAAATCTAATTCTTCTGCAAGGTAGCGAAGTGCAATATTGTCACGTGGGTGGCAGGGGCCTGCATCACCTAAGCCCGCTGTCATATACTTAGGTCCCATAATACGCATCCGGCTGTTGGCCAATGCGTTTGTGACTACATCCACATTGATGTTACCTTGTTTAATGGCCACATCCTGTATCATGTTAGCCAAGCCAATCTTGGCGCTAATGAATGTGTTGTAAAAGACCTTGATGCATTCTGCTTCGTCCCATGTGCCAACTTCATAACGCGGATCGTTTTGCATCAATCCTTGGTAGAACTTAATTAACTGTCGGGCATCGCCAGTGGTGCTACCGTCTTCGGTACCAATGATAACCATTTCGGGATTGACCATGTCCCACTCAACCGATCCCATGGCAATCAGATAGGGATTATAGATAAAGCGAGCATTGGTAATGTTAGGACGCAACAGCTTACGAGTTGTACCAGGCAATACTGTACTGATTAACACAACCAATTGGTTAGGTTGTGCCCATGCATCAACATCCTTTAGTACCTGTATGACTTTGGTGTAGTCAAAATCTTTGTTCTTTAGGTGTGTAATTGGTTGTTCACCACCGTAAATAGGATCATGCGGTGTCTGGACAGCAATGAAAATAATGTCTTGATCAACTACTGCACCGCGAAGGTTGTCTGAAATTTTAATCTTGTTGCTGGTCTTTGGGTAAATATCATAGCCCGTAACATCATGCTTGGTAGCCATTACTTCTGCACAAGCCATTCCCAACTTGCCTATTCCAATAAATCCTATTTTCATCAATGAGTTCCTTTAATTTTGTTAGTTTCCAGGACTGGTACGCCGTTGTAAATCAATGTTTCTTTAAGAAACTAGGTTTTGATCTGTACTATGTTTCCGACATGAATGATAAGGTTCCATTTTATCAAATATCAGCGCACAAAAGCGAGAATAAACATAGCATTTTATTTTTCGATCAAGAACCAATTCATACGGAACTATTATCAACAGTTGTCGAAAATGTCAGCGACTGGTATTTTACTCCAGGGCAACGGTTTTTTGTAACTAGTGAAAAGTCCAACACAGTTAATAGATATACACAAGGCATGAATGCCACAAGTATTTATTATTTCTTTCATGCTATAGCGGCAAATGAGTGGTATCGCCCATATCGATGGAACCGCCCCGAGTACATTGATCATCAATGTTTGTATATTACCTACAACCATTTAATCACTGCGTATAGAGCTCACCGCATAGACTTAGTTACTAGATTATACAACAAAAACTTAATAAGTCAAGGACTTGTGAGCTTCAAATATGCCGATGAAAAGACGGCAACTGAATCTATACAACAATGTAGTTGGTATACAGATGAATCGTTGTCTATTTTTAACCAAGAGAAACATCGGTTAAAAACATTAACCATCGATACAGAAAGCGTAAATGGTACCTTAAGTGCAAACGTGGACTTGGCTAACAGTAGAAAAGCATTTTTACAGATAGTCACAGAAACAGACTTTTACAAAGATAAACTACATCTAACAGAAAAAACATTTAAACCTATTGTTGCAGGACAACCATTTTTGCTATTAGCCGGGCGCGGAAATTTAGCTTACTTACAGGAGTACGGCTTTAAAACATTTGGGGATTATTGGGATGAGAGTTACGATGCTATAGAAGATCCGGGACAACGTGTTGGTGCTGTTGTTTCTATTGTAGAACAGTTGTCTAATTTAACCCACACCCAACAACAAAACATGCGTAAAGATATGCAACACATTGTTGAGCACAATTTTAATCACTTATTCTTTGAACTTAGACCCGTAGTAGTAGCAGAACTTACAAACAACATAGCGCAGGCGTTAAAATCACGCGATATTTACTACAATCCTGCTGATTTACGCGAGCTTTATCGTCTATTGGTTAACTAAATACTTGTAGACAAGGAGCCGTCTATGGGTGATATTTTCAAATTAATTGGGGACTTAGGTTTTCCAATTGCAGTAGCACTAGCAGGTGGGTATTTTGTATACCTAACTATAAAACTATTATTACAAGGTGTGCTGGGCAGTATTAAAGGAATGGCTGGAATTATTACAGCCTTAGATAATCGCGTTAAAACGATGAACCATGACGTGGTACGTATTGATACTATTGTGTCAAATGCGCTTGGGTTACGTCCCGACGTAGATCGTATTGCTCGTGCTGATGGTAAGAACGACGCTCGGAGAGATTAATGTTGCATTTAGATTACAACTGGGACCTAAGCCCCAGTGGTATTTTGCTTGATGAAGAGCTAAACATCGACAAACTTGGTTGGCAAGATGGAGATTATTTTAAAGTTGAAACCGTAAACGGTCGTAGAGTATTAAAAAAAGTAGACCCTTTAGTAAAGTTTCTACTAGAAGGGAAAGAGAATACAAATGAATGAAATAGTAGAATTAGTCAATAAGTACGGATTTCCGATTGTTATGGCAGTCGGTATGGGATATATCATCAAATATGTTTGGGAATGGAGCACCAAAGAAGTTAAGCCGGTGATATCTGAAGCAAATACTGTGCTTATTGCTCTCATTGATCGTATTCGTATGTTAGATAACGACTTGATACGTTTAAATCAAAAGGTTAATACTGTGTTAACCATTCGCGGTAAGATGATTGAAAGCGATCGTGTTATGGAGACCGCTATTGTCGAAGCTAAGGCTAATGCTAAGTTTCATGATGCCATGGACGAAGCAGATGCCATTGGTAAAAAGAAGAACCCAGACGACAAAGAAGCCGCCGGTGGCAGTAGTTAATTTGTAGTAAAGATAAATTCAGCTTCGGGTATACGGGTTCTACCGTTTTTACTACCCAACACAACAACGCGGCGCAGGCCGCGTTCTGTTTCAACTGTTAAAACAATACATCCGCCAGCCGCATTTGTTGTACCAGTCTTGCTAACAACAAACTTATGCTTGTGTCCTACCAACGGATTAGTTTGTTTGAATATAAACCATCGCTTTTTATTTTGTATTCTAACATCAGTTTTACCAGCCGCATCAACAATTAGATAATTCTTTTCAGCAACATTCAACAATTTTAATAAATCCTCAGCCGTGCTAACATTATTGGGTGATAGCCCAGACGCATCTGCAAACCTTGTATTCAACATTCCGTATCTTACAGCTAAATCATTCATTGCTTCTATACAGCGTTTGTAACCACCGGGATAACTTTCGCACAATATGTCAGCGGCACGGTTATCACTGCGTACCAATGTTATTTCTATTAGTTCTTGTCTTGTAAGGCGTAGTTGTTTGCTGTATAAGAAACTTTGATCCAGCATGGGGCGGGTTTCCATTACTGCCAACACCGTCATTAACTTGGTAATGCTACCAATTGCACGTGATGATGTAGTATCTTTACTGGCTATAACTTTGTTGTCGGCGTCGGCCACCAACCAGCTTCGGGCTGTAAGGTCTTCAGGATCATCAAGTATTGCGGCAGGCTTTGACCAAGCAGGGCATAGGGCCAGAAATACCAAAATAAGTATAAGGCTACGCATTGATCAATCCAAGAAGTTGACGTCATTTTTCATGTGCAATGAATTCGCCATTCCAGTTGTCGCCCAAGTCCTGTTGCTTCATGAACTCGCAACGCTCAATCCAGATTTTGTAGTATTTGTCCATTTGTCCGCCGAATAGACCTTTCATTTTTTTACACATGGCCGCGGCTTCATCAAATTTCTTGGCCTTGTACAAGGCATGCATCTTTTCGTGCTGTTCTCGATCTTTGCTATAGTCTACACCACGTGTGCGTAATGCTGTATAAATTAAATCAGCTACTGTCTTACCTTTTGGTTGTAGGTTATCTAGCATTAGATAGAAGAAATCATCTTTAGTACGGTTGTAAGTTTCTGCCCCGATAATACATAACACACCATATGCTTTACAACGTGCTTCTAAACGTGCCGCTGTACTAACCATGTCGCCTAAAATGTCATAGCTGTGTCGTTCTGTTGAGCCCATCTCACCGATGAAGCCAATACCACTGTTACAACCCCAACCCATTGCGGCCGGTGGCAAGCCTTGTGCTTCCATCAGCTTGGTATATTCATCCACTGCATCCAACATTTCTAAGCCAACTTTAACAATAGTGCGAGCATGATTTGGATCTTCAATCGGAGCACCATGTATGTGCATCGACGCATCGCCCACATACTTGATAACCATACCTTTATTGTCTAACATTGGTTTACTAATGGCATCCATGTAGCCGTTCATATACTTGCCAAGTCCGGCAACGTCATCGCCGTAGTGTTCGCCAATGGGGGTAAAGCCGCGCAAGTCACTGAACATAACTGATACGTCTTTGCGTACCCCACGTTTAATTAAGTCTGGATCTTTTTGTAACATCTCCACTACTTCTTTAGAGCAGTAGCCAGCAAATTGTTTCTTAATGGCTTGTTTCTGTAAAAATTCACTTACAAACTTGACACCATAGGCATGCAAAGCGACCAAGATTGTGCCAATGGCAAAGGCAGTACTGTCAAATAAGAATAAAAAATTGCTGTAAGCATACTGACTGCCAATAATACCCCCAGCAACCAATACAATAACACTCGCAAGTCCGACATAAGTCCACCTTGTTAAAAATAATAATAGCACACCTGCTACCGCAATAGCAAGTATTTCAACTCCATCTGCATAGTCAGGTCGCTCAATCACAATACCATTAGCCATTGTACCAATTACACTGGCCTGCACATGATGTGGCCATACACTACCAATTGAAGTTGGTACTGGATTACTAACACCAGCCGCAGTTGGTCCAACAATAACGATAGCACCACCCAAATCTTTGGGTAGATCTACTGCACTATATGTTTTTGATTTTTGACTCCAATCAATCCAAATACGTCCAAAGTTATCTGTGGTAATAGGACCAAATGCAGGTATACGCATTTTTTCAACGCCGCCCTCAAACAACTTAACTTGGAATGTTGTATCGCCGGCCGCCACACGTAGAGTTTCCATAGCCAAACTAGGATATAGTTTATCGCCCACTGTAACAACTAATGGGATACGACGATTAACACCGTCTACCTCTGGTAGTGTGTTTACAGTACCAATACCGGCCGCCGCATTTTCAATGACAGGTACGTTGGCAATCATACCAGGGTACGTAATAATTTGATTTAAAAATTCTGGTCCTAATACAGCTGAACCCGGATTACGAGGATTGTTCTTGGTCTTGTCCCCGGGTACGTTGGCAATCACCACAGGATAATGTTTCATTATCTGTGCTAATTCTGAGTCTTGACGGAATCGGTCGGGCTCGGCAAATACACTATTCAAAACAACTAGCCCGGCTTTTCTTGCATATAAATCTTCAATGATATCTGCATAAGTGCCGCGTGGGAATGGCCATTGTCCGTATTTTGACAAACTAGCTTCGTCAATATTGACTGTGACGATATTGTTTTCTGTTGGTGCTCGGTTAGAAATTAGTGTATCAAAATAACGTAGTCTTACACTTTCAACAAAGGTAGGATCCGCTATACGGATTGATAGAACTAAAGCTAATGTAAGTAGTGCAGTCCAGGGACTAAGTAAGATTTTTTTAAACATAAAATATTTAGTCAAAAGAAAAGGCCCTTGCGGGCCTTTGTATGCTTAGTTAATTATTAACCTTTACGGATTGCGTCAACTAAGCCGGGTGTGAACATGTCACGGAACTGGTCATAAACAACCGCAGTTTGTGCTTTTGCCCATGCTAATTCTTCTGCGCTCAAAGGTTGAATTTTTGCGCCTTCTTCAATTAGTTTTTGTTTGGCAATTTCACCGTCACGAATTGTTTCAGCACGTTCCTCACGGCCTGCTTCAATGGCGGCTTGTTTGATAACCGCTTTCATGTCTGCATCTAGGCTATCCCAGAAACGATCACCAATAATCATAGTTGTCAAGAATAAACTATGTTCTGTATCAAGCACAGTTTTTGTAACAGCGTTCTGCCCCAAAGGATAGATACGTGGATAGTTAGTTTCTGCGCCTTCACAGTTACCAGCTGTCATGTTGTCTACGATTTCTTCTAGTTCGCAAACAAATGGGTTTAGGCCAAGAGCCTTGTATGTTGCTTGTGCAACTGGGTTACGGTTACTACGTTGTGTAGTACCTGCTAGTTCTGCTAGTGTGCTGACTTCTTTATTAGAAATCATCTGACGGAATCCGCCGCTGTACGTGAAGCTTAAACCGCGAACATTGCTGTTATCACGTAGTTTGGCTAACAATCCTTCGCCAACTTCGCCCTCTAGTACGCGAGTTGCATGATTGTGGTCTGTAAAGATATATGGCAAGTCTAAAGCCAACATGTCTTTTTCATAATGCTCAGCCAACCAAGTTGTATACATCTGACTCATTTC
>Ga0213922_1000191_pt1 | contig 35971 bp, 74 predicted proteins | sample McNCre2917MG_FD_165060 | JGI IMG/M metagenome (GOLD analysis project Ga0213922, IMG submission 165060) | Freshwater microbial communities from McNutts Creek, Athens, Georgia, United States - 29-17 MG | ecosystem: Environmental > Aquatic > Freshwater > Creek | place: USA: Georgia | collected... | reverse complement strand
GGAGCCCTCCCATACTGAGTTGCCACACCCCGTCACACGCGTTCTAAGCCCCGTACGCAAGACTTATGTGGGGGTTGGGACAGTATTGAAGGGGTCGGGCTTTTATCGCAATGACGCGCGGCCTGCACCAGAGACAAAGCCAGCCCAATAAAACGGAATTAAAGCAAAAATAAAACCTGAGTCGCTGGAACACCATTTTCTCCGCGGGCCGAGGCAGGCTCATTAAAACCAATTAAAGCAAAATAAAACCTGTCTGGCTGGAACACCATTTTCTCGGGCAGGGGAAGTCTCCGTACGGTGGGCAGACCCCATTATTTTAATATAATAGTACCGTGATATATCAGAAGAATATCAGAAACAATGTTGGGAATGTGCGCGCGACCTGCTATAATTAGTAGTAACCGAATAAAGGAGGTGAAACCAATGGAACCAATGATAATTAAATTTGCTAGTACCCCAGAAGAGCGTGCTTATATGAACGCGAAGATGCGGGAGTACTTTCAATGGTGTCGGAAGATGAACTACGACGCTGCCAACGAAGAGAACTGGAATAATTTTAGCGAGTCATACAATAACCGCTGATATATTACAGACATAGAGGTTGTGAGATGGCGTGCGAACGTGTACGCTTGAAGACAACACAATACATAGGAGCACAATGAATAAATTGGATGAAGCAATCATCAATTCAATCAACAGCCCATACCTACTCAAAAGGTACCACGCCTGGTTTCATACAGACTTGGGAGCCTTTATGAGATGGATACTTTTGGTCTGGACAACAGCGTGCTTTGCAGTAGCGGGACAGCCACTGATTATGGGCATTGCCCTCATCGGTGTGGTTTACATGCCAGCGGCAGGACTCTCAAAGCGAGTGTCAGCCTTTGCCAAGTTCCTCTATATGCCAACACCATCACAATTCGTAAGGAGTTATAATAAAATATGGCCTTCGGTAAAAAACGGTCCAATCCAAAAAACAATCAAACAACCCTAGGAACGTATACGGTTACAGTTACGCAGGGCGCGGCAACAGAATGTGACACATGCTGCCTTCCGCATCCTGTAATGTACTCGTTTCAAGATGGCTCAACTATTTGCGAGATTTGTAAGAATGGTTTATCAGACCAGGATTACATGCTAATGGCAATCTCGGGAATGGGCGGGCTGTACCACATGGGAGGAGATTGGTAATGAAGATGCCTTACAACTGGAAGTGTCCGTTATGCGGGCTTAAAACAGGGACGATTAGCGCGGCTTATCCGCCGACCTGTTCTAATCCTACAAAACACAGCGCGAAAACAGTTGATATGGAGTTGGTTTCAACTAATCCAAAGAAAGATGCAGTAGAATAATTTTATGAAAAGAAAGCACATTGACCGAATTGTATTAATGGACCTCAATGTCGCGCTCTCTAGTAATTTTAAAGAAATGCGTCATCACAACTTTGAGACCTTTGTAAAAGAGGTTGAGGAGTACCGCGATTGGATGGTTGAACTGCTGCGCGACGAGTATGTAATTCTAATTACCGCTCGTGACCAGAAGTGGGCGCGGCCGACCCTTAAGCGCATCTGGGATACACAAGGGTGGTCGCCGAACCATGCGATGTTCAATGATACGGGCATCTCTGGTTCCGAAGCACCTCTGGTAAAAAAGCACCAAGTTTTAAATAAAGTTTTCCCAACATACGGAGATAATCCAAAACAATATTTTGCGATTGAATCAAACAACCGTACGCGGGAAATGTACTCGTCACTAGGCGTAACAGTCTTTGATTGCGAGCGAGAAGGAATGTGGGAAAAACTTCCTTTCTAGGTTGCAAGAAGTGTGCAAGTACGGTATAGTGTAATAAGCAACATAAGTAATACAACAAACAACAATAATTAGGAGAAATATAATGAATGCAACAAATACAGAGTGGCGCAATCCACCAACACCAAAGAACGGGTCACCTGGCCAAGTTCGTAAGTTCGTAGAAACACTACAAGCAAATCCAAATCAGTGGGCTGTTTACTCAACAGGCAACATCGCTAAGACTGGCCACTCAAAGGCGCAGCAATATAAAAAGCGTTATCCAGGAACCGAGTGGTTGGTCCGTGCTGAAGGCGAAGGCTATACAGTCTTTGGTCGCTGGGTAGGTTAATTTAATCACACCGAGTTAGTTCTCCTTTCCGCTTTCTGCGTGCAAATATGTATGCATGCAGCGCCTCGTACTGACAGCAAAAATGCCGACCTACGATGCGTGCAAAGAACTAGCAAGCGTATTGCGCGTTCTTGACGAATATGCATACATTGCTATTTCGGAAGGGAGGAACTGCGGTGGTGCTTGGATGCTGCGTGCGGTATTCAAGTTAAATAATGTTCAGGTTAGATTTTCTGACTTTCAGCAGATGCTTTCAGAGACGATAGCGTCAGCGGGAGGAACTTCGCTTCTGGTCGCGGCATAGCATGGCCCACAGAAACGGCAAGAAATAAAAATAAAACCTACATATCTGGAACACCATTTTCCAGAGGGCAGAGGCCGTGCCTCTATGCGACTTCTGCCTTCTCGGAGATGGTGTTCTTTTATTTTATGTGGTGATATATCACAAACAAATCCGCCCGCTTTGTGCAATATTCGTGTATACTTGAAGTAACACAAACAAGGAGAACACAATGGAAGAAAAACAATTTGTTAGCGGAACAAGCGACTGGCTGGAGTGTAAGTGTGGGAATGCACCTCACTCGTCAGGTTTCTATCCGTGCCGTCAAAACGGAGTAATCCGTGAGCCTGATGGCGATTGGGACGGGACTAGTTACGTCTGCTTTGACTGTGGAAACATTATAAATATAAATACTTTAGAAATAGTCGGACAAGCAACTTATATGGCTGGAATGTTCAACGCAGATTATTTCAGCACTTTATAGTTGCAGTTTGTAACTGACTGTGCTATAATATATACAACCAAATAAACAACACAAACAAGGAGAAAACACAATGGGATTAGATATGTACCTATACGCAAGCAAATACACTTCACCAGCCGAGTGGCGACCTGAAGATGAGCGCAAGAAGTTCAACGACCTCTTGAAAGCAATTGACGGAGAAAAGTTTGTTGATACAGACTTGCCTTCAATCGTTGTTGACCTAAAGGTTGGATACTGGCGCAAAGCCAATCAAATCCACCAATGGTTTGTTGACAATGTGCAGAACGGAGAAGACAACTGTGCGGAATACTATGTAGACCGTGCAAAGTTGATTGAACTTCGTGACCTCTGTAAGTTGGCACTCAAAGATAAAGGTAAAGCAGAAGAACTACTGCCAACACAGGCTGGTTTCTTCTTCGGCTCAACCGAAATTGATGAGTGGTACTTTCAAGATGTCAGTTTGACTGTTGAAATTATTAACAAGTGCTTGGAAATGCCTGACACTTGGACTTTTAAGTATCAGTCAAGTTGGTAATATCCAACAATGCTGATATAATAGATGTAGAGGGGCACGGTTCGTCGGGTTCCGTGTCCCTCTACTAATCACAACAAAGGAGAACTTAATGAGACAATATTTAATACAACAATCAGTTGATGTAGCGGTCACTTATCAAGTTGACGCCAACAGCCTAGAGGAAGCACAGGGATTGGTGGATAGTGGCGACTACGTAAATGAACAAATAATTGATGTTCAGGTACTTCCGTGGGATAAACCATGGGATGTTTCCGAAGTTGAACACTGGACAGCAGTAATGACTGAAGAACAATTAAAACCGTACCGAATTCTAGGACTATAGGAGAACACAATGGCAATGCAAATACTTGAAAAAAACTTAGATAAAGAGGCTGACAAACTCGGCATCGCTATCTTTCAATTGGACGATGTAATTCGCCACGCACAAACCAAGTGTGGCTCAATGCAGTTACTCCAAAAGATGGGACTCGGTAACTATCACCTAGAATACGATGAGTGGAAAGCATACAACGACCACATTGATATTAATTATTATATTAATGAACATGGCGTGCTAAAGGCTCTTGCGTATCCGTATGTTGATGGAGAACTAGACACAGACGCGTCAGTAGAAGTTTTGCTAATTTCTATGCCTTTTGACTTTGAATAAATAGTAGAACCTGCTATAATAGAATCAACACAATTACAACTAAACAAGGAGAAAACAATGGCAACAACAACAATGGAAGATTACTGGAGTGATGTTGAGTACGCATTAGAAGATGCGCACCTAATCGCTTTTGATGGCTGTCACAAGATTTATCTTGCGATGGACGAAGAACAGGCACAGTGGTTTCGTGGAAACTACAACGGACGTGATTGCGATGACCGCAACTTCACGGGCACTCCACAGGAGATGCTGGCAAAACTAAAGCAGTGGTGGGACAACTCTTGTGGTCTCCGCTTTATTCAGTCAGTAGCAACAAACCACGAAAACCCTAACGCTGGCTTCAAGTCGCTTATTCCGCAAGGTGCGAGCGATGCAGAGGACAGTTGGTACGACGACGAAGACGAGGAGTACTAATGAAACAATGGGGAGAACTAGCGCACTTGCCTCACGACACTGTCACGGAAATACTAAAGAAAGAAGTAAAACAATTTTACTATTACGGTATTTGTAGAGACTGTGAAGAATGGAAATTTACAAACAAATACAATGACTGCGAGGCTTGTAATGATACAAAATGAAAAGCAGTATTACTTCATCACATACTTTGACGGCAAGACTGGAAAGTGGATACATGACGTGGACACAGAACAGGCTATGTTCGGCAACAGAATGATTTGGAATAACGACACAGCATCGTTTGAGTCGGGCTATCTCGGTGACGGGGAGTTTGAGGAGAACGAAGAAGAAGTAGTAAGACTATTTAACAAAATGTTGGACTGTGGGAATAATCCGCAGTTCCTAATTGACACAAGGAGTTTTTAAATGAAAGCAATTAAAAGAGAAATAGCAAATGAGTTAGACACACTTGAATTCACACGAGCGATGCGTGACTATGTTCAGGCTGGATTTAATCTTCTGTATGTTTGGGAGAATGTCCCAACTGATGGAGTATTCGGTCAAGTACTGCGTGAGGTGAAGTGGCCGTTCAACATGTCCTTTGACGAGTTCATGATGGAGATGAAGAAAGTATATAACTTTATTAATGAGGAGTTTGGTTATGAATCACTATAGAGTTTATGCCGAGTTCTCTGATGAACACGATACAGAGGCACCAACGTCTCAATTGGCTATTGAAAACTTCAAGGCGTACTTAGAATTATTTACAATTGAAGAAATCTTAGAAAAGATGACATTTGGCGTAGATGATTTGACGAACAATATGAGAAGTGATACAATAGACTGGTAAGCAAAAACAACACAATAAGGAGAAAAAACAATGGGTTATTATATAAATACAAGTGATGTAAGGTTCAATATTCCGTACTCAAACTTTGAGTCGGCATACAAGGCAATGTGTGAACTCAACACGACTCACGACCATCTAAAGCGTGGTGGTTCGTTCAGTGGTGGACAACAGCAGAAGAAGTGGTTCTCGTGGATGGATGAAAACTATCCTGAGACCTGCAAGACAATGCAAGACGTTCTCACCGCACTTGGGTTTGACATGGTCTTTAGTCCAACAGATAACGACCTGATAGCAATTTACTACGACAACAAAACTGGTCAAGAGGAACTGTTCCTTGAGGCACTTGCGCCGTTCGTAAGAGACGGTTCATACATTGAGTGGAATGGTGAAGATGGTGCTAAGTGGCGTAATGAGTTCCGAGATGGAAAGATGTACACCAAAAACGGTGTGACGGTCTGGGAATAAATAATTCTTAGATGCTAGACATGGTTCGCAGGGTGTTGTATATTCTGCAACTATGTCTAGCCCTTGGGATTCATACCGTGCGCCTAAGCAACGCTATGCCCAAACAGAGTGGGAGTCTGGTTCAGGATTTAGAATTGAACGCCCGCTGTGGACTAGGCAAGCCGCATGCAAAGAAGAACCAACTGCAACATTCTACCCCGCCCCTGGAGACGTGGAGAAGTTGCGGCGCGCTAAAAGCATTTGCAAAGACTGCCCCGTAAGAACGGAGTGTCTTAATTCTGCTTTAGAGTCTTCAGAGCGTTTTGGCATTTGGGGAGGCAAGTCTGCGCGTGAACGTAGTTTAATTTTGCGAGCACAACGCATTCTAAACGGTGGTAATATGCGACAGGAAGACGAGGAAGACGAGGATTAACCCCTGTCAATTTGTCAGGGGTACCCCTGTCAGAATGTCAGTCCCCCCCTGTCAATTTGTCAGTACCCCCCCTGTCAGAATGACCCCCTAACCATACATATAACCATCCACTAAACCATCCAATTAACCGCGCAACAAAAGTTGCGCTTAAGAGCAATAACTGATATACTTGAATATGTAATAACAACACAACAAAGGAGAAACTAATGAACAAACTTCAAGAGATGGTTGCCACCGAAGACCTCGGCTGGGACCTTGATAAAGCAGAATTAATTTTTGACTGGGCGGACCTCAAAGGATATTGGCCCGACTGGTCTGAGTGGGATTCAGAGCAATTCATTGAGCACTACACAATGGTTGAACAGGAGTACTACCGTGCATTCCCTGAGAGCCCTCTAGCAGCCCGTTACAGGAGCGAAAAAGAGCGTGCCCTTGCCTCGCACCCGACCTCACGAAAGAAGGCCGTATGAGAGCGCAGGCGACGTTGTGCCCGCGTTGCAGAGGATTCATTCCAAACAACCTGACACCTGGATTTTATCCTGGAGCCATTTCACGAGTTGACAATAAAACGGAAATATGTTCTGACTGCGGGCGTGAAGAAGCGCTCAACGGGATTGTCTTCATTGAAGAGTGGCCAGTGTCTGGCACGGACGGATTTGAAGCGGCGACTGACAGGGCGTCAGAACGTATCATCGCGGAAATTTTCCCTGATGAAGGCGTTTGACTCAATCAGTGGCTACGTCTACAAAGCAGAAACCTATTGCCCTAGATGCATGCGGCGGAAACTTTACCATGACGGCGTCATTGACAAAACGCTCAAGTCTCAACCAACAGAAGATATGCTAGACCTTCTCGCCGACGACTTAAAAATAAATAGAGAAAATGAATGGTCATTTGAATCAGACTTCTTCCCTAAAGTTATTTTTGCTTCAGATGCAGAACTAGTCCCAGACTTTTGCAAAGAGTGCGAAAAGTTTGTTTAAATCTGGGGTGGCTCGTTTAATCTCCTTTAGAGAGCCATCCCTTAAGACCAGCCGCGGAGTTCACCCCCGTTTCCTCCGCGGCTGGCACCCTCTCATAGAAACGGCACTTTTACTAAAATAAAACCTATGTCTTTGGAACACCATTTTCTGGGGGCAGGGGCACGCGGGCCGCTGATATATCAGGCCCGTGATATATCACAAGATAATTTTATTTTGAGGTTGGTGTTTGGGCAATGTCCCGATAGAATTGAATTATCAAGTTAGCGAGAAGAAATAAAAAAATCTTCTGTACAGGTTGCAAAGCCTGCGATAATTTGATATAATTGAATCAGTAAGTAATCAAACCAACTAACACAATAAGGAGAATACAAAATGGGTATGGAAACCAGCAAGTGGTACAACACACAAATTCTTGTGGGCATGACCGACCAGCGTGGTCACGCATGGCACTACAAGAAAGATGAGCAAGGTGCAGAGCCGAACCATTACGCAGGCGCAATTCCTGTGGAAGATGTACAGCGCAGGCTGTTCGCATGGTCGGCAACGGAAGCACCAGTGTTTATCCAAGTGCCAGCCACAATGGAAGATGCGACAAGCGTTGACGAAAACGGAAACCCCGTCAAGTTCATCAAGGCTGAAAATCGCAAAGCAATCTTGCGAGATGACACAAACGAGATGTTTGAAATCTTCAAAGATGGCTACGCAATCCACCAGTACAACGAATGGCTCGTGAAGAACCTTGCAAACCTCGTAGATGACGAGTTGGCAATCGGTTCGGCAGGGTTGCTCAAAAATGGTGGTGTCGCTTGGGTGTCGCTTGAAATGCCTGAAAGCGTTGAAGTAATTGAAGGGTTCAAAGTTCGCCCTCACTTGCTCGCAACGACCAGTCATATCGGCACGTTGGCAACGACCTACAAGAAAGTATCTACTTTCGTGGTCTGCGACAACACGCACTCAATGGCGATGGGCGAAGATGGTGAGCAATTCAAGGCTCGTCACTCAAAGCACAGCGCTATGCGAATTCAATCGGCTCGTGATGCGCTCGGCATTATCCACAAAATGACAGATGATGTAATCGCAGAGATTACAAAATTGTCAGAGTGGAAAGTAACTGACGAACAGTGGAACACACTGCTCAACCAGTTAGTGCCAGTGCCAACCGACCTTGAACAAAAGACGGCGATTACTCGTGCAGAGAATAAGCGTTGGGCGTTGAAAGACCTCTACGCTAACGACATGCGAGTAGCCCCGTGGAAGGGTTCAGCGCTCGGAGTGTTGCAGGCTTACAACACCTACAACCACCACAAGGCTGGCACAGACAAGAACCGAATTGAGCGAAACATGCTCAATGCACTTAGCGGTTCTACTGGCACAGCAGATGCGAAAGTGTTGCAGGCTCTAGCGAGCCTGTGACACTAGCGGTCGGGCCCGATGGGAAACTGTCGGGCCCGATAGCCCGCCCAAAATTTTTAAAATTTGGCGCGGGGACCGAGGCCGCCGCAAAATAATTTGCAAAATAGGTTGTGAGTTGCAAAATAATCTGCTATAATATATATAGTGGAGAAGAGGGTTCGCGGCGCAGGGGAAAACCTCAGCGTGATGTTGCGAATGATTTGACAGCCGTGCAATAAAATGCTAAAATAGATATTAGTAAGTAACCAACACAATAAGGAGAAACCCAATGAGAAAACCAAGAATGTACGGCTCGCCCGCAATTCGTGTAATCCTTCCAGGCGCACACGAGGAGTGGTTCTACGATGTCGTGGAAGCAGTTCAGTTTGTAACAGAGAACTGGACACAAGGAAAAGAAATCAGCGCACGAGTGCGTAATGGCAACACATACGATGCCGTATTTACGATTATGGAGAACGGCGAAGCATACGCATCACCGCTCTATGCCAAGTTGCTCGCATCAGCACCAGTAAAGATGGAGATTGCGATATGAGCCACTACGCAAGCGAACTTATAGGTAAAACAATCGCATCTGTGCGAGACATTACTGATGAAGAGTACAAGCAACTTGGTTGGTACAAGAACAGCAACCCAACTGCAGTGCTTGAATTCACTGACGACACATACGCTATTGTGATGGCCGACCCTGAAGGCAACGGCACTGGGTTCTTAGACATAGGAGAATACCAATGAGCGAATCTTTAGTGCAAGCCACTCAACTTGTAGATAACGCAATACAAAAAATTGCTGGGCAACAGTTGGTCTCGTCTGCAGAAATGACAGACCTGTTATTGGACATACGACTGTGCTTGATGAGTTGCGAAACGCCTGCAGAACTTGTATAATAGAATATAACATAAACCACAAACTAACAAGGAGAAACATAATGCCAAATCACGTAGATAACAGACTCACGATTACAGGGGACAAAGCGGAACTAAAGCGTTTCGTCTCTGCAACTCACGAAGGCGGAAACGATTATGACTTCAACAAACTCGTACCACTAGACCCACGAGCAAGCAAAGAAGTTCGCTGGGCAAAAGAAGATGGCACTGAGCAAGTATTCAGCGCATTCTCAAATGCCGAAGATGGCTTTGATGGCTATCAGAACGCACTTGATGTGTGGGGAAGTAAGTGGGGTGCTTACGACATTCAACCGAATGGTGCGTGGCACGAAGTTCTTGACAAAGAGGACTACCACGACATTACATTCGCCTATCAGTCGGCTTGGTCGCCTGCTCGTGGTCTCATTCAGCGCATTTCAGCGCAATTCCCTACACTTGCATTTGGTGTTTGGTACACCGAAGAGGGAATGGGTTTCGCTGGTTGGGAGTTATACAAAGACGGAGAAGAGATTGCCGAAAATGGTATAAGCCTAAATAACCTGCCCGAATACGACTGGGACGATGATGCCTCAATGGAGAAGCACGACCAAGCGATGGACGAAGTGTACGAAGCACTAGAGTCCGCACTACACGAAGCAACGATGGAAGTGATGGTGGGGCAATAGCCCCATCACATTCCAGTTAGGAGAAATATGGAAGACAATGAAGAAAACTTTATTCAAGTAGACCCAAAGGACGTTGTAATCAACAGACTGCAATCAACGATTTACATGATGTCAGCGCCACACTCAACAGATGGTGGTAAGGAGCCGCACTGCATTTACTGCGGCACGCCATTCCCCTGCATGACTGTCCGTCTCGCTCGTCGCTCTGCGACAGCATGGCGCGGCTTGGACTGACCTCATAGAAACGACAAAAAACTAAAATAAAACCTACTTATATAGATAACCATTTTCTGGGGCAGGGGCAAAAGTCTAACCCTCAAGTAGAGGTTTAGGGTCGGCGGCCCGTGATATCTCGGTGATATATAACACAAAATAAGGTTGCTATTATCGCACGGTGGGTGTACAATTTATAGGGTAAGAAACAACACAACGAAAGGAACACAATGCTAAATAGAGAAATACTAAACATTGATATGGATATGACCCGTAGGTCTATCTATGACATTGAGCGCGACGTATGGGAAGCCATTGCTGACGCGCACGGATTAGATTACGAGGATATCGCTGACGGCGATTTGACCGAGTGGTTATAATCTGATACAATAGATGTAGTTAGCGGGGCGAAACCGCGCAACATAGAGGACCACGCGTCAAGTCGGTTGTAGCCAAAGTAACCCGCTAACTATTTACAAATAAGGTTGCGTCTAGTGCGATAACCTGATATAATGAATACATACACAACAACGAAAGGAACACAACACAGTAAGTAATTCTTGACAACACATAGGTGGACATACTTCTCACCGCATCAAGTTCTGTATCCCAGCGATAGCACGATAGCCCCTCACACTTTCCTAGGAAGTCCCTGTAGGGCTTGGCACTCCCTCCTGCGCGAGCAACCTCTGTCGGATTAGAAAGTCACTGCAACACTATCTGCCGTTGCAACGGTGGTAAATATGTGGGGACTGACGAGTTCTGTTGAGAGTTACTTAGTGGGTTGTGTTCCATACAACAACCTGCTATAATAGAATAGTAATACAAACCACAAACTAAATAAGGAGAATACAATGAATACAGCGTTAGAACTAGTCAAGTATCTTGACGAATTGGATATGTTCGGCATTGACACCGCCGACAGCAAGAAGGCAGGGCTCTATTCAGTCCGAGGCGAAGTTACCCAACTCGTAGGAGAACACGGTGATGTGTACGAAATGCTAGACAGCGTAGAAGCACAAGCAGTTGCCCTCATGTCAGATGCAATTATCGTGCGCACCTGCGGTTGGGCGGCGCCGATTACTGATGGTGATGACCCAGAAGCAGGCGTAGCACCGTCACAGCACTCACAGCGCAGGCGAGTTCGCTTGCTTGTGTGCGCTAACGGCACAGACACAGCGAGCGTTATCCGCTTCACAGATGACTGGGATAACCCAGTATTTGATGAGGGGCAAGCAACGGGCAGTCTGGCTGACGCAGTCAATTCCCTGTTCGTCTGAACAAATCTAGTGGGGCAGGTTGCGAAACTTGCCCCACTATGATACAATATAAGAGTAAGATAAACAACGACCAAGAGGGAAGGGGACAGAAATGTACTTCATCGGCTTCGTAATCGGAGTTGTTCACGGGCTACTCGCAGGGTATATCGTGGCAGTAATAAATAAAAATAATAAGCAATAAGAGTTGCAAAGTATGCGATAATCGTGTACAATGTATATGTAAGGAAATACAAACCACAACTAAACAAGGAGAAACACAATGGGTAATAAAATGGCAGTAAAAATCAAAACTAGTGTCGTTATTGACGCACTAGAAAAGGCACTTACGCTTCGTGAAAAGAAGTTTACGATTAGCGAAAAGGCTGACAAAGAATACGAAAAAGCAAAAGACCAATACCAAGCAGACCTGCTCAAGTTGGTAAAGTCACAAAAGTCAGAAATAACTGATGTGACCACCTATGGTCGTTGGCACAGTAGCAGAAACGAAAAAACACAAGAGATGTCGGTAACTGTAAAAGTGCCTACCTCTCTGATGCCAAAAGAACCCGAGAACAAGGCTGATTACCCGAAGTACAAATACGAAAACGAAGTTGAGGAAATCAACAATGCGCTTCGTCTGCTCAAAATGACAGACCAAGAGTATGTGAACGCCTCAACAATGAAATCGGTATCACAGTACCTCTAAATAATCTTGGTGGGGTAGAGACGAGAAGTGCTCTATCCCGCCTTGACAAGACAGTAAGAAAATGATACAATGGTATGACCGCTTGAGGCTCCCCCTTTCGCCTCGCGGTAGGTAGGGGCTCTGATATTCCTTTCTCGGAGCCCCTACCGCCATAACAATGGGAACGGAGGAAAAGGAGGCAGATGTTTTTTTGGATATTAAAATTTTTATATGACGATTATAAGTTGCGACATAGAGATTAAACTGATACAATATAAGTAACAACCTAACAAAGGAGCAAACAATGGCAGTAGTAAGAGTAAGTGAATACGGAATGGGCAAGTCGGTCACTTTTGACACCATGGAAGAGTCCGAAAAACTTTCGGCCTATCTCAAAGCGCAATTAGAAAACAATCCCGCGCTTGAAGACATGGACGAAGATGAGCGCGTCATAATCAAGATTATGCACGGTGGAATTGGCGTAGTAGATATGGGCGGTGGACGTCGCACTTATCACGTCTCTTCATACAATACAATCGGCGACATTCCATCGGAGTTGCAAGCCACTGCGTAACCTGCTATAATATAACTACTAGGTTCGCAATGATACCCGAGTAAGAGTACCGTAAGCGTCGGTACCACCTAGTATCTAAACACAACTACAACAAGGAGAAACACAATGAATGAAATCACAATCCATTGCGTGGAATGCGATGAGCAAATCACTGCAGAGGAATACGCCTACGGTCACGACTGCGAGGCACAATGAAACTAAGCGGAGAAATTACAACTTCATGCGCATGCGTGGATGAAGAAGGCAATGAGTTCTACAACGAACAATGCGATGGCACTTGCTTTGAGTATGCCGTTGAAGACTTTGCAATGGTAGTAGAGCCGCTATTCCTGAATACTAACTACTTCAAGGTAAGCGGCATTCGCTTGTGGAGCGGGACTGTAGGTGGAATCGCTAAGTGCGACACTGCCCGAGACCTCATCCGTGCAATGTCTGTAGATGGAGAATTCATCCTGCGATGGGAGTTTGACGATGAGACCAATAGTCTCGGAGCAAGACTCTCTCACCACGATAACCCGATGGGCAGTTGGGTAACCGTGGAGCCAGTTGAAGAGCCCGAATACGCATAGACGTCTCTGGAGACGTGCCACAAATCATGGGTTAGGTCATGTGGCACGCCGTCCAGTGCGAATCAGAGTTTGCGACTATCTCTATTCCTTTCTAGATAGGCGCTAGTAAAAGTGTGGGGGCCTTGTGGTTGGGGCCCCACACACTCTGAATTTTCGCCACGCGCCCAGGGGCTCAATGAAACGACGCGCACAAAATAAAACCTAGTTATTACTCATACCATTTTCTCAGGGCAGAGGCTCGCGCCCGTTAGGCTGACCTAACAAAAGTTAGGCGCACCTAACAAGCCCCGTGATATATCAGAACAATATCACCCACAAGTTGCGAAGTGTGCTATAAAGTGATAAACTTATAGTATCGTAAAAATGATACAGCAATAACGACACAGGTAGTCGCAAGCGAGTGGAAGGCTCGCACCTAGAAACTATGTAACACCCATTAGATACAATGTAAGTAACTCAACAAGAAAGGTAACACAATGAAATTCCGAATTACAGAAATTGAAAGTCAAGTAATCCGAACCATTGAATGGGTAGGGCAAGTAGAGGAAGGCTACGGTAGCGGAACACTGACCGTAGAATTTCAGTCGGGCAGAGTGTACAACTACTTCGGAGTACCCTTTACCGAAATTGAATACTTGACAACTGCCGAAAGTATCGGCTGGTACTTCAACAATGTGTTCAAGGGAGTGTTCGGGAAAGACTACCTAGAAGTTACCCCGATATTCTGAAAAAATCTGCCCTAGTAGGTTGCGAGACCTACTAGGGTATGATATAATAATATAGTAAGGTAATCACAACGAAAGGGACACACAATGTACGCAAAAGGTTACATAATGCCTAAGACATACAAGGAAATGGAAATCCAAGTTTGGTGCGCTTGCCCAGTTTGCCACTTGCCAGCCACGAAGTGGGAAACAATAGACAGGGCAGACTGGACAGTAAGCCGAGAGTGCACAGACTGTGGCACGACTTGGGAAATCTACCACGATGATACAGATATAGAAATAACTCTGTAACACCCATTAGATATACTTTATCTATGAACAACGGAAAGGAAACCACAATGACAACAGGACAATGTGAGCGTTGCGAGGAAGTGACCGAATTGGTCATTACCACAATGGAACAGAAATTCTTTGGTAGTGAATTGACACACTGCCAAGAGTGTTCTGACGCTCTAGCAGAGAAAGCCCAAGAGAGAGACCATCTCTCTTACTGGCGAGGCTAAGCCCGAAAGGGTGTAGCAGAGGAAACTCTGTTACACCCATTGGGTACAATATAAGTACGGTGGAGAAGGTCTCGCGGGCGGCGGCTGCTGGAAAATAAATAAATAAAAAAATGTCTAAATAACTTGCATATTTACCTATAAACCTGTATACTTGTATTATCACCTAATGAAAGGAAAAACAAAATGGCTGGATATATGGACTACTACCCACAGGGAACACGCCTAAGCGACTTCCCCGATACCACCGTCTACGAGTTTGAGGCTACCTGCCCGAACTGTGACGAGGTAGAGGAACACTACAACGAGGTCGTGATGGGTCGCTATGTGGAAGTCACCTGTATCTGCAACGAGTGCGGACACGAGTGGGAAGAAGAACACGACCTGTCAATAGACTAAAAAAAAGTAGCCTGCGAGGTTGCAAAGCCTCGCAGGCTATGATATAATATAATAGTAAGGTACAAACACAACGAAAGGCAAACCAATGAACAGAAGCAGCACATACCTATCAGACGGTCAAGAACTCTCGCTCTCGTTGCGAGAACTAGATACCCCACACTGGGTATCGCTTGACATAAAAGTCAAACAGGACTACCGCACGGTATCAGAGTTGACTTTGGTATCAAATACGGCAGAGCAAGAGGAAGCCCTGCGAGTGCTTGCCCAAGCGTGGCACGAATACAAGGCTACGCTAAAGCAGATAGCAAGCCTCTAAAAAATCTAGCGGGGTAGGTTGCAAAGCCTGCCCCGCTATGATATAATATAGTAGTAAGTTACAAACCAACAAGGAGAACCACAATGAAAACAAAAGTAAAAGGGTTGCCTACCTCGGTAGTGCAGAGTGGAAAGTATGTGCAAATCTGGTGCAGTAGCCCAGACGGAGATAGTTCAGATAGTCAAATCCTAGAGATTAGGTGCGCTAATCCTGAACAGGCTACCGTTGTTTATGAGGCTTGGTGCGAGATGATATGGGCAGAAAACAGCCCTGCAAAAAACTAAAAAATCTAGTCGGGCAGGTTGCAAGGCTTGCCCGACTATGATATAATATAATAGTAAGATAAACCACAACGAAAGGTAAACAATGATTACAAAAGTTCAGCGAGAGGGTCGGGAACTACACCCACTAATCCTACTCAAGCAAATCGGCGGTATGAACCTACTCGCAATTAGCGGTGGTCGTAAGTCGGTCGTATTCTACACAGACCTAGACGGTGACACCTACCCTATCGGCGTAGCGTTGCCAGTGGCGCAAGGTCGTAGCGTAGAAGTCACGCTTGACTGGAACGATACCTACCGAGTGCGCCGAATTCGCAAGGTTACAAACGGCGCAAAGCGTGGTAGCGAAGTCATAGAAGCAGAGCAGACGGAAGTCTACTTTGACGAGGTAGGCGAGGTTGCCTACTCTATGAGTTGCTGGAAATAATCTAAAAAAAGTAGCCCGCTAGGTTGCAAAGCCTAGCGGGCTATGCTATAATATATATATAGGGTGGAGAAGGTCTCGCGGGCGGCGGCCCCCACAGCAACTGCACACTGGCGAGTGGGGCAGACTTGCCACCAGGCGCGTCCTAAGCCATTCTGAGAGCCTGCAGAATATTCAAGAGACTAAGGCAGAACTTTATATCACGCTACTCGCATACGGCGTCCTGAAGCGTCTGGCAGGGTGCAGATATTCCCCCGTCCGAGTTGCAAAGCGTGGGATATGGTGCTATAATAGTATAAGTAAGTTCAACCACTAATGAAGGGAAACACAATGGGTAAAGTATACGCAGGTGAAGCGCACGAGGTGTTTATCTCGTGGAAGGATATCTGCATAGCCTCAACGGGTATCGGTAATGTCTATCAGGTAGACGGCAACCGCTACACGCTTGACTTATCACGCAAGCAACACAATGACGGCGCTATGACTGGCTCAGTGTGGCGCTTGCTCAGCACCAACGAGGAAACGGGTGTAAGCACCTGCGAGAAAGCGGGCTCATTCCGCATTGACGCAGACGGCACGGTAGCCCGCTACCCAGTCGGGTTGCGCAAACTCATAAATAAATAGTAAATAGTGCGGGTTGGTAGTTGCAAAGACTACCAGCCCGTGCTATAATATAAGAGTAAGATAAACACAATGAAAGGTAAACCAATGACTGAAGACCAAGCAATCCGATATATCCGTGAAGCGTTCAATGCGCGCGTACTGCCGAAACTGGAACTAGTTTCAATCCGCAAGCGCAACCTGAATGCCGAACTCTACGCCCAAATGGACGATGACGGGGTATTTGACGAGCCGTGGTGGCTTGACTACGAAGAGTAGTCAATAAATAATATAAATAAATAGTTGCGATTAGTGCGAAAGGGTGCTATAATATACTTATGGGAAAAACAATGAGAAACAACAACTACAAAGCGTGGAGCGAGACAGACCGTCAAGCGTTCCGTGACGGAAACAAACTCCGTGCCTCAACCATTCAGGGCAAGCGCAAGCCAGCCCCGACACTTGAGGAATGGGGCGACCTTGAGGACTGGCTAGATGATTAGCCAGCACACGCCACCAAACACCGATAAATTACTGGCACAGGGTATGGGCACAATGGATATCCTGCACGGACACCTAAAGAGCCTTATGTACGAGGCTCAAGGTGACAGCGAGTACGGAGAGCCAAGCGACCCATACGCACGAGGAGTGTTTGACACGCTCTGCGAAATGTACCGCTTGACCTACGCACTTACCGTTGCAGAAATGGATAGTTATTCAGATGACTAGAGACCGAGAGTTCACCTACGAAGTTCTCCGAGATGACGAGATACTGGAAGTATTCAGTACCTACGCCGAAGCAATGGCGCACCTGCACAGGATACAGCCACACTCCGTAGCGTGGGCAACAGAACACGAAGGGTACGCTATCAAAGAGCAAAGCGAAGTTATCCCCCGATAAGGTTGCAATTCCGCAAAGCCTGTGCTATAATATAATAGTAAGTTACAAACAAACGAAGGGAAACCCAATGCAAGTAGATATGCCGATGAAGTTCGCAGGCTCTGAATCACAGCGCACAGCGAACCAACTCACCCACCAGTACGACTACGAGGAAGCCCGTTGCATTCACTGCGACTGCCGTCCGTGGGGTCGTATCGCCGAGTGGGCGTGTGGTGCGGAAGTTCCACGGGTTATTGAAGAACGGTAAAAAAATAGCGGGTGGGGTTGCAAAGCCTCACCCGCTATGCTATAATATATATACCAAGGGGGGAGAAGGCGCGGAGCGGGGGACAACTTCGGGAATTGCGCGCAAGGTTGTAAAAAAGAAATCTTATGATAGTATATGGAATAATTTGCAATTACTGTCAGAAACTGGTAAACTTGAAGTATGAACAAACAAACAAGAACACTCATCTACATACTGGCAAACCTAGACGAAGCACTCACAGACATAAAGGGTAAGCGTCCATCGCAAGATGTCGTAGACACCCTTCACGCCTCGGTGCTGGACACACGGAACACCATCGCCGAAATGGTCGGCGCAAAGATGGTATTCGGAGAGTAACCTTCGGTGGGGGTGTGGTGCAGGTAACTGTGCTACACCCCTGCTGTACAATATTAGTACGGTGGAAAAGAAGCGGAGCGGGGGACAAAATTTGAGAAAATGGAGAACACAATGAAATGCGACAACTGTAATTTAGAGGTTGCGCCAGAGCCAGCACAGCCAGACAACTTGCCAGACTTGGGTCTGGAGATGTTCCCGCTCACCTTCGGGTACTACGGCGGGTTCTTTGACAACTTCCCAACGGATATGGACAAGCCAACTGGCAACCGTGTCGTATTCTGTCACGACTGCTCGGTAGCGTTGTTTCGTCAGTTCCCGTCACTATTCAGGGGCTTAGACGATGTCGTATTCCCTGTGCAGGGCGGTAAGGTTGCGTACGGGCTACACCCGTGCGAGGACGACATTCCGTGCTGTGAGTTTGCGTGGGCAAGCGCTGGCGAACAGGGAAAGATAAAACTTGTAAACCAAGAAACAATGCAGTGGGAAATACTTGACTTACCTGATACAAAGTGGTAGAATAGATATATGCGAAAGGACAACACAATGAACACAACAAGATATGAACGCAGAGAGTGGCTCGTGACAGCACTCATAGTGGTTTTCTTTACGGCGATTATTTTCGTCATTTGGAACGACTTCTATGACAGAATGACACAGTTCTCGTGCGACCCTTCACCCTTCGTGGTGCAAGAGGGTACGACTATCTATCAACTCGGAATGGCACACTGCACAGGTGCGCGCGAGGTTGCGATAGACGAGGCTGTAGAGCAGTACGGCACGAACCTGCAAATCGGACAAGTAATCTACCTGCCGATAAGCAACAACTGCCCAATCCACGTCACCGATGGCGGTGAAGTATTCCAAGACTGCTAATCCGCCACAGCCCTGGGGCCCTATGAAACGGTAGCGCAGTAAAATAAAACCTACGCGCGTGGAACACCATTTTCTCGGCGCAGGGGCTTCGCCCCAGTCGCTCGTTGGACAAACCCTAACCCTCAAGTAAAGGTTTAGAGTTGGGCGGCGGCTGTTAGGTCAGCCTAACACTTGTAAGGTCAGCCTAACAAAAAGTTATCCACAGGCTGTGGGTAACTCTGTGGATAACTATTGTGGAATATGTCACAATATTGTAATATAAATTGGCTTGACATTGTCGCACCCATACCCTATACTTGTATATGTCGGGAACAAGCCCGACCAACTCAATGAAAGGCAGTACCTAATGAATACAGTACAGACCCTCATAAATGCGAAGCGAGCCCTAGAACTCGCCGAGCAAGCCTACGAGAGTGCTAAGGCACAATTTGAGGCACAAGTAGCCGAGACTGGCGAAAAGTCGGTAACGGTAGACGGCGTGACCGTTGCGCTTGTGTCGGCAGAACGCCGAGCCTTTGACACGGCAGAACTCGCCAAGCACATTACGGCGAGCACCTACGAGGCAGTCACCAAAGTATCGGTAGACCCCAAAGCCTTTGACAAGGCACGCAAGTCGGGCGATATCACCGAAGCCACCGAGACGGCAGTAGTCACGATTACTCACTACAACCAAGTGAGAGTGACCGAAGCCAAGACGGCAAAGGTAGCCCAAGTAGCCTAAGCGGTTGGGCAGGCTAGGCAGGGTAAAACCTGCCTAGCCCATAACCGAACCGAGCGAACAAGTGTTCGGGCGGCGGCACCGAACATATGTTCGCCTCACGCACATTGGCGAGCAAGCCCTAGATACCCTTCAGACGCAATAGGAAGCCTTTACAGCGCTTGTAAAATATTCAAGAGACTAAGGCAAAAAGAGCCTATCCGAACGCATTAGAACGCATTGTGACGCATATAGTGGCATATTCCACCAGACGCATTAGGAAGCGATTACAGCGAGGCAAGCCCGTTATGGGGCAAGCACCCACATTGTCGCATAACTCGGCTCAGAACGGCTTAGAATAGGCGTTTTGGCGCGGCGGTTGGTGCAAAATCTGGTGATATATTCTCAAGATATTAGGGAAAATATGCCCGTATGAGTTGCAAAGTGTCGCATACTATGGCATACTTTATACATAGGGAAAACGAAGTACCTATACGAAAGGGACATATGCGACCAGCACGCAATAGCAATATCCAATGGTCAGGCTTGACCAATTCACGCCAAGCCCGTACCACTATGGCAGTCAGCCACGACAACGGGGCTACCTATGCCCTTGCCAGTAACCGAGCCTTGCGCACGGAAAAGGATACGCCCGACACACTGGTTATTCAGCCAGTCCTTGTAAGCGCAGTTAGCCAAGACGCTAACGCCGACTACGAGGGTACGGCAGTCCAGTTTCGCAAGAACTGGCTCTACTACCGCTAGACGGTAGCCCTACGGGGCAGGCTAACCACCTGCCCCGTTTGGCGCGGCGGGTATTGGGTTTGCGGGCGGCAGCCCTCACGCCCGACCGCCACCACAAATGCCGTGAGACGCATTGTAAGCCGTTTTGAGAGCCTGTAATCCGTTCAAGAGACTAAGGCAGACCGAACAAAATAAGGGCTTACAGATGGGCTCGTAGCGCAAGTTGTGAGAGTGTTAGGCAAGCCTAACAATGGCAAATTGTACAGTTTTTTTCGTGTGCGATATTATGGGGTATTAGACGCAATAGGAAGCGTTTTGAGAGGGGTCAGCGAAAAATGTCCTATTGACCCTAGCAGAATATGGGTCACGCCTCGCATATGCTAACTAGACGCAAATGGTGGCATATGGCGTTTTGGGCGGCGGCTTGTGGGGCTTGCGCCCCACTCACCACGCTTGGGCTATTCTCGCCCGAACTCTAAGCCGTGCTTAGCCGTGCTTACCGCACTCGTTACCGAGCCCGAAAGCCAACCGAACGCACTTGACCAGTACATAGCACCACTCATTCCGTGACCCTCACGGTAGGCGTAGTCCTTGCTCTCTCGTTCGGCAACCTCAAGTGCGGACATTACTCTGCCGAGTGTCCACTCTAGGTGAGATATGCGGGCGATTAGGGCGTCTGTTTTTAGTTGTTGGTATGTTGTTGTCATATAATAAGTATACAGCAATATGAGACAATAAGCAAGTCAAAACAAGAAAAAATAAATAAAATTATTTGCCGAATTGGCTTGCAAAGTCTCACAGGGTATGCTATAATATAAGTATAAGGGTACAGCGCAACGGAGCGCAGAAAGGGTGGAGAAGGCGTTCCCGCGCGGCGGTTGCTGGGAAAAAAATAATTCAGAAATATGTCGTTACGAGTTGCGTGCAGTGCTAGAAAGTGCTACAATAGATATCACACCACAACGAAAGGAAATAACAAAATGAAAAACTTCGGCTTCGCTTACTTTATGTCCGAATACTGGGCTCCGATGACGGGCGAGCAAGTGCGCTTGGCTTACGAGCAAGTAGCCAGCCAGTACGGCGAGACCCTCACCAGCCTCACGCTTGACCGTGACGGTATGAGTGAGGAATGGGAGACCGAGTACTATATGGTCGGGCTCGTCTCGCAGGACGCCTTCGCAGGCATCGTGGCGGGCGTGCGTGCGCTCGGTATCCGTGTGAAGGAAGCACAATTTGATGTGCCTAAGCACTCTACCGAGAGCCTAGACGCTCACTTCGCTTGGACACTCCAAGACTACGAGACCCGCTCGGCAATTTGGGCTCGGCAGGACGCCGAACTAGAGCGGGCGTAACGCTTAGCGGGCGGGACTGGCAACCCCGCCCGAACAAGTGTTCGGGGGCGGCGGCACTCGGAAAAATAATTTAGGAATAAGTTGCAAAGTGTGGCAGGGTATGCTATACTATAATTACCAACTCAACAAGGAGAAACAAAATGGAAAATCAGTATCTAGTTACTTGGCAGTGGGACAACGAGGGCGACGCAGGGCTCGTCAAGGTGATGTCGTGCGATACCCTCACCGAAGCCGTGACCTTTATGGAGAAGTCCGCAAAGGTAGCGGTTATCCGTGACCGTAGCGCCGATATGGCGGTTGTGTTGCGTTGGGTTAGCCCAACCTTCACGGGAACGGTTGCCCGTTCGCTTGCCGAAGCAATGGCGGTGTAGCAAGCCCTACGGGGCGGGACTGTATGGTTAGGCGCCCAACAGTCTCGCCCTATTTGGCGCGGCGGTTGCTGGAAATAAAAATATTTAGAAATTTGCCAAATTGACTTGCATATTCCCTCACGAGGTTGTATACTTTATATATGAACAACAACACAGACAACCCAATGGAAAATGACGAAATAGAACTCTGCGAGGACTGCGCACTCTGGTCGTGTGACTGCGTGTGTGACGAAATCTCGGCGTGGCACCGAGAAATCTACCTATCACTACGGGGCTAAACCTCACGGGGCGGGCTAACCACCCGCCCCGAACAGGTGTTCGCTCGGGCGGCGGCTTCCCTATATCTATTATAGCACACTATCAGAGACTTGTCAAGTCAAATCGTGATATTTTGCTGATATATCACGGGCAGGGGACGCGCTGGCTTGCGCCCCGCAAGGGTGGCTAGTTCAGCCACTCCCCGCAGTGTGCGCAGACCTTGACGCTACCGCCAAAGGATAGTGTCTCGTATTCGGTTTCAGAACCGCAGACTACAAGCGCACCTTCAGCGGATACGCAATAGGCGGATAGGTATACTTCGTGGTTATTCAGTGTCGTTGTCATATATACAGTATAGCACACTCTCCCACAGATAGCAACTATTCAGAGGAAAAAATAAATAAATATTTTTTGGAAAATAGGTTGCAGAGTGTAGGATATTGTGATATAGTATATATATAAGGTGGAGAAGGTGTCTGGCGCGGCGGGCAGCGGTTGCTGGATTTGCTCGGCGAGCGGGCGAGGCTACGAACCTCACCCGCCCCCGCTATTATTCTCAGTGAGCCAACAAGGCTTGCGCCCCACCAGCCCCCACTAGTAATCCGAGCCGTGCGGGGTTTGTTGCCCGCACCAAGTTGTGTCCCTGTAACCCGTACCTATCTCGTAGGCATATTCTCTAGCGCCACCGTTTAGGTGATAGATACAGTATAGCACGGTTTAGCACACTTTGCAAGTATTTTGAGATAAAAATATTTATTTATTTTTGCCCGTTTGACTTGCATATTCACCCATACCCGTGTATACTTGATATTACCAACTCAACGAAGGGAAACTCAATGGCAAGTATGTCAGACCTAGTAACCAAGCCCGTCAAGGCGGGGCGTTCGTTCAAGGCGTCCTCGTGGCGTGCGGTGGACATTGACGGCGACACCCGTCATATCTACCACTACTCAACCCTAATGGCGGAACTCCGCAACGGCGAACTAGAACAAGTCTCGCAAGGGTGGGGCTCAATGTCAGACAAGTGCGGAATGACGAAACTCCGCTCGGCGCTGGCGAAAAAATAAATAAAAAAATAGCGGGATAGGTTGCAAAGCCTATCCCGCTATGCTATAATATTATATATAGAGATGCAGTGCAACGGCGCACACAAAGGGGGGAATAGGCGCGCGCGGCGGCCTGGGCGGCGGCTTTGCGGGTTCGCCACTCCCGCCCGCCGTTAGCGGTCAGTCCACTGCCTTGTAGCAATGGTCTGGGCAGTAGCCCTCGTAGCCTTCGCCTGCCTCGCTTGGGCAGTCGTTGGAGTGGCACTTATTGTCTGGGTTAGGTGTGTTGTTCATATATACAGTATAGCACACTCTCTCACACAATGCAAGCCAAATAGTGATATTCCTGTGATATATCACGGGCAGCGGCCTCGGCAGAGTTGCGCTGAATATTTTGGGGATTGACTTGCAGGGTGTCGCATATTGCTGTATACTTTGTATACCTACTACGAAAGGAAACCCAATGACATTTGACGAAGCACTGGAACAAATTGGAAAGGTTACAGAGCAGGCTAAGCGAGGACTTATCACAGTTGCCGAGTGCGAAGCACAGCACCTGTGGATTGTGTTGCAGTTCAAGTTCGCTCTAAAAGGCAAGTTAGTCTAAGCGAGTAAGACAGTCACCCCTCAAAGCCCCTTACGGCTTGGTGCAGACCGCCGTAAGGGGAACACGAACTAACCGAACCAACACAAAGGAACACAATGCAAGACCTCAACGCAACGGACAACTGGTGGGCAGAGTTGCTCGCCACAAAGACAGCAGAAGCCCGCCGACTGGCAGAGATGGACTACCCACGCTCGCCAGAGAAGCAGGCAATCTTTATGGACGCATTCCACCGCCTCGCAGTAAGTATGCGGGCAGAAGTGTTTGCAAAAGTTGAAGCAAACTGATACAATGTAATAGTAAGTTACAACCCAACACGAAAGGCAAAACAATGGAAGATGAAAAGGTGATGACAGCGCAGGAAGCGATAGACGGAATGAGAACCGTGCTCGCAGAGTTTGCGGTAACACTCAACAACATTGAGAGCGACCTGCCCTACGAGGGCGAAGAGGGTGGCGCAATGTCAGTGTTTGACGCACTCAAAGACCTCGCCAGCATTGTCGGTGAGAAGTACGACTTCGGCGGTGGACACGGCTACATCTACGAGATGTGGAAGGCGATGCGCGACTAAGCCCCTTACGGCTTGGTACAGACCGCCAAAAGGTACAAAGACCAAAGCGGGCGAGCGTACACCTCTTAGCGGGGCTGTACGCTCGCCTGATGGCATTCTGGGGCGAGCCCTGGGGCCTCATGAAAACGGTCGCGCATAAAATAAAACCTAGTATTTATCAGCACCATTTTCTAGGCGCAGGGACCGAGACGTGCTGAACCCTAACCCTCAACTAGAGGTTGAGACTTGGGGCAGCGGCTTGTTAGGCTCACCTAACAAGTGTTAGGCATACCTAACAACACCGAGCCTCAGTTTGTTAGGCAAACCTTACAAGTGTTAGGCGTACCTAACAATTCCACGTCGCAAGTTACCCGCTAGTAACTTACCCGTCGGTAACTTGGGGAAAAGTTATCCACAGGCTGTGGATAACCTCGCACCCCGTGAGACGCATTCTAAGCCATTCTCAGAGCCTTAGAGCCATTATGGCACAATGCACCACGCCCCCGCCTAAACCCCCCCTCAGAACCCCTTACAGCGTGGCATATGGCGCGGCGGTTGCTGGGTTTCCTGGTGATATATTCTCGGGATATCAGGGATTATTTTGTCTCATACCTTGACATAGACCCCCATAGCCTGTACGCTGTTTACAGGTTGATGAACGAACGATTCAGCCCGAAAGGAAATTATGTCACGCTCACCATTCACCACCGCAGAATTGCGGGCTCTACCTCGCAAGGCTTACGCATTCCGCAACGCCTTCGGCATTTGGGGCATTTGCAACCCCGCCGACAGCGTTGAGACCGTAGTGGCCAACGGCAACAGCGAGGAATTGACCGCAAGCGATTACTACGCAGAACCTACCGCCTCATTCCTCACAAGCACCCGCCACGAAATCGCTACGCAGGCAGAGCGAGCCTACGACAGCGCAGGCTACTGGGCGTGATGCGCCTGATGATGACACTCGCCCACTTGTGGGCGGGTGTCAAGGCGGGGCGTTTCTAGCCCGTCTCAATTCCCCCGAAACCCCGTCTAGCACCCCCCGCTAGGCGGGGTTTTTTTTATCCCCGTGTACCTTACGGATTGGCGCGGACCGCCGAAAGGTACAGACCGAACAAGTGTTCGCCCCGCGCGGCGGCTGATATATCACGGTCGGCGGCTCTAACCCTCTAGTAGAGGTTGAGACTTTATACCCCCCCCCACCCCCACCAAACATACGTTCGCCCTGCAGTAGCCATCGGGCACCCCATACATTTTTCACCCATTTCTGACTGTATAGGAGACCTGCTCGGCCCCTGTATTAATCCTCGGGTGTATCCTCTACAATTTCGCGAATCATGTGTCTGGCGCCTCGTAGACCATCTGTGAGGGCTTTTAATCGCCCCTCAAGTTCTTCCTCGGTCATTCCTTGACCAGTCTCTAATTCATTGTTAATCAGCATCAACAAAATAGCCGTCTGTTGCCATATCTCTATTTCGTCCTGTGCCTCTTTGAGTAGTTCATTGAGTTCTTGGATTGTGCTCATTGGTTATCCCATTCTTGTTCTTTTTGTACAAAGTATTTGGCTGCAATAAGAGTCAGTGCAGAAAGCAGTACTAAAAGGTCCATTAGTTATCGTCTGCTTCCACCATTACGACATACATGACCACTAAGAATATGAGTATGAATGCTTTTAGTATCATTTTACTAAGTCTTTCTTGAAGGTAATCTGGCGTAAATCTTTAATTGGCATCATCCAGCACGGTCTATGACCATGTGGATTCCCATAGTACTTGTCAACTTGGATATCTTTGCCCCAGGCCCAACCATGAAATGTAACGATGTGCCCATCTATTGTTGCAAGGACATATCTACGGTCTTTAGCATCGTTGTTGCGATTGATTAGATACTTTGTGCGAGTTGTTCTAATTTCATTCACTCCATCATCTGGAATGTTATGAAACTCATTGACTGGGTTGTGCCAAGGCACACCCCGTATTCCAGCCCAGGCGATTTCACCTTTACACCCCATAATGTTCTCTTCAAACAACTGTGACAGTGTCCGCTCATATGTGGTGGCTGGGTTGTGCTTTTGACGGTAACTCTCGCTAATACGAAGAATGGTTGAATCTATGACCATCTGCATTTCTTGAGCGGACAACTCGTAATGATGTGGCTGTATCACAAGTCCCTCATTCTTATCTTGTCTGATGTCCATCTCATCTCGTACGCTCTACGACGGGCATTAGCCCCTAGACGGCGGCTTCGCTCTGGCTCTGGAAGGGTGTTGTAGTAAGCAACCCGTTTACGGTTCTTACGTTCCCTCTCGTATTCTTTACGTTTTTCAGGGTCTTTTAGAGGCATATTTCTCCTAATCTGTAAATGGTCGTTGCTTGGCACCAACAAGTGCTGCTTCTTCTGGAGTACAAATCATTCGTCCGTCACGGAATCCTACAGGGCAAATTCTGCCCTTTTCCATCACCCAAAGGTGATACTGATTTGCTTCATCTACCAGTTCTGATTCACGAGGGTAAATCTCAATTGCTTCGTATTCTTCCCCCACTAGTTCGTTCTTAATCCTCTGTAGGGCTCGCCAGTCATGGATTGGTTTTTTATCTCTACGTTTAATAGACAGATACATCCAAGGATGACCGTCTGTGTCTTTGATTTCCTTGATGTTGACTTGATAGACGTCATTGACAAAGCACTGGGTTTCTTTACGCCACTTCATCATCTCATCCCATTGTTCTTGTGAGATGTGTTCTGGCTTATCTGTAGTTGGGTATTCTCCAGCATGCCACTCACCCCATGTTCGTGGCTGAGTCCGCCCTGATTTCTTCTTCTTGCTCATTGTTTTCTCCCTGATTAAGTTGCAATTAGTATATCAACACATTTATGCTTTCGTTGTGATATAGTTTGTCCATCCTTGTAAGGAGGTGTAAAGCATGATATTTGATAAGGGAATAGTAGTAGCACATCACAATGTGCGAAAGCCCTCAAATGTAGGGTGCCCTATTTGCTTTACAGGATTGGCAGGTCCAGCAAATCATGTTGGTTCTCCATTCTGTGAAGAAGGAAGTATTGCATCAGGTGGGAAGTGGTCTCACTGCCAGTGTGATACTTGCAAGAGTGCTGACGGTCTTATCTAACTAAAGATAAAACAATAAGCATTAGGCAAGGTGTTGGCTTTGCTATCCCAAAAACAGGGTGTCGGTTTTTGGAAGGGGGGGTATCTAGTAAAAGCCCCTTTTATATTTAAAACCAAATGGGGCCGAATAGGTGAATTATACAAGATGGGAAAAATGAAAAAAATCTTTTTTGGAGTACACGGTGGCTGAGAAAGTAAGCAAGATGCCTAAGAAACCTGGTCCAGCAAAGATGGATGAGGAAAGCAGACTACGTCTGCAAAGACGAAAACTTGCTGTAGATACTTTGCGACGACAAGCAGAGATTTCTGAACAAAGATTACGAAATGACATCTTTAACATTTGGCGAACTGGAAAAGGGACTATGTTAGAGATTGGCAGAGCATGCGGATACTCAAAATGGTGGGTTGGCGAATTGATTAAAAAAGTCAAGAACGATGATGAGTTATTGGAAGATGCGATTAACCAGTGGTTGGAAGAAAATCCAGGGGAGGAATTAAAGTGACACATAGTGGACCACGCAAGAGATTGCGAGATGGTTTGACATTTCCAAAAAGGATTACTGAAGAAAAGTATCCGTGGAATGAATGGTTTGATGGTGGAATCTGGTGTCTAAAACAAGACGAGGATTTTCATGTAGAGGTTTTATCGTTCCGCTCATGTATCTATATGGCTGCGGCACGACACAAAGTAAAAGTGAAGACACATATTCCTAGACAGAAGGATTGCATTTACCTGCAAAAGACAAAATGACAGAGAAGCCAAAAATTCCCCGAAATAATATGAGGCACCGAAAGATTGGTGGAGAACTTGTTTCTGCATGCGAAATCACAGGTCCTGTAATTATTGATTTGATTCGCGCTGGAATGACTGCGTCGCGCGCTGCAGAGGCTGCTGGAATTGGTAGGTCAACAGTATCTGGATGGGTGTCGCGCGGAATTGCAGAACAAACAAGTATTGAAAATGGCGCAGAACCAAATCCAAAAGAAAAGCCATACCTTGAGTTTGTTCAGAGCATGGTTAAAGCAGAATCTGAATCAATGGGTGCACTTGTTCTTTCATGGTTTAAAGAAGCACGAGCAGGCGACTGGAAAGCCGCTGAAAGATTCCTCGCTCGTCGCTGGCCTCAAGAGTGGGGAGATTCTAATACCGTCAAGGTAGAAGTAAGTGGCGGACTTGGTATGAGTGTTGCTGAGCCACCTAAACAACTAACACTGCAAGAAGATGAAGACCGTAAGAGGGCAATTCTTGAAGCACTTGTTGAAGCGGGAGATTTACCACCAAATGTTCTTGGCGCTTGGGATGGCGACAAAGATGCAGATGTAATTGATGCAGAGGTAATAGATGAGCAGTAAAGACGCATTGTCTGCTCTTACTGACTGGAAACAGCCATGTGGGTTTAAGTTCCCACACACTATGCACCCTAAACAACAAGCATTTCTTACTTGGACGACAACACGAGAAGCACTCTATGGTGGCGCTGCAGGTGGAGGAAAGTCAGATACTTTGTTGATGTCTGCACTTCAGTACATCTGTGTCCCTGGATATTCGGCTCTCTTAGTGCGTCAAACTTATCCGCAGTTGTCTGGTCCAGACGGATTCCTTGACCGCACTAATGCTTGGCTTTCTAATACTGGCGCACACTATGTTGCGACTAATAAGCGATGGACATTTCCATCTGGCGCGACTTTGACATTTGACCACTGTGAACGAGATGAAGACCGATATAAGTTTCAGTCGTTTGCGTATCACTTTGTGGGAGTAGACGAGTTAACACAGTGGAAAACTGACCGTGTTTATCGTTATGTCGGATTCTCTCGTGTTCGTAAACCATCACCTTCTCCAGACCTTCCACGCTGTCCAACATGTGGACTAAGCGCAGCAGATATTCCACTGCGCACAAGAGCAGCAACAAACCCTGGAGGTCCAGGAAATAACTGGGTCTATGAACGATTCTTATTAGATAGAAATCCAGAGAGAAAGTTTATGCCAGCGCGCATTTCAGATAACCCTTCTCTTGATGCTGAAGCGTACATCAAAGGTCTTAATGAACTTGATGCAGTTGAACGCGCACGACTACTTGAAGGCAACTGGGAGATTCGTGAAGAGGGCGGAATGTTTAAGCGCGAATGGTTCAACATCACGGGGAATCTTCCAGATGGAATGTCAAAGATTCGCTATTGGGACTTGGCAGCAACTGCAAAAAATCGCTCTAACGACCCTGACTACACGGTAGGCGCATTAGTCGGAATGAAAGATGGAAGATACTTCATTCTTGATATTCAAAGAATGCGTGGAACACCGTATGAAGTTGAGCAAAAGATTCTTCAAGTTGCAAGCCAAGACGGAATCTCTACTGCAATTGTGATGGAACAAGAACCAGGTTCTTCTGGAGTAAACGTAATTGACCATTACGCCCGCACTGTTTTGCAAGGTTTTAACTTCAGACCATCTAAGTCAAGTTCTTCAAAGCGAGATAGGGCTTTGGTGTTCTCGGCGGCCAGTGAAGCAGGAAACGTCATGCTCGTTCGCGCAGGTTGGAATACCCCACTACTTGACGAGTGCGAAGTGTTTCCTTATGGTGCTCACGATGACCAAGTTGACGCAGTTGCTGGCGCAATTCAGGCACTTGTTGGAAAGAAAAAAGGAACTGTTCGCATCATCGTATGAGTAAGGGATATTGCGAAGGAGACAAAAATAAATGTGGAGTGAGTGGGTGTCCAGTATTTGGAACACTCAAAGAATCAACTGATGGAAAGTTGAGAATAAAACAATGCGGAGATAAATCTGCACCACTTCTACGAAAAACAAAGATAAAACAAAATAATAAAAAGATTTCTAAAATTTCTAAAAAGGTTAAAAGCCAAGCGGCACAACGGTCAGAAGTCCGTCGTATAGTCCTTGAACGCGATATGGGGTTGTGTCAGGCGAAATTTTTGGTAACATATTTGACATGTTCAGGTCCACTAGATGTGGACGAAGTTATACCACGAGGTCGCGGAGGAGACTACTTAGACCCGAATAACTGCCAAGTGTTGTGCCGTACGCACCACCGCTGGAAACATGACAACCCCGCCGAGGCGGAGAGACTTGGTCTTACTAAGTCTTTGCCACCGAAGGAGGGCCGACGATAGGAGAGACTATTGATAACCAGACCCGTAATTGCCACATTCACAATCTGGCTGACCGCACTGTTCGGTTGGACAGGAAACCAGGTAGCCAACTCAATGAGTGAGCCCAAGGCTCAAGTAACCCAATCGGCATCTTTGGCGCTTCATGCAGATGCCAAGACTCCAACAATCTTGGAGCAGGAATTCTCAATGAATGAGACTGGCCCACGGGTCAAGGAACTCCAGAAGGCAATTGGCACAGTGAGAGTTGATGGTGTCTATGGGAAAATTACCCGTAGGGAACATATCAAGGCTCTTCAAGTCCGTGGACTAGCAACCAATGGTGTACCAAAGAACATTCCTATGTACAACATTCCTGGAGACCAGAGTCAGCGTTGCCCACAATGGGAGCCATTATTCAAGCAAGTTGGACTTGAGCCAGTTGATGTATTTTCATACATTGCATTCCGTGAAAGCCATTGTAATCCAGAGTCACAGAACGCAACTTGGAAAAACGGAGTGATGACATATCATCTAAATAAGGACAAGTCGTACGATACTGGCCTCCTGCAGATTAATAGCAGTTGGCAGTCAGTAACCGAAAAGGTTTGTGGTGAAGATGCAAGCAAGAATCATATGCAAGGGCTCAAAGACCCGATGTGCAATGTAATGGTCGCCAAGTACATCATGGATTACTCACAGGGCAAACTTGGGAACTGGAGAGTTTACAAAATCTGATACTCTTAGTGCATGAGCGATATTCATCTCAGGCACTTTGAGGAAGTTGAAAGAACAGAGGCAAGCCATGAGTCGTTTAGTATCACCGCATGCGGAATACTGATTCGCGACACCATCAAGACAAGTCTTTCAAGAATGTTAGTAACATGTCCAAAGTGCAAAAAACACACAACATAACAAGGAAAACAATGGCAAGTCCAAGAACAACAATTCCAACTGGTAAAAACTTAGAAAAATTACGCAAAGAAGCATTGAAAAAAGTTGGCGCTGGAACAATCAAGTACCACGGTGCAACTCACAGGGTGTTGTTGTACGCAAAATTTAAGAAAAAGGCATTTAAGTGGGACGACTGGGTCAATTTCCACTTGGATAACTACAACATGCGTCGTTCATCTGGTGAATGTTTTGAGTTTTTGGTTGTCTGTGACTACCTCTATCACCGAGTAATAAATGGAGTTGACCATTTCCAGATAACCCCAAGAGGCGAACTAAAGTTGCACGAGATTGCTGAAGCGCGCCAGAAGCGTGACAGCAAGGAAGTTTCACGCAGAAACCGAATTGCTTACGAAAATGGCATCGGAATTAACAAAATTGGAGCAAAAAGTGGAAAATGAAGAGCAAAAAGACCTCACTTATAAGCCAAGACCAGAGAGATACTTTGAAAATCCAGAGCAGGTTGATGAAGTAATTAGTCTTTTGTCAGATTTGACCGCTTTTGAGGATATTTCTCACATCGCCTTGTATCCAGAGTTCATTAAACAGATAATTGACGTGCTTACTGGAATGAAAATGTCTCTTAACGGAGAAAAAGTTGACAAAGCAGACTAATCGGGTATATAATTATTAAACACAGGAGAAAATATGTCTAAAATTTCAGGATTTCCATTAGGTGATAGCGGGGCTTTTCAAGTCCCAGGGAATATGTTCAATCAAAAAGATATTCCTATTGATATTGAGCGTGTTTCATTCAACCCAAATAACATTGCATTAGTGGTTCGCGAGATTAACGCAAGTACAAATCTACTTAACAAGCGTCTTTCTCAAATTGAAAAGCATATTTCAGTGCTTGAAGTTGACAAAGAAACAGATACGGTTGTTATGGATGCCGCATACATAAAAAAACTCTCAAAATATGTTGAGTTGATGCGCATGGATTTTGAAAACATCGTTAAGCACGCGCAACCACGATAATGGCATCTAAAAAATCTTCTAAAACTCTAAAAACCATAGAAATTACTTTTCGTGGTGGTTCTTATGATGGCCGAGTGTATGAGTTTGTAAACCCATGCCCTCCATACCTTGTTATGAATCTTGGCAGAGACCTATACAAAAAGGAATCAGTTGATGTGTATCGCTTCACTGATGACTGGACAGAATATAATAAAACAATTGACCTAGACAGGGTAATCAAATGACAAATCCAAAAGTACAAACAATTTCAATCAATGGAATGCGCCACTATAAGCATCCGAATATCAAAGGTCTTAGTGCCCCATCTGTTACATCAATTGTCGGAATGTTGCCAGCGCCATACTTGCCAAAGTGGAATAGCAAGATAACCGCAGAGGCCGCCATTAATGAAATTGATGAAATCAATGACATGATTGCCAACCAAGGCAAGACCAAGGCTATTGAGTGGTTAAAGAGCGCAGCAGAGCGCGAATTAAATAAAGCCGCAGATACTGGAACGCGCGTACACGAAGCCATTGAGCAAATTATTCTTGACCCTAGTTATAAATATGACGATGACCTGATTCCGTACATCAATGGATTCCATGCTTTTGTTGAGCGCTTTGAGCCAGAGTGGCTTCACGTTGAAAAGTCAGTGTTTTCAGTAACTCACGTTTATGCTGGTTCACTTGATGCGATTTGCAAGATAAATAATAAGAACATTCTTCTTGACTTCAAGACTACACGCTCTGGAATTTCTGCAAAGGTTGCACTACAACTTGCTGCGTACAAGAATGCTGATGTTCTATTTGATGGAGATGAAGAAATACCAATGCCAAAGATTGATGCTGGAGCCGCCCTATTGCTTCGCCCAGATAAGTGGGCATATCAGCCATTAAGAATTGACGACGACATTTTTGCAACATTCCTTGCTTTGCGACGAACGCTTGAGTGGGAATTCAGACAGTCAAAAACGGCTATGCTTGCACCAGTTCCACACAAGGGGTTATTGAAATGAGAAAAGATATTCGTCCAGGAAATTGGGATAGCGCAGCAGCGATTGTTGTAAATACTATTGCTGACTTGTGCAAGTCATATGAAGTTGCAACAATGCCAGATGAAAGTGCTGTGCAGTCATACGTTGAGTTTCAGTTTGACGAAATTGTTGATGCAGTGTTTCACGCAAAAGAAATTGACGAAGAAGTTCTTGAAGAGCAATTCTTCAATCTTGCAGTTGCTGCACTTCACGGGTACTCGCTTGTGTCAAGTGAAAGTCACACCAGTTCTGCTGGTTTGATTTTTCATACAGTGCTAGGAAAGCAAAAGATGTACGGGCATGGAAACATCGCTCGTTTTGAGATTCCAGGAATTGTCATTCGCATGAATGACAAGTTGGAAAGACTCAAGAACCTACGAGGGTTTGACGGACCTATTCTGTTTGAACCCGTGCAGGATACATGGTTGGACATTTGTGGTTATTCCATAATTGCCGTCATGTGGCTGAGAGGTTGGTTCTTGTTAGACATTAAAAAAGATGATGCGGAAGCATCAGTTACTTCAGGAGAATAAAGTGAGTTCAACAGTCACTATCATTGGCAATTTAACTGCCAAACCAGAAAAGAAAAATATCAAGTCAGGCTCGTCCTTGCTCAATTTCTCAGTTGCGGTTAACCGTCGCTGGCGAGATAAGCAGGACAATTGGGAAGAACAAACTTCGTTCTTTGATGTAACCGCCTGGGGCGAGTTGGCCGACAACATTGAGGCCAGCCTTGACAAAGGTACACGAGTAATCGTTACTGGTCGCCTTGAGCAGCAGACATGGGAAAAAGACGGAAAGAATCAGTCAAAAGTAGTTCTTGTGGCTGAGGATATCGGACCATCATTGCGCAAAGCCCAAGTAGGCGAAATCACTAAGACGCTTAGCGGAAATGGTAATACTCAGGGAAAGTTTGCTCCTAAAAAGCAGGCTTCAAACCCACTCTTTGATGAAGAAGAGCCATTCTGACGCAATAAATGTCGCGTGCCACGGGCGGGTTAAAGGGAACGGCTTAGCCCGTGGTACGCAACAACAAAAATGGCAATTTGTAGTGTAACTTAGTATTTGGTATATGAGATTTTGTTTCGGTCGCAAATGAGGGTTCAAGTATGTATGTAGGTCTTAGTCTGGCGGTACTTGCACTTTTGAGTGCATGGTTTATTGCCCCAAAACTAGGAGTTGACATGAGGGCAAGAATCTCTCTGTCTGCCCTTGCTGGCGGCCTTGTGTCTGCCGTTACAGCGGGATTTATGTTTAATAATCAGGCTGGGGTGATAGCGGTTTCTGCTTCTTTCATTTCTGTCGCAATTCTTTTTGGATATGAAAGAGGATAAGTAAATGGCATTCTTGCGCTCATTCTCAACACAGCCACAGCAGTCTGCGTTTATTGACAAGAAGGGTTTTTATATCCCAACTCAGGCTTCACAATTGGCTACCGCCACTCCATACAAGTCTGGCTGGGATATTGAACGCGGAATTAAAAATGCACTAGATAGGGTTACTTGGGTTTATAAGTCGGTTTATGCAATTTCTGCAAACGCTGCGTCGCTTCCGATTGGCCTTCGCAAGGGTGACTGGAGAATCGGTGAACTTACCTGGGATGACCCAATCCTAAATATTTTAAATCGCAAGGCCAACCCTGGTCAAGATGCATTCACATTCAGGTTCATGCTTTCTTCCCAGTTGCTGCTTTCTTCAAAGGGTGCATTCGTTGAAGTAATACGAAATCGCATGGGTGATGTTGCAGCACTCATTCTTTTGCAACCACAATATGTTTATCCAATACCAGACCCAGAGAAGTTTGTTTCTGGATTTTCAGTTGAGTATCCAAATACCCCAAAAAGAATTATTCCAGCAGAAGATGTTTTGTGGGTTCGTGTCCCACACCCAATTGACCCATTCCGCGGACAGACACCTCTTGATTCTGCAGGACTAGCGATTGAATTTGATTATTACTCAAAGGTATACAATAGAAACTTTGTTGTAAACGATGGTCGCCCTGGTGGAATTCTTGTAGTTAATGGAGACTTGGAGGAGCAGGAAAGTGAAGAACTCAAGCGCAGGTTTACTGGTACCACTGGCACGAATATTGGC
>Ga0213922_1000190_pt1 | contig 36055 bp, 45 predicted proteins | sample McNCre2917MG_FD_165060 | JGI IMG/M metagenome (GOLD analysis project Ga0213922, IMG submission 165060) | Freshwater microbial communities from McNutts Creek, Athens, Georgia, United States - 29-17 MG | ecosystem: Environmental > Aquatic > Freshwater > Creek | place: USA: Georgia | collected... | reverse complement strand
CGGTACAAACTGGATAATGACGCAATACACCTCGAACAACGCCCTACTTTTGGAGTAATAACATGACCGTAACCGTAAAAGTGCTGATCCCGGCCAAGATCGCCGAAGCCACACAAACGACCCAATACACGGCGTCGGGCGTGACCACGATCATTGACAAGTTCACCGCAACCAACTACAGCGGCGCTGCGGCTAATATCAGCGTGAACTTGGTGACGGCTGCCGACACGGCGGGCAACCAGAACTTGATTACCAAGACCAAGACGCTCCAGCCGTCCGAGGTTTATACGTTCCCTGAAATTGTCGGTCAGGTCTTGGCACCGAGCGGCTTCATCTCTACAATCGCAGGGACGGCATCATCCATTAACATCCGCGCCAGCGGTCGCGAGGTGACACAATGAGCTTCTGGACAGACTTACGCGACACTGTTGAATCCGCAGCAGTCATAGCCGGCAACTATTTTTTGCCTGGCTCTAGCATCATCACGTCTAAGCTGGTCAGCGAAGGTTCGCAAGATCAACTTAACTCGTCGTTGGGTAAAATTGCGCAACTTGCTTCTGGGGGCTCCGCGTTTTTGGAAGGCGGCCCAGGACTTAGCAACTACGGCGCAGCTTACGACAAAGCCATCAGCGCGCTTAATCTTTCTCCTTCGTCTGGTTTGACTGGCCAGCAAGCGCTTGACGCATATAACGCGGGCAAAATCAGCGCAGATGAATTTGCAGCCCTGGCATCGGGTGATTCCGCAGCGGGCGGCGGATTGATGGGCGCGATTACAGGTGCTGGTGGCGGTGCTGCCGCAGGCACTTTGTCCAAATATTTGTTGCCTGCCGCAATGTTGACTAGCGCAATAACTGGCGCAGGCGCGGCAAAGAGTGCGGCTCAAACGCAAGCTGATGCAGCGCGTGAAGCCAACGCGTTGGGATACCAAATCTATCAAGAGCAAAAAGGTTTGCAAGAGCCTTTCCGTCAAGCTGGTATCGGCGCGCAAAACAAGTTGCTGACATACCTCGGCCTGCCCGGCGGCACACAAGGCGCCGACTATGGTAAATACGCCAAAGATTTTGGCATGGCAGATTTCACCGCCGATCCCGGCTACGCTTTCCGCATGAGCGAAGGCCTTAAAGGTTTGGAGCGTAGCGCAGCAGCGCGTGGTGGTTTATTGTCTGGCGGTGGTCTAAAGAACATCGAGCGCTTTGGACAAGATTTGGCGTCGCAAGAGTATCAAAACGCATTCAACCGCTACCAGACCAACCGCGCCAACCAGCTTAACCCGCTGGGCAGTTTAATGGCGTCTGGCCAAAGCGCAGCAGCCAACGTCGGCTCAGCCGCTGGCCAATACGGTGCTGCCGCTGGTTCAAACATCACCGGCGCAGGCGCAGCTCAAGCCGCTGGTACAGTTGGCCAAGCAAATGCTTTGACCAACGCGTTGGGGTCGTACCTGAATTATTCATCGAACCAAGACTTGGTCAACGCGTTGACCCGTCGCTCGGCCTACGGCACCCCCACGGCGTAAGGAGCACACATGCCTATTGATCCGAATATCGCCCTTCAGGTTCGCCCGCTAGAAGTACCCAATCAGCTTGGGCAGTTTGCGCAAATGTCGCAAATTCAAAACGCGCAGAATCAAAATGCGTTGGCGCAGTATCAACTTGCAGCTGCACAACGTGCTGAAAAAGTACAAAATGTATTGAGCGATCTGTACGCCAAAAATTATGACGCCCAGACGGGCAAGATTAACATCGCGGGTCTACGCGGCGGCCTGGCGCAAGCCGGTTTTGGCGCTCAAATACCTGCGGTCGAAAAATCGCTGAGCGAACTAGAGACACAAAGACTGACCCAACAGAAAACTGAGGGCGAAGTAGTTGGTGCTCGCACAAAACAATTCCGCGATTTGCTGACCAACGTCGACAATCCGGCCACTGCGGCGCAATGGTTGGAGGCGCAATACAAAGACCCACTATTGGGCCCGATCATGGCGCGCGTGCCGTTTGAGCAAGCTGTTTCACAAATCCCCACCAAACCCGCTGACTTTTTAGCTTGGAAAAATAAAAACGGTTTGGGAATGGAAGAATTTATCAAGCAAAACAAACCGCATTACGTCACGCAAGATATTGGCGGCACGACGCGCGTTCTGGCCATGCCTGGCCTGGGCGGAGAAGCTGCGCCGGTGCAAGGCACTACAGCCACAAAAACGCTCACTCCTGGCGAAGCCAAACCTACCGTTTCCAACATCGATGTGGGCGGCGCGGTTCTTACGCAAGAGTACGATCCCATTACCAAAACCACTCGCGTCATTGGGCGGCAGGCCAAAGGACTCACGCCCGAGCAAGCTCGCACAGCAGGTCAAGAGCGCACAAAGGTGGCACACACCACGACCGACGAAGCTGGCAACGTCACGCTGTACAACATGTTTGGCGAAGTCATCCCAGCCAAAGACGCTGTCGGTGCACCGGTCGCTATCAAAGGCAAACCGAGCGCCACGTTCGAGAAAACGCGCAATCAGCGCGAGCAGCTGTCGAAAGACCTCGACACAGCGATCGCCGAGCTCAAGGACGTCACCAAAGAAGGCGGCCTGATCGACCAATCCACCGGCAGCGGCGCAGGTCGTCTGGCCGACGTGGCGGCTGGTTTTGTTGGCAGGGCCACACCAGGCGCGATTGCGATTGCCAAACTCAAGCCGATCGCTGACTTGACGCTGAAAATGGTGCCTCGCTTCGAGGGCCCACAGTCCGACAAAGACACGCAGTCTTACAAAGAAGCTGCCGGCCAGTTGGCCGACCCCAGCTTGCCAAACAGCATCCGCAAGGAAGCCGGCAAGACCGTGTTGCGTCTCATGCAGAACCGCAAAGGCCAGTTCGTTACCTCCGAAATGGCGGCCGAAGGAACTGCAGCCGGCGGCGGCGTGGATACCAAAAATCCACTTCTTGCCCCGTAAGGAGACGGCATGGCGACCGCACTCATCGACATTCTCCAAGACCCGAACTACGTCAACGCGAACGAGGCGACGAAGCGCGCCATCTTCGACAAGTACGCGCCGCTCGACCCAAACTTTGCCAAAGCCAACACTGCCACGCAAGACGCCATCCGCGTCAAGTTTGGCGTGGCCGCGCCTCGCGTAGCCGAGTCTGAAGGCATGCCTACCGGTCCCCGCGCAGAGCCGCCGGCTTGGGCCAAAGATTACCCGGGGCTGTACAAGACCGCCGTCACGGCACGCCAAATGGCCGGCCCCACGGTTGAAATGCTTGGTGGCGTTCTTGGCGGCGCTGGCGGCGCTGCAGCCGGCACGTTTGGCGCAGGACCTTTAGGGACCGCGGTGGGCGGCATCACCGGTTCAGCGCTGGGCTACGGCACGGCCAAACAAGGCCTACGAGCCGTTGACGTGGCGCTTGGCCTCCAACCCCCTGACATTGCTGCCGGCGAGCTCCAACGAGCCGCTGGTAACGTCGTTGAGGGCGCTACATACGAAGTCGGTGGTCGACTGGCTGCGCCGGTCATCAACAAACTTGCTCAAGTTGGCGTTACGGCCGCCGGCAAAGCCATGGACTTGGGCCAGCTACCCAACCAATTGGCGGCCAAGACAGCACGCGACGCGCTGGGCACACCCCAACAGGTGGCTGCTGCTCGAGCTGCATTGCAGGCTCCTGAAGCGCAAGGCCTGACCGCACAGCAAGCGCTGGCGCGCGGCGGCGTCATCAGCCCCGGCACGCAAGCCACGATTGAGAAGACGATCAAGAAGACGGCTGCGGTCGACACTCGTGCAGCCATCGAGGCTGGCCAAGAGGCCGCTCGCAAATCAACGATTGAAAGCATAACGCCTGATTTGCAGGCAGCCATCAACGCTCGCCGCGCTGCGTCCAAGCCGCTCTACGAAGCTGCCGACCGCGCTGTCGTGCCACTCGATACCGAACTGACCGGCGTCATCTCTCGCATGCCTGAAGGCACCCTGGCGCAGGCCGCCAACATTGCCAAGATGGAAGGCCGACCCTTCATCATGGGCAAGACGGCGCCCGCCAAGATGGTCGAGACGGGCGTTCTCGACGCTGCCGGCCAGCCTGTCATGCGTGAGGTGCCAGGCCAAACAGCCGAAATCACCGGCGAATCGTTGCACTACATCAAGCGTGCGCTTGGCGACATCGCCTACGGTCCGACGGCCACCACTGGTGCAGGCCGCGACACTCAATTGGCAGCTCGCCAGCTGTTGGACGACTACGTCAAAGTCTTTGAATCAAAAGTGCCCGAGTATGGCCAAGCCCGCGCAACGTTCTCTACGTTGTCGGCGCCGGTGAACCAAGCGCAAGTGCTCAAAGAAATGGCGTCCGTGCTGGAAAAGCCAGGCGGCGGCGAGCGCATCGGGCCGTTCCTCAACGTGCTGGGCCGCGGCGAGCAAGCCATGCTCAAGCGCGCCAGCGGTCGCGGCGGCGCACGCTTTGAAGCGCTCAACGAAGTGCTGACACCCGACCAGCTTGCCAAAGTGCGTGATGTTGCCAAGCAACTGGAAACCGAGGCCGCTGTGGGTCAGCAGATCAATGCCGGCCAGCAGCGCGCCACTGAGCTCATCAAAGATGAGCTGCCCAACTATCGCTTGCCCAACATCTTCAACGTGTTTGCCACCACCGCCAACAAGGTGCTGGACACTCTGGGCGTGCGCGTGGGCAAGAAGACAATTGAAAAGATGGCCGAGGCGTCGTTGTCGGCTAAATCATTTGATGAATTGCTGGACACGTTGCCTGGCGAAGAGCGCTCTAAGGTGCTCAAAGCCATCAGCGATCCAAACACTTGGTCGGCTGTTAAACCCGCGGTTCCCAAAGCCGCAATGGGTGTGGGCGGCGCAATCGAAAACCCCGAGATGCCCCCGATCAACAACTTGGCGCCCGAGTCACGAAATCAAAATGCATTAGCGAGGTGATCATGGCGTTGGAAGGTAGCGCAGAAATTGATCCAGTGAAGTACGGCGCCTTGTGGCAAAAAGTACAGGACATGGACAAAAAAATGGACAAGATGGAGCAGCAGATGGAACAGCTGATTGACATGGCGAGCCGGTCAAAAGGCGCGCTGTGGCTCGGCATCGGTCTGTGGTCGACCTTGACGGGAATCGCTGGCTTTTTCTTTGGTAAACACTGAAAATGCCATTCAAACTTGGCGCGCGATCGCTTGGCCGGCTCAAGGGTTTGCACCCTGATCTGGTCAAAGTAGTGACCCGCGCCATTGAGATCAGCACGGTGGATTTTGCCGTGCTGGAAGGCTTGCGAACAATCGAGCGTCAAAAGGCGTTAGTTGAAGCAGGCTCGAGCCAAACCATGAACAGCCGTCATCTTGATGGCCATGCCGTGGATTTGGGGGCGTGGGTGGATGGCCAGATAGACTGGTCATGGCCGTTATACGCTCGCATCGCTGGCGCCATGAAAATGGCGGCCAAAGACGTCAACGTGCCTATCGAGTGGGGCGGCGATTGGGCCACCTTCAAAGATGGGCCGCACTTTCAACTACCCTGGAAGGAATACCCATGATCAACGCAACCATCATTCAAGCCATCGTGCGCCACCTGTTGACGACCGTCGGCGGCGGCTTTCTGATGTCGTTTGGCCTTAGCGGCGGCACGTTGGACGCCGTGGTCGGCGCCGTGTCTACGCTTGCCGGCGTGGCCTGGTCGCTGTACGACAAGCGCCAGTCGCCCGAAGCCTAAGGCTCACGCGCCTCTTTGAGTATCTCCATGCGCTCACGCGCTGCTCGCAGCGATGTGTAGCGTTGATGGAGACGCTCAAGGATTGACACCCGGCGACGCCCCGCCCGCTCGGCGTCAAGCAACGCCAGCACCTCGGGCTCACTGAGCAGCGCCAGCTCTTTGTTCAGCTTTCGCCAATTCGTTTGCAATTTTCTTCTCCAGTTCGTCGATCTGTCGGCCCACACGCAGCATCGCGCGCTCGGCCTTGTTGTACACCTTGGCCCATTGGCGCTCTTCGGCTTTTGACGCCTTGAGCTTGGCCTTCCACAGCTTAAGTTTTGTCGAGTCCATATCGTTCCTTAATCACAATCATTTCAGCTCTTCCATCGCAACGTCACTGAGCGCACGCTTGTCGTGAAGCGCTGCCCAAATCTTTTCGTCGACCGTTTTGTTGGTCATCAAGATGTACACCCACACGTCGCTTTTTTGGCCGGAGCGATGCAGTCGTCCAACGGTTTGTTCGTAAAGCTCAAGGCTCCACGGCAGGGACAGAAAGACCATGTGTCGGCCTCCGTGCTGCAGGTTAAGGCCGTGACCTGCGGATTTTGGGTGCACGGCCAGAATTGGAATGTTGCCAGCGTTCCATCTTCCAATGGCGTCATCATCGTCCAGCGTGGTGAGGTTTTTGTAGCGTCGTTTGAGTTCGTCGAGTTCTTCTTGGAACTGATAAACGAGAATGGTGTTGGCATGTTGGTTCTCACTGAGTAGGTCATCAAGGGCGTCAAATTTGTGCGGGCTAAACCACACGGGCTGCGGGGTGTAAACAAACCCCGACGACATCTGTTGCAGCTTCTGCGTCACGACGGCGGCGTTCTGGGCCACGGCCTGCGCGTCAGGAAACTGCACGATAAAGTCTTTCTTCATCGTCTCATAGGGTTGGCGGTCGTTCAGATCGCAACGCACCTCGACGGTATGGCACGGCGGCAGCTTGTCTTTGTATTCGCCAGGCTCCAGCACAAACGTCGCCGGCTTGATTTTGTCCATCACCAGCTGCAACGCGCCAGGCCGCGGCGTCCAGTCGTCGTAGCCGCCGTAGGTTGACAGCAAAAAATACTGCTGCATGTAGGCGCCTTTGCTGCGGCCCAGCAGCGACTGATCAATGATCTTGCATTGGCCAAACACATCCTCAAGGCCGTTGCTGGTAAACGAGCCGGTCAGGCCCCAGCGAATCTTGAGCGCGTACATGACTTTGAGCAGCGCTTTGAATCGCGCGCCGGACGGGTTCTTCAACTTGGTAAGCTCGTCAAACACGATACCATCGAAGCTGCCAATGTCTTGCTCGGCCAGCCATTGCAGGTTGTCGTAGTTGATGACAACCACATGCGCGTCTGATTCGAGCGCTTCGGCCCGCGCCCGCGGCGTGCCAATGCATACAGCCACCGTCAGCTCGGGCGCCCACTTCGGCGCTTCAGCCGGCCAGACGTCTGTGCACACGCGCTTGGGCGCCACGACAAGCCAACGCGCCACCAGACCATCACGCACCATGTCACGCATAGCTGTAAGCGTCAGCGCAGTCTTGCCGGCACCTACAGGCGCCAGCACCATGGCGCGGTCGTGCTCGTACAGGAAGTCAGCGCCTTTCTCTTGATAGTCACGCAAGACCATATTCGCGCTCCTTGACCCATTCGTCGACCTGCTCTTTTGACCACAGGCAAACGTAGCGCTGCCCCATGCGCGCCATCTCAGATTGAAAGTGCAACTGTAACGGCGACAGCCGGCCATTGGGCGCCTTGAGCTCCACAAACCATGTGCTGCCGTCAGGCAGGCACACAATGCGGTCGGACACGCCACGATTGGCAGGGCTCACAAACTTGTACGCCACGCCACCCATACGCTTTACCTGGCTCACCAGATGAGCCTCTATGTTTTTTTCCATGCGTTGAAGCATACCATGTCAAAAAGTTCTTGACAACCCTTTTTGATGTGATAGCATGGAGGCTCAATCAGTAAAGGAGAGTCCCCTATGTCCCAAGTTGCAGCGCATTCCAGCCTTGTCGGCGGTTCCACAGCCAGCCGAGTCATCAACTGCCCCGGCAGTGTGGCGCTGGTCGCAAAGATGCCCCCCAAACCCAGCAGCAAGTACGCCGACGAAGGCACGCTGTTGCACGACGTGATGAGCGACCTGCTGTCCTCTGACAAACACGTCACCGACTTTCTCGGCCGTGAGTACAACGGCATCAAACTTACGCAAGAGCTGATCGATGACAAGATCGCACCGGCCTTGCTGGCGCTCAACGAGATCGACCCCGACATGAAGATGGAACTCGAAGTCGAGTCCCGCGTTGGCTTTGGTGATCTGATCCCTGACGCCTTCGGCAGCACCGACGTGATCGGTCGCCTTGGCAAGCGCACCATTGTGCTTGACTGGAAGTTTGGCGACGGCGTGCCCGTGCCGGCTGAAGGCAACAAGCAGCTGCTGTTCTACGCTGCGGCCGCGCGTCGCACCGAAATCACGCAGTGGGCGTTCGATGGCACTGAAGAGCTCGAGCTGATTATTGTGCAGCCGCCCCACGTCAAACGCTGGGTGACCGACTTCAAGACGCTTGACCAGTTTGAGCTTGACCTTGTGCGCGCTGTCAAGCAGGCCCAGCAGCCTAACGCATCCTTGGCAGTGGGCGATCACTGCCGTTGGTGCGCAGCCAAACCCATTTGCCCCAAGATGACCGGCGCTGTCGATCGCGCGCTGAAGATCAAAATCAACGATCTGGACAGCGATATGATCGGCAAGTTGCTTGGCCAAGCCGACCTGGTCGAAGAATGGATCAAAGACCTGCGCGAGTTGGCGTTCACCATGCTTGAGAATGACAAGCAGGTCGCCGGGTATAAACTTGTACCGAAGCGCGCAACACGCCAGTGGGTCAAGGAGTCGGATGCTATTACATTCCTCCAGGCTCATGGCGTGAGCCCGCATAAAGAACCCGAGGTGATTTCTCCGGCAGCTGCCGAGAAAGCCCTCAAAAAGAGCAAGGTGGCGTTGCCTGACAATCTTGTCGTGGCAGTGTCAACTGGCAGCACGTTGGCGCCGGAGAGCGATCCCCGGCCCGCCGTGTTAAACGTCGGGAAGCAGTTATCTGCGGCCCTTTCTAAACTTCAGTAAGGAAGACAATCATGTCAAATATCGTAGCGTTCAGTCAAGCTAACCTCCCCGCAGTCTCCAGCCTCTCAACGGCTTTGCGTTCTATTGAAAAAGATGTCGGCCCCGCAGGCGCCGTCATTCTCAAGATGGACAAAACCGGCCATTGGGTTTTTGGAGCCGACGCCACCGAAATCGAAGACGATTCGACTTGGGCGGTCAACCCCTTCTCTTTTGTCCACGGCTCCATTGCCTGGGGCGACGGCGAAGTGTTGGCCGAAAAGATGGTGTCTGTGTCGCAGCCTTTGCCCGAGCTCGAAGCAGCGCCCACTGGCGCCAAGCGCGGCTGGGAGACGCAAGTGGGCATGTCCCTCAAGTGTCTCAATGGCGAAGACAAGGACATGGAAGCGCGTTTCACGACCACCTCGGTGGGCGGCAAGCGTGCGGTCCAGACCCTTGCTTTGGCAATTGCGTCTCAGGTCGAGAAAGACCAGTCCAAGCCCGTGCCTGTGGTGCGCTTGAAGAAGGACCACTACACTCACAAGTCCTACGGCAAAATCTTCACTCCGGTGTTTGAAGTTGTCGAGTGGGTTGGTATGGATGGCACTGCTGATGCTGAAGCCAAGGCCCATGCGGTCGAAGCCCCAGCAGCTGCGGAGGAAGCTCCACGCCGCCGCCGTCGCGCGGTCTAAGTGAATCGGGGGCTGTTAAGCCAGCGATCGAGGATGGTGACCCGCAGAGTTTTCTGGTTTTCCTTTGCGGCTTGTCGAAACCCAAATCGAGGCCCCACCTTTTTACTGGAGACGGACATGCACCCTTACCAAGAGATTTGTCACCTGCTGCGCGAGTACTCGCTGGCATGTGACGGCTGCGACGATGATGGCGCGCTCAAGATCGCCATGCAAATCCGCCAGGCTGCGCAGCAGCTGGTTGTCAAAGCGGCCGAGAACACCACGCCGCCTACCGATCCACGCCAACTGGAGCTGGATTTATGAACACTTGGCCCTTCCCCCAATTTCCGCTGCCACCCTACAAAGAGCCGCGCCAGCCCCGCGGGCCCGCTTACCCTGTTGACGCAGAGGAGGCGCCCCTATGAACGCCAACGATCACTACGAGCGCCTGTACGGCGATCTGGGCCTGAGCCCTCAAGACGCCGCCCGCTGGGTGTTTGCCTCGGGCTGGAATGCAGCCCTCGAAGAGGTGATAAAGCGCGTCAACGCAATGCCTTTCGGGGACGACACCCGCGCTTCGTTTGCTGTGTACATCGGCCAGATGATGCACATCGATCCAACTGAAATTCAGGATCGCATGCAATGAGCATTCTGTGGCTCGACTTTGAGACGCGCAGCCGATGCGATCTCATGTCCAAAGGCGTGTACAACTACGCGCAAGACGGCAGCACCGACGTGCTGTGCATGTCTTACGCCTTCGACGACGAGGACGTTGTGACGTGGATGCCTGGGCAACCTTTGCCCGACCGTGTGGTAACGCACAAAGGCCAAATCCGCGCGCACAACGCTGCCTTCGAGCGGTTGATCTTCTGGTATGTCTTGCAGGTCAACTTCAAGCTGGAGCAGTTCTATTGCACCGCTGCGCAGGCCCGGGCCAATTGCGCGCCAGGCAGCCTTGAGGATGTAGGGCGCTTTGCCAGCGCCGACATGCGCAAGGACTACCGCGGCTCGCAGCTGATCCGGCTGCTGTCCATCCCACAAGCCGACGGCACCTTCCGCGAGGATGCCGAGCTCATGGCCGAGATGATCGCCTATTGCGAACAGGATGTGCGCGCCATGCGTGCGATTTCCAAAGCGATGCGCGAGCTCTCGCCTGAGGAGCTGGCCGACTACCACGTCAACGAGCGCATCAATGACCGAGGCGTCATGGCCGACGTCGAGCTGTGCCGCGCTGCCGTGAAGTACGCCAGCGACGAGCTGGTCGAGATCGAAGAGATCGTGGCCGAGGTCACCGAAGGCGCGATCCAATCTGTGCGCTCACCAAAGATGCGCGAGTGGGTGATCGACCGTGTAGGTGAAGAAGCGTTGAAGCTGATGACCGTCTACAAAGATGGTGAGAAGAAGTTCAGCATCGACAAAACCGTGCGCGCCAACTTGCTGGCGCTCGCTGAGGAGAATCCTGATGAAATTCCGTCCGATGTGGCCGAGGTCATCCAATGTGCCGACGACCTCTGGGCGTCGTCGGTTGCGAAGTTCAGCCGCCTCGCTGCTCTCGCCGATGAAGAAGACTGCCGGGTCCGGGGAGCCTTTGTATTTGCGGGTGGATCAGCTACGGGACGGGCCTCGTCTTACGGCGCTCAAGTTCACAACTTTACCCGGAAGGTCGCGGCTGCCCCAGATGACATACGTCATGCCATGGTCAGAGGTCACAACGTTGTGCCAAAGTATGGAAAGCGAGTAACTGACGTTCTCAAGGGAATGTTACGTCCTGCGCTTGTGCCAGCACGGGGGCATGTGCTCATCGTAGCAGATTGGTCTGCGATTGAGGCGCGCATGAACCCTTGGCTGTCCAACGAGCGCAGCTCTGAGGCCAAGCTCGACCTGTTCCGCACCGGCGCTGACGTCTACAAATACAACGCCAGCAAGACCTTTCACGTCGGCGTCGATGAGATCGACAAAGACCAGCGACAGATCGGCAAGGTGCAAGAGCTGGCCTGCGGCTACGGCGGCGGCATCGGCGCCTTCGCGGCCATGGGCCGGGCGTATGGGGTTCGCTTACCCGAATCTGACGCCCGCCGGATGGTCGACGCATGGCGCCGCGCCAATCCGTGGGCGGTCACTTACTGGCAAGCCCTTGAATCTGCTTACTTGCGCGCCATGCGCCACAAAGGCCACGAATTTTCCGCTGGCCGCGTGACGTATTTGTTTGACGGGCAGCACCTTTGGTATTGCCTGCCGTCTGGCCGAATCCTGTGCTATCCCTATGCCCGACTGGAGGCCGAAGGGGTATCCTATGCAAAGGCGTCGTGGAAGCCGGCTGCGGATGCAAAAGAATGGCCCCGCGCACGTCTGTGGAAGGGTCTGGCCTGCGAAAACATCACCCAAGCTGCCGCCAACGACGTCTTGCGCTGCGCCCTGCGCGAGCTCGACGACGTGGTGCTGCATGTCCACGATGAAATCGTGCTGGAGGTGCCAGAGAAAGACGCGGAGATGGCCGCACAGACGCTGCACAGCGTCATGTGCACGTCACCTATATGGGCAAACGGTCTGCCTTTGGAGGCCGAAGTAAATGTGATGAAGAGATACGGAAAGTAGGAATCAAAAATGACAAGACAGGCAACTATGCAATTTCTCGAATTCCTGACCCGTCTGGCCCCCGAGGGCGAGACAGCGCTGATGGTCAGACAAAAACCCGTGCGCAAAGATGGTGAGCTGCAGTTTCACGCTGACGGCGCCATCAAGTGCACCTGGCCGGCTTGGATGCCGGACATCAACCGCATCAAGGCCGATCAGGCATGGTACGGCAATACCGCGTCGTTCATTGTCGATCGCTTTGGCGACGGCAACGTGAGCGCCTCGGCTGCCAACTGTGAGTATTGCCTTGTGTTGGTGCTCGACGACGTGGGCACCAAGTCCAAAGAGCCGCCGCTGGCGCCGACGTGGATCATGGAGACGTCCGAGGGGTCGTTCCAATGGGGCTACGCTTTCAACGAAGACCAGCCCACCAAGGGTGAGTTCAGCGCCGCCATCAAAGCGATCGCTGACGCTGGCTACACCGACCCAGGGGCGCTCAACCCTGTGCGCAACTTCCGCCTGCCGGGCTCGATCAATCTGAAGCCAGGTCGCAACAACTTTGCGGCCAAGCTGGTGGAGTTCCATCCCGAGCGCATGTTCTCGCTGCCGGAGATTTGCGAAGCGCTTGGCGTCACGCCCGACGAAGCCGACACCATGCAGTACAAGCCGATCCGCATCAACGACACGGGCGGCGACGATGTGTTTGAGTGGCTGATCGACAAAGGCCTGGTGCTGACCAAGCCGAACCCTGAGGGCTGGGCCGGCATCATTTGCCCCAACGGCAAAGAGCACACCGACGGCAACCCAGAGGGGCGTTACATGCCCGCGACGCGGTCGTTCTGCTGCCTGCACAGTCACTGCATCGACTTCGACACAAAAATATTTTTGCAGTGGGTGGCCGACAACGGCGGCCCCAAGCATGACCCTGGCATTCGCGACGACTTGATGGCAGCCGCCATGCAGGCCACGCTCGAGAAGCTGCAGCCGTCTGATTTCTTCACCGACGACGCCGCCAAGGTGATCGAAGAGGTCGAAAAGAAAGAGGTCGGCCGGCTCGAGAAGCAGCAGTGGTATCAGCGTTTCGCTTACGTCCAGACCGATGACAGCTATTTCGACATGTTCGACCGACGCGAGATCGGCCGTGGCACCTTCAACGCGATCTTTCGCCATGTGTCGTGCCGCTCGATCCACAACCAGCGCAAGGTTGAAGCGTCTGTGTGTTTTGATGAGAACCGCCAGTCGATGGGCGCCCGTACCTTGATCGGCATCACCTACGCTGCTGGCGAGTCGGTGCTGGTGTCACGCGACGGCGACGTGTTTGGCAACCGCTGGCGCGATGCCCGTCCTGAAGTCGACAAGGCTGGCAAAGCCAGCGTGACGCCATGGCTGGAGCACTGCGCAGCGCTTGTGCCTGAGGCCAGCGAGCGCGAGCATCTCTTCAACGTCATGGCCTACAAGGTCCAGCACCCCGAGGTCAAGATCAATCACGCTGTGCTGCACGGCGGCGATCAGGGCTGCGGCAAGGACACCCTGTGGGCGCCGTTCATTTGGGCCGTGTGCGGCCCGGGCATGAAGAACCGCGGCCTGCTGGACAACGACACGCTCAACAGCCAGTGGGGCTATCAGCTTGAGTCTGAGATTCTCATCATCAACGAATTGAAAGAACCCGAGGCGCGTGAGCGTCGTGCGCTGGCGAACAAACTGAAGCCAATCATCGCTGCGCCGCCTGAAATGCTGCCGATCAATCGTAAGGGTTTACACCCATATGACATGGTGAACCGCATGTTCGTGCTGGCGTTCTCCAATGACCCTGTGCCGATCTCGATCGACAGCCAAGATCGTCGCTGGTTCTGTGTGTGGTCTACCGCACCACGCATGAACCCGGACGCTGCTATGAAGCTGTGGAGCTGGTACAAGAATGGCGGCTTTGAAGCGATCGCTGGCTGGTTGCACGCCCGTGACGTGAGCGCGTTCAATCCGTCGGCAGCACCTGCATGGACTGAGTTCAAGTCGAACCTGGTCGAGCACGGCATGAGCATGGCCGAGTCGTATCTGGTCGACATGATGCGTGAGCGCAAGGGTGAGTTCGCCAAAGGCGTGGTCGGCTCGCCGTTCCATGCGCTGTGTGACCGTTTGGCCGGCAACGCGCCGTCAGGCGTCAAGATTCCTCAAGCCGCGCTGCTGCACGCGCTCAAGGAGTCGGGCTGGGTGGACCTTGGTCGCGTGGCGTCGGGTGAGTTGCCGTCCAAAAAGCACCTGTTTTGTTCGCCAGACATGGCCGGCAAGATCAGCAAGTCTGAGTTGCGTCGCATGGTCGAGGAGCCAGCGCCTGCGCGCATGGCGTTGGTCAAGTGAACAAAGAGGACCAAGATCGGGTCATTGCGCATGTGAAAAACATGATACGCAAGGCCCACACGCGAAGGACAAAGGTTCTGAGTTCGTACATGGGCAAGCGCGCGGCTGATGAGGCAAATTTGAATGACTTCATCAGCCTGCGTTTGCTGTTGGCGAAAATCGGGAGCGATGACCTGCAAAAAACGGGGGCTTCGGCCTGCAAAGATTGAAAAATCGGGAGCGTTTGCCTGCAAAAAACGGGAGCGTTTGCCTGCAAAAAACGGGAGCGTTTGCCTGCAAGATTTCATGGCTGGCGCTCCTCCGCACGCGCCGGGGCCCGGCGGCCGCCGCGGCTGGCCGGCCGTCGGCCGGCAGCAGCTCGGCCAGGCGGCCGGCAGCAGCTCGGCCAGGCGGCCGGCAGCAGCTCGGCCAGGCGGCCGGCAGCAGCTCGGCGGCCAGGCGGCCGGCAGCAGCTCGGCGGCCAGGCGGCCGGCAGCAGCTCGGCCACGCGGCCAGGCACTGGCCATGGGCCCGGCAGCAGCTGCAGCAGCTGGCCGCGCAGGCCGGCGCCAGGCGGCCAGGCGCTGGCCATAAAAAAGCCCCGACGGGTTAGCGTCGGGGCCAAAGGGTGACGGGTCACCCGGGCAACTGCGCAGCGCGGGCCGCGCGCTTATAAGTCTAGCAGAGCGGCCAGCACGGCGGCCAGCACCACGCCGGCGAGAATTATCAGCATGGCGGGCCCCTTCATTGGAAAATCACGCCGACGGCCAGCGCGAGCCACAGCAGAGCGTAAAAACCGGCAGCGGCCAGCACGGCGGCCGCGTAGAACAGCGGCCCGCGGCCGTCGTCGAATTGAGCGCGCCAGCGCTCGAGCCGGGTCGTCGGGATTGTCGAGAGCGTGAGCCGGCCATTGTGGCCGCGTCGGTGGAATAGGTTTCGCATGGTTTACCCCTTCAAAATTGGAATGACCCGGCGGTCAAGCCCTGATCGGGCGATCGCGTCGGCTTTTTTGTAGCTGGCGCCGTGGGCCTTGAAGCCGACGACGACGGCGCGCTCTTGGCGCTGGCAGAGCTGGCAGCTCGCGCACGTCACGCCGTCGGCCAGCTGGGCCGGGCAGACGACGACGGCCAGGCCGCCAGGCGTGCGCAGCTTGGCCGGCGCGTCGGCCGGCAGCACCACGGCCACCGGGCCCGCGCCCGTGGCGGCCAGGGCGTCGGCTTCGGCCAGGTTGTCGGCGCTCAGGTTGACAGTGAAGCCGGCCGCGTTCGCTTCGGCCACAGCGCGCAGCGCGGCAGCGCTTCGCTTGTGGGTGTAAGTGAAGCCACGGCGGCCAGCGTTCGCGCGCAGCAGCTGGCGCAACTCGCCCAGGTTGACGCGCTCGCCAGCGCCCGGCAGATCGCCGGCCACAGCGTAGCGCCAGAGCTGGCCCGCGGGCAGCTCGGCCACCGACGCGCAGAGCTCGCGCCAGCTCGAGCCGTCGGCCGCGCGGTTCCAGGCGAGCCGGGCCGGGCCGCCTTCGGCGTAGCAGCTGGCGCGATAGTGCGCGCAGCTGGGCGGGCAGCTCTCGCGGGCGATATACGCGACCGGCAGCGGGCCGGTTTTCGCGTTCGCGCTCTTGGCGACGAAAAGCGCCCGGGTCATGATGTCACCCCGTCGAGCTCGGCGATTGTCTCGAGCCAGACCCAGCGACCGGCGTCGCCGTTCCACGCGGCCGGCGCCAGCTCTACGGCCAGCTGGCGCGCAGCGGCCAGCGCTTCGGCCGGCGTGGCCATGTCGGCGCACACCGGCAGCGCGTGCACCACCACGCGCCAGCGATCGCCAGAAAATGATAAATAACCGCGGCGGCCGGCCGGCAGCTCGGCCACGCGATAGAGCAGCTGGCGCCCGTCGGCGCGTACTGGCGCAGCGTCGGCAGCTGCGCGCAGCTCGGATTTGATCCGGCCCCGGCGCTCGGCGATCGCGACGGCCGTCGCGTGGCGGGTGTAGCCGGCCGGGCGGCCGACGGCGCGCCCGTTCGTGTCGAAAATTTGGAACATGGCGCGTCCCCCTTAGACCAGCTCGACCAGGTCGAGCAGCTCGCCGGCGCCGGTTTCAAAGTCGACGCGCTCGGCGGTCCAGGGGATCGACTTAGCGTAGGCCGTCGCGCCGGTCACCACGTCCCACAGCGATTCGATCGGGCGGCCCTCTTCGGCCAGGTGCGCAGCTGCGACGCGCTGGCCGACCTTCGGCCCGAAGCGCTTCGCGAGAAAATCCTCAACTTTGTCGACCTTCGAGCGCTGCGCGCCCTTCAATACGCGCTCGACGCTGCCGGCGCTCGCTTGCGAATAGGCCAGCAGCGCGGGCGCGACCTCTTCCACGAAGCGATCGGGCGCGCTGGCCGTGTGGCGAATCGCGATCTCTTCGAGCTCATGCGCGCCCCATACGATGCGGTTCGCGCAGACGTAGTCGAACAAAAAGGTTTTCACGCGCAGGGTACCGGCGCCGACTTCGGAATTGCTCACAAAAAACCCGCGGGCCAGCGTGCCGGTTTGCCCGTCGCGTCGGCCGGGCAGCTCAATGCGGTTGTTTTCGTCGGCCAAAAAAATAAACATGTCGCGGTCGCCGGCGAACAGCGTGGTATTGTCGCCGCTCACTTGGTCGAGCTGGCGGCCGAAAATACCAGGCACGCGAAAATCGCCGCTCACGCCGTCGCCGAAGCGATCGCGCAGCGCGTCGACTACGTCGCCGTTCCAGATGCGGCCATAACGCGGGCCGGTCATGGCGCGCATGACGCTCTCGCCGTTTTTCGTGAGCAGCACGCCGACGTCGCTGGCGTCGCGCTCGACGTGAAAACCATAATTCAGGCAGTCGGCCGCGACCGGTGCCGGCAGCGTGCGCAAATACGCGGCCGGCGCGCCGACCAGCTGCGCAGCTTGGCCCATGGCCCAATTTGTCGGCGCGAACCCGTGGCCGCTCGGCCCTTCGATCACCAGGCCGTCGGCGCCCGTCGGCACGGCGCGCAGCTGGCGCGAGCTCACCACGGCCGCGCGACTGATGGCGCGCTGGGCGTGAAAGTGTGCGGCCATGGCGTCGAGCGACGTAAAGCGCTCTTCGGCCGGCCGGGTTGCCCATTGTTTCGATGCTTGAGTGAGTGTTGACATGATTTGCCCTTACTTTAGGTTAGTTGAGTGAATTGACGCGAAGCGCGTCGCATTGTGGCCATTGGGGCGGCCACAATACGCCGAGCTCAAACAAGGAATTCAGGGTGACGCTGGCACTCGAGATCGGCCGCGATGCGCGAGAGCTCGATTTTCGACCGGTTCGACATGGCCGAGCGAATGAGCGCCGACATGGCGCGCGCGACAAAGTCGACGCCGAGCCCGGCCGCGTGGAATTGCTTGATCTTGGCGACTTCGCGCTGTTCTGATTTGGTCATGGTGTTGCCCCTTAAATTAAAAAGTGAAGCCGACGAACACGATCGCGTCGGGCTTAATGAACAGCTCGCGATTGATGTCGTCGAAGTCGGTCGCGCCGATGCGCTTCGAGCTGCGATCGTAGGCGCCGCGCACGAACACGGCGCGCGCGTCGGGTTTGCGCTTGAAGTATTCGCCCGGCTTGACGTCGCGCAGCGACTTGGTTTGCATGGTTTCCATTGTGTTGCCCTTTCATTTTTACGTCGGGCACGATCGCCCGACATCGATAATGTAAGGGATTATTTGGCACTCAACAAGCCCCCAATGCAAAATAATTTGGGCCGGCGCTCGTTTTTTTGTTGGGTCGGCGTGCTACCAGGTAAACGGGTCGGCGTAAGTTTCGCGTAAGTAATTTGCTACCAGGTAACACGTTCGCCAGCTGGCGCGTGGCTTTTTTGGGTCGTTTTTTGGGTTGTTTCGGTCATGGTTCGGTCATGGCGACGTGGTGACGTGACCCAATGCCAAGGCCTTGGCAGCATTGAGCTTTTTGCTTGTTTAGGTCAATTAGGTCATTCTTTTTGTCTGAACTAGGAAAATATGTAATTTCATAATCTGAATTGTGACAGTCGAGCCGGCGCGATTTTATTTCGATGGCCAAATGACCTAAATGACCTAAAGCCGGTGCGATTGCGACCCCACGAAAAGCGCCCACGGGGCGCTGCCTTTTCTTTGTTCCGGCTTTTCTTTTCGGCTTTTTGGGTCGAGCTCTTGGCCATGACCCAATTAACCCAAAGCTGGCCAGCTGGCGGCCATGACCCAATTGACCCAAAGCCGGCCGGCAGCTTGGCCGACCAGGTGCAGCAGCTTGGCCGAAGGGCCCTCGGCCATGCAAAGAACAAAAAAGCGCCAGGGCAAAAAGCGCCAGGGCTCGAGCGCCAGCAGATCGCAGGCAGCCGAGCGCTCGCAGCTGGCCGCGGCCGGCCGGTCCGGCTCGAGCTGCGCGCTGGCGGCCGCTCGGCCGTCGGCTCGGCGCTGGCGGGCCCGGGCAGGGCCGAGCGGCCGGCCGCGCCCGGGCCGGAGGGGTTGCAAAAACTTTAAAATTTTTTTTTGCATAATGCTCAAAGTTTCCTTACACTCGCGCAATGGGCCATTTAGGTCAATTTGTCACCCAGAAAAAATCGCACGGGCTTAAACTGCACACATGTTTAAAAGTCTTCCTCTTACCATCAGAGAAGTAAAAGCCACAGAGGCGACGTTGGAGCGCATCTACGACGCTGCCAAACTCGGACTCAAGGGAGACGCTTTAGCTCTTGCTTCTGGATTACTTCCTGTTGAGTACAACCGACTGAAAGAGCTTGACCAAATGGCCCAAATGGCCGAACTCAAAGGCAAGGCAGATGGAGAGCTACAAGCCAGTGAGCAGCTGCACGCCGCCGCAAGGGCGGGCGACGCCAAGGCAGCGCTGGCAATCTTGCAACACGCTCACGGCTGGGTGGCCAAGCAGGCCATATCGGTGGACGTCAATCAACAGATCAGCATCACGGCGGCGCTCGCTGAGGCGCAAAAGCGCGTCATGGACGTCATCGACGTAAACGCGTCAGAAATATTAGAGCCACAAACACATGCAAACCACACGCTACAGCGCTGAAGACGAACAAGAGTTGATGGCGCGCCTGTGGGCGCCAACGCTCAAGGACAATCCACTGGCGTTCGTGATGTTCGCCTATCCGTGGGGCCAGGCGGGCACGCCACTGGAACATTTCCAAGGCCCGCGCAAGTGGCAGCGCGAGGTGCTGCAACAGATCGCGGACCACATCAAACAAAACGGCGGCAAGTTGGACTTCGACGTGCTGCGCATGGCCGTCTCATCTGGCCGCGGGATCGGCAAATCGGCGCTGGTCAGTTGGATCACGATCTGGATGCTGTCGACCCGCATTGGCTCGACGACCATCGTGTCGGCCAACAGTGAGAACCAGCTGCGCTCAATCACCTGGGCCGAGATCACAAAGTGGCTGGCGATGGCAATCAACAGCCATTGGTTCGAGGTGAGCGCCACCAGAGTGATGCCGGCGAAGTGGCTGACCGAGCTGGTCGAGCGCGACCTGAAGAAAGGCACGCGCTACTGGTCGGTCGAGGGGCGGCTCTGGTCGGCGGAAAACCCGGACGCCTACGCTGGCGTGCACAACTTCGACGGCGTGATGGTGATCTTTGATGAGGCCAGTGGTATTGACGACGCCATTTGGGCGGTAACAAGCGGGTTCTTTACGGAGAACACGCCAAACCGTTTCTGGATGGCGTTTTCCAACCCGCGTCGCAACACGGGGTATTTCTACGAGGCGTTCAACAGCAAGCGCGACTTTTGGAAGACCAAAGTGGTGGACGCCCGCACGGTCGAGGGCACCGACAAAGCGGTCTACAACCAGATCATTGACGAATACGGACCCGACAGCGCGCAAGCGCACGTCGAGGTCTATGGTCAGTTCCCCGACGAAGGCGACGATCAGTTCATCAGCGCCAGCATCGTGGACGACGCAATGACCAGACCCAAGTACAAGGACGACTCAGCGCCCATCGTGGTGGGCGTGGACCCAGCACGCTTCGGGGCGGACGCGACGGTCATTGCGATCAGGCAGGGGCGCGACATAGTGAAGTTGCTGCGCCACCGAGGCGACGACACGATGACGGTCGTGGGCCATGTGATCGACGTGATCGAGGAATACAAGCCGGCGCTGGTCGTGATCGACGAGGGCGGCCTGGGGGCCGGCATCGTGGATCGGCTCAAAGAGCAGCGGTACAAGATCAGGGGCGTCAACTTCGGCAACAAGGCCAAGAACCCCATCATGTACGGCAACAAGCGGGCGGAAATGTGGGGCGATATGCGGGAGTGGCTGAAGTCAGCCAGCGTGCCGCTTGACAGATTTCTGAAAACTGATCTAATTTCGCCTATGATGAAGCCCGATTCGCGTGGCACAATCTTTTTGGAGAGCAAAAAAGACATGAAAGCTCGCGGTTTAGCCTCGCCGGACGCAGCAGACGCCATCGCGGTGACGTTTGCGTTCCCCGTGGCGCACCGTGAGTACCGCGAACCGACTCGCGTGGCCCGCTCGTATGGGTCAAACAGCATTTCAACAAATTGGATGGGGGCGTGATGGCTAAAAAAGGCGTATCGCTGAGCGTTGGACGCGGAGAAAAGCTCCCAGTCAGCAAAGGCGCGGGCTTGACCGCCAAAGGGCGCGAGAAATACAATCGCGAAACTGGCTCAAACTTGAAGGCGCCCGCCCCGAACCCGAAAACCAAGGCCGATGCAGGGCGAAAAGCCTCGTTTTGTGCCCGCATGGAAGGTGTGGTCAAGAACGCCAAGGGCGACGCTGAACGCGCCAAAGCATCACTTAAACGTTGGAAGTGCTAATCATGGCCACAAAGCCCGGACTTTACGCTAACATTCACGCCAAGCAAGAGCGCATCAAAGCTGGCAGCGGCGAGAAGATGCGCAAGCCAGGCACCAAGGGCGCACCGACGGCCAAGGCGTTCAAAGAATCGGCCAAGACGACCAAGAAAGGCAAGTGACCATGCCACTCGTTAAAAGCGCCAGCAAAGAGGCCTTTCGCAAGAACGTGAAGGCTGAAGTCAACGCCGGCAAGCCCGTCAAACAGGCCGTGGCCATCGCCTACGCCACCAAACGTGCGGCTTCCAGCAAGCCCGCAGCGAAAGGCAAGAAATGAGCAAGTTGACCACCAAAGCCCGCAAGGAAATGCCCAAGTCTGAGTTCGGTATGCCCGGCAAGCGCGCGTATCCGATGCCCGACAAAGCTCACGCAGCCAACGCCAAGGCCCGCGCCACCCAACAAGTCAAGGCTGGCAACCTGTCCCCGTCCGCCAAGGCTAAAATCGACGCCAAGGCCAACAAAATCCTCGGTACGAAAGGCAAAAAATGAGCAAACATCTCGAACCCATCAGCAAGCTGAACGCTCGCGAGCCCAAGATGTCTGGTGCTGGCATGCCCGCACGCAATACACCCACCAACGCTGGCATGATGGCCGGCCTCAAGGGTTGCAACGATGGCTCGGTCAACGTGAAAGCAACCGTTGCCAAAGTTTTGAGCAAGATCAAGTAAGCCATGGCAACAGACTACACCGGCATCAACGCCGCAGCCGCCGTTGCTGTCGGTGGGTCGGCCAGAGATAAAAGCGACGCAGACATCCTGGCACTGGCGCGCTCGCGCATGACCATGGCCATCTCGGCCACGTCCGAAAGCCGCGAGGATGAGCTCGACGACCTGCGCTTCATGGCAGGCTCGCCCGACAACCAGTGGCAGTGGCCCGCCGACGTGCTGGCTACCCGCGGTGCAGTGCAAGGCCAGACAATTAACGCCCGCCCCTGCCTGACAATCAACAAGCTGCCGCAGCACGTCCGTCAGGTGACGAACGACCAGCGCCAGAACCGGCCCTCGGCCAAGGTGATTCCGGCCGACGACAACGCCGACGTGGCCGTGGCCGAGGTGTTTGATGGCATGATCCGTCACATCGAGTACATCAGCGACGCTGACGTGGCCTACGACACCGCCTGCGAGAACCAGGTGACCTACGGCGAAGGTTACATCCGCATTCTGACCGAGTACTGCGACGACAACACGTTCAACCAAGACCTGAAGATCGGACGCATCCGCAACAGCTTCAGCGTTTACATGGACCCGCTGATCCAAGACCCATGCGGGGCCGATGCGCAGTGGTGCTTCGTGACGGAAGACATCACGCACCGCGAATATGAGGAGCGCTTCCCCAACGCCACGCCTATCTCGACAATGGAAACGCTTGGCGTAGGCGACCAAGGCATCAGCCAGTGGATCAACGAGAACACGGTCCGCATCGCCGATTACTACTATTACGAAAACACCAAGCGCACGCTGCACTTGTACCCGGGCAACATGGCCGTTTATGCCGGCACGCCGGAAGACAAAAACTTGAAGACCATCTATGGCAAGCCGCTGCGCAAGCGCGAGGTCGATGTCAAGCAGGTCAAGTGGTGCAAAATCAACGGCTACGACATTCTTGAGAGCACCGACTGGGCGGGCAAGTTTATCCCCGTCGTTCGTGTGATCGGCAACGAGTTCGAGGTCGACGGCCGCATTTTCATCAGCGGCTTGGTGCGCAACGCCAAAGACGCCCAGCGCATGTACAACTACTGGGTGAGCCAAGAGGCAGAGATGCTGGCCTTGGCCCCCAAAGCCCCCTTTATTGGCTACGGCGGCCAGTTCGAGGGCTACGAGACGCAGTGGAAGACCGCCAACACGACCAACTGGCCGTATTTGGAGGTCAATCCAGATGTTACAGACGGCGCCGGCAACGTTTTGCCGCTGCCCCAGCGTGCGCCTCCACCCCTGCCTCAAACGGGCCTCATTCAGGCCAAAATGGGCGCTGCTGACGACATCAAGGCCTCAACGGGCCAGTACGACTCAAGCCTCGGGGCCACAAGCAACGAGCGCTCAGGTCGTGCTATTTTGGCGCGCGAGCGCCAGGCCGACGTCGGAACGTACCACTTCGTGGACAACCTGGCCCGCGCCATCCGCCACATTGGGCGCCAGTTGGTGGACCTGATCCCCAAGATTTACGACACCCAGCGTATTGCCCGCATCATTGGCGTGGACGGCGAGGCCAGCATGGCCAAGATCGACCCGACCCAGCCGATGCCCGTGCGTGAGATTCGCGACGAGCGCGGTATTGTCATTGAGAAGGTCTACAACCCCGGCGTGGGCAAGTACGACGTGATCGTGACGACCGGACCGAGCTACCTGACCAAGCGTCAGGAAGCCATGGACGCCATGAGCCAGATTCTGCAAGGCAACCCGGCCTTGTGGAGCGCAGCAGGCGACCTGTTCGTCAAGAACATGGACTGGCCGGGCGCTGATGAGCTGGCAGCCCGTCTGAAGAAGATGATTGACCCCAAACTGCTGGAAGATCAAGACGATCCGGCACTGCAAGCGGCCAACCAACAGATTCAGGCCATGGCCGCCGAGATGGAGCAGATGTACAACATGCTCCAGAACGTCCAGAGCTCGATGGAGTCGCGTGACCTGATGATTAAGAGCTTTGAGGCGCAGGTCAAGGCCTACGACGCTGAAACCAAGCGTATCAGCGCGGTGCAGGCCAGCATGTCGCCAGAGCAGATTCAAGACATCGTCATGGGCACGATTCACGCCGCCATCGACACGGGCGACCTGGTGCCGGGCGAAGGGGCGCTGCGCGCACCGATGATGGCCGAGCCGGGCCCGACAGCCGGCGCACCCGCACAACCTGAAGGAATGATGTAATGAGCACTGCTGCTGACTTTATAGGCACGCTGTTTTTGGCCCGTGACGTGGCCCACTCGGTCCACCTGAACACTCGCAGCTACAGCAAGCATGTGGCGCTCAACATCTTCTATGACCGCATCATTGGCGCGGCAGACGACTTTGCCGAGGCCTATCAAGGGCGGCACGGCCTGATTGGCCCGATCTCCTTGATGTCGGCGAAGAAAACGACTAACATCATCGAATTCTTGGAAGATTCGCTCGCTGAAATCGAAAAGATGCGATACGATGTGTGCGAAAAGACCGACACTTCTTTGCAGCAGTTGATTGATAATATCGTTGAGGTTTATCTGCGCACGCTGTACAAGCTCAAATTCTTGGCATAAGGAGCCAACATGGAACTTCTCAGACCACTAGCTGATGGTGATTTTCCCGGTCGTACGGTGTCGTACACCGGCACGGCTGGCAGCACCTCCACTTGGAACCCTGGCCCTGAAGGCGTGATGGTGTGGGCAACGACCCCTTGTTACGTGGCAGTGGGCGTGGGCGCAACGGCAACGACTGCCAGCACCCCGATCCCGGCTTACACCCCGATCCCGTTTTATTTGGAGCCTGGTTCTGGCGCACCTTGGCGCGTGAGCGCGATCCAAGTGTCCAGCGGTGGCGACATCTATTGCAAACCGATTAACATCCGATGAGCTGGGGTGTCGGCCTTCGCAGTGCAGTGGCCATTGGCCTCGGGGGCATTGTTTCGCTGTTTTCTGGCACTCTGGATAGCGGTGCATCGGCGAACAACTTGCTTTGCGAAAATGGCGACAATCTCGTCCAAGAGGACGGTGGCTTGATTCTGTTGGAGTGACCTAAATGGCCGTCAATCTCTCACCCGTGGGCGGCGTTGCGGCCCAGTTCTTTACCAACACGGGAGCCGTGTTGACTGGCGGCAGGCTATACACCTACGCTGCTGGCACAACTACACCCGCAAGTACATATACAAACTCCTCGGGGGGTGTTTTTTGGACCAACCCGATTGTGCTGGATGCTGCGGGTCGAGTGCCTGGCAGCGGTGAGATTTGGTTGACCGATGGCGCAATCTACAAGTTTGTGCTTAAAGACAGCAACGATGTTTTGATTGCCACCTATGACAACATCACTGGCATCAATTCCAATGCAGTTTCTTACACCAACAATCAAGAAATTTTTACTGCTACCGCAGGTCAAACTGTTTTTACGTTGACCGCTCCGTATCAACCTGGTACGAACAGCCTGTCAGTTTTTGTGGATGGTGTCAACCAATACGGTCCGGGCGCTCAATACGCGTATGTTGAAACCAATGGTCTTACGGTTACGTTCAACAGCGGCTTGCATGTTGGCGCAGAAGTTAAATTTACCACCACGCAACAGCAAGGCGCTGGTGCAGTTGACGCCTCGCAAGTTACCTACGATCCTCCTTTTACCGCATCCGTTTTTACTAACGTAGAAGTCAAACTTTCTGAAGTTTTGAGCGTTTGGGATTTTATGTCTGCTAGTGAAATTGCAGCGGTTACGGCGGGCGCTAACACGGTAGATGTGTCAACATCTATTCAAGCGGCTATTGACGCGGCTGAAGGCGTTCAAGGCGGCACTGGTCGAACCGTATACTTTCCAAACGGCTACTATTATTGCGGCGATTTGGAGATCAAATACACAGGCCAAAGACTTGTTGGTGAATCAAAGTACGGCACTTGGCTGTATGGTAAGTCCGGCGCGGAATGTATCATTAAGGTTGGCGGCATTGATTACAACTACCCTGTTTACGACCCGCTCAGAAACATTAACCGCAGACATACGGTAATTGAAAATTTTACGCTGGACTATTCCGACATCGTAGATGACACTGAAAGTGCTGCTATTCGGTATCAGTCAAGCTACGGCAACTCGTTGAAAAACATCGAGATTGAAGCTACTAGTGAGCGTACAAAAACGTCATGGGCGCTATATTACGGTGAAGGGTGTTACACAACAGTGACCGAAAACGTCACGGCTCGACGGGTCAAAATTTATTCGCCTACTGCCGATGCTCCGACTACGTTGACTTTTATCAACTTGGACGGCGCGTTTGTTGACATTAACGTTGCAGCGTCGATCACGTTTATTCAACCAATCATGCAAAGCCGCGTCGCGAATGATTACGGCACATATCGCATGAGTGTTGTAAACTGCAACTCATTCACATCTATTGGCGGGGATTTTGAAGACAACAACCCTTCCAATTACATGTATTACTTTGACAACGTGTCTGGAAACATCGTGTCAACTGGCAATACAACGTCGCCGTTTCAAGGCGGGTACATGGTTGAAGGGCCAACGGGGATTGTTGGAAAACGTTTTCTGCAAGATAGCAAAACGCAATCCTTTGAATATCGGCAAGGAACTTGGACACCTTCGTTGGCTTGGTCAACACCGGGCACGTCAACTATCACAACGTCGTCAAAAAACGGGTATTACGTTAAAAACGGCAACTTGGTTACGTGCAGTTTTTATTTCGATAACGCCACGTTCACTAACACTGGCGCTAGTGGTTATCTGGTGCTGTCAGGATTGCCTTTTACGGCTGCAAGCACTGGGACTGATGTTTGGGGCGGTAGTATCACCGTAAACATTGGGTATCCAACTGACATGCAAAACGTATTGGTTTTGTTGGGCACCACAACAGCAACGTTTAGAAAAGCAGACGGGCTTAATTCTGCTGTGTCTGTTTCAGATGTAAGTGGTTCGGGCAAATATGTCCGCGCAACTTTTACTTACCAATGCACAAATTAAAGAGGTCAAAACATGGCTGATAAAAAAATATCCGCACTAACCGCTGCTACCACCCCGTTAGCAGGCACAGAAGTTTTGCCGATTGTTCAAAGCAGCGCAACTGTAAAAGTTTCGGTGGCTAATTTAACAGCCGGTAGAGATACAACGGTCGCCAACGCTGTTATTTACGATCCTGGCTACGGGTATTTTGGGGTTCGCAATTCTTCGTTAGCTGCGGATTTTGCGAATAACGCATTAGCTCAATCTTCTGATGGCCTTAACACAGTTGTTAACGCAAAAACAGGCGGTACAGTAAAACTCCGAATCAACGATACTAGCGTTGTTGAAGTTGCTACTGACACCACGATTAAAACAGGCAACATTGTTCAAGGTACAGCAGGCAAAGGCGTCAACTTCACCGCCAACACCGGCGCAGCGGGTAAGACCAGCCAGTTGCTGAACTGGTATGAAGAAGGTACTTGGACGCCTGTGCTTGACAGTGCGGTGGCCGGGTCTGGCCGCGCAACGACCGTTAACTCGGCCAAGTACACCCGCATCGGCAACATGGTGACCGTGCAGTGCTACATCAAGATGGGCACTCTTGGCACTGGCGGCAGCGGCGCCTGGTCTGTCAAAGGATTGCCGTTTACTTCCGCAGGCAGTAGCGCTTACGGCGTGGCCCACGTTGGCTATGCAGCAACGCTGAATGCAACCGTGGCAAACTTGGGTGGCTACATCAGCCCGTCAACAACCGTCATTACAGTATCCGGCTCTACGGGCGCATCAACGCTTCCGTATGGCGATTTGGATTTTGCAACGTATGTCAAAGCGAATACCGAAATGGTAATTAGCGCAACCTATTACGTTTGAGGCAACTATGTCTTTGACCAAAGTAACTTACTCGATGATTGACGGCCCCGCCGTCAACGTCAAAGATTACGGTGCAGTTGGCGATGGCTCAACTGACGACACAACGGCCATCCAAAACGCATTAACCGCTGCGGCTGATCAGCTTGTTGTTTTTGAAAATGCAAAGACGTACAAAGTGACTGACGCACTTACGACGTCCGCAAATTCAACCATTGATTTGAATGGCAGCACGATTCAGTTTGTAATTACTGCCGCTAAAAAATGCCTTAAATTAAACAACGGCGTGGCGGTTCGTAATGGAACTGTTGAACTTGCAGGTTCGTCGTATTCAGGTAGCGGGGAAAGCGGAGCGCCAATTTTGGTTGGTGACTACGGCGTTGGTACTGGCTACGCAAACATTTTGATTGACAACATTACCATCATCAGCAACAAAACCGATGGCAATGGAATCATGGTGACTGGCGACTCAAACAACGTCATCATCAGAAACATTGATGTTCAAGGCCCAAACAATCTGGCTTCGCCGATTCTCATCCACTGGGGCGGCGCAAACGATCCCACCGCAGGCACAACCCATCCGCACAACATTCGCATCGAAAACTTGAAATGCGGGACTATGTCGCTTGCAACGGCCACTGGGCTTACGCTTTCTGGCGCGTATGACGTTTCTATCGACAACGTGGTTTTTGACAACACGGTGCTTCATGCGGTCTACGTCTATTGCGGGGACTACGGTTTGTTGTACGCCTCTGATGCAAACATCAAAGTGCATGGCATCCACAACATCAAGGTCAACAACGTGACTGGGGTGCGCGTTGGGTACGGCATTTATGTGGATATGTTCCGCAACTTGGCGCCTACACCTGCAAAAGAGACTTGCAGAAACATCGTATTTGAAAACTGTTCGTTCCGTGGCAACGCACCAACAAACAGTGCAAGATACGGCGCTCGAATCCGTTACAGCGACAACATCACTTTCAAAGAGTGCGTGTTTGACAACTTCTATCAAAACGCAGTGATTTCTTTGTCTTCAAATGACAATGTGTTTGACAACTGCCAGTTTTTAAACGCCCGCGTTCAAGCCGCAGTCAACTGGGTGGCAACTGAAACTAGCAGCACGCCCAGCGCACAAAATCAATTTTTGAATTGCCTGTTCAAAGATTCAAACCAATCGTCTACTGCATCAACTGCGGACATCAATTTGCAGTGGGGTGGTCGAAACACGATTGACAACTGTCGATTTGATTCACCGTTGGCGGTAAATAACGTCCGCGTTGAAGGCAGTACAAATAGCAGCTACGACAACTTTGTCACAAACAATTTGGTTGTCAGTGCTCCGACCACAAGCTGTTTTCTGTTTGGCACGTCCAGCGACTACTCTTTGTGTTTGCTGTTTGATGGCAATCGAATGCTGAACGCTTCTCTTGTTCCTGGCGGCGGTTTTGCTGCGGGCCAGAAACTTTTGCCTTTTTCGCTGGCTCCGCAATCGTCTAGCAATCGCGGCGTGCGAAAAATGGTTGGCGCCGCCGCGCCTTCTGGCGGTCTTTGGACTGAAGGCGACACTGTTTATTTCTCTGCGCCAACTTCGGGTGGCTACATTGGCAGTGTTTGCACCGTGGCGGGAACGCCCGGCACATGGAAATCGTTTGGCTTAATTGCATAATTCTTGACACAGCGCCTTCTTAGCGCATAATCTGAGAACTGTACTGGCCCAGTTGACCAGGGATTCTAAAGAATCGACAAAATGACTGAAGAAGTCCAACAAAACCTAGCGGAAGTAGACTCCGCGCCAGCACAGGACGTGACGGCCACGCCTGAGGTTGCAGAAAACGCGCCGGAAGTAGTCGAGAACCAAGAAGAAAGTAAGCCCGTAGAGAAAGTCTACACTCAGGCTGAAATCGACGCGATGATCGGCAAGCGCCTCGCAAGAGAGCAGCGAAAGTGGGAACGAGAGCAGCAAGCCAAGCAGGCTGAGTTGCAAACGCTGAAAGCAGCGCCGGCGCAAGCCCCTGCCGCAGACCAGTTTGAAAGCCCTGAAGCCTACGCGGAAGCATTGGCGCTTCGTAAGGCCGAAGAACTGATCGCTCAACGTGATGCAGCCAAGCAGCAGGCCGCTATTCTTGAGGACTATCACGACCGCGAAGAAAAGGCTCGGGACAAATACGACGACTTCGACCAAGTCGCCTATAACCCCAACCTTCCAATCACGACCGTGATGGCTCAGTCGATCCAAGCCTCGGACGTTGGCCCTGAAGTAGCTTACTACCTCGGTGCAAACCCCAAGGAAGCGGAACGAATTTCTCGCTTGGGCCCGATTTTGCAGGCAAAAGAGATTGGAAAGATTGAGGCCAAAGTGGCCGCAGCCCCACCAGTCCAACGTACAACCAGCGCGCCTTCACCAATTTCTCCGGTGTCTGCACGCTCTAGCGGAAGCCCCGCGTATGACACGACTGATCCTCGTTCAACGAAGACCATGACTGACTCGCAGTGGATTGAAGCCGAGCGCGCACGCCAAATGAAGAAGTTGCAGGCGCAGATGAACCGTTAACTTTGAAAGGACCTAATTGTGTCTAATAGCATCTTAACCATTGACATGATTACCCGGAAGGCTCTGGAAATTCTGGAGAACAACCTGGTACTCACCCGTAACGTGAACCGTCAGTACGACGACAGCTTCGCTGTTGAAGGCGCCAAGATTGGTTCAACCCTGCGTATCCGCCTGCCGGACCGCGCTCTGGTGACCGACGGTGCCGCCCTGCAAGTTCAGGACGACAACGAACAGTTCACCACCCTGACCGTCGCTTCGCAAAAGCACATCGGCGTGAACTTCACCTCTGCTGAATTGACCATGCAGTTGGATGACTTCGCAGAGCGCGTGTTGAAGCCTCGTATCAGCCAGTTGGCCTCCAGCATTGACGCTGACGTTGCTAACGCCTACAAAACCATCGGTAACTCCGTGGGCACCCCCGGCACCACGCCCGGCACCTCTTTGGTTCTGTTGCAAGCTCAGCAGAAACTGAACGAGAACGCCGCTGTGATGTCCCCCCGTTACGCCACCGTGAACCCTGCTGCTAACGCCGGCTTGGTTGAAGGCATGAAAGGCCTGTTCAACCCCACCGACACCATCAGCAAGCAGTTCAAGAACGGCATGATGGGCATGGGCGTGTTGGGCTTCGACGAGATCAACATGTCTCAGTCGATCAAGCAGCACACCACCGGCACCCGCGCTGCCACCGGCAACACCGTTGGCGCTTCCGTGACCTCTGAAGGCGCTGCTACGCTGACGCTGACTGTTGGCTCTGGCGAAACCATCGCCGTTGGTGACGTGTTCACCATCGCCGACTGCTACGCTGTGAACCCGCAGACCCGTGAGTCCACTGGTTCGCTGTTCCAGTTCGTGGCTCTGGCTTCTTCGACCAGCACCACGACCGCTACCGTGACCGTTGCTCCGATGTACTCGGCCAACCACGCTCTGGCTACCATGAACGCTCTGCCCGTTAGCGGCAAAGCTGTCGTGTTCGTCGGCGCTGCTTCCAGCCAGTACGCCCAGAACTTGGTGTACCACAAGGACGCCATTACGTTCGCTACCGCTGACCTGTTGCTGCCCCAGGGCGTTGACATGGCAGCCCGTGCCGTCCACAACGGCATCAGCTTGCGTGTGGTTCGCCAGTACGACATCAACAACGATCGTATGCCCTGCCGTATTGACGTTCTGTACGGCTACAGCACAATCCGTCCGCAGATGGGTTGCCGCATTTGGGGCTAATCTTGACGCCCCTTCGGGGGCTTCAATTCGTTACATCTTTGAAAGGAAATTATCATGGCTCTCCCTAATGGCGCAGGCGGTTACCAAGTTGGTGACGGCAACCTGACAGAAGCTCAACTGACCGTACAGACCATCCCCACCACCTTGACCGCAGACACCACCCTGACTGCTGCTCAAGTGGCCGTTGGCCTGGTTGTTTGCCAAAAAGCATCGGATGCTACGTTGACCGTTACGCTGCCCACCGCAGCGTTGCTTGATGCTGCTATCCCCAGCGCAAAAGTCGGTTCGGCTTTTGAACTGACGATTTGCAACAACAACAACACCGGCGCTTCGTCCACCGTGCCCGTCACGACTGGCACTGGCATCACGATTTACGGTTCGGTGACCGTGCCCCGTTTCGGCGCATACACCTACCGTTTCGTGAAGACTGGTGATGCTGCCTACTCAGCCTTCCTGAAGTAATCAATCGGGGGCTTCGGCCCCCGCTTTTAAGGAACTATCATGGCAAATAATCAACCAATCGGCGTCGCGTATTCCGATCCTCAGTTGACTAGCGCAACCTTCACGCTTGTTCCTGTCGCTTCGCTGCCCACAGCGTCTGCGGCTATTGCAGGCATGCGCATGGCGGTCAATAACTCCAACGCTGCCTACTCTGGCAACGCTGGGGCGACTGTCGCCGGCGGTGGCTCCAACATCGTGCCCGTTTTCTGCAACGGCACGAACTGGGTTATCGGCTAAAAACCAAGGCCCCTTCGGGGGCCTTTCTAACTATGCCCGTTATCTACATGACCCACCCTATCCACGGCGCCAAAGTGGCGACGATGGACGCTGAAGCCGAATATGATGAACAAAACGGCTGGACACGATACAATCCCGACACGCCTTCGGTCGATGTCGAAGAAGCGGCTCCGGTGAACACACTGGAAGTTAAGCGTAGGGCGCGCCGCGCACCGGCAGCACCCGTGGAAGAAGCTACGACCGAATAAGGAGCGCACATGGCGACCTACACCGCTGGCGAACAGATTAACCGGGCCTTGCGGTTGCTAGGCATCCTGGCCGAAGGTGAGACGCCTTCCGCTGCCACGTCTCAAGATTGTCTGATGGCGCTCAATCAGATGATCGACAGTTGGAACACCGAACGCTTGTCGGTGTTTTGCACGCAAGATCAAGTTTTTAACTGGCCCGTGGGCGAGATTTCGCGCACCTTGGGCCCGACCGGCGATTTCGTTGGCAACCGCCCCGTCTATTTTGACGACGCCACCTACTACCGCGACCCCGGCACAAACGTGTCGTTCGGCATCAAGTTCATCAATCAGCAGCAATACGACGGCATCGCGGTGAAGACCGTGACGTCTACCTACCCGCAGGTGATCTTTGTGAACATGACGTTTCCCAACGTCGAGATGTTCATTTACCCGCGCCCGACGCGGCTGTTGGAATGGCACTTTGTTAGTGTTCAAGAGCTCGACAAGCCTGCGGACCTGTCCACGGTGCTGTACTACCCGCCCGGCTACTTGCGCGCCTTCACGTACAACTTGGCTTGCGAATTTGCGCCTGAGTTTGGCGTCGAGCCCAGCCAGCAGGTCCAGCGCATTGCCATGACGTCCAAGCGCGATCTGAAGCGCGTGAACAACCCCGACGACATCATGTCGCTGCCCTACGCCATTGTGGCCACACGCCAGCGCTTTAACATCTACGCCGGTAACTACTAATGAAAACGCCGATCCTTGGCTCGACCTACGTTGCCCGCAGCGTCAACGCGGCGGACGCTCGGATGGTCAACATTTTTCCCGAGGTCATCCCCGAGGGCGGCCAAGAGCCGGCGTTTTTGCAGCGGGCGCCAGGCCTTGCGCTGTTGGCCACGCTGGGCGACGGTCCGGTGCGTGGCTTGTGGACGTTTGGCAATTACGGCTACGCCGTGAGCGGCAACACGCTGTACAAGATCAACAGCAGTTGGGTGGCCACGGCCAAGGGCACGGTGACGGGCACGGGCCCGGTCAGCATGTCCGACAACGGCACGCAGCTGTTTATCGCGGCCAACGGGCCCAGTTACATCTACAACGCAACCACGGACGTGTTTGCGCAGATCACCGACCCGGACTTCCCCGGCGCCGTCACAGTGGGGTACTTGGATGGATACTTCGTCTTTAATGAGCCGAATAGCCAGAAGGTCTGGGTTACTCAACTCCTTGATGGCCTGTCTGTTGATCCGCTCGACTTTGCCTCGGCCGAGGGCTCGCCTGACGGACTGGTTTCGCTGATCGTTGACCACCGCGAGGCATGGCTCTTTGGCACGAACTCGGTCGAGGTCTGGTACGACGCGGGCCTGCAAGACTTCCCGCTCCAGCGTATCCAAGGCGCGTTCAACGAAATCGGCTGCATCGCCCCCTACTCGGTGGCCAAGCTGGACAACGGCATTTTCTGGTTGGGCGCCGACGCCCGAGGACGCGGCATCGTCTACCGCGCCAACGGCTACACGGGTGTTAGGGTTTCTACTCATGCGGTTGAATGGCACATTCAGGACTACGCCAACATGGCGGACGCCGTGGCCTACACCTACCAACAGGACGGCCACAGCTTTTACGTGCTCAACTTCCCCACGGCCAACACGACCTGGGTGTACGACGTCGCCACCAACGCTTGGCATGAACGCGCCGGGTTCAGCGCGGGTAACTTCACGCGCCACCGCAGCAACTGCCAGATGTCGTTCAACAACGAAATCGTGGTGGGCGACTTTGAAAACGGCAACATCTACGCGTTTGACCTGAACATCTACGCCGACAACGGCAGCATCCAGAAGTGGCTGCGTTCGTGGCGTGCGCTGCCCACCGGGCAAAACAACTTCAAGCGCACCGCGCAGCACACGTTGCAACTTGATTGCGAGACGGGCGTTGGCATCAACTTGGGCCAAGGCAGCGACCCGCAAGTCATGCTGCGCTGGTCAGATGACGGCGGCCATACGTGGTCCAGCGAACACTGGGCCAGCATGGGCAAGATCGGTCAGTACTATCGCCGGGTGTTCTGGCGTCGCCTGGGCATGACCTTAAAGTTGCGCGACCGCGTCTATGAGATTTCGGGCACCGATCCGGTCAAGATCGCCATCATGGGCGCCGAGCTGCTAGCGAGCCCGACCAATGCCTGAATTTATCAATGCCACTAACATCACGCCGCCGCGTGTCCCGCTGATCGACCAGCGCACGGGGCTGATTGCGCGTGAGTGGTATCGGTTTTTCCTCAACCTGTTCAACCTGACGGGCGGCGGCACGAACCAGACCTCGTTGGTTGACTTGCAGCTTGGGCCCCCGCCGGTGGTCAGCGAGGACATTAACGGCATCATCATCGACATTGAGAGCCTCCAGCAGCAGCCGACGCAAGAGTCGGCGCTGGACCAGATCGCTGAGATCAACAAGCAGCTTCAAGCGCTGGCGTCGTCGCCAGACCCTGGCGTCCAAGAGCTGGTGGCGCAGGTCCAGAAGCAGATTCAAGCATTGGAGATGACGCCCCGCCCTGAGTTGGGCACCATGGCGCCTCTTGAGCAAGACAACGTGCCCTGGCTCACGTTCAACACCGCGCCGTCACCTGTGCCCACGGCTGTGGGCAGCATGTACTGGGACGGCGGCACGACGATGGGCGTCCAGGCCACGACCAACGTTTTGATCCGCGTGGGCGAGTCTGAGTACGTCTACGCCAAGGCATCGTCAGCTATCACCAAGGGCCAGCTTTGCTACCATACGGGTGCCGTAGGCGCGTCTGGCGTCATCACCGTGGCCCCCACGCCGTTGGCGTTGACTGATCCTAACCAAATCGTTGGCGTGGCCGCTGAGACGATTGCGCTCAATGGCTTTGGCTTGATCCAGATCAGCGGCGACTTGCGCGGGTTCAACACGACCGGCAGCAGCGTTGGTGAGACATGGGCCGATGGCGACCCGCTGTATTACAACCCGGCCTATGTTGGTAGTTTCACTAAAACCAAGCCGTCAGCACCTAATCAAAAGACTTACATTGGTGAAGTGACAAACGCCGGTTCGGGCGGCTCCGGGTCCATGCACGTTCGCATTGTGCCAGGCTCGGTGTTGGGCGGCACGGACTCCAACGTGCAGTTTGGCACGCTGGCCAACGGCGACCTGATCCAATACGACAGCACGCTTCAGTATTGGAAAAATGTCACGCCTGCGTCGGTGATCTCCGGCGCCGGCGGCGCGCCCGTCACCAAGACAGCGGACTTTACGGTGGCCAACGGCGACACTTGGCTTATCAACAACAAGTCCGGCTCGACCTGCACGGTGACGCTGCCCACGGCCAGCACAAATGTCGGGCGCACGTTGCATTTTCAGAACTACCAGGCGCAAACGCTGGTGTCAGCGTCCAGTAATGTGGTGCCCTTGGCTGGCGGCGCGGCAACAACGGCCATCTTGAGCGCCGTAGCGGGCGCTAACGCAACACTTGTGTCAGACGGTACAAACTGGATAATGACGCAATACACCTCGAACAACGCCCTACTTTTGGAGTAATAACATGACCGTAACCGTAAAAGTGCTGATCCCGGCCAAGATCGCCGAAGCCACACAAACGACCCAATCAACGGCGACG
>Ga0213922_1000189_pt1 | contig 36059 bp, 56 predicted proteins | sample McNCre2917MG_FD_165060 | JGI IMG/M metagenome (GOLD analysis project Ga0213922, IMG submission 165060) | Freshwater microbial communities from McNutts Creek, Athens, Georgia, United States - 29-17 MG | ecosystem: Environmental > Aquatic > Freshwater > Creek | place: USA: Georgia | collected... | reverse complement strand
CTTTTCTGCTTGAAGCTCTGAAGCATAACGATTGAAGATTCCTCGCTCACCGGAGTGAGATTCATAGATGTTAGACCATTCACGCATGAACTGACCAACGTCAGGCTTTACCTCGTAGACAGCACTGTTGTTAGCTAAGGCTCGTTGCCCGTTACCGTCCCACCAGTTGCCTGCCTTAGCGTGAGCCATACGGTCATCGCCGAGGTCAGACAGGGAGATCATAGCACTACGGCGCACTCCGCCCACGACGACAACTTCCCCGATCTTACAGAGAATATCATGACACTCGATGGTGTGTAACTTACGCCCCACAGCTCCTTTGAACTTGGAGATAACATATTTAAACAACTCCACCAAAGGCTCGGGTCCACTTGCCCGTCCACCGAAGGTTTTAAGGCGTGTACCGGCAGGACGAACTGCGGAAACATCCCACTTCGGGATCTCACCGGCGTAGAGGAGAGCAATGATCTGACGGAGAGCCTTTGCCCATCCTTCCTTGGAGTCTTTAACAACAATAGTAGTATTGCTGTCGTACAGCTTTTCAGGAATCTCTGGTAGTTTGTTAACATATTTCTGCTCCACGCTAAAGCCCACACCTGTGCCACACAAGAGGATGTACATAGCCTCGTCAAAGGCTTTGGGATCATCAATGGGCAGATACGAGCAGTTATAACCAGCAATGTTCTGGCGCTCCAGAGCCTCGCCAGCAGTCATAATTGACCGCATAGAAGGGAGGACTTCTAGGTTTTCAACTGCAGTTTGAAGCTCGTGTCGAAGTGCTGGATTCATCTTATATTGATGCTTATCCTCAAGATGTTTTTCCATAAAGTTGAAATACCGTTCAACTGTTTCAGGCCAGTGCTCTCGTCGTCCTTTATCGTCTAGGAACCGTGAATAGCGGCTCTTCGAGATATATTCTTGGTAACTATTCATCTGTGTCATTTTATTCCTTATGTTATTTTTAGGGGACAGGTATTTTAATAGGCTTCGATCATTTTGTCAAGATACCAGCGGGCTTTCTTTAGGTCTTCTTTACCGTTTTTGTCCATAAAACGCATCAAATACTGCATCATTTGAACATAATCGGCTGCAAACATATAAGAGTGTCCCATAGATGACAGTTCAAACTTTTGAGTCAGTTTTTCAATGACATCCCGCACTTCAATGCCTTTTTCCTCAAAAAGCATATAGTGCCTGGGTTTTTCAACAGTATCGTACTGTTCTTTCTTTTCCGGTAAACCAAGTGATCGCATATAGTCCTCAATCTCCTGAACTGTTGTGGAGTGTATTGGTGTCCAACTGTCCATATTTCTTCTCCAAGTATTCAATGCTTAGAAACATTTCATCAAAGTGTCCATCTTGAACCTCGTTCATCACGAGAAGGCCCCGCCAATGACGGTTACTAAGCTGATCCATATAACTCTCATCGTGCAGATAATAACTACCAACCACAATAGCTGTGATAGGTCGCCCATCAGCTCGTTTACCATAGGCGACTTGCTTTCCTTGTTGGTGTCCAGCAACACACGACATATGTAGCTTACTGATAATAGCAGCAGGAGACGATGCAGGTCTGCCCATAGCACCGACAGGCCAGTAATGGTTAAAACCAACACCATTAATGAAAACAGGATGTAAGAACCCATGTACTTCCCAGTCAGATTCATAGCCTAAGTCCTTTGTTGAGATCAACCCTTCAAGGGTGGGATTGTTGTTAACAGCCCTATCAATACGATTCTCATGGTTGCCCAGAGTCAGAACCATTCGAGGCTTGTAGACCTTCTCTTTGTTCTTTTTTTGACGATTTTGTAGGTACTTAAGAGGATCTAGTAACATTTTCATAGCCTGCTTCGCAATGTCGATATCAGACTTGTACCTAAGCCCTTCAAAATACTTGGAGCCTTTAATATCGTGGGAAGACAGACTAGGCATATCAGCAAAGTCCCCGAGGTTAACAACAACGTCAGGCCGGTAATCCGTAATAGCCTGACCAGCCCAAGTAAGATGCTCCAGAGGAACACCTTGCTTGACTTGACAATCCGGTATAACAAGGATTCTCATTCTTCGTAATGGGAAAATATTTCTTGAGGTTGATGCTCACCGCCATTGTTAAGCTCTGGGTGCTCAGCCAGAAGTTTTAGAAAATCGTTTTTCTTTAGTTCACGCCCAGGAGCTGGTGAAACATCATGGTCAAACATCGGGAAGTTAACCGCATAGAATACGTTTTCTCTGATCGAGTAGCCATAATGCAGTTCTAGCACCTTGATGAGATCTTCTAGCATCTGCATCCATGTAGTACAAGAATAGCTCATACGTTGCTGGATGTATTGGTCAGGGAAATCAGACAGATCAGAGTTATCTTGGTCTATGCTGATACTTACAGTGGTGTCTTTTTGGTTCATAGGTTTCTCCTGTTGAATTTGATGAAAATAGTCTTCAAGCTCCATTAAGTACCTCCTCTAGCGAAGGAAAATGTTCAAAGATTATATCTCGACATTGTTCCGCTACCTCACGATGCTCCTTCTGTGTTGCTTTATCGCAACGAATCTCAATGTAATGAATCCAGCTACGCAGGGTTCCATTCATGTACAGTTTAGAACCTGTGAGACCTTCTGGCAGAAGTGCTCGTGCTACCTCTTTAGCGATACCTTTATTGAGAGCAGCCTCGTACAGAAACTCAGCTTCCTTGGTCAGTCGTTGCTGCACTCCATCCCACCAAGTGGCTAGATAACGATCATTCTCGTTGCCATAGATGTCTAGGGCTAGGCTATTCTGGCGATTAACCATGTCCTGCTTACGGCACTCACGAGTCTCAAAAGCCTCTGCCGTAGCATAACGCTGGCTGAACTCCTGAAAGCTAAAGCTCCGATGTCTCAGTATCTGACGAGCAATGTCCCTGGTGGTTTCAATCTCCATGCAGACATTGACCATCTCGAACGGACTCCAGTGCTTGTTCTTAACCAAGTACTTGAGAAGTTTTGAAGCCGTCTGAGGGTTGTTCTGGTTCGCTGGGTTGCTCACCCGAGCCATGTACGCTATCTTCTCCTCCGCTTGGGGAGTCAACCATATCAAGTTTACCTGGGTCATAGTTTGATCCTTCTTGCGCTGCTAAAATCAGTGCTTTCATAATTACAGTACGAATAATGTCTGATGTTTCTTCTGAAGATAGGTGCAGGGTATAATCTGCTGATCCATCTTCATTTTCCTTGACTAGTTTGAATTCCATTTCTAAAACTCCTTATAAAATAATCAGCATCAACGATAACAAGAGGTTTACACTGGTTCTGTTTAATAAAGACAACAGGCTCATGCGTCCCGTGTGAGCAGGCTTGGTTATAGAAGTCATACACGGCAATACGAGCATAACTCTTACATTCAATCTGCCAGGGATAGATCTTACGAGCCGCAGGAGACAGCATAACATCCTCTCCAGAGGCTCCCATTGAGGTAGACTTAACATCGTCCCCTTCAAGCTCTGGAGCGTGTTCTAGGAGCCTTGCTGCTGCCCACTTCTGTAGGTTCCTTCCCTTTGCCTTTGCGCTACTGGTTTTCAAGCTTTAGTCCTCTCGTATTGATGCAACAACGATCCAAAAGCATCAGTGTATTCTTCATCATGGTTAGTCTTACCCATCGTGAACAGGATTGCATGAACCAGCTCGTGGCAAAAGGTCTGCTGAGTCATCTGCTCATTCATTCCTGATCGGATGATGATTTCTTGGGTTCCTGGATTGCAGAGTCCGTACTCGGTAATTCCCTCAACGTACCTGACTGTCCAGTCGAATCCTGCGAGGGTAAAGGAGGAAGCCACAGCTGGTTTGGGTGTCGTCTTAACCATAACAGTACACCGTTTTCGGTAACTCGCTCAATATTACCATCATACGCTTTAACACAAGCATCATAAAAAGTCCTTTCGGTCGTGCAGTTTTCCAGTATTTTAGCCGCTTTTACAGGCCCAATCCCCTTGATCCCGAGGATATTGTCTGTTCGATCTCCGGTCAGAATCTGAGTGTAAAAACTACGGATTCCTTCCTCTTCCGTGACATAGTACTTTTCCTTCTTGACGAAGTTATAGTGCCAGCCTTGGACCTGATCGAAGTCTTTATCAATCGAGACTATCCAGCATTTGTCCTGCTCTTTCGTGGCTTCGATGGCGATTGCGTCATCGGCTTCTTGTCCTTCGACGAGTTCTGCTCCGAGTCGCTGGAGGTAGGCTCTGAGGGCATCGTAGTGTTTGGGCTTTTGGAAGTCTTTTCGGTTTCCCTTGTATGGGGCTGTGGTCGCCACCATTTGTCGAAAATTCCCCTTGCCGGTGAGATAGGCTTTATAGTCATCGCAATTTAGTTCCGTAAAAACTATTTCAAAGATGAGTTCTTTAGCTCTTGCAAAACAGATTTCCTCTGTCTCTTCTTCAGACGCAAACGCTACCCGATAAACGATAACGTCTGCGTCTATAAGAGCTAACTTAGGAAGCTCAGATGAGATCGTCATCTTCTTGCTTAGCATCAGGTACGTAGGTCTTCACCTCAGTAACCTTCAGGGCAGTCTTCTCAGAGTTACCCACGATGCTCGGTGAGAGACCGAACTTAGCACTCATCTTGTGCTTGTATGCAGTCACCAGTGCCTCGCACTTGGAGCCATTGCCCAAAGCATCAACAGCAATAAAGTTACCATCAGCGTCAGTGGGTTTAAACAAAAACTTGCTCTTGACAACAATGTAGTTACCTTGGGAGTCCTTGTACTTGACTCGGATACCCAGGCCCGTAAGCTTGGCTACGTCAGCGTCAGAGATATTACCGATGGTACACTCGTAACGGTCATTGTCCTCATTAAAAGCTTTATTGAATTCAGCCATCCACTTAGACCAGAATAGCTCTCCAGAGATTTTAACGGGTTTAAGATCACTCATTTTTCAATTCCTTTGAAAGTTAATAAAATGCCTGTCTTTCCAGGCTGTCAATTCAGGAACTTCGGAGGTTCTTCCCCCAAAGACTCCATGTAATTCAATGCTGCTGCAAAAATAAGATAGATTTGCTCCAGATCAAGATTAGCAGTATGAGACACTTTGAAGCTATCTTCGGTGACATCAATGATGATTCTAGCATCAAAATCCTCAGTGGGTTTCTCGCCAGTTGGCTCCATATTTGTATTCTCCGTCCAGAGGACAACGTAGTTTGTAAAAGACACCAGCTTCAATGATGGACTGCTTTGCAGCCTCTCCAGTCACCTCAGCCAACTGAGCAGGAACCTCGAATTGGAACTCATCGTGGACATTGGCGACTAGCTTCACAGGCCACTTGTTGAGCTTGATTTTATCATTAAAAATCACCAGTGCTTTCTTCATCACAATAGCCCCTGCTCCTTGTAGGAGACTGTTAAGGGCTGCGTGTTCAGACCGTACCCAAATCTTACGTCCATCAAGCCCTGGAACATAACCTTTAACTGCATATTTTGATACAGTATTCATCAATCGTCCTAGCGCAGGTGTCTGTTTAAGAAATTTCTCTTTCAATAATGCACCGTCTTTAGCACTACCTCCAACAAGAGAACCGATTTTTGAATCACCTGCGCCGTACATCCAGCTATAAATAAATGTCTTTGCTTGATCCCTCGTCTGAAGTCCTGCTGCTTTCTGATTAATAGTATGGATGTCAGTCCCATCCTTTGATGAACCTTCGGTAACTGTCTTTACATAATTATCATCCTTCATGTAATGTGCAAGCATACGTAGCTCAAGACCGCTAGCGTCACAGCCAACCAATACATTACCGTTTTCTACCGTCCAACATTGTCTACATTCAGGGCCATACAAGCTACCAGCATTAGGAATCTGAGCCATGTTAGGCTTAGAGTGAGTCATGCGTCCTGTCACCGCCCCGTTGGTGATGACCTTACCGTGTACTCGTCCGTCTGGTCCCATAGCCTCTAACCACGATTCTACCTGAGCAATTCGCTTCTGAAGCAACAAGTATTCTGCAATCAGTTTAGCTTCAGGTATATTCACATCCATCAGTACAACTTCATCAACGATTGGTTGTCCTGTCTCAGTGAACTTCTTGGGCTTCCATCCTAGCTCTTGGAGCTTTTCTCCGATCTGCTTTCGTGATCCTGGGTTGAAGGGTTCGATAATGTCGTCAAGAGGCTTGCCGTTACGTTTGTGGACTCGTCCTGTGGTGACTTTGGGAGGCCATCTCTCTTGCATCTTTTCATATATTCCAGCCAGTTTTGTCTTGAGGTCAGTAAGTAAACAGGTTGCATGGATTGTGTCCAGTTTGAATCCGTTACGCTCTTGTTGAGCAATGATTGCTGCTACTTGATGCTCTAGCTCCAGGGACTCTGGAGAGAATCCCTTCTTCTCTAGCTCTTGTGTCAGAAACTCATACGTTTTTTCCAAAACGTCAACATCTCTCTTGCAATAATGTACCAAAAGACTGTCAATGGGTTTATCAAAACATTCACCGGGATACTCCTCTCGTCTGTCCATCATCCAAGACCACACAGCAGCATAGTCAATCTTTGGAATACCGCTCTGCTTTCCGTAGCTTTCCAAGCTGTGTCCGCTCTCTCTCGTTGGCTCTAAGAGCCTGCTTGCTACTAATGTGTCGTATGTTCTCTTCAATCCGATCCTCGTCTTCCATAACCTGTTCAAGTGAAAGAAATCGAAGGCGATCCCATTGTGAGCTATCAGGAGTGTAGCCTTGCTTAGATAGTCGTTTAGGCCATTTGGATTTTTCCATACTTTAACTTCTCCAGTTTCAAGGTGTTTTGTGACGCACAAATGGATCGTATTGTGTGACAGGTTCGTTTCTATGTCCAGCGCAACTTTCATGCGATGCTTTCAGTTCTTCGTATTGATGGATAAGAGTCTGATACTTCGATTGTAACTCATAATACTTGGATTCTAGATCCATCATTCTTCCTACGAGTTGATCGAGTGTCATCATTTTAGGTTCATCCATAGCCCCACCTGAGCAAAAGCGTAACCAACCCAGATCATACCGTTAGGTAGATCCCCCTTGAGCCACTGGAGAGTACCTACGATAGCGTAGCCCACCCCTGTAGCCCCTACAATGATGTGTTCAATCATTTTGATTGTCTTTCAATCGTTGTTCTAATCCTTGGATGCTTTTCTCTGTCCGTTTTGATTCTTCCAGATACTTCCTGGCATCATCCACGATCTTCTCTACGTCTTCTCTACCAAAGACAGCATCCCACCTACGTGCGTATTCCTCTTCCGAGATGCTGAATGGACGAGGACTGCTGCCTTTACCACCATCTGACTTGCTCATAGATCCTCCAGTTTAACTTCAAACATTCTACCAGTATCCACATCATAGCGCAGGTCACAGGCTGGCCCAGTGAGACCGCTGTAGCGGTTCTTCGCTACTGCTACCTTAGTGGTGTGCCTCTCAGTAGCGTCTGCGCTCATGGAGTTACGTTCTAGGGTAATCACAGCGTCTGAGAGCTGTGCAATGGCTCCTGAGCCTCGCAGCTGGCTTAGAGACACCGCCTGCCCGTCTTCGTGGCCTTGGTTGCCGTTAGGACGCTTCAGGTGAGATACAACAATCAAAGTAATGTTAAGTTCCTGCACCAGTGTACGCAGGCGAGTCATCATTACATCAATGGCCTTGCGCTCGTCTCCGTTATCTTGACCAGAAATGATGATAGATAAATGATCGAGAAATACAATCCGACAATCACAAGCCTTTGCCATGTACCGGATGCGATTAATAATGTTATCAGCAGAAGTGCTACCGAAATGGTCAAAAAGATAAATACGATCAGTCCCAAGAGTATGCTGGAAAGCATCGTGTAACTCCTCTGTTGATACTTTGGTGTCTGGCAGGTGCAGGAGCTTGTTAGCTCTGAGACTCATAATGCTCCTGGCAGTCTTTCGTACAGATTCCTCCAAGAACATACCGCCAATGTTCCACTTCGTGGTGTTCAGAATATGGTAGAGGATCTCTCGCAGGAACTGACTCTTACCCAGTCCAGAGCCTGCGGTGACTGTAACGAGTTCAGCAGGACGGAACCCATACAGCAGAGAGTTCAGTCCCTTGAAGGGATACAGAGCCTCCGCAGGTTGCTCTGGTTTGCTTACTTCATCCCAGAGTGACGAGGCAGCAACAATTCCGTCAGGGACATACGTCTCAGCCTTCCACCAAGAATCGACAAAAGACTTCGTTTCACCAGATTTAAGATAATCACAGGCATCCTTACAGTTTTGAATATGTTTAACAATCTTAGCCTTAACACCGAACAGTTCAGCTACCTCCTCTGCGGCCTTCTTCCCAGGCTCATCAGCATCAAAGCAGATCACCACGCTATCAAAGGAGTCCAGCCATTCAAAGTTAGCCTTACAGTCCTTCAGGGCACTCTGAGCACCATTCTTGATCGATACCACAGGCCACTTGCTGCCTAGCATCTGGAAGGCCGCTAGTGCGTCCAGTTCACCCTCCACCAGCGTGACGTACTTGCCTCCCTTGTGGAACAGGGATTGACCGAACAAGGTAGATTTACCCCAATGTCCCTCCACCGAGAAGGTCTTATTAGCCACTGTACGCACCTTGGAGGCCACATAAGCGCCAGTCTCATCAGCATACGGATAGATATGCTTCTGACCCGTCTGAGTGACCTTGTAGTGCTCACAGGTGTCCCTGGTGATCCCTCGGTCTGGGATCGGTTTAACTTCGCCTTCTGTTTTCATGGCATTCGCTCGGTTAATTGCTTCTTTCCATCGTTCTTTATCCTCGTGGGAGGATTCAGATTCTATCACTCCACAGGCAAAGCAGTAGGTGTGGCCATCACTGTAGAGAGCATTGGCGTCAGAGGAGCCGCAGTGCTCGCAGGCGATATGCCTAACGAATTCTGAGGTTGTTTCATGTAGCATATTAATTCCTTGAGTATTCGCCTCGATAGCGTCAGCGATCTGTCGCTTGCGCCATCCCTGGGCTGTTATGGTCACTTAAATCCCCTCATTTGAGCCTTTATTTCCTGTAGGACTATCTCTGCCCCTACCCCATAGTTTTCATGCGATCCTAGGGTGCTTTTAATCGATTCTAGGAGCATTCTATTGCTCACCGCTTCCTCGGCACACTTCAGCAGGAAAGATTCCTCCGGCAATGTGTATTCCATGATGACTTTCATAAGTACTCCAGTGTCACTTAAGTGACAGTTTAATGATGGTTAAGACAAAAACAAAGAAAGACAACAACATTAGATGTCTTCCTCTAATTTGTTACCCTTGGCTTCTTCTCTCTGGATTTTCATGTTTCCAACGTCTGCAAGGACGTTATCCATGCCGTATTTGTCAAAAATATCGACAATATCATTGATTGTAGACCAATACCATGATTCTTCAATCAATTGCATCAATTCATCAGTGCTTTCGTTTTCCATGGTGTACCCCTTTATCTTTAAAGTTAATTTAAGACAATAAACATTAATGATTTATTAATCATTGATGTCTTCTATGCTTCTAAGTACTCTATAGTTATTATATAGTACGTCTTCTGTCCCTTCGGTGCTCAGATGGTCATCAAAGTCCCCTACAGTAGCAAGGTCTTTACGTTCTGAGACCGGCAGATGGGTGTCAATTGACACAAAACAGGGGTTGCAAAGGTCAAAATACACGCTGGTGTGTCTTATCCTCCTGGTTGATTCAAAATCAGTTAAAATTTCATTACAGCATTGACAACGCATAGTGTCTCCTCAAAATCCTCGATTTTAGCCGTTTTTAGGCGTTGTGGCTACCCACCCCTTAACCACCTCAAAATAATCGCTCCTGGGCCCGTTTAAGGGCCTTCCTGGGCTATTCTAGAGCCCTATCGGGCATGACAATCAGAGACTTGGTGATTTTCTTGCGATGATAGTCTTCCCGGAAGCACACAAAGTCATCTGGGCCAACCTTGGCAACATAGGCGTCCGAGTGCTTAGTCGAATAGCATCGGGATTGTGCTCCCTGGTTCTCAATATCATTGAAATGGGTACTCAATCGGTATCCAATGACCCCGGACAGGGCTACGGCAGTGACAGACCCCAAAAGCCAGATAGTTTGCTCAGTATTGCTCATTCCGTTCCCTTTCAATGTGTTTAAGGTAGGCATCCAAGGCCATATCAACGTAGATAGTATCCATGACAGGCATAATGTCAACGTTTCCAACGTAGATAGCTTCAACGTACGGGTCTGCCCATTCATATTCGCTGTTGCATTTTGCATCATATCGCCAATGGTACTCAAAGGCGATAGTGACATCCACCGGAGAATTGAGGTCTGGCGGTGTCCATTCAAAGATTACAGTATTTAATGTGTTCATATAGGTGAATCCTCAGCGTCTGATGGATAAGGGACAAAACCTTTAGGGTCTTGGTAGGGTTTCAGGGGTTGAGTAGGGAAGGGCCAATAGGGATCAGTCATGCTCTGCTCCTGTCAATTCAATATGTGAACCTCGCATGCCTGCAACATAGCACCGCATGGCGGCTATTAATGGACTATCGCCAGGAAAATCCATAGGGAGAGAAAAAGACGAATAAGCGAACCACTGCTCATCCCGCAGAAATATCTCGATCTTTTCCCTCTCAATGATAGGGCCACCATATGCCCAGTCTGTCGAATATTCGGCCCAGGTTTCATCCTTTTTTAATGCTAGTCCTTCACAGTTTGCAACTGCTAGATCCAAAGCATCTCCGTTTAATTCGTTTATTTTCATGGTTCAATTCTCCAACTAAAACAATTTAGCCCATGAATCGCATACAGTATGCTGTACGCCATCAGGCAGGGTTATAATTTCATAGGCGGCGGCTTGGACGAATGAGCCGTTTTCCCCGTCATCCCATATGTTAACGTCAATCTTGCCCTCTAGTTCAGGGATAGAGTCGTCCATCGTGAACCAGTTGTCACCCTCATATGATCCCCTGTCCATCATATCCCAAAGGCGCTCATAAGCCCATACAGTCAATTTGCGGGTCTGTTCTTCTGTAAGATCAAGCATTGTCGGTCTCCTCAGCATATTCTTCGATCATATGTTTGGCGATTTCGTACCAGTTAACCTCCTTCAAGAAAGCGAGTGCATAGTCAACGGCAATATTACCCTCTCCTCCTCCCATGTCATAAATGAGGCCTTCGGTGTATTCTTTCAGGTTTTCAGGCAAGAGGTCTTCCATGTCTGCTTGATTGTCGCTGAAATAATCGTAAGGGTCGAATCCATCGAAAATCTCCAGGTTAACCCGCCAAGTAGCGTAGTTTGTCCATCCATTGTAGGTTTTATCGCTCATGTGCATATCCTTTGCAAGTGTGAATTATGCGAGGGTGTGGTTAACGTGGAATGCTTCATTGTGGGTTGAATCGTCCCATTGTTCAATGAATGCACAAGTAGCCCCAGAATGGCTATCATAGCGGGTTGAATCCCCCATATCATGGGTTTTACGAAAGCCTAATCCAGAATCCCGATTGATTCGGACAACAGCGCCCCGAATTGTGGAGGCTTTGACCTTATGGCGTGTGACCCAAGAATAGTTCGCCTCGCCTCCAAAGGTATCGGTGATTTCAACAAAAAAATGTGTCATGGTATCAATCCTCGATAAGTGTGAATCGGTGCAACAGCGCACCCGATAGCCCCCATCAGAGACTATCAGTTGACCTGTCAGTTAAGGGTAGATAAACCGAAATTGATCCCCTATCACTTCAAGACACCCTTTTCGCTTAAGTCCCTCAACTGCACGGACTGTATCACGATCCTGTGCAAATGTATGCCACCCACGATAGGTGCTAGCAAAGCTCAACAGTTTGCATTGGTGTTTACCCACCGCCTTGATCGGAAGGGTTTTACCGTAATAAATCGTCATTGTGGTCATGGTTTCCCTCACTTGGTTAGAATGTCAAAGTAAGCCAGAGCCGCCATTGTCAGGCAGAGGCCAATGGCGACGGCTAGGATGTAGTCTAGGATGGATTCTTTCATGGTTTGCTCCGTTGGTGATGGTTTCATTGTAGCCAGCCCTGAAGGGCTGACAATAGGTGTTTACCCTTGGTTATTGAGACGATATGCGTACGCCAGGGCACGACTGACAGAGCGCATGAGTGCTTTGGTTTCGTCATACTCGTCACCAACAGCCCAGGCCAGTTTGCGGTTTAGTGTGGCATATTGCTCATTGAGCACATTGATGATGGTTTCCTGAGCGGTCAGGGACTGGATAGCTTGAGTGCGGTTCATGTGCGGATCCTTTGCATGTCTGACAGAACCCTGTGCTCTGTCATTGGTTCTACTGTAACACCCCCTTCCAGGACTGCACATTAGGGAAAACCCTAGGTTTGCCTATCTTTACATATCTTTACATTAGACCGATTTAAACGCCCTTAGAGCGTTTTTCAGGGTTCAGGCTACCCTGGTATCAAAAATAGTTATCCACACCAGTAGTGGTACTTGTCCACAGTCTTAGGTCTTATATAAGACTGATAACCTGTGGATATCTTAGGCATAGATCTTGCATGGTACTATATAGCTGTACAGTATAGGGTTTACCCCTAGCCACCCAGGTGTACGTTATAGGCACCTACACCGCCCCTCACATGTGCCAATTGAGAACAATTCTCATTAAAGTTTCATGCACTATTGACCCGCTAGTCAGTAACTTGTGAGTAAGTACTGACACACTACCTATAGTGTCCTGGTAAGTGAGCACACACTACCTATAGCGTGTCACTAGTGAGTACTTACTAGCAATCGACATAGGGGGGAGGGGCGTGGCTTTAGTGTTTACTTTTGCGGATACCTCTAGCGTTCACAAAAAAGTAATAATTTAACATAATTATGCACTAAAAAGGTGCTAGACAGAATAATGTAAGTTATTGAAAAATAAAGACAAATAGACAAAAAAGAGCACAGAAGCTGAAAGATAAGAAAGGATGTACTTTGGAGGGCATCCGTGCACCCTGGAAGCGGGACTTTAAAGTGAAGACCTAAACAATAAAAGATAAATATTTACATAAAAAGCTTGACAAGTGCACAAAAGTATGCTAAAGTATCTTTAGAGTATACTTTAATGTACTTTAAAGCATTAATGTATACTTTAATGTACTCTAATGCGTTAAAGTAACTTTAATGTTAAATATTAATTATTAATAAATATATAAGATATACATTAAAGTACATTAAAGATATAGGGTACTCTAAGATTTTTGTCTTAACATCTCCTTGAAGGATAAAGATGGATGTAGAAACTAAGGATGATTTGTCTACCGTTAAGGTAGGGTCCAAAGGTGGGCGCTTAGGTAGACCAAAAAAATCAGATATTGTCTCCAAAAAGAAGGGGAATCGTGGGTTGGTTGGTCGTCCCGCCGGGGATGCGGCAAGGATTAATGAATTTAAGGCAAGGTTGCTTGGAACCACCGGAGATAAGGTTATAACCAAGATTATTGAAATTGCCATGAATGACGAGCATCCAGGTCAAATGGCTGCATTGAAGTTTGCTGGTGAGCGTATTCTGCCTATATCGGCTTTTGAGGCTGCTAAACAAGGTGGAGGTACTCCGACCATTCAAATTAACGTTTCGGGCCTTGTAGGGGCTTCTAGCAGCCTGCACGAGCCTATTACGGTCGTAGAAGACATCACGGATGTTGAGGTTAAGGAAAAATGACTGAACTTAACTTCGCTTTGCTCCGGTGGCAACAAGAGGTCTTTGGGTCTAAGAAGCGGTTTAAGGTTGTAGCAGCAGGTCGTCGATGTGGTAAGTCCCGGTTGTCTGCTGTAACCTTGTTGATTGAGGGTTTGAATTGTCCTGACGGTTCAGCGGTGATGTATATCGCCCCAACGCTGGGACAGGCTAGATCGATTATCTGGGATTTACTACACGAGCTTGGTAGGCCAGTGATTAAGTCCAGTCACGTGAACAACCTTGAGATCACGTTGGTAAACGGACGAAAGATTCTTGTACGAGGCGCTGATAATCCTGACTCTTTGCGTGGTATGTCTCTGACTTATGTGGTCTTGGACGAGTGTGCATTCGTTAAGCAGGATGTATGGGAAAAGATTATCCGAGCTTCTTTGTCTGACAAAAAGGGTAGAGCATTGTTTATTTCTACTCCTTCTGGCAGAAACTGGTTCTACGATGTGTTCAAGCTGGGACAAGAGGAAGATGAGGAGTGGAAGAGTTGGCACTTTACCACCAAGGACAATGAAACCATTGATCCGAAGGAAATTGAGGCTGCTCAGAAGACTCTCAGCTCTTTTGCCTTTAAGCAGGAATACCTAAGTTCCTTCGATACCGCAGGAGCTGACGTATTCAAGGAAGAATGGTTTAAGGAAGCGGAAGAACCTCAGTTCGGGGCTTATTATGTTGCAGTGGACTTGGCTGGATTTGAGGATGTGGCTAAGAATGCTGGGGCATCCAAGAAACGATTAGATGAAACTGCTATTGCTATTGTTAAGCTTTTGGATAACGGTGATTGGTGGGTTCATAGTATTGAGCATGGTCGATGGGACATTAGGCAGACTGCTGTCAATATTCTAAAAACCATAAGGGATTTCCAACCGAGTGCAATCGGTATTGAGCGAGGAGCATTGAAGAATGCTGTCTTACCTTACTTAAACGACTTGATGAGGAAGAATAACATCTATGCCCATATACATGATCTTACTCATGGAAACAAAAAGAAAGTGGACAGAGTTATCTGGTCACTACAAGGACGCTTGGAGCATGGTCGAATTACCTTTAACGAGGATGAAGATTGGACTGAGTTTAGGGATCAACTCATCATGTTCCCTACCAATGGTGTGCATGATGACCTAGTGGATGCTTTGAGTTATGTGGATCAGCTCGCGGTTGCTAACTACAACGCTGATTATGAGGAAGATGAGTTTGAAGTTCTTGACCCTATAAGCGGATATTGACATGATTAAACGTGGTAAAGAAGAATTTGAGGGCTATAACAAGCCCAAACGTACTCCAGGCCATCCGAGCAAGTCTCATGCTGTGCTCGCTAAGGATGGAGATGAAATTAAATTAATTCGCTTTGGTCAACAAGGCGTACAAGGTTCTCCTGAAGGATCGGCCCGTAACAAGGCTTTCAAGGCTCGACACGCACAGAATATCGCCAAGGGGCGCATGAGTGCGGCGTACTGGGCCAACAAAGTTAAATGGTAAGGAAACACAATGGAAGAAAATGAATACGAAGGCTACGAGGAACCGACCGAAGAAGAGAACGGTCTGGTAGATTTTGTTATCGAGCATACCAACCGTTGGCGTGACTACCGTGACACTAACTTTCTAGCTGACTGGGACGAGTACGAGCGTATCTTCCGTGGTCGCTGGAGTGCTCTTGATAAGACGAAAGAAACTGAGCGTAGTCGTCTGGTGTCTCCTGCAACGCAGCAGGCTATCGAGACCAGGCACGCTGAGGTCATGGAAGCCATCTTTGGTCAAGGCGAGTTCTTTGACATCAAAGACGACATCATGGATGTGAATGGTAATCCTCTTGATGTAGAAGATATCAAAGCAAAACTGAATGAAGATTTTAAACAAGACAAAATTATCAAAGCTATTGATGCTGTTGAACTCATGGCTGAGATCTATGGCACTGGCATTGGTGAGATTCTTGTCAAGGAAGTAACTGCCTTCCGTCCTGCTACTAAACCGATTCCTGGCGTGGCTGGTACAGCGGCTATCGGTGTTGAGGAATACAAGCGCATCAGTGTTCCGCTGAAGCCGGTTAATCCCCGTAACTTCCTGATTGACCCTAATGCGGACAGCATCGAGGATGCGCTCGGAGTGGCAATTGAGAAGTATGTCTCCATCCACAAAGTGGTTCAGAACATGGAGAATGGAACCTATAAGAAGGTTGACATTGGTTCTGATTATGGTCTACAAGAATTGGAACCTACTCAAGACGAGACTCAGTACCAGGATGATAAGGTCAAGCTGTTGACGTATTATGGTCTGGTTCCCCGTGAGTATCTTGAGGGCGAGCAAGAAGGTGAATTTGAGGAGCTGTTCCCTGAAGGATCAGAAGCTGAGGATTATGCCGATCTGGTGGAAGCCATTGTGGTGATCGCCAATGACGGTATCCTGTTGAAAGCTGAAGCAAACCCGTACATGATGAAGGATCGTCCCGTAGTGGCGTATCAAGACGATACGGTTCCTGGACGCTTCTGGGGTCGTGGGACGGCTGAGAAGGCTTACAACATGCAGAAGGCTATTGATAGCCAGTATCGCTCTATGTTGGACTCTATGGCCTTGACCACCGCCCCTATGGTGGCTATGGACGCTACCCGATTGCCTCGTGGCGCTAAGTTCGAAGTACGGCCTGGTAAGGCAATCCTGACCAACGGAGCACCTTCAGAAATCCTGATGCCGTTCAACTTTGGGCGCACTGACGGAACCAACGCTGCCGCAGCTCAGAACTTTGAGCGTATGCTGCTTCAGGCTACAGGTACTGTGGACGCATCTGGAATGCCTTCTAACGTGCCTCGGGATGCTGGCGCTAGCGGCATGAGCATGGTATTGGCTGGAATTATCAAGAAGTACAAGCGTACCTTGAGTAACTTCCAGGAAGACTTCCTGATTCCATTCATCAAGAAAGCTGCCTTCCGTTATATGCAGTTTGATCCTGAGCGTTATCCTTCTGTGGATATGAACTTCATCCCCACAGGTAATCTGGGGATTATGGCTCGTGAATATGAGCAACAACAGCTCATCGGGCTGCTACAGACGTTAGGGCCTGATACTCCGGTGCTACCGATCATCCTGAAAGGTATCCTGGCTAACAGTTCTCTGTCCAACAGGGCTGAACTTGTGCAGGCTTTGGACCAGATGAGCCAGCCAAATCCTGAGGCTCAGCAGGCTGCTATGCAGGCTCAGCAGATGGATATGGCATTGAAACAGGCTCAGACACAGGAATTGAGTGCTAAGGCCACTAAAGAGCAGGCGGAGGCCCAAAAGACCATGATTGAAGCTCAACTCCTGCCTGAAAAACACCGAGTTGACATCATTCAGGCTGCGGCAACGAACCTGGACAATGGCGGAGACTTCGAAAAGCGCCTAAAACTGGCTGACGTGATGCTAAAAGAGAAGCAAGTTAACCTAAAAGCCGCTGATATTGCCTCAAATGAGCGTATTGCGACCCTACAAATGATGAATAGAGCAAAAAAGGCTTGACAAAGTAGTCCTTTTATGTTAAATTAACGTTATTATTAACTACTAAGTTCTCCTAATGGACAAAGAACTACAAGTTTACTACGAAGAGATGTTTTCGATGATGGCTACCAAAGGGTGGTCATTGTTGATGGAAGATTTCCAAGCATTGAAGGCTAGTTTAAACGATTTATCTACTGTCGCGGACACACAAGATCTTTATTTCCGTAAAGGACAGTTAGATATTCTTAATCTGGTTCTCCAGCGTAAGGAAATATGTGAGAAAGCCTTTGAAGAGCTACAACATGAAGAGAATGTTTGAGTTCTGCTGTGAGGATTATCACGTAACCGAGGCTTATGTGGACGATAGTATCCGAGTAAGGGCTTGCCCAATCTGCTCACAAGATGCTAAACGCATAATCTCAACACCCATGTTTAAGTTGGAAGGGATTACAGGTCAATTCCCCACAGCTTATGACGCATGGGAGCGTAAAAGGGCTGAGAAATTAGCTGTTGAGCGCAAACAAAACGGAACGGAAAACATATAGTCGTTCCATTCTATAAATTATCCTAGAACCGTTTATCGGCAGGAGAGGTAAGTATGGCATTGATTGACGAAGAAATTGAGAAGCCGAGTGAGATCGAGGCTGAAGAGCAAAAGCAGATTCAAGAGGAGGTAACTCCTGAACCTGAAGTTCCCAAGATTCCTGAGAAATACTCAGGCAAGAGTCTGGAGGATATTGTGAAGATGCACCAAGAGGCTGAAAAGCTGATTGGAAGGCAGGCACAAGAAGTAGGAGAGATGCGTAAGCTCGCAGACCAGCTAATTCAGCAGAACCTCAATAAAGAGCAACCAGTTGCTAAACAAGAAACAGAGATTGACTTCTTTGAAGATCCGAAAACAGCGGTTCAAAAAGCAGTTGAGACTCATCCAGACATTATCGCTGCTCGTGAAGCTGCACAACAGTTCAAGAAGATGCAGACTCAGCAGTTGCTTCAACAGAAGCATCCTGATTTTGCAGAAGTGGTAGGGGATGGTGAGTTCCAGGAGTGGGTTAAAGCCTCTCCGATTCGTTTGAATATGTTTGCTATGGCAGACAGTCAATACGATTTTCAAGCTGCCGATGAATTGTTGAGTACTTTTAAGCAGATTCGTGGTGTTAAAGCCAAGCAGACCGCTGATGCAGGCAAACAGGTTCTTAAACAGAATCTAAAGGCTGCATCCGTTGACACTGGAGGTACTGGAGAGTCTTCAGCCAAAGTCTATCGCCGTGCTGACCTAATCCGGCTAAAGATGACTGATCCTGATCGTTATGAACAGCTTCAGCCAGAAATCATGAAAGCATACGCCGAAGGGCGTGTTCGATAATCAATTTTTAGGAGTTTTATAAAATGGCAAGTACTTTTTCCGGCGCAAATGCCGTAACCACCACCAGCGCAGCGAATTTTATTCCTGAAGTATGGAGTGATGAGATTGTTGCTGCGTACAAGAAGAACCTGGTTATGGCTAACCTGGTTAAGAAGATGAACTTCAAGGGCAAGAAAGGTGACACGATTCACATTCCTAGCCCCGCTCGTGGTTCTGCTTCTGCCAAGGCTGCTGCTAACACGGTTACCTTGATCGCTGAGAGCGACACCGACATCTCTGTGTCTATCAACAACCACTACGAATACTCTCGTTTGATCGAGGACATCGTGGAAGCTCAAGCTCTGTCGAGCCTGCGTGGTTTCTACACGGAAGATGCTGGCTACGCTCTGGCTAAGCAAGTTGACACCAGCCTGATCCAGTTGGGTCGTGGCGCTAACGGTTCCAACGCTGCTAACCAGCAATACTCTGGCGGTCTGATCGGTTCTACCGGCGCTGCTTACACCTACAGCTCGTCTAACGCTGCTGCTATCGCTGACGCTGGTATCCGTAAGGCTATCCAAGTGTTGGATGATAACGATGTTCCTATGGACGGTCGTTCTTTGGTTGTTCCCCCGGTTGCTCGTAACAGCATGTTGGGTATCGCTCGTTTCACCGAGCAAGCCTTCAAAGGCACGGGTTCTACCCTGATGAACGGTGAGTTCGGCGACATCTACGGTGTGAAAGTGTTCGTTTCTACGAACTGCGATACCACCGCTGCTACGACTCCCGACAAAGTGGCTCTGCTGTTCCAGCGTGACTTCGCTGTTCTGGTTGAGCAACTGGGCATCCGTTCGCAGACGCAGTACAAGCAGGAATTCCTGGGTACGTTGTTCACCGCTGATACGCTGTATGGTGTGTCTGAGTTGCGCGACAAGAACTGTGTTCCGCTGATCGTTCTGGCTTAATTATAACAAAGACTTAAGCTTGCACCCCTAAGGCTCCATCTCAAAAGGATGGAGTCCTTTTTAAAGAGCCCTACGGGGCTTTTCAGAAAGGAAACAGAATGGCTACATTTAAGATGATTCACAATGATGATCCCAATCGCTACGCTGTCGTAGTGCAGGAAGGGGACATCAAGAGTTTCCGTGATAACCCGGAGTGGGAAGAAGTATTTGAAGAAGTAAAAGAAGAGCCGAAGAAGAAAACCAAAGCTAAAGAAGAGTAAAATGGCTCAATTCACTTCAATGCCTGATATTAAGTTAACGGGGACTATTAACTTTGGCCCTAAGTTATCTGATATTGCTGGTTTAAAAACAAAAATAAATGGACAGGATTATTATTATCTTCCACAAGACTATATCCAAAAGGGTGTAACTGCTTCCGGTGATTTTGGTAGATCACCTGGAACTTATTTTAATCCTGGGTTTTTAAGCAGCACATTTCAACAAGAGTTAAAAGACAAAGGCACTTATGTTGATTTGTCTAATGTTCCAAATGTTGAAGCAGAAAATACTTACGGGGATTATTTAACTACAGCTGGACGATCTACTAAAGGGTATTTAGTCCCGATTAACGACACAACAAAAAATGTTGTTGAAAACTGGCAAAGAGCCAACTTAGGCCCAAACGGTGAAAGTGGCATTGTTGGTGTTGGTAACACTCCAGATGGTGTTGCCTATTTAAGAACCGACACGCAAGGTAAAGATCTTAGTTATACTCTACCAAATGGTCAGTCCTATCAGTGGAGCAAACCAAGCCAAACAACGTTCCAAAAGTTTATCTCTGATCTTGGCCCGTTGCCAACAATAGCTACCGCTATCTTTGCTCCTCAGTTCCTTCCTTTAGTTACAGGCGCTCAAACAGCTATTCAAGGCGGAGATCTTGGCGATGTTTTGAAAGCAGCCGGTACTTCTTATATTCTTCAACAAGGAACTAGCGCATTAGCCCCTGAAGTGGACCTTAATGCAGCAACTTCTGGATTTCAGGATGTATACGGCGGAGCACTTCCAATTGAAGATGTAGCTGCTGCTTTTGATACTGTTGGTCCTTTGGCTGATACAACAGCAGGCATGGATACAGCTTTTGTGCAGGACATGAGCCAAGGTATTGAGTCTTTAACACCCCAAGTTTCAGAAACTCTTGATACTGCGTTCTTACAAGACATGAGTCAAGGTATTCAACCTGTTGCTCCTCCAGAGAATCCTTTCCTTGCTGGTATGGAAGAAACCACAGCTACTGAGGGAGCTGGTGTAGCAGGTGCTGAGAATCCTACAGGTACGTACACTGGCGGTGCTAACTATCTGAGTGGAATGGAAGAGACTACCGCTACTGAAGGCGCTGGTGTTGCTGGAGCAGATAATCCTACCGGAACTACAGTAACTGTACCAGAATCAACTCAAGAAGCAACTAAGAATTTGACTCCTAAGCAGGCTTATCAGCTTTTAAAACTAGGTGCTGGTTTATTCGGCGGTGCTGGAGCTTTAACAGCGGCTGCTAAGGGACTCACAGGAGGAGCTGGAGCCTTAGGAGGTTTGATGGGCTCTTCTATGCCGTCAATTCAGGCTCCTACGCCCTTTACAGGCACGTATAGCGGCATGAATCCATACGATGCTGCTTATTTCCAGCAAGTGCAACAGAATTACAACAGATTGTTTCCAACAACTCCAGCCAATGTTGCTGGTCCATTGGAGTCCTGGTATCAGACTAAGTATGTACCGGATACGACAATCTCTAACAAATTGTTTGGAGTCTAAATGTGGGCTGACTTCCCGAAGTTTAAGCACCGTAAGCAAGCGATCTACCGTGGTCCTGGAGGCTCAGGAGATGCTACTGATGATGCAGCAAACGCAGCAGAACTGATTATTCAGAAGACTGACGAAGCGGCTGGTTATGCTGCTTCTGCGTCTACCTCAGCCACTAACGCTGCCGCTAGTGCTGCTTCTGCTGCTTCAAGCGCTTCTGGAGTAAGTTCTTCTGCGGCTGCTGCTGCTGCCTCGGCTGCTGCTGCTTTGGTGAGCGAGACTAACGCTGCCTCTAGTGCCTCTAGCGCAACTTCTAGTGCCTCTAGTGCTAGCTCTAGTGCTAGCACAGCCACTACAAAGGCTTCAGAAGCGTCTGCTAGTGCCTCTAGTGCCAGCTCTAGTGCATCGTCAGCGTCCACCAGTGCATCTAACGCTGCTACGAGTGCATCTAGTGCATCTTCCAGCGCTTCTAGTGCAAGTTCTAGTGCCTCTAGTGCTTCCACCAGTGCCGGTAATGCTGCCATCTCTGAGTCTAATGCAGCTGCTAGTGCTGCCAGTGCTTCTGCTACGTTAAGTTCTTCGTTGTTGAAGGCTAGTAATCTTTCAGACTTAACCAGTGCGTCTACGGCGCGTACTAATCTAGGTCTAGGGACAGCGGCTACGACTGCTTCTACGGATTATGCTACGGCTGCTCAAGGAACTAAAGCAGATACGGCTTACGGCTGGGGTAATCATGCTTCTGCTGGTTATTTGACCTCTGCAACGGCTGCAAGCACCTATGCTCCTTTGACGGGTACAGGCACTAGCGGTACGTGGGGTATATCGATTACAGGGAATGCTGCTACGGTTACGAATGGTTTGTATTCTACCGGATCGTATTCTAATCCTACGTGGTTGACTTCCATTTCTGGTTCAATTGTTAGTGGAAACATCAGCGGTAATGCTGCCAATGTAACTGGAACAGTAGCTATCGCTAATGGTGGTTCTGGGCAGACTACGGCGCAAGCAGCCATGAATGCTTTTGCTGCTGCTACTACGTCTGGTTATTACTTGCGTGGTAATGGTACTAACGTTGTGATGGCAGCTATTCAGGCCGCTGATGTGCCTACGCTGAATCAGAACACCACAGGGACTGCTGGAGGCTTGTCAGGGACTCCTAACATCACGGTAGGAACTGTTAGCGGGACTACGATAACGGCTTCTACGCAGTTCAGTGGTCCTGGTACTGGATTAACTGGCACTGCCTCTAGTTTGTCTATTGGCGGTAATGCTGCAACGGTCACTAACGGACTTTATTCAACTGGATCTTATTCTGACCCAACGTGGTTAACTACTTTGGCAGGATCTAAGATCACTGGCACTATTAATGGCGGCACATATTAAAGGAAAACTATGGCTTCTACTATCGTAACTAAAAACTCCAGCACTGCTTCTGCGGTTCCTGTCTCTGGAGACTTGACTCAAGGTGAACTTGCGGTTAACGTAACTGACAAGAAACTATACACCAAAGACAGCGGAGGCACTGTTGTCAAGCTGGTAGGTGGATTAGGTAACCAGGAAGCTAACGCAGTGGCTATCACTGGTGGTTCTATCAACGGAACCACTGTGGGGGCTACCACGGCTTCTACAGGTGCTTTTACCACGCTATCGGCTTCTTCCACAGTGTCTGGAACAGGCTTTTCAACTTACTTGGCATCACCGCCAGCCATTGGAGGCACTGCTGCTGCTGCCGGTTCTTTCACGACCTTGAGTGCATCTAGTACAACTACTTTGTCAGGCGGCACAGCCAACGGAGTAGCGTATCTCAACGGCTCCAAGGTAGTCACCACTGGTTCTGCGCTGACGTTTAACGGGACGAATTTGGGTGTTGGAACAAGTTCACCAGTTTTGCCGTTTGTTGTTTCTGCTTCGGGGGCGGCAGGTTTAGAGATAGACCCTTCTGGCGTAGACAGCGGCCCTTACTTTCAAGCCTACAACAGAAGCACTTCTGCGTTTGTCCCAATAACTTCGCTTTCCTCGTATTTCGCATTTAGAGTTGGCAGCAGCCCCTCCGAACAAATGCGCCTAACCAGCACAGGGCTGGGTATTGGGACGAGCAGCCCTAGTGTAAAACTGCATGTTTCTACATCGGGCGCTGGTATTCAAGAGCCAATTTGGTTGAACAACGCACAAGCAGTTGGTGCAGGGGTTGGTGCAAGACTTGTTTTTACAGGTACTACAAGCAATAACGGCTTAGCGGCTATTGATGGTGCGTTTGCTGGTGCTACAACCGCAGATGGTGGCTATATGGTTTTCAACACCAGAGCAGTCACTACTGGTGCTTTGACTGAGCGTATGCGCCTCGACTCCTCCGGTAACCTCGGATTGGGGGTTACGCCGAGTGCTTGGAGTTCTGGCGGTCAAATTGCAATGGGAAGTAACAAAGCAATTGTTGCCTCTGGTGAATACAACAACTTTGGAGCAAACTGGTATTACAGCGGCGGGTACAACAAAATCGTATCTGGCTACGCTTCAAACTATTACCAAAACCTAGGCGCACATACTTGGCAAACCGCAGGGACAGGGTCTGGCACTTTCTCATTTACCTCGGCAATGACGCTGGATGCGAGTGGGAATTTGGTAGTTGGGGCTACAAGCGCAAATTCAAAACTTGATGTCTATGGCGTCATTCGATCAAGCAGGACTGAAAACTCAGGCTATTACTCTGAGTTCAAAACAAATTACAGCGATGTAAATACGCTGCAAATTACCGTTCAAGGCAGTACAGTATTCCAAGCAGGTGCGACAAATGATTTGAACATTTACGCATTAGGCGCAAACAATCTGAAGTTGTACACCAACTCCACCGAACGCGCCCGTATCGACTCCAGCGGTAACTTGCTGGTGGGGCGTACTTCTCCTTTTATTAGTGAGAAATTTGGAGTTTACGCAAGCGGCGGTGTTGCTGGAACTTTTAATCAAGGCTCTGCATCATCAAGTGCGGACGGGATTTCCGTATATCACGCCTATGCTTCAGGTTCAAATGCAGCAGTGCAAGTACGTTTCTTTAATTCTAGTGTTGTCTCCGTAGGAACAATTACTTCTGGCGGATCTAGCACTGCCTACAACACATCTTCCGACTACCGCCTGAAAGAAAACATCCAGCCGATGACTGGTGCGCTGGCAAAGGTCGCTGCGCTCAAGCCTGTCACCTACAAATGGAAAGTTGACGGCTCTGACGGTGAAGGCTTCATTGCCCATGAACTGGCTGAAGTTGTGCCCCAATGCGTAACTGGTGAGAAAGACGCTGTGGACGCTGAAGGTAACCCTGTCTACCAAGGTATCGACACCAGCTTCTTGGTTGCAACACTTACAGCGGCTTTACAAGAGGCTCATGGTTTGATTAAAGACCTTCAGGCTCGTGTTGCTGTATTGGAGGCCAAATGAACGAAATTTGGCATCCTTGCGCTGGCTTTGAAACTCATTACGAGGTGAGTAATCTTGGCAATGTGCGTTCAATTGAGCGTTTTGTCAGTCATGCAAAAGGTGGCCTTAAAAAATCGCCTAGCAAAGTTTTGCGTCAGGGCAAAAGCAAATCAGGATATTTTTTGGTCAGTTTTTCCGTTGATGGCGTTAAGTCAAACCACAATGTTCATCGTCTTGTGGCTCGGGCATTTATTGAAAATCAATCAAACAAACCGCAAGTCAACCACAAGAACGGCGTGAAAACTGATAACAGAATGGAAAATCTTGAGTGGGTTACCGCATCAGAAAACGGATTGCACTCTTATGCAGTGCTTGGGAATGTTGCAAAAAACAAACCTGCTTTTGGAATTACAAACCCTAAGGTTAAACCCGTTCTTGCTAAAAATATTCATACTGGTGAAGAAGTTTTGGTGGCAGGAACAAGACAAAAAAGACAGATGGGCTTCAGCCAAACTTGTGTTGACAAGGCCATCAGAGAAGGTAAGCCGTATAAAGGCTGGATTTTTTCGCAAGCCATCATTGAACAACTCAAGGCTGACGTAGCCGCACTGAAAGGAAACTGAAATGACCGTAACCTGGACTATTACTGATTTAAACCGCCGTACTTCTGACGGTTTCGTTACCGCTGCTCACTGGACTGCCACGGCAGTAGATGGAGACTTCTCTGCCTCTATCTATTCCACCGTTGGTTGGACAGAAGGGACTCCTACGGTTCCTTATGCTTCCCTGACTCCTGAAGCTGTTCTGGCCTGGGTGTGGGCCTCTGGCGTGGACAAAGCAGCCACTGAAGCTGCCTTGGCTGCAAAGATCGCTGCGGAGAAGAATCCCACCGCAGCCACTGGACTTCCGTGGTAATTTGTGGTATGCTCTTGGTTTTAACCAGGAGTTTACTATGAATATTACCCTCAGTCTGGATATTAATGAAGTTCAAGGTATTTTGAAGGTTCTCGGAGATCTTCCCACCAGCTCAGGTGCTTATCCTCTGGCGATGAAGATCAAAGAACAAGCAGAAGCTCAAATACCTAAAGAAGAGCCAAAAGAGGAATAAATGGACGAAGTTAGCCACAAAGAGATCTACGATAGGCTTGTTCAAGTAGAACAAAAGGTAGACACCATTGATGCAAACACCAGGAACATGGTAGGTGCATTTAATGCTGCCTCCGGTGCTTTTACGGTGCTTGAGTGGCTGGCTAAGGCTGTTAAACCTATCCTGATCGTTGGAGCCTTCTTTGGGGCTATTTATGCAGCAATTTCTCACAAGGTGTCTCCATGAAAGAAGGCTTACTGAACGGTAAGGTTTGTCCTGTAGCTACTCAGGATATTCAGGTTAATCTAAAGAACCGCAATAACGCCTTCAAGAAGTTTGGTTATGGTCCTCCTGATCCTTCGTTACCTAACGAGGTGTTCTGGATGAAGAAAGCCAAGATGTATAACGCTCCCACTAAGGACGTTAAAAACATGAGGTGTGGTAACTGTTCTGCATTTATTCAGACTCCTGCTATGCTGGAGTGTATCAAGTCCGGTATCGAAGGTAACATGGAGAACGAGAAAGAACTTGCTTATGAAGATCAATTCATGGAAGCAGCTAATCTTGGGTTCTGTGAATTGTTTCATTTTCTCTGTGCTGGTTCCCGCACCTGTGATGCGTGGAAATCAGGCGGTCCTATCACGAAGGAATAATCATGACTACTAAAATGTCTAAAGGTCAGAAAAAGGTCGGTAAAGTTATGCACGAGTACAAAGAAGGTACTCTGCATAGTGGCAAAGGTGGTCCTGTGGTTAAGTCTCGTAAACAAGCCGTTGCAATAGCATTAAGCGAAGCTGGAATGGCTAAAAAAGGTAAGAAAAAGAAATGAGAGAAGTCAGCGTAGGCTTAAACCTTACAGCAGCTACTCAGACGACTGTTTATACAGTTCCTGTTGGCTACTATGCTAAGTGGAATCTTACGCATATAACTAACAGTTCTGCCTCTTCTAAACATATTACGGTTGTTTGGAGAGATGCTAGCACAAGCACAGATATTTATTTGCTAGATGCTTATACGGTAAGTACCAAAGATTTCAAACAGATTGATGGTAATGCTTATTTTGTGCTAGAAGAAGGAGATACTGTTAAAGCCACCAGTGAGGCTGGTAGCACAATAAGTATTATCTGCACATTTGAGCAGATTAAGAAAGAAGGAATCTAAATGTCCACCTACCTTGATATGGTCAATAATGTACTGACCAGACTCCGTGAGCCTACGGTGTCTTCTGTGCAGGATAACTCTTATTCCAAGCTGATTGGTGTTTATGTCAATGACGCTAAGCGAGAGGTTGAAGATGCCTATGATTGGAATGCTTTGACCACTACGCTTACGGCTACCACTGCTGATAGTTTATTTAACTATGTATTGACTGGTTCAGGTACACGCTTTCGTGTCATTGACGTTCTTAATGATACCAACAACTTTCAGATGAAGTATGCTGCCACGGTATGGATGGATAAACAGTTCTTATTGGTTGATAGCGGTAAAGGCGCTCCTGCTTACTATAACTTCAACGGTGTTGATTCCAATGGAGACACTCAGGTTGATGTTTATCCTGTCCCTGACGGTGTATACACTCTGCGATTTAACCTAGTTGTACCTCAAGTAGATTTATCCGCTGATGATGATCGTATTTTAATTGCTCCTCACTTGGTTAACATGCTGGCTTATGCAAAGGCTATCGCTGAGCGTGGTGAGGACTCAGGTATTCTGTCTTCTGAGGCTTACCAACTGTATCGTCTGTCCTTGGCTGATGCTGTGGCTATCGAGCGTAATCGTTACCTTGAAGAAGTGGTCTGGGTGAATCCGTAATGTCTGAACAACTACTTACCTCCAGTATTGCTGCCCCTGGCTTCATGGGGGTAAATACCCAGGATTCCTCTGTGGCATTGGAGTCTGGTTACGCTACTGTTGCTTCTAACTGCATCATCGATAAGTTTGGACGTATTGGGGCACGTAAGGGCTGGCTTCCCAAGCACTCCTCTAACGCTGATCTGAGCACCGCTAATGTTAAAGCAATCGGTGAATTAATTGCAGCAGATGGAACCTCGTATATTGTTGCTGCTGGGAATAATAAATTATTTAAATTAAGTGGTTCCACCCTGTCTTTGCTGACCTATGGCGGGGGCGGTAGTGCTCCAACGATTACCAATGACCGTTGGCAGATGGCTCCGCTGAACGGAATCCTATACCTGTATCAAGAAGGACATGATCCTTTAATCTTCGATCCTGCGGTGTCTGCAACCACGTTTAGGCGTGTTTCTGAGAAGACTGGATACCTGGGCACGGTGCAGAGTTCTAATTGCGTTGTGAGCGCATATGGACGAACCTGGAGTGCTTCTACGAGCACAGATAAGAACACCATTCAGTTCTCTGACCTTTTGTCTGGTTATGTGCTAAATACCGGCTCTTCTGGGTCACTTAATGTTGCTCAGGTGTGGCCTGCCGGTGCTGATGAGATTCAAGGCTTAGCTGCTCATAACAATTATTTGTATATCTTTGGTCGTAGACAGATTCTGATCTACCAGGGAGCTAATGACCCTACTAATATGTCTTTGGCTGATACTGTGAGCGGTATTGGTTGCTGTGCTCGGGATTCCATAAAAGTTACTGGAGATGATATTATCTTCTTGAGCGATACTGGTGTTATGTCCATGAAGCGAGTGGTGCAGGAAAGATCTGCTCCTTTGCGGGATATTAGTGCTAATGTCCGTGATGATTTGGTAGCTGCTGTTAATATTGAAACATTGGCAGACATCAAAGCTGGTTATTCTACTAACAATGCCTTCTATATCCTGACATTGCCTGTGTCTGGAATCACTTATTGCTTTGACCTCAGAAGCACTCTCCCTAACGGAGCTGCTAGAGCCACTACTTGGACTCTTGTGCCTAGAGCATTGTTCTCTAACCGAGCAAAAGAGTTCTTAATGGGTTTTGCTGGATATATTGGATATTACACAGGTCACTTGGACAATACCAGCACCTATCGGATGAGTTATTACACCAACTACTTCGATCTAGGCTCTCCAACAGCTATTAAGATCTTGAAGAAGATAAGTTTCACCATCATTGGTGGTAACGGAGCTGATGTGGTTCTTAAATACGGCTTTGATTATAGTTCTAACTATAACTCTCAGTTCCTTCAGTTAGGAGATGTTAATCCTGCTGAATATGGTATCGCTGAATATAACATCGGTGAGTATACTGCTGGTGTTGTGTTTGATAATCAAAAGGTTCAAGTTGGTGGGGCTGGTAATATCATTCAATTAGGTATTGAAACAATCATCAGTGATTTTGAGCTTTCAATTCAAAAACTAGACGTATTCTGTAAAGCAGGAAGGACTCGGTAATGAGTAACTATGTAAAGAGCACGAACTTTGCTACCAAGGATAGCCTAGCATCAGGTAATCCTTCGAAGCTGGTTAAAGGAACAGAACTCAATACAGAGTTCGATAATATTGCTTCAGCAATCACCTCTAAAGCAGACGCAGCTAACGCTGCTTTGACGGGTACTGCTACAGCGGTTAACTTAACGGTATCTGGCACGTTCACTGCCACCGTAGACGGAGGGACTTACTAATGGCACTCACACCAGAAGAACAAAAGGCAGTCAGCGGTCTGCTTAGTGGGGGCGTTGGTGCTCTCGGTACGCTAGGAGCTGCTCAGTATGGAGCTAATCAGCAGAATCAATTAGCTCAGAACCTATTGGCTACAGGTCAGCAGGCGGCTCAAGCTGCTCAGTTCCGTCCTGTTGGTGTTACCTCCCGGTTTGGCACTAGTGGCTTCACCTATGATGACCAAGGTAGGCTCACTGGTGCAGGTTATCAGGTGGCTCCTGATGTTGCTGCTATGCGTGAGCGTTTGCTCGGTCAGGCAGGTACTAACCTAGAACAAGCCACTCAAGCTGCTGGTCAGATCGCTCCTGTTGGCGCTGCTGCTCAGAGTTTGTTTAATCTTGGTCAGGGATACCTTGCAGAGTCTCCGCAAGCGGCTGCTCAGCGAGTGATGCAACAACAGCAGTCTTTGCTGCAACCAGGACGTGAGCAACAGTTGGCTCAATTGACCAACCAACAGTTCCAGCAGGGTCGCCTTGGTCTTGGCGTTGGTGGAACCTCTGGTGCTGGCGGTAGCGTGGCTATGGGTGCTTCTAACCCGCAGCTCCAGGCTTACTATAACGCCTTGGCTCAGCAGGATGCTCAGTTGGCTGCTAACGCAATGCAACAAGGTCAGCAACAGACTAGCTTCGGTGCTGGTTTGTTCAACACTGGTGCTAATCTGCTTGGTCAAGTTCCTGCTTATCAAGTGGCTGCTCTGGCTCCGTATACTCAGTACCTCACTGGTGCTAGCACTGCTGAAGCCTTGGGCCAGAATCCGTTGGATGTATCTACCAAGCTGGGAGCACAGCAGTCCACTTCTGGTGCTAACGTGGCAGCTATTCTTAATCAAGCTGCCGCAAGAGCCTACGTTCCTTCTCAAGAAGCTGCTACAATGAAGCAACAGGCACTCACTAGCGCGGCTAAGGGGTTTAATAAGTATGCCTCAGATCCCATCGCTCAGTTAATTGCCTCTCTTGGTGGTTCTTATACTGGTTCTCCTCTTGGAAATACCTTTGATTGGTTAAACCTTAAAAATGTTCAAACTGAGGATATGTCAAAATATTTTGATGAGAATGGCGATCTTATCACTGGTTACGATTAAGGAGCAATGATGGCTACGGATTACACACGACTTTTCCCAGGAACTCTGACAGCTGAAGAAATGCAGCGTCAGATGATTAGCGATCAGGCGATGAAAGAGGCAACTCTTACGCCTTCTCAGCGTCTTGCTAGCATGGGTTATGAGGCAGGAGCTCGATTGGGCCAAGGTCTTGCACAGGCATCTGGAGTTGAAATACAAGATCCTACTATTAAACGTGAAATGGCTCTTCGTCAATTGGCTCAAGGGTTGAATTTTCAAAGCATTGATGGTTTGACCGAATATGCCAACCGTCTAAGCCAGGCTGGTTTTGCAGCAGAAGCTGCTCAACTTGGAGATGTTTTATCAACACGTAGACAACAAGCTGCTCAGGCTTCCTTGACAGCCATGAAGACTTCTCGTGAGTTGCAAGCCTATAGCCGTGAGGATAAACTACAAGCTGAACTGGCTGCTTTGCCTGAAGGCGCCACAGAAGACGATATTCTTAAAGTCCTTCGTATGTATGGCGATCCTAAGGCCGCAGTTGCTGGTCTTGAGCGTAGCTCCATGAAAAAAGCAGAATTGGAAGCTAAAAAAGAATTGGAAAAAGAAAGATTGCAGCAGCGTGCAGATGAAAAAGAGCGTGATCGTGCATTCAAAGAAGAAATGATTCGTCTCCAAGCTTCTTTGCGTCAGTCTAACACCGATCTTCAGCGTACCCTGATTCAACAGAAGATTGATGACCTGAAGGAAAAAGCTGCTGATCGTGCAGATAAGAAACTTGCAGCAGCAGAGAGTGCTGTTGGAGCTGCTGATCGTATCGTTGGTAAGGTTGATGAAGCCTTGCCTTTGGTGTCAGGTCTTACCACTGGCCTGGGTTCTGTAACTTCGTTTATTCCTGGCACTGCTGGAGCTAATCTTCGCTCCACTATTGAAACTATCAAGGCTAACCTTGGTTTTGATCGTCTTCAGCAGATGCGTGATGCTTCTCCCACCGGTGGTGCATTGGGTCAGGTTGCTGTTAAGGAATTGGATGCTTTGCAAGCCTCAGTATCTTCTCTAGACTTGAATCAATCTCCTGATCGTCTTCGTAATAACTTGGAACAAATCAAGACTCATTATTCTCGCTGGCGTGATGCAGCTCTTGGTAAGCTCCCGGCAGAAAAGCGAACTGAACCTGGAGCTGGTGCATTGACTCCTTCGACTGCTCCTACAGGAACTGGCGAATGGTCTATTAAAAGGGTTCAATAATGCCTAAGTTTCAAATTACTGCCCCTGATGGTAATACGTATGAGATTAATGCTCCTGAAGGGGCTACAGAGGCTCAGGTTCTGGAATATGCAAAACAGAACTATTCAAAGGCTCCTGCACAAGCTCAGGCCCCTTCTACAACGGATCAGCTTAAGCGTCAGGCAGGCTTGACTGCCCGTACAGCTATCGAAGCTGCCTCTGCACCTGTGAATGCTGTGGCTGACTTCCTTGCTGGTGCTTATAATCTCGGTGCTCAGGCGCTGGGTTCTGAAAGCAGGGTTCCTACTATGACTCAAGTTCAGCAACGTGGACTGACTCAAATGGGTCTGCCTACGCCTGAGACAACCGCTGAGAAAGTGGCTCAAGGCGGTGTAGCTGGTCTTATGGGAGCCGCTATCCCCGCTACTGTAGCTCCCAAGACTGTCCTAGGCGCTGATCTGGCTCGTGCTCTGCCTGCCTCTGCCGCGGCTGGTACAGTGGCTCAGCCTGCCGCTGAAGCTGCCAAAGAGATCACAGGCAGTGACATAGCTGCCACGATTGCAGGTATTGGCGTAGGTGCTGTGGCTGCTGGGGGAGCAGGTAGACTTGCAGGCGCTCTAACGGCTGAAAAAGCTCCTGTAATCACGATGGAGCAGGTCAAACAGCGTGCTCAACGCTCTTACACAGCTATGGAAGATGCCGGGGTGTCTATCAAACCTCAGAGCGCCTTGGGCATGGTTGATGATATTCGTAACAGTCTGGAAAAGGCTAACTATCTTCCTCAAGATCCTGGTCAAGCAAAGATCAAGGTTGTCCTGGATAAGTTTGAAGACATTATTGGTCAAAAGCGTGTTCCTTTTACTAAGTTGGAACAGATGCGTAGCCTCGCCAACGATGTAAAAGGATCTACTGATCCCAATGTACGTCGACTTGGTGGAGTGATGGTGTCTAAGATTGATGATTATATCTCTAACCTCAATGGTAAGGACATTATCGCTGGTAAAGGCAACCTAGACGAAGCCGTTAAGAACGTCATGGATGCCCGTAAGGATTGGCGTAATCTTAGCCGAGCCAATGTGCTGGAAGATATTCTTGACGTTGCTGCTGTCAAGGCTGACAACCCAAAGGCTTCTGAAGCTGAATTGATCCGTAAAGGGTTTATTAATCTTGCTGCTAACAAAGACAAGATGCGTCTGTTCACGGAAGCAGAGCAGAATGCCATCCGTAGCGTCTCCAAAGGCGGTTCTATGGACTCCCTACTGTCATTTATCAGTGGTTTTAATCCATTCCGTAGTGAGCTGGGGCGGGGTGCTGTTGCACTGACTGCTACTCAGAGTCCTGCCTTGGCAGTTACCCTGGGTGCTGGTGGTCTAGGTGCTGACGCTGTTCAGCGAGCCTTGCGTACTCGCCAAGCTAACCAAGCGATTAGCGGTCTTCTTACTGGAACTACGGCAATGCCTGCTGAGAACCAAGCTTGGAGAGGCTTGCTTACAGGTGCTATGAATCCTCCAGGGCAATGATCGACCCTGTAAGTGCTTTTGCGCTGGCTCAAGGAGCTATCAAAGGTGTAAGGGCACTTACGGCTCTATATAAAGAGGCCAAACAAGCCGGTAAAGAAGTTGCTGACATAGCCTCAGAAGTCTCTGGTCATGTCGGTAAGTTCATGGAGGGCACTGAGAAGCTCCAGAAGATAGAGATTGAGTCCAAACTAGCTCCTCCAGACCCTGCCAAGAGCATCCAAGCGCAGGCTTTTGAGAACATCATGCGTAGGCATGAGTTACAGAAGATGGAGACTGAACTCAGGGAGATGCTTATCTATGAGCTTGATATGCCTGGGGTCTGGAAAGAGTTCACTGCTGAGAGGCATAGGCTTACGATTGAACTTGAAGACAGGATGGCTCAAGAGCTAAAAGAGAGACGAATAAAAGAGGCTAGACGATCCAAGAAACTAGAAAAGATCAAGATTAAAGCAGCTATATCCATAGCTGTTTTTCTTTGGTTCTTTGTTTTCTCAACTCTTATGTATGGTCTTTATCTAGATGCACAGGAGCGTAGGTTGCTAGATAAGTTTGATCGTAAACAGTTTGAATATCTATGGATCAACGATCCTGATTATGCTGAGTGCTGGAAGGTCTTCCAAGCTACCTCAATGCTCCCAAGTTTCTGTAGAAAGGACTAATTATGTTAACTTTATTGTCTACCCTTATCAGCTTCCTCATGGGTGGCCTACCTAAGCTCTTGGACTTCTTCCAGGACAGGTCTGACAAGAAACACGAGCTTGCCTTAGCTGCTATGCAGACTGAGCGTGAGCTTGCCATGCTTGAGAAGGGCTACGCTGCACAGGCCAAGGTGGAAGAGATTCGCCTAGACGAGATTAAGACCTCCAGCAATGCTGAGACCACCCAGGCCATCATCGGTGCTCAACAGGCTGAGATGCAGGCCCTGTATGCCCACGATATGAGCTTAAATGAAGGCACATCTCAGTGGGTTAAGAACCTTCGTGCTCTGGTGCGTCCCTTGATTACCTATGGCTTCTTTGGCTTGCTGGTTATGATTGATTGTCTTCTGTTCTGGCACGGCTTCAAGCAGAATGTTGATTTCACCACTTTGGCAGACCAGTTGTGGGATAATGAGACTCAGGCGCTGTTTGCTTCCATTATTGCTTTCCACTTTGGTGGTCGGGCCTTTGGAAAATGATAAGCGACAAAGCCATTGAGATGATTAAACACCATGAAGGAGTTCGACAGCTTCCATATCGTTGTCCTGCTCTGCTGTGGACCGTTGGTGTTGGTCATGTTATTGACCCTAATCATATCAAAATACCTTTAGAACAACGTAAACAACTTGCTATTCCTGACGGATGGGATAGGAAGCTTACAATGGAGGAAGTAAATGAAATATTACGAAGGGATCTGGAGTCTTTTGTCAGAGGTGTTCTACGTCTCTGTCCTAATAGCGCTACTAACCAAGGCCACCTTGACGCTCTCACTAGCTTTAGCTTTAACGTAGGGCTAGGGAACCTCCAGAAGTCTACCATACGGATGAAGTATAACCGTGGGGACATTGAAGGAGCCGCTGAAGGCTTCCTAGACTGGACCAAGGCAGGCGGTAAGGTACTACCTGGACTGGTGAAGCGAAGGAACGATGAAAGAGCACTTTTCTTAGGTGCATAAAAGAGGCCCCGTGAGGGGCCTTTTTAGTTACCAGAAGAAGGTTATTTGAACGAATCCAAGTAATATCACTATACCTGTCTTTTCATATATTTCTTCTTCGTCAACCTCAACGTACAAGGTGTCCGCATGAGCGATACCGAATACGAGTCCGTGGATGAAGTCGATACTGCAATTCATCAGAATGCAATCTCACAAGCGCCAGCGGTGCAGGATAGCATCTGAGCGCCTTCCACGTTATCAGTTCCCTCGATGAATGCGTCCCAATCGATGTCTTCTGGCATTGATAGAGCCATCTGGAGGTACTCACCAGCAGTGATCTCCTCGTAGGGAGCCTGACGATACGTACCGCCATCGTAGGGCAGGTAAGACACGCCAGTGACCTCATCGAAGTGATCCCAAGTCCAAGCACCGACTTTAGGCCATTCATTCTCGTTCACGGAAATGGTCACAGAAGGCTTATGCTCACACCAGTGGCGCTGGAATACCAGCCAGAGGTCCAGGTGCTCAATAGCACTTAGATCCTCCCGTAACACCGCCCCTTCGCCCACCTTCTGAGGAAAGCTAAACACAGTGGTTGAATCAGGTTTCATCACACACGGCTCAGACGGGAACCCTTGAGACTTAAGGAAGTTGGTCAGAGGGTCTTTGTTGTCAGAACGCACACGGCGAATGTAATACTGACTATGCTGGGGATGGATACCACTAGCAGTTCCCGTGAGCTGAGACACAGTGCCTTCCGGTTTAACGCAAGTAATAGCGGCAGACACAGGGATGCCAAGATCGTTAGCCATCCGAGCATTTGTATCAATAGCAACATTCTTCAACTCCTCAAGTCGCTTAGGCAGGTCCAGGTCGTAGGCACTGTTCAGCAACGGATTATCAAGAATACCGGTCATAGACACGCCGAGGAGACGCTCTTCCTCGGTGTTGGTCTGCCAGATCTTCCGCAGGTACGGGAAGTGGGTCATGGTCGATTGAAAAGTGCCCAGAATCGTTGCCAAGCGTACCTTGTTACGAAGTCGATCCATATCATCCCCGTTACGAACAATAACGGAAGAAAGATTGCAAAATTGATAAGGTCTAAGAATAATCTCGCTGCAAGGGTTTGTACCCCATTCTTTACCCAGGCTACGACGGCCATTCTTTTCTGCTTGAAGCTCTGACGCATAACGATTGAAGATTCCTCGCTCACCGGAGTGAGATTCATAGATGTTAGACCATTCACGCATGAACTGACCAACGTCAGGCTTTACCTCGTAGACAGCACTGTTGTTAGCTAA
>Ga0213922_1000188_pt1 | contig 36109 bp, 59 predicted proteins | sample McNCre2917MG_FD_165060 | JGI IMG/M metagenome (GOLD analysis project Ga0213922, IMG submission 165060) | Freshwater microbial communities from McNutts Creek, Athens, Georgia, United States - 29-17 MG | ecosystem: Environmental > Aquatic > Freshwater > Creek | place: USA: Georgia | collected... | reverse complement strand
TAGCAGTAGATGAGATAATAAAAGCATCGCCAACTAATCCATTAAAAGGAGGATATATAGAATTATATTCAGATATGGTTGATGAAGCTATTGATTATTGGCAAGAAGTAAAACAAGAGATTGAAAAGCTATAATAAAAAATAACTTAAATTTGTAAAAAATAATCATATGACATTAACAACAGAACAATTACAGCAATTAGAAGCGATACTCCTTGAGACGCCATTTCGTTACGCACAACCTATTTTGCAAATCTTACAAAAGGCAGCTCAAGAGCAAGCAGCAACTGAACAACCTAAAGAAGAAGCATAATGATCCGAATTAAGGACATTTTATTGGTAGCCATAGTATTCGTATTGTGGCTACTTTTTTTTAGAGATGCCAAGTATGTAGGTAAGGCAGACTTTAGTGATATGCGTAACTACCGAAAACTGGTAGAAGTTCATGACACAGTTTTCCAGGAAAAAACTTTGACCAGATACAAACAAGGAAAAGATATACAATCGTATATCATTTTAACCGATACCGAGAAGGTAGAAATACATGATACAATAGAGGTTTTATCCGATTATATGCGTAAATATGCATATAACGACACTATTTATCAGGATAGTAATAACTTTGTGATTACAGATACTATAAGCCAAAATAAGATACTTTCTAGGTCTTTTAAGGCTAATTTGACTGAAAAAACCATCATTACCAAGCAACTTTATGTAGAGAAACCTAAGAATACCCTTTATTGTGGCTTTAGAGGCGATTTTAGACCATCTAATGGCTTACAAGTAGTAAGTCCTTCCTTGATGCTAAATGCCAAAAATAAGGCTCTAATTGGTCTTAGTTTAGATTTATATAAAAACTACGGTATTGGCTACTCTGGTAGCTTATACTTCAAAATTGGTAAAAAATAAAAGATGGCTCCGAAAAAAGGCTTAAATGTGAGTGCTAATCCTCTTCCGATTAGCTTTAAAGACTTCGCTAAAAATCCCATTGTGGGAACCCTATTCCTAGTTATTGTAGGAATCTCTGCATTATATGTAGATATTAGGAGTAATTTCAATAGCAGAATTGACAATCAAGAACAGCGTATCAATAATCTTGAGTTTAAGGACAGCCTAAAGACTCAAGCCCTAATAGAGTGTAAAACAGCCCTTTCATCTACTACAACTAAGCTAGAGACTTTAGATGCTATGGGGGCAATTAAAAAATCAGTCAAATAATGAAAGCTACCTTCTTAATTTTATTATTATCTGGTGTTTTAGTAGTAGGTCACAAGGTAACCGACAAGCCAGAATTATCCCCTAAAGAGGACAAAGAGTTTCAGCAATTGATGAATGAATTCCATCAAACCTTATCCAAGAATAAGCAAGTGCAAGTGAAAGCTGATAAAGCTAAGGAAGCGATAGTAACGCAAACCATAAGTAAAGTTACTGAACTGAAACAAGAGACTATAGCCCTAAAAACAGAATTAAATGAAGTTAAGATTAAGCTTGATAGTGTTAGTGTTGATACTGGGCGTTCGTTCGAGTTACTGCCAATATCCAAGAACTAAGAAGATAGGACAAGATTCAGTGGTGATTATGACTGTAGAGCAAGGAGATTACATCAACACGCTTTACAAGAACTATCATGACTCTATCAATAATTTACAATTAAAATTAAAAACAAATGACTCTTTACTCAGCGTTAGAACTATTGAAAAAGATAGCGTCTATAATTGGAAATATAAATACTCACTTAACAAATCTTTATACGAAGATTGGGAAGAAAATCAAAGGAAACTAGACAAGATACACGCAGCAAGTAAACTAATGCTGATGTTTATAATCATTTTACAATTTAGTCAATTACATTAATATGAAACAATTTTTCTGTGACGAATCAGGTCAATTAAGCATGAAAAGAATCTGTGGTTTATTATGCACTATAGCACTTTGCGTAACTATGTACAACAATAGTTTTAGTGATGAACATACAGCCCCAAGTCCAGTTCTAGTAGAATCAGTAGCTTTGTTAGCGTTTGGCTGTTTAGGCTTAACATCAGTAGAGAAAATATTTAAAAAAGATAATAATGAAGCTTAGTGCACACTTTGATTTAGCTGAGTTTACAAGAAGTGAATCTGCTAAAAGACATGGAGTATCAAATGATCCAACTCCTGAACATCAAGACAACCTTAAAGTGCTTTGTGAGAAAGTGCTTGAGCCTGTTAGAATTTTTAATGAAGGTCCTTTGAATATCTCTTCAGGATATAGAAGCAAAAACCTAAATCACTTTATTGGCGGATCATTAAGTTCACAACATTGTGAAGGTAAGGCTGCAGACATAGATATGGATGGCATGAGTGGCAAGTCTAACACTGAAATCTTTAACTATATTAAAGACCATTTAGAGTTTGACCAGTTGATATGGGAGTTTGGTGACAACAATAAACCTGACTGGGTTCACGTTTCTTATAATGCAGGAAAGAATAGAAAGCAGATATTAAGAGCAATCAAAACAAACGGAAGAACAGCTTACGCACCATATAAGTAATCTAACCAACAACCAACATAATGAGCAAAAAAAATGTAGGCATCATAGGAGATACACATTTCCCATTTTGCCACACACAGTATCTACAATTCTGTTACGAGGTATTTAATAAGTTCCAATGTTCTGAAATAATACACATTGGTGACGAAGTAGATAACCACGCTATCAGCTATCATGAGTCCAATCCTAATGGACATTCAGCTTCTAAAGAATCAGAAGAAGCTCAAAAACAATTAAATATCTGGTATAAGAGGTTCCCTAATGTAAAAGTATGCATAGGGAACCATTCTGCCTTACATAAAAGAAAGGCTCAAACGACTGGATTACCGAACCGATTTATTAAATCCTATGAAGATGCTTGGGATGCACCAAAAGGCTGGAAATGGGCTTTAGAATGGGAAATAGATGGTGTTTTGTACACTCATGGTACAGGTAGTTCAGGACAGGCAGGTGCTATCAATAGAGCAAGAGATGCTAGACAATCTACAGTAATAGGTCATATACATAGCTTTGGAGGGGTGCTATATAGTAGTTCAGATAAAGACATGATTTTTGGCATGAATGTAGGCTGTGGAATTGATATAAACGCCTATGCAATGGAGTATTCTAAACCTTTCCCCAAACGACCAACATTAGGATGTGGTGTTGTTTTAGATGGAGGTAGAATTGCTATATTTGTGCCGATGCCTTTAGGAAGTAAAATAATAAGACTCCCCAAGACGAAATAAGGCAGTAGTTCTAAAAACTAGAGTGCGTATTTAATTGATAATCAATTAGGTATGCACTTTTTTATCTAAAATAATTAAAACGTAAATTTGTATGAGTAGAGAAGCAGATGTTAAGATTGCCGAATTGATGAAAGAGAAGCAGTATTTGGAAGCAAAATTGCAATTGATTATTAGGGAGCTAAGATTAACTGTACTTAAAAATAGTGTACTAAATGTTAATGCACATAACACAACTTACGGAGGATGACAGTTATGAGTACGAGGAAAACTACGAACCAGTAGACTCGTATATCAATGTTCATCTAGTAGAGAGTGTGGTGCCTGACGATGAAGATGCAAATAGATGTTTTATCTATATGCAATCTCAGGATTTCTTTCATCTTGATGAGTCTATGGATAGCTTTATATCTAGGCTCCAGGCAGTTCTCTACGGATCAGTATTAACTAAGTTCTACGATAAAACCAATCGTAGTCAATAAGATGCTCTCATGTTGTGTTGGATTATGGTTAAAGTGCTCCCTTAAAAAAGGAGCATTTTTATTTGGTGGGTTCAAATAGCCTATTTAATTTTACATCGCATACATAGTTTTCTTGAATTTGACTTTGATTTTACGAGCCCTATTTCTATAGGGCTTTCTTTCGTTCATAAAAGGCTCATTTATAGTTCAATTATGAGCCGAATATGATTGATAAACGGCTCAAGTTTGATTCATAAAAAAGGTAGTATTTCTACTACCCTTTCACTTTAAACTATAAACTACAAAACACAAATTATTTCTTCTTGTATTGTTCTAAGCCATAAGTAATAACAGCTATATAACATAAAACATATAATGCTCTAATATAAACGTTCCATAAAGTTGGATTCCATTCGTTTACTATGAATGCGAATGGTAAATACAATATTACAAATAATGCAATTACGTTTAAGAACATTTGTAAAATTAGTTTCATATTAGAATGGTAAGTCTTTTTTATAATTACCCCCATCTGGTTTCCATGTGTCCATAGTTACATAGAAATCTGATTGATCTGGAGATGTTGTCTTTTTAGTTTTAATTAGGATGTTTACCCATCCTTTGTTGTCTTTAGCCCAATCGTTCATTTTCTTTAAGTCATCTGGTCCGAATGATACTTTCTTAAAAGAACCATAAGCTGATTTCATTGTTTGGCATCTGCCTAAGAAATCTTCATTTTTTGTTGTTGCCATGTTATTTGTTTTATGATTAAATACTTTTCTTTAATTCTTGCTTTAGCTTCTCTAAATATAGGACTGCATCCATTAGCTCCTGTTGTAAATGCTCTACCCAATCCTTAGTATTTAAATCGTTTCTATCTAGGTTTGTTCCGTATTTAGTAAAGCCTAAGTTTGCTCTATCCTTATACTTCTCAATTACTGATGAAACTACTGAATCTAAATTATCCATTCTTTCTATATTCGTTAACTATTTGTTTGATAAAAGGTCTATACTTTAAATCAATAGCATAGTCTTTTAGGATTTCCTCAAATGTAGCAATAGTTTCTTCTGAAACAAACTCTTTTTGCTTTTTAGTTACTTTAGGTGCCTTTAATTCTTTGTTTTCTATTTCTGTCTTTTCCATATTATTTGTTTTATCTTCCCTGACCTCTATAATCTTTTGGTTTAGGGGAATGTTTGTTATAAGATTTTTTTGCTTTACCCATTTTTCTTTTGCCGAAGCTCACCTTGTTGGAACTCGTAGTCTTTGCTTTCGCCATCGTTATTAAATATTTTAACTATTATTGATTCGTCTCTAATTTGTTGACATATCATTGATATTCCTCCAGCTATTGCCAGGTTGATAAGAAAACTCATTTGTTCAGGGCTTACTCTGTCTCCTATAGCTTTTACTTCACAAGCTATAAACTGACCATATTTTTTTGAGTAACCAATTACATCAGGAACTCCTTTTCTACCAATGAATGATCTACCTTTAACTGCTAGGTTATTATTTCTCCAAACGTCATTACCCCTACTCTTCAAAAATTCTAGCATCATCTTGGTTAAATCACTTGCTGTCATGTATGCCATAGCTCAAAGTTATACAATATATTTAAATATATTAATCCCAACGTATGAACTCAGTCATTTGCATCTTCACATATCGAACCTTATCCTTGTACTTTAACCTGCTTAATTTAAAGTATCTACGAGCTTTTTGACGTAACATTTCTGCTCTCATAAAGTAAATTCTATCACGAATATCTAAGTTTATTGCAAAGAACTCTACCCTTGTATCTGCTATTCCTGATGGTTTACCATCCCTTTCATACTCAAGCCATATATAACCTCTTTGTAAGGCTTTTAGGTCAGTTATGACCATTATCTTAGTATTCTTAGCAAATAGCCTTAGAGCATTGTATGTACCATCCTCATATTTTGCTAGGTCTATCTCGAACTTTCTTTTGTTTCGGTAGTTTCTTGGATTCGGTTTCTCCATTGTCTTGTTTTTTAGATAAAATACTGGACAATTGCTCAGTAAATCTTTTTAATTCAATGTCATTCATGTCTGCTCTTAGTTTGATGGTAACTATAGCATCGTGTATTTCAATGTACTGTTCTCTCATTCGTTATGGTTTTGTATGGTTATTGTTTCTCCTATAAATCTTAAAGGAATGTTTGTCGTGATGCCATGTCTATTCTTTTCTACCTTACAGATGACAAGCCCATTAGGATGGTATTCTTTACCCTTAATCTCTACTGATTCTTGCATCTCATAATATTCAGGTCGCATAAGCATTATTACAATGTCAGCGTCTTGCTCAATTGATCCTGACTCTCTCAAATCAGAAAGCTGTGGTATTTTATCAGCCCTTTCCTCAACTCTTCTACTTAACTGTGACAAAGCAATAATTGGAACGCCTAACTCCTTAGCTAACGCCTTAATGTTCCTACTTATTGTGCTAACCTCTTGCTCTCTATTTTGATTAGACTTTCCTTGACCTGACATGAGTTGTAAATAGTCTATAAAAATCACCTTAATTCCATATTTTTGCTTCAAAATATTAGCTTTAGCCCTTAACTGACTGATATTTAAACCACCAGTATCGTCTATGTATAATGGGGTGGTCAAAATGATGTCATCAGCTTCCATTACAGTGTTTTTTTCGTAGTCATTCAAAATATTCATTCTAAGGCGTTTTAAGGGCACCTGACTCGTTATTGACTCTAACCTTTCAACTAGCTGTTCGGAGCTCATTTCTAGGCTAAAAATAGCCGTAGGAACCCTTTTCTTTATTGCTAAGTGATAAACCGAAGAAAGCATGAAGGCAGTCTTACCTGCACCTGGTCTAGCAGCTACTACAACCATGTCAGGAGCACACCATCCACCAATAGTAGAGTTTAGCTCAGAAAATCCTGTATCAAACCCTAATAACTCACCTTTATTAGCCATGTCACGCTTAGTTATTACCTGCATAACTATTTGGTCTATAGTCTGTTCGTAGATATTACCAAACTCTTGTAAACCTAAAAGTTTACTAATTAGTGAACTTATTGAGTCAAGTGATTCAGTATCAGGATTTAAGAACTCACTAGATTTTTGAATCAGGATTAAATACGCCTGACGCTTCTTATACAACTCAACTACCATCTCAATATGCGTATTAAGGTGGTTAGTGTGTACGATATTGTCTGTAAGCTTTGTTAGGTAATAAGCACCACCAACCTCATCCATAGCTTTATCACCTTGTAATTTTTGGGCTATAGTAGTAATGTCTATAGAAATATGCTTGTCAAACATGGATTTAATAGTAGAAAATATCTTCTTATGTTTAAGGTCATAGAAAACATCTTCATTAAGCAATCCTATTACTAATGGTAAAGCATTCTTATCTATTAATAATGATCCAAGTATATTTTTTTCTAGTTCTGTATTTTTAGGTAGGTTAGTAGCTTCTATCATCTTGGGTAGTTTAGTTGAATTGTGATTGTTTTAATCAAATAGTAAATCCCTTTTATGTTTTTAACATGGCATCCACCTTGTGTTTCAATAGGAAACTTACTTGATTTTATTGTTTTAGCTTGTATGAATATCACCTCCATCCATTTTATTAGGGTAAACTAATATATCATCATCGTAAAAATTACGAACTCTACCATCTGCGTAAAGCACAACCTTCCATACGGTGTTTACTTGTGATCCATAGTCAATCCAGGCTATAGCCTTACCATAGCCAAGTGGAGTTTCTACGTCAATAGTATTTCTAAGTTCGTGAATCATTTAAGCTTTATTTTAGGTATTTCTTGATTTATTGGCTGAAAGTTTTTTGAGTTCTTTACCCATGTAGATATCCTTCTGCTAATGTCAAAGAATTTTTGATCCTGAAATCTCATTTTACCTTTTGAATCTTCTTCGGTCCAATAACTAATAAATGATTCATATTGATTACCAAGTTTATCTCTAAACTCATTAACCCTACCAACAAAGGCATCTTTACCATTATATATCTTATTAACTTTGTTATTATATTCTTTGTTATTATGAGCCAGTTTTTCGGCTGGGGGGTGGGTTAGTTTTTCGGCTGGGGTAGTAGTATTTTCTGGCTGGTGTATATCAATATTTATAACCAATGATCTAAACTCTACTTCTCCATTTTGTTTCAGTTTAACAATTCTACCTAACAGACCTAATCCTTCAAGTTTTTTTAAATGGTCTTTGATGGTTGATTCAGAACAATCTAAACATTCACCTAAATAACGATTAGATGCAAAGCAATAACCTCTTTCGTTTGAAAGATTAGAAACCAAAGCAATAAGCAATTTTTGTTTGTCCGTAAGTTCTTTGCTTAATAGAATTTTTGCAGGTAATACTGCGTACCAATTATGATTCATAAAAAAAGAGCCCTATCATTTCCCCCCTACGTTGCAGATAGGGGTTCTAGTCAAGGGCAATAAGTTACTAATGAGTCTGCAACACTCACTACAAATATAATTATTTCTTAATTCTAAAGACTATAGGTCTTTGATCGTAGCTAAACTTTTTTCTAGCTATTGGATTCAAGCCATCCCTTATTGACTTGGCATTAATTCCTGTTTTCCTACTCGCTGCCGCTATAGATTGAAACCATATTTCAGTTTTATCGTCTGTAAATATCATGCGTACTTTAATATTGTTTTCAAATCCATTAGGCTCTAGTTCTAAACCCATTATATAATCTTTTTAATTCAAAGTAAATGTTGGCTGTAACAAATAGCAAACAAGCTAATGGAACTGATATAAAGAAAAATTTAAGAAATTCTAATATTTTCATAAAGTAAAATTAAGCCCCCATGATTTGACATAACTAACACCACTAAGTTAAAAATAAATGTAGGGGGCTATTAATTTAATAAGATTGTTTCCTTCTAAATGTATTCATCATGTTTACGATGCCTTGATCTAACTTATAAGAATCATCCATAAGGGTTTTAACCTTTCTTTCAGCTTCTAAGTATGAGTCTAATTGCTCTTGAAGTTTTTTGACCTTATCTCTGAGCATTTCATTCTCTAGTTCAAGTGTGTCGGTATATGTGCCTAAACGCATAGTTATTTCTTTAAACTAATTTTAAATGTTGTTGTGCTATATTTTGGTGCAGGATAAATCATCTCACCAGTTTCAGGATCAACCAATGGCTCTTTAATAGCTTTTAGCAATGCTTCTCTTTCCTTTAGCTTGTACTTAACAGCTTCCACTTCTTGGTTAAGTTTTTGCCATGTGTAATCGCCATCATAAGCATACTTAACACCTGACTCCATTTTGGCAAGTTCAGCTCCTAATACATCTGCTTTACCTTGAGGATATTTATCAAGCTCAGCGATTACATCTTCTTTTAATTCGGCTCTAATGCCATCTAAAAGCTGTTGTAAAGCTTCTGACTTTACTAGCATCTCTAAAGGTGATTCACCAGACTCTCTAAAGTGAGCAACTATTGTTTGCTTTAATAATTCTATATTAAACTTGTTCGGTTCTATAGAACTTAATTCTATTTTTGGTAATAATTCTAAACTCATGTTATTTGTTTTTTGTTATTAATGTAGTTTTAGTTTCCTTTAAATTAGGGTTAACTATAAATATTATATAAGGATTTAATATATCTTGCTTAATTTTATTTATGTATTCTGTATTAAATTCAAATGGAATTTCAATAATTAAAATATTAGTAAAAGGCATTTCAACAAAAGATGTTGAAGCTGGATAAGTTGTATATGTACCACTAGTTTGAAACATAATTTTTATTTTTGGGTTATATTATCTTTTTTAGCTTTTAATACTGCCATTAATGTTTGGTCAGCATCAAAAGATTGTTTGTATTGAAAGTATAAATCAGTAAGCTGTTTAACTTTGGTACATTTAGCAACTTCCATCATTAATTCTTCTTTACTTGGTCCTTCTTCAACAATTTCAGCAACTACTTCAACTACTGGCTTAGAAGGTTTTTTAGGCTCTTCTACTGCAAAATCCATTTCTTCAGCAGGAGTAGCTTCAAATCCAGCAGCCTTCATTAACCAAGCCAAGAGATTACGATACGCCTTACCGATTGCTCTAGTTTGTGCCATAGATAAAATAGCATACTCGTCAAAGTACCTTTTAGTTTTTTCGGCATTGGAACATAGGGCAATACCAGTAGCAACAACATTGCCAGTATTAATATTACGGACTTCACAAGTAGCCATGTATTTAATAGTAGTCTCATTTGATAAGTCTTGAGTGTTTGTTATAATAGGCATCAATCCTAAAGAAGCACCAGCAAACTGCCATCCTTCTACGTTTACGAATTGTTTACCTTGAATGTTTGAGCTTAATCCTTTTTCTTTGATAAGTTTAGAAAGCTCGTTAGATAATTGAAGCATAGAGTCTTTATTGATTAACTCGTAGCTTGGGTTAGTTTTTTGTAATTCCATTGTATGTGTTTTGAGTGTTAAAGAAATGTGCTTCTCTTGTTGGGTATTGTTCCCAAACTTTAATCAATGAAGTGATTAAATCAAACGAAGCTTGTGAATAGTTAATCTCGTGCAAAATTTTTGCAACTAGAAGTTTTTTGTCATTGTCTGACATAAGGTGGAAATTTGATAACATATTGTGTTGGTTTATGGTTTATTTAATAAGTTCAATTCCTTTTCTAAGTTCTAATTTTTGTTTAAGTTCATCATAGATTTTTTGGTAGTGCTCATTTACCTCTCTATCTTGTTTAAACATTCTAATGGCATGGATTGCTGTCGTGTGGTCTCTGTTAAACGCTAATCCTACTTCTTTTAGTGTCATGTTAAAGTATGTTTTCATAACGTACATACACATATTTCTTGCCAATACTAATTCTCTTTGTCTGCTCTTGCTCATCATTAATCTAGGACTTATATCAAAAGATTCAGCTACAGCCATAATAACACGCTGAAACCTTACCTTTTTAAGCTTTAAGCCTGGAATAACGTAATATGTTAATGTTGATTTTCCCATAATTGGTTTTTTAATGTCTCTAATCTCTTCTCAAAATAGGTTTTTAGGATTTCGTGCATTTCCCAATCGCCTTTCTCAATTCTTGTCTCAATTAAATACCTACTCAAGCCTGTTAGTTGCATGAGTTTTTTGATGTCTCCATGTCTTATCATGGATCTATAATCCTTTACCTCAATCATAGTTTACTTTTTAAAATGGTTAATGTGTCTGTCGATTCCACTGATACAAGCCTCAAGACTCGCATAGAAAGAGGCTCTCCAATAGTAGAACTTGCCATTTAGGATGAAATTATCCCATTTAATAATCATTCCTTTATAGGTAAAACGCTTTGAAATTTTACCATTGGAATTTACATAGGTTAGTTCTTCTTTGACTCCTTTTCTTTTTAAGTCTTGAGTAATCTTGTTCATGGGTTTTTAGGGGTTTTTTGTTTTATTCGTTGGGGGAAGTTTTTGTCTCTAGTACTTCAAACATTTCCATAGGCTCCTGGTTAGTTAGCTTTATGAATATGTCATATGCTTGATCCTTGTTGAGGCGTAGGCTAGATGGCACATAAATACCATCTTCTCTTGTTAGGTATACTTTGTCTCCAGTTACTAAATCTGTCTTGCAGATAAATTCAAATTTCTTCATAGTTTTAAAGTTTTTGGTAAAATTAGAAAGTTTTTGGAATATTTTGAAGTTTTTGTCAAATAATTTTTAAAAAAGTTTTTGTTAGGTTTTTGTCTGCTGGATTTTTGTGGGGTTTTTGGGAAGTTTTTGGGGAGTTTTTGCATAGGGTTTTTGGCAGGTTTTTGCGACTAATTTGTAGTTGCAATAGTTCGCATATCAACTAACAATCGTATGTGCACATTGTACACAATAATCAGTTGATTGCATGACATTGCGATATTGATACTAAAATCAATCTATTGCCTATTTTTAGACTCATATTTGACTTATCTTTTTATTGTGTTATCATTGTATTAATTTATTTTTTTCTTGTCTTATTTTGGCTTAAAATAGCTTTTTTGATTATTAGGTATGTCCTGTACCCAAAAAGGGATGCACTTTTGATGCACCCCTGTCAATTATTGTATGGATTTTGACTTACATATATACCTCAACACAATCCTTACACATATATGTACTATACCTGTCCACATACTTAATATCCTTGAGGTATTTCCACTCATTACATCCCTCACAGATTTCCATGCTCTTATAATCACCTACTCCCCATCCTGTGTCAATATCATCCCATTGGTATGAATACTTGCTGTATTGATGTTTTGATGACTTTTTGTATGATTTGTGTCTCTGTACAGGATAAGTTTCTTGCATGGTATCAAATATTTCTCTGCACAGCTCAACACAATTTTCAACATCCTCAAATACAACAATCTCATCATCCATGTGAGGATTGTAATATCCACAGGAAATATTTGCAACTGATACACTCACTCCAATTTGTGTTAGTGCATATACATCTGTCAACATCCCTGAACTAAATTTGTAGCCATGATTTCTCAATAGTGGTGATACTTGCTTTTTAAATTTTTTATTCTGTAATTGAGTGCCATATATCTCACTCACAAAATCCTCATTACCTCTTCTATCACATTGCAACACAAATCTTACATCCTTAAAAAATTCAACATCTGCATCATAGCTACCATCACATCCCACCTCTTCATCTCTAAAAAAAGCTACTTTGATACACTCATACTCTTGCAATAATCTTAAACAAGCATAGATACCCACTTTGTCATCACCTCCACATCCTGTAGGCTTCATGGTAGCTGTATTCAATCCCATTGCATAGTTATCATCATGCATGATTTTGTAGTGGTCATTTGGGATGATTTTGTGTACACTATCCATGTGAGACACAATACATGGGTATGCATCTGCAATACCCTTAACACAATAGATATTTCCTTTGTCATGTATTGGAGTCAATCCGTATGACTCAATCTGCTCAACTATATATTGCTCCATCATTGTACTATCATATGACTCACTCTGTACACTCAGTACATTAATTAACTCCTGTCTCATTGCTTTCTAATTTAAATTGATTATAAAATTGCTCCTGATTTCCTTGATAAAATCTATATAAAATACCATCTATTTCCTCTGTCATGTGTTCATCATCATCATACATCTTACCATCAACACAGCACTCAAATACACTATCCTCATGCATGATTTTGCCATCACCTGTCTCAACTGCTTCCTCACTCAATATCCACTCATGCAAATAATCACTATACACACAATCATCAACAAATCTATATTCGTCTCTTGATGGTACAGAGCATATTTCATCACTATTTCTCAAATACCAACTGCCTGTACTATACTCTTCAACTGCATCAACACTAAGTACATATTGCTCATCTGCTGTGTATACTACCTCATCATCACTCACTCTTCCCTCAAAGTGTTGACCATTAGGTCTCTCATACTCAATATAGGTACTATCATCTTCACAAATCCATCTTCCTGTCCACTCACACTCAATCATACCTCCATCCTCATATCCTCCTCCTGTGTCTCTCAAAATCTTATAATTGCACTTGAACTCATGATTGCTCAATACTCCTGACTCACTCAAATTGTATAAACTATCCATGTATGGAAATTCACTATATCTAAAATGTTTAAGAGTAACTCTTGCCTCCTTTCTACTTGCATCCTCATTAAACTTGCCCTCAAATCTATCAAATGAATGATGATGACATGATTGTGATGATTTGTAATACCATCCATGCTCAATAGCATAGTTAACAAATGACTCTTTGATTGACTCATGTGCATAGATTGTATCCATTGCAACTCTGCCATCATCTAGCTTCCACACTAATGCTCTACCTAAAATCAATCCCTCTTTATCCTCTGCAATCAATAATTGACATACATCTGTATTGTCAACATAGATGTCAAGATAATTTTGACAGCTCTCATGTCTCATGCAACTCCCCCACAAATTTGTCTCAACTCCTAAAATCCTGCTGTAATTATCCTCATCATATGCATCATATATTTTTGTGCCATTAATTAGTCTCAATTCAATTTTTTTACCATTGCCATCCTCATCACCTATCATTGATATGTATGACTTAACACAATTAGTGAATTTTTCAAAATCTGCATCCGTCAAATCATCAAGGTATGATTGCTTTATCAACTTTCTAGCCAATTTGGCAATCTTCATCTCTTGTCTACCATCTCTACTCCACTTTCCCTCATCTGTGATTTTGTGCTGTCTACCATTAGGCAAGTAACTACCCATCTCACCTCTCATGGTAATGTAGTTCGCAAAATCTGTGTGAGTAGAGTATTGCTTCATTTTTAATATCTGTGCAACTTGACTAGTCTCACAAATAGTTCTCAACATCCTTAAAAAAGATGAAGAGTACACAATGGATGGAGAATAAACATCAAATTTACAATCCTCATATACCATACTCCAATACTCTTGACCTTGAGTAGTATTTGACCATGTGAAACAATTTACAGCATCTTTTAAAGTCTCTGTATGATATCCATTAAGGTACTCAACATTTTTTTGAATTACAATATTGTCTATTGCTTTTTCTTTGATTGATTGTGGTAGCAATTCATACCACTCTTTGATAGTTCTCATGTGATTTGATTTTGATTTGATTAATGGTTATTTTTTTCTTTGATTGACTCAATGATTGTCTTTCCTAATGCATACACAGGAAGAGTGATGACAAGGATTGCGATTAATTCTGCTAGTGTGATTGTAGTTCCCATGATTAATGATTTTTGAATTGATTAATGATTAATTTGATGACATTGACACAAAAAACAAAGTATAAAATTGCTCCTGTGATTTGGATGATTGTAGATAGATTTTGCATAATTGATGTTTGAACATTGATTATTTTTATATTTGTTGACATGGCTAAATTAATACAATTAGTTTAAATAATTATAAAAAAGTATAAAAAAGTTTAAAAGTATTTTATCTGTACAGGATATATGATATATAGTATATATGGATTGTATTGTACAATGTATTGTATCATATACCTTATAAAATATATATTGTATATTCTATATAGTAGATATACAATGTATATAAACTATATACAATATAGATATAGTGTATTAGTGTATTATAACTATATTAGGTCTATTGTGGGTTAGTTGTCGCATTTGAGTAAGTTGCAAGTCATAAAATTAATCATTAGCTTTGCCCTAAGTGAAGAGGGTGGGAGAGAGGCTATTTAACATAATATTATCTATAAGCTAAATGGTATGCACCCCCTACCCTTTTTGTTCGTGTAAAAGAATAGGGGAGTGGCTTGTGCCCCCTAAAATTCTGATACCAAACAATTGTTTTAACTTTTTTGTATTTTGATTTTTTTTATTTTGTAATAGACACATTAAAAATAAATATAATATGTTTAAGATAAAGAGAAACCATAAACTTCATCGATTTGGTCCATATACTATGCTTAGAGGTTATTACACATATAAACCATCTAAAATTAGAAATGTTATGATGATAAATAAATTTAACCAACAACCATAATATGAATGCAGAATTTAAAGAGATAGCAAAAGAGGCTTTCATAATAGCCTATAAGGAGAACTTTGGCAATATCACTATTAGCTGTGAAGCAGCAGGAGTTTCTAGAGGGATGTATAAATCCTGGTGTGATAATGATCCTGAGTTCCGTAAGCGACTAGCTGAAATAGAACCTGAAGAGATTATGTTAGACTTCGGAGAGCAGAAGTTAATGGAGAGGATTGCTAGGGGAGATACCTTAGCTACTATGTTCCTACTAAAGACCAAAGGGAAGCGTAGAGGATATATCGAAAAACAAGAGGTTGCTCACGAAGGAGATGTAGTGAAGCAGATTACAGTGAATATCGTTCGACCAGAGGAGCTTCCTAATATCCAAAAGCAATTAGATGGTGACGAGCATAAAGGATTACCTGAAGGTGAGATTATCAATTTCGATACTCAGACTGAACCAGGAATGGTGATTCCAGCTAGTAAGGCAGGAGAAATCGATGAAATTCCATTGTATGACCATGATAAAGGCGAATATTTAGACTTAAATGACCAAGATGAGTATGAAGAGTAGTCTAAAATCAATTTAAAGGCTATTTAGAGACGATTTAAGACACTTTTAGTATAAAATAGTACCATAATACCAAAAAATAAATTTAATGGCTTAAAATGCCTTAAAATAAGCAGTTGCATGAAATTTTCCAAAAATTCATGCAGAACAACCAAAAACCAACATGAATGAATGTAACAACCAACAAAGTATTCCAAATCTTGCAAGAAAGTCAAAAAAAGATTTCAGTTATGCAAGGAGGAACAAGAAGTGGCAAGACATACAATATCTTGACATGGTTTATCGTCAAACTACTCCAAGAAAAGGGAAAGACACTGACTATCTGCCGTTCCTCGCTACCGTCTATCAAGGGTTCTGTAATGAGAGACTTCATAGAGATACTTTCGAAGTATGGGCTTTACTCAGAGGACAAACACAACAAATCAGAAAGTTTATACTTTCTAGGTGGAAACACCGTAGAGTTCGTGTCTACCGACCAGCCTCAAAAAATCAGAGGTCGTAAGCGTAACTATCTTTTCATCAACGAGGCGAATGAGGTCAACTACGAATCTTGGATGCAGTTAGCCCTTCGTACAACCGAAAAGATTGTTATTGACTATAACCCATCGGATTACTACTCTTGGATATATGAAAAGGTAATTCCTCGTGAAGATGTGGATTTTACCATCACAACATATAAGGACAACCCCTTTTTAGAAAAAGCTATCATAGATGAAATCGAAAGGCTTAAAGATGCCGACCATCAATATTGGCGTGTTTATGGTTTAGGAGAAAGAGCCATCTCTGAAGCGACTATTTATACTCATTGGAAACGCAGACGAAACTTCCCAGAAGGAGGGGATATATTTTATGGTTTGGACTTTGGCTTTAACAATCAGACAGCACTCGTTCGTGTCAAATTCTACGATAACGAAATGTATGTGGACCAGCTCATTTACGACACTAAAATGTCAACAGCCCTTTTAATTGACCGAATGAAGGCATTGGGGCTTGATAGGACATCGGAGATATATGCCGATCCTGCGGAACCGAAAACAATATCGGAAGTAAACAAAGCAGGGTTTAATTTGAAGAGTGCAGTAAAGGATGTGTTTGCAGGAATAAATAAAGTAAAATCATTTCCGTTAGTAGTGAAGAGTGATTCGTTAGACTTACTTGATGAGATTAAAAACTACAAATGGAAAACTGATCCTGATGGCAACAAATTAGATGAGCCTGTGAAATATCGAGACCACTTAATGGATGCAATGAGGTATGCCATATACACAAAATTTGCTAAACCGAAAAGAGGATGGGTTGTATAGGTTAAAAATTGTTTACTTTTGTAAAAACATCTTATAGCGTGAAATTTACTGAATTTGTAGGTAACTTAAATCCTTTCAAGAAAAAGGGTGTTACTAATATTGGCTTTCCGTCTAATCCACTAGCAGACTTCGCTGGTTTAATCAAGGGAAGAGTTCTTTACCCTGATATCAACGACAAGAAGTTCGTAAACGATTATTGTAACAATAGTGAAGTATATGCTGTTGTTAAAAGAATAGCTAAGACAGTATCAACTGTTCCATTCTATGTGTACAGCGTTAAAAACAAAAAAGCGTTTAATCAATATAAATCTATGATTGCTAACGCTTCCTCTACTGCTGACTTAGCAAAAGCAGAACTTGTTAGAGTTAAGGCAATAGAAGAGGTAGCTGATTCTCCATTAAATGATTTGTTACAACAACCTAACGAATACCAATCTTTCTCTGAATTAATCGAGAACATGATTGGCTACAAATTGATTACTGGTAACACATATGTTTGGGCGAACAGATTGTCTAACGGTAAGGTTCAAGAATTAGTATGTCTCCCATCCCAATATATGGCTATCATCTCTGATGGCACTATTAATGGGGTTGAAGGGTATACATTTACTTTGGTTGGATGGGATAATTTACCAGCAAAGGATGTGATACATCTAAAATACTTCAACCCTTACTTTGATACTAACGGACAACAACTATACGGATTATCACCTTTACAAGCAGCATTTAGAACAGTACAGCGTTCTAATGACTCTAAGGATACATCAATTGGTATGTTGCAGAATCAAGGTCCTAAAGGTATCTTATATGCTAAAGAAGGCAACAATGATTTTGGGCCAGAGGCAGCAGGTAAATTAAAAGAAGATTTCTACAATCAGTACGGAACTAAAACACAAGGCGGTATTGTTCAAAACGCTGGTAGAATATTAATAGCAGGTGCAGAGTTAGGTTGGTTGAACATGGGATTGTCTCCTGTAGATTTACAATTGTTAGAATCTGAGAAAATCACTCTTAGAGAACTTTGTAATGTGTACGGAGTAAACTCAGCGTTGTTTAACGATCCTGATAACAAGACCTACAACAACATGAAGGAAGCTAAAAAGGAAATGTTAACGCAAGTTGTACTTCCTGAGTTAGTAGCTATTCGTGATGCAATGAATAGATTTTTTGGTAACGAAATGGGTACAGATACCTATATCGACTTTGACTTAACAGTGTTCCCTGAATTACAAGAGGACATGAAAGAGTTAAGTTCAATACTTTCTCAATCTTGGTGGATTACTCCAAACGAGAAGAGACAAGCAATGCGTTATGATATTATGGAAGATGAGGTGATGAATGAAATCTTTATTCCTGCAGGTTACTTGCCTATTGACGAGTTGACTATGTTACAAGATCCACGCAACGCACAACAACAAAGCGATTATAACAGACCTCCTGTTAAAAACGAAGGTTTTTTTTTGAGCAAGAGTGAAAAGTTAGATGAGGTTTATGCTAAATACAAGGAAGTAACTAACATGAGTTACTCTGAATTGGAAGCTTGGTCAAATACAGAATGTTCAAAGAAGGCATCTTTAGATAGAAGTCCTATCACTAGAAATCTAAGATTGCTTTCTAAGAAAAAAGAAGAGTGGACTGCTAACGATATAGAAGATGCTAATAGAACGATTAGCTTTGTGAGTAGAATGAAAGGTGCAGAGCAAGGTGAACCAGCAGCAGAAGGATGTCCTTCTAAAAGAGATATATCATTAAAAAACTGGGCTTACGATCCCTCAAAATAAATACTATGGAATTAAAATCATTCGACAACTTAATTAAGGCTTTAGAAGCTTTAGAAAGTCAAAAGGCTATTAACAAAACAAATCCTAAAGGAATTGCTCATGCTAATTCTTTGATTGAAAGTGGTGATGTTAAAGAACCATCTTCTTGGGAGCATCCAACACCTGCAGAAGAAACTGCATATTTAGAAGCAAACGGATGGGATGAGTTTTCTAAGTGGTATTTAGGAGTAGATAGTTCTGCTGATCCTAAGACTAAAGCTCACTATGGCTACATCTATACTTCAGACTTTAAAACTGTAGATAGACAAGGTTTAAGAGCCATTAGACAAAGAGCAGCTCAAAACGGAATGACAGCAATATTTGCAGCAGCAGGTAAGATGATAGAAAAGATTGACGCTAAGAAGTAATGGCTAAAATACTTTATCCTTCACAACAATTCGCTTTGCAACAAAAGATTGCAAGGAAATCAATCAGAGAATACCAGCCTCAAATCAAGAAAGTATTACAGAAGGATTTTGATAAAGCTGCCGACTTAGTTGCTCAGATGGGAGCACAGCAAACAGTAAACAATAGACAATCATTATTTGACTCAAAGTCAATTAATAATATTTTACGAAATTTGTATGAGAACGTGGGCGGTTATACTGCAATGCGTTATCAAAAGATATTTGACAAGTTTAAAAAAGAAGAGTCTATAGACTTTGATCCTCTAAATATCGCTGACGAATGGTTGGCGTTTATGTTGTCTTATTGGACAGCTATTAGTGGTACTAAGATGTATGGTATAGAGAATACAACCGAAACAGAAATTGCTAGGTTGATTAATAACGCTATACGATACGGACAAGAGAATAACCTTACTGAAAGGCAAATCAATGAGTTGGCTATAAAGTCACTTAGAGATGGTAAGATTAATACTTCAAGAAGTCTATTGATTGCTCGTACTGAATCGCATCAAGCTTTAAGCACAGGTGCATTTGGTGCAACTCAATATTCAGTGGTGCCATTGTTAAAGCAGTGGGTACACTCAGAGTATATGGGTTCTCCTAGATTGTGGCATTTAGATTTGGATAGACAAACTAACCCTGACACGCAAGGAACGAGAATATTGGTGAATCAACCATTTATGGTAAACACACCAAACTTAGGGGTGATACAAATGCAATACGCACATGACGCTTCAGGCGGTGCTATAAATAACTGCAACTGCAGATGCTGTACAGTGTATATTGCGTAAACAAATAAATATGAGTAATTTTTATAACAAAAAGGCAGTAAGTGGAGCACCAGTTGATATGGCTGATGACTCAAGAACTATTACAGTTTACTATTCTGCTTTCGGAAATGTAGATAGCGATGGCGATATTATTATGCCAGGTGCTTTCACTAAATCAATAAAAGAGAACGGACCAGGTGCTAAGAATAGAATATGGCATTTGTTTAACCACTCTACAGACAAACCTGTTTCTAAGCCATTTGAATTAAAAGAAGATTCTTTTGGTTTATTAGCAAGAGTTAAAATGCCAAATACAACTTTAGGTAGAGATACTTATGAGTTGTACAAGGATGGTCACATTACCGAGCATAGCATTGGATTTAAGACTATTAAGTCTCAAGCTAAGCAAATGGCTAATGAAATCACAGAAATTCAATTGTTTGAAGGCTCTTCAGTTTTATGGGGAGCTAATGCTAATACACCAACAGTAAGTGTTAAATCAGAAATTAAGGCTACAGTTATTGATGAGATAGCTAAAACTATCAAGTCTTTAAGAAATGGCTTTTATACTGATGAGACTTTCGGACTATTGGAGTTGAAGTTGAAACAATTGCAACAATATCTCGCAGAGATGGAAGATGAACAGTCAATCCCTTCAGAGGACCAACCGCAGACAGATTTTCCTGGTGAACTAGATAATCCAGAGGATCAAGCAGAAGATGCATTGGAAGAAGAAGAAGATCCGACTATTTCTATTGAAATCGAGGTAAACAAATATTTACAATCATTTAAAATTTTCAACTAATGGTAGAAGAAATTAAAAGTGCTTTCGAAGGCATCAAAACCGAAATTAAAGGTGAATTTGAAGCTGTGAAAGCTGAAAACGCAACTGCTGTAGATGCAGTTAAATCTGAATTAGAAGAATTAAAATCTCAAGTTGCTGTAGTTAAAGATGCTGCAGACAAATTAGAGGCAAAATCAAATCGTATTAAAATGAATCAAAACGAAGTAAAAGGTTTCAATGGTGCTTTAGCTGAAGCAATTGAAAAGAATGCCGATGTATTAGGCAAATTAGGTGCTGGTGAAATTAAGAACCACGCATTTGTAATGGACACAAAAACAGTTGGCAACATGACTGAAGCTGCTAACTTAACAGGTGATATTCCTCGTGCTTACGCTAACCAAGTTTATGGTTTACCTTCTCGTAAAGTACACGTTAGAAGTTTGTTACCAGTAGGTTCAATTTCTCAAGGTTTATTTACTTTCCCTCTTGAAACAGGTGGTGAAGGTGCTCCAGCAGCTCAAACTCAAGGTAGCACTAAAGCTCAAGTTGATTTCGATATCACTATGACTAATGCTCCTGCACAAGTTATCGCTGGTTATGTTAAGATTTCTCGTCAAATGTTAGACGATATCCCAGCAATGACTTCTTTCTTACAACAAAGATTGTTAGAAAAATATTTAGTTGCTGAAGATGCTCAATTATTAAGTGGTAACGGTACTGCTCCTAACTTACAAGGTATTACTGGTGTTGCTTCTGCATTCGCTGGTGCTGCAACTGTAGACGTAGAGCAATTAGTACAAGCTATCGCACAAATCGAAGCTTCTAACTATAGTGCTACTGGTATCTTGATTAACCCAACTGATTGGGCTAACATCGTAAATACTAAGCCTACTAACGCTGCTTACTCTTTACCAGGTTCTACAGTAGTTACTACTAACGGTCAATTATCTATCGCTGGTATCCCAGTTTATACTTCTACAGCAATCGCTGCTGACAAGTTTTTAGTTGGTGACTGGTCTATGGGTGCTCAAATCATGCAAAGAGATGGTATCTCTGTGCGTTTCTCTGAGTTCGATGGTAACAACTTCGTAGAGAACATGATTACTGTAAGAGTTGAAGCTCGTATCGCATTCCCAATCTACTACGCAGGTGCATTCTGCTACGGAGATTTCGGTAATGTAGCTTAATCTTAGATTAATCTAAAATATAAGGGGTAGCCAAAAACTACCCCTTTTTTAATGCGTTAAATTTTGACTATTTTTGTAAAAAACATATAGGATGCAAATTGTAAGAGATATTACAACAACAGTAGCCCCTACAGCAGATGTTGTTACTTTAGTTGAAGCCAAGAACTACCTAAGAGTAGATTATCCTGAAGATGATGATTTAATCGATGCTTTAATAGATACTGCACAAACAAGACTTGAGCAATATGCAGGTGTTGCTATGACTCCAAGAACATTGAAGGTTGTAGCTTATGTTGATGAGTTTATAGAACTTCCTTATGTGCCTACAGGTACAATAAGTGTTGTAGAATACTGGAACAATGAAAATTGGGTAGTAATGCCTATTGGGGATTATAATGTTTTGGGTGATACAACTAAGAAGATTTACATGGTAGCTAACAATGCTATGGAATATAGATTTACTTACACTTGTGGTTATGCTACAACTCCTAAAGGCATGAAAACAGCCCTTTTAAAGTACGTTGCTGACCTTTATGAGTACAGAGAATCAAGTGTTGAAGCATCTAAACCAAGTGAAAATATAACTACTGCTTACGAGCTTATGAAGCCTTATAAGCGTATTAATTACATATTATAATGATAGGTAAACTACATAATAGAATTACTTTTAAAAGCCTTTCAGGGACTTCTGACGGAGCTGGTGGTTATGTTAATACAGAATCTACCTACTATACTTGTTGGGCTCAGATTGTGCGTGAAAATGAGAACAAAGACAATATAGCCTCAAAGGACAACCTAGACGATAATATTACTTTTAGAATCAGATATACAACATCAAAAACATTTGATAATAATCTAGTTATAGATTTTAAAAGTAAAAGATATATGATTAACTCAGTAATCAACGAAGGAGACGAAAACAAGTATTTCTTAGTTGGTTGTGCAACATTGTTATAATGGCTAATTTTAAGCTTACTACTACAGGTATAACTGAACTTAAAAATAGGTTTAAACAAGCTCCAAATGTTGTAGAAACTCAAATAAAAAAGATTATAGATCAATCTGTAATAGAGATGCAAAATAGGGCTAAACGCCATGTACCTGTAAAAACATCAAAATTACAATCAAGCATAACTCATAGAGCATTTAATTTTAAGACTGGTGCCTTATTAATGGCTGGTAATAAAACTAGCGTAAGATATGCTGGTTATGTTGAGTTTGGTACAGGTAGCAAGTTTCAAATACCTGTATATCCAAACATAAATATGTCAGAATTAGAAGCTTATGCTTTTACATTTAAAAAGAGTAATCCAAAGAAACAGGTCAATTTGCCACATAGACCATATATGTTCTTAGCATATTATGAGGTTTATAGCAATATGATTAAGAGAATCAAGGATATCAAGATATAAATAAATTTGACTAAATTTGTGTAAATGAAAGACTGCGGATTAGCTATAAGAAAGGCTTATTTTGATAAGCTAACTGAGGAGTCTTACTCTTTAGGGATTTATGATACCATAGCTCCTGACACAGTAAATCCTCCTTTCTTGATCATCAGTAGTCAGACATCAGCAGAGAATAGTGACAAAATGAGTTACCATCAAGATGTTACTATTCAGTTTGATATAGTATTCAAAAGTTCTAAGGTAGGAGAGGTAGGTCAAAAAACAGTTGACGATTACGCAAACGAGTTATTAGAAATCATTGGAGTTTATCCCGAAGATTACCCTGATGCTGGTCCTGACTTTAGAATTGTAACTAGAAAGATAGGCTCAAATCAAGCTATGTTTGATTATACTGACCAGGCTTATATTTTTAGAAGAGTAATTGTATTTGAACATTTTGTGACTCAAACATTATAAAAAAAAGTAAAATAAAATAAAATGGCAACAACAGGTGTATTTAACGGAACCTCATTGGTTGTATTAATTGGATCAGAAGTAGTGGCACACGCTACATCTTGTTCTTTAAACTTTTCAGTAGACTTACCAGAAACTACAGATAAACAAAGTGGTGGATGGGTTGAGCATTTAGGTGGAGCTAAGTCTTGGTCTTTGACTACTGATGGTTTAGCTACAGTTGATCCTGCTGCAACAGCATCTTACTATACTACAGGTGAGTTAATGACTGCAATCGCAAATAGAACTGCTGTAACACTTAAGTTTACTACAGTTAGTGGAACAACTCCAGTAACAGGTGACTTGATTTGGTCTGGTTCTGCTTTCATTGAAAGTATGGATATTACTGCTGACATGGAGTCTCCAGTAACTTATTCAGTATCTTTTACTGGAACAGGTGCTTTGACTCAAGCAACTAACTAATAACCAAAAACAACAACATATATGAGAGGACATTACGAATTAAAACTTTCGGATGGTAAAAGCATACCAATGCGTTTCTGTACATGGTCTTTAAAAAGATTTTGTCAGTTACAGGGTATCGGACCTTCTGAAATAGGAGAAGCAATATCAGGCAATGATTCATTAGGAGCAATTACTAATTTATTAAAAGCTGCTGCTGAATATCCATTGTATAAAGAAGGTATAACACCTAATTTTAGTGATATAGATGTTTGTGATTGGATAGATGATATGGGTGGTATAGCTGGTAAAAAGTTTCAAGAAGTAATGACTGCTTTAGCCGATAGTATGAATAGCGGTTTAGAGCAACCTACAAAGTCTAAAAAAGATGGAGTAAAAAAAAATTAGAGTGGATTGATATAGAGAGATTTTCAATGGGGGAGTGCCAAGTGCTTCCCCATTTGTTTTGGGATATGACGATGGCTGAGTTAGATTTTATATGGTATGGTCATAGGCATAAAGAGGAGCAAGATTGGGTTAAATGGAGATGGCAAACAACTTTATTGATTAATTTGCAGCTTCCAAAAGGGAAAAAAGTAAAGCCACAAGACATACTTCCGTTAGACATAGATAATCGTAACTTTGTGAAACAAAAGGTAATGACACCTGAAGAATTAAATGAAGTATTGAAAAAATACGAAAACGCTAAACCAAAAGGATAATGGCTGAAGAACAAATTAAAATTAGGATACAGGCTGATGCTGAACAATTTAAGATAGTTTCTGCAGCCGTAGAAAAAGCATTAGCAGGTATTGGTAAAGAAGCCGATATTACTCAAGGTAAAATAAAGAGTGCTGGAGATGCAATAAAAAAGTCAAATCAGCAATGGACTAATTTTGCTTTAGTTTTACAAGATTTACCTTATGGATTTAGGGCTATTCAGAATAACTTACCAGCATTAGTTGGTGGGATAGCAGGTGCAACTGGTGCAATATATGTTGCTTTTTCAGCAATAATTGCTATTACAACAGCATACGAAAAAGAGATTGTTCAACTTATTTATGGAATAAATGATTTAGATAGGGCTACTATAGCAATGAATAAAAGCATTGCTAATAATGTTGGCGAAGCTAAGGCACAAATAGCATCAGATCAAGCATTATTATCAATCATTAATAATTTAAATAAGTCTACAAAAGAAAGAGAGACGGCATTAACTCAATTAAAATCTCAATACGAAGGTAACTTAGAACTTCAAAAAACAGATATTAATGATGGTACTAAATTAATAGAAATATTAAATAAAATATCTGCAGCTTTAATAAGAAAAGCAAAAGCACAAGCATTTGCTGAATTGATTGCTAAAGAAGAAGCAAAACTACTTGAATTACAAAGTCAAAAAGGAGAGGAAGTAGTTAAAAATCTTGGATTTATGAAAACTGTCTTAGCTTTAGTTAAGGGCGGTATGGATGGATTTGCTGCATCTTCTATGTTAGCTACTGATGCTTTTGGAGAACAAGGAAGTAAAATATCTACTGTAATTAATGCTTTGAAATTATATAATGAAGCATTAAAAGCAAATACAGAAGAGCAAATATTAAATAATGATGCTGCAGTATTAAGTGATAAAAAGCCACCTAAACCTAAAAAAGATACTACTCAAAAAGAAATTGATAAAGAACTAGAGAGACAAAAGAAAGCTACATTATATTTACAGCAATGGGAATCAAAATTCTTAAAAGATTCACAAAAAGCTTTAGATGATGCTGCAGCTGAAAAAAGAAAGAAAGAAATAGATGGGTACAATCAAAGCATTTCAGATTTTAAGGGATATTATGCAAATAAATTACAATTAGCTGCAGGTGATAGAGAAGCTCAAAAAGCTATCCTTGAACAACAGATGCAAGATTTAATTTATTTCTATGAAACATTTGGAATGTATGCTGGTGATGTTGGTGATATATTTTCTGATGTATATAAAAAATGGGTAGACAATAATAAGGCTATTACCGATGAAGCAATGAAAAATGTGCTTAAAATAGGTATTGGTATTATGAGTGCACTTGGTCCATCATTAGATATGCTTTTAGAAAAAAGTGCTTCATTAGGTGATGTTCTTAGTAGAGCATTTTCTGACATTATAAAAAAACTTGCAAAAGTAGCTATAGCTGCAGCAATCGCAGTAGCAATAATGTCTTTAATACCAGGTTTGATACAACCAGGAAAAGCATTAGCTACATTTGGAAATTTAATAGGTCAAGGAATGGGATTAGGATCAAATTTATTTGGATCAACAGCTGGTGCAACAGCTACAGGAACTGCTGCAAGTGTGTCTAATAGCATTAATCCTAATCAAGGTATAAATGTAAATGTATCTGGTAAAATATCAGGTAATGATATAGCTTTGGCTAATGCTAGAGCAACTTCAAATAATAATGTAACATTCTAATGGCATACGGAGAAAAATATAAATTAATTTTTGATACTATTATTTCTAAAACAAAAAATAATAATACATCTTCAACATCTGCTATTTTTAAAGCATCTATTTATCAAGATGGTTTTACAGGATCTGTAACAGATGTTATAGGTAATAGCGATCCAGTTAAAATTGAAACATCTAGAAACAGTGAAATAGGTTATAAACCTATTATTGGAACTAAGGCTACTTTTACTATGATTATTGACCAGTCTTTTGACTTAGGTCAATTTATGACTTGTACAGGTACTGATTATTATTTATTAGTTCAAGCTGGAACTAGAACTGATACTTATTCAGGTGGGGTATATGTATCATCAACTTATACATGGGGAGATATAGTTTATAAAGGATTTTATTTGCCGATTACAGAAGTATCCATACCAGATGTTGGACCTTATGAATTTAAAATGGTTTTTTCAGATGGGACTCATTTTATGAAAAATAGTCCATACTATTTAGGACTAACTGGTCAATTTTTAGGCTTTGGAGCAAATGATAGAGTATCTCTTCATGAATTAATTACAAAATCGCTAGAAAAGTCAAATTTAGGATTTAATTTTTCTGTATCGTTCTTTTTTGAAAACGAGGACATTGCTCATACAGGATCAAAAAGACAACTAGAAGAAATATATGTTTATAAAAATGGCTTAGTTAAAGACGCAGGAACTTATTATAATTATTATGAAATATTAGAATTTATACTAATAAGGTTTGGATTAGTTTGTTATCAAGCTAAAGGCAAGTGGTTTATCATGGACTATAAAGAGATGACCAATGGGACAACCGCACCAAGAGTTGTAAACTATGATGTAAATGGCAATTATTTAAGCTCAGGAACTACTACATTTAACACAATTACTGTAAATGGTACCGACTTTAGACAATTAGGACAAAGCCAAATAAACAGACTAGGATTGCCAAAGAACTATATTCAATTTAATACTAACCTTAAAAAGTTTGTAAGAAACGCTATCAAAAATGACGAGTTTCAAGCTTGGATTGATTCTACAACAATATATAGCTGGGTTAATCCAGGAAGTCTTGTTGACTATGAAAGATATACTTTAGGCACAGGTAGATATGCCTTACAGATAAATGGGGCTACAAGTAGTACGGCTTATTTAGTTTCTAATCAAACTACAGTTAAAGCTGGAGATAACCTTGCTATAGATTGGTCACAAAACACATTGTTAGCTGGTTATGATACTGAAATTGATATTATATTAGCTGCTGATTCAGGATTAACATATCATTTACAAATAGATTTATCAGGGGATACTGTATTTGAATCTGCTCCTAATAAATTTAATGAATCTACAGCTGCGTTATCAGGTATAGATAAAGTAGTTAGAATACCAACTCCAGGAAAGATTTATGTAAGAATATTTCAACCTACAAACCCTGCAGATATAACATATTTTGAGTTTATGAAGATTCAAGTATATGGTGGAGCTGATAGTGGCGATGATCCAGCAGGTAAAAACAATGTAATTTCTATAGTAGAAAAAGGTAATTCAAATACAACATTTACATCAGTTGGGATGGAATATGAAAATACATTCTACAATTACGACTATCTTGTCTTACCTCATGACTATATTAATAATGAGCAAGACTTGATTGATAATACAACTGCTTTTATAGGTTACATGTCTGACCAGTATTATAATGTATTGAATGATAATTGGTATTACGATAACTCTGTTTCACCTAACTATCTTTATATATGGGTGTTAAATAATATGGCTAAAAATGTAATGCAGAATTTTGTTGTAATAGATGGTGATTTTTTAACTACGACACCACCTTTCAATAATTGGTTTTCTTACAATATGATAGGCATTGGTACAAAAAAATATATTTGCATGGATTATAGTTGGAGTTTAAAACAAGCAACAATGAATGCGAATTTATATTCTATAGACCTAATAACTACAAATCCTACTATATCACCAATTAAATATTTAAATTATAATTCATAATATATGGCATCTGTAATAAATGGAACAAACATAGTATTATATTACTACGATCCAATAACAATGGAAGGGATACCATTTGGATCATCAACAAATTGCACATTTGACGCATCTATAGATCAATTAGAAATAACAAATGGAGATTCTAATGGATTTAAACAATATACTAGTGCTCAAACGTCATGGAATATTAGTTGCGATGGATTTATTGCTTTAAGTGATTATTCTTATCTATTTTTATCTAATCTTTTATTAAGTAAAGAATCTATCCTAATTAAGTTTCAAATAAACAACGATAATGGTGATGGAAGTGGTGATTTAGGATATACGGTATTTAATGGTTCAGCTAATTTGACTTCTTTAAGTCTTAGTGGACCAGTAGAAAGTGCGTCTACTTATAGTGTGTCTTTACAAGGCACAGGATCTTTTACAATTAGTGGAACTCAGGTTGATCCAGGTGGTGTAGTGGTAGTAGGATCAAATGTGGTTATGTTCGACTATACAGCTACAGGTGGAGAGACTTCAATCACATGGGTTGGTGCTATCGGTCTTAGTTGCGTAACTGTAACTAGAGGTGGTATTGAGGTTAGAGCAATTGCATCAAGTGGAACGCCTACAGGAGAGAATGTGACCTTTAACTCTTCTACAGGAGTTCTTACCTTTGCAACAGCAAGACCACTTGAAGCTGATGAGTTTGTTCGTGGATTATTTAAATAATTAACTTAATATAGGATGTCGAATCAAATACAAATAACTGGCGGTGCCAAAGTAAGGAACTTAGAAGGTGTGTTAACAGGTACAAGTGGTGTAGTTTCTTCTTTAGGCATAAATGTTCCAGATGGTATTCCACAATTAGATGGCAGTGGTAAGATTTTAGTGTCTCAGTTACCTAACTCTGTAATGGAGTACAAGGGTACTTGGGATGCTTCTACTAACACTCCTACTTTAGCTAACGGAACTGGTAATGCTGGTGATGTTTATGTTTGTAATGTGGCAGGAACAGTTAACTTCGGTGCTGGTCCTATTACCTTTTATGTAGGTGACCAAGTATTATATAGTGGAACTATATGGCAAAGAGCAAGTGGCTCAAGTGGTAGCGTTACTTCAGTTGCTGTTACAGAGAGTGGAGATGCCTTAACAATCACTGGATCACCAATTACGACATCAGGAACTATCAATATAGGTTTTGCTGGTACAGGTGCTCAATATGTTAAAGGAGATGGTACATTAGCTACTTTTCCTTCTATTATTTCTCAAGCACAAAACTTAGTAACTGAAGTTTACAATAAAAGTGGTGCTACCTTAACAAAGGGAACTGTTGTTTATATTAACGGAGGTCAAGGTAACTTACCAAGTATTACTAAGGCATTGGCTACAAGCGATGCAACTTCGGCTCAAACTTATGGAGTTGTACAAGCGGACATAACTAATATGAATAATGGTTATGTTGTTGTAGCTGGTAGATTGCAAGACATAGATACTCAAGCATACACTGAAGGAACTCAATTGTATTTAAGTTCTACAACGGCTGGTGCTTGGACTTCAACAAAGCAATACGCACCTGCTCACTTGGTTTATGTAGGTATTGTGGTAAGAAGCCATCCGACGCAAGGAGTTGTTGAGGTTAAAATTCAAAACGGATATGAATTAGATGAGTTACACAATGTATCTGCTCAAACACCATCTAATAACGATGGTTTATTTTATAATAGCTCAAACTCTTTATGGGAAGCTAAGTCAATCCCAACAGCTTTAGGATATACTCCTTTAAGCGGTGGTGGAACGGCTGGTAATATCCCTTATTATACTGGAACTTACACTTTAGGCAATGAAAATGGATTTATGTATGATTCATCAACAAATAGATTTGGTGTAAATACAACTGTGCCTAATGCTACTATTGGAGCAAACGCTTCTATTGATAGTGGGTATTCATTATTACTTAAAAACGCAGACGCTAACTATAACGGAATTGGTTTTGGTATCAATACGACTTATGGGAATACATTTGAAACACAAAAGTTAGGTACTGCTGCTGCAAGAAACTTGACTTTATTAAACCAAAGCGGATATATTAGCTTAACTGAAGGTGGCAATCTTGGTATTAATATTTTAAGTCCGATTGCAAGTCCGAGTGGAATTGGTTCAAAAGGGATTGATATTTACGGAGATTCACAAGCTGCATCTATTGGATTCCATAATATAGCAAGTGGCACTGGTAATACCAATGGTGCTTATTTATATTTAACAAATACTGGCACATTCACTTTAAGAAATCTTGAAGGTGGAATCGGTGCATCTTCTTTGGGAGATTTTAGCGTTGTAACTAATTCAACTGAAAACTTTAGAGTAAACTCTGTTGATGGTACAATTTGGCAATCAAACATACCAAACGCTTTATTAAAAACAGTTAGTGGTGTGCTTACTGCCGCAGTAGCAGGAACAGACTATGTAGCTCCAAGTGCTTTAAGCGGATATGTTCCTACAAGTAGAACATTAACTATAAATGGTACAACATACGACTTAAGTGCAAATAGAAGCTGGTCTGTTGGTACAACAACTGGCTCTGGCTCTGCTGATAGCGTTGCATTTTGGAATAGTTCAAGTAACTTGACATACGATTCTGTTTTTTATTATAGTTCAACTAATAAAAGATTAGGTGTTAATACTACAAGTCCAAATGCGACAATAGGTGCTAATGCTGGAATTGATAGCGGTTATTCTTTGTTATTAAAGAACTCTGAAACAAACTACAATGGTTTAGGATTCGGCATCAACTCTACATACGGAAACACAATTGAAACTGTTAAGGTTGGAACGGCATCTGCTCGTAACTTAACCTTGTTCAATCAAACTGGTTATGCTACTTTAACGGAGGCTGGTAACTTTGGATTTAACATCTTAACACCAACGGCAAGTCCAAGCGGTGTAGGTTCGGTTGGTATCGATATTTTTGGTGGTGCATCTGCTGCTGGTTTAGGTTTTCATAATACGGCAAGTGGAACTGGAAACACAAACGGAGCATATTTATACTTACTAAACAATAGCAATTTTACAATTAGAAACCTTGAAGGTCCAATTGGAGTTTCTTCATTAGGCGACTTTAGTGTTGTAACAAACTCAACAGAGAATTTTAGAGTTAATTCAAGTAACGGAACTATATGGCAATCTAATATATCAGATGCTATGTTAAAGACTGTAAGCGGTGTTTTAACTGCTGCGGTTGCTGGTACTGATTATGTTGCACCATCTGCTTTGAGTAGCTATGTGCCAACATCAAGAACAATTACTATCAACGGAACGACACAAGATTTGAGTGCGAATAGGTCTTGGAGTGTTGGAACTGTAACTGGTAGTGGAACTGCAACAAGAGTTGCATTTTGGGATGGTTCATCATCTTTATCAAGTAATACTAATTTATATTGGGATAATACTAACTCAAGATTGGGAGTTGGTTTAACAAACCCACAAAGAGCATTAGAGGTGTATTCTGCAACTGCTGATACACATTTAAGATTGAGTGGTGCTGCTCCATCGGTTTCAATGGGAGAAGCTATTACTGGTTCTATTTATCAAGCTAAGTTTGGTTTAGCAACTGCAAACAATCAGTTTGTTACTGGTTCGGTAGCTGGAGACTTTGTTATCAATAACCAAACTGGTGCTACAATATGGGCATATAACTCTACCGAAAAGATGCGTTTGGATACAAATGGTAACTTAGGTATTGGAGGTATAGCAAATAGTTCTTATAGACTTCATGTATTTGGTACTGCTCCAATATTAGCTATTGAATCAAACACTACTGGTAATGTAACATTAAGATTCTTACAAACTGGATTTAATGTTAGTGGCATTAGTTATATAAATTCAGATTCATCATTAAGATTTACAAATAATAATGGTGCTTTAATATTCAATACTGGTTTAGTAAATGGTGCATTAACATTAGCAAGTGCTGGTGCAGCTACATTCTCAAGCACTTTAGATACTGCTGGAAATATAACTTCAACAGTTGGAGCAACAAATACTTCTTTAAAATTAATAAGAACAGGAAATACTTTTGAATGTGTGGTACAAGATAACCAATCAAGGATTAGAACATTTGGAGCAAGTGGTAATGATAAAGATTTATTATTTGATACTGATAACGCTGGTACTACAAGATTATTCATTAAAGGTTCTACTGGCAATGTAGGTATAGGAACTACATCGCCATTACAAACTGCAACCAATAGAACAGTATTAACAGTTAATGGTACAAGTAGTTCAATAGTAAACTTAGCTGCTTCAGATGTGTTAGGTGCTGCACTTTATACAAGTGGCTCATCATATTCTCAATTATATTCTGTTGGAACATTAGACATATGTAATGGTAGTGCAAATCCAATGACCTTTACTGTGAACAATACAGAAAGAATGCGTATTACAAGTGGGGGTAATTTATTTTTAGGTTTAACATCAGGAGGTGGTAAATTTGAATTAGCTCAATCATCTGCTGCTACATGGGCTATAATATCGAGAATAACACCATCAAGTGGTCAATGTTATGGTATTTTATCAACTATACAAAATCAATCACCTAATAATTCATCAAGCTATTTATTTTATGGTGATGATAATGTCGCTGCAAGATTTATAGTTTATTCAAATGGTGGTATAGCAAACTATCAATCAAATAATGCAAACTTATCTGATAAACGAACTAAAAAAGACATAATTCCTTTAGAATCTTATTGGAATAAGTTTAAAGCTATTGAAATTGTTAAGTTTAAGTATAAAGACCAAACTCACGATGATTTTAATATTGGTGTAATTGCTCAACAAGTAGAAGAAGTAGCACCAGAGTTTATTGATGTTGACGGATGGGGAGAAACACCAGAAGATGGAGTTCCTTTAAAATCAGTTTACACTGCTGACTTGCATCACGCTACAATTAAAGTACTACAAGAGGCAATGGCTAAAATTGAAACTTTAGAAAAAGAATTAGACGAATTAAAAGCTAAAATAAATTAATATGAAACAATGGGTTATAAGTTCAATGCAAACAATCCCTCAAACTAAAGGATTATTAGATGTCGTTTGTTGTGTAAATTGGAGAAGGTCAGCTACAACTATTGTAGATGAAAAAGAGTATTACACAGATGTTTACGGAGCAATGGCTTGTCAAACTCCAAGTTCAACAGACTTTACTGCGTACCCAGACTTGACCTATGAGCAAGTATGTGGCTGGTTGGATTTGGGTCTCCCTAAAGATGAAATTGACGCTAATTTAGATGTTCAATTAGAAAACTTAATTAATCCACCAGTAGTTACATTGCCTCTACCATTCCAAAATCCATAAATAGTTAGTAGCTTTGGCAAAAACTATAATATGACACCAAAAGAAAAAGCACAAGAATTAGTAAAAAAATATGAAATACAATTTTTATCATTTGGCGATTATTTGCCAACTATAAAAGCTAAACAATGTGCATTAATAGCAGTAGATGAGATAATAAAAGCATCGCCAACTAATCCATTAAAAGGAGGATATATAGAATTATATTCAGATATGGTTGATGAAGCTATTGATTATTGGCAAGAAGTAAAACAAGAGATTGAAAACCTATAATAAAAAATAACTTAAATTTGTAAAAAATAATCATATGATACAATTGAACGAGCAACAATTAAAAGACATTGAAACTTATTTAATGGAAATCCCAGCAAAGTTTGCTAATCCTATTTTGGGTTATTTAGCAAATATTGTTAAGGAGCAAGTTCCGCAAGAAGTAAAAGAAGATTAAGATGCATCATCACGACACTAACCAACCGATTTTAAGCGTATTATTAAGTATTTCTGGTGCTTTAATAAGTATAGGAAACTTTGTACCATTGGTTCAAGTAACTGCTGGATTGATTGGTATAGTGTCGGGTGTTATAGCTTTGAATAAGCAACTTAAAAAGAAAAAATAATGAAATCGGTTATTATAACTCTTTTAATAGCCGTTTTAATATTTTTCATCTTTGATAAATCAAAGTACATAGGCGACAAGCCAATAATAGTAACTAAGGTTGATACAGTTTATAGTAAAGACACTTTAGTAAGATACAAAAAAGGTAAAGACATCCCTTTTGAGATTTACCGAGTTTTAGAAGATACGATACACGACACAGTTCAGATAATATCCGATTATAGCCTTAAATATGTGTATTCAGATACGATAAGGCAAGATTCAAATACTTTCTATATACAAGATTCTATTTTCAAGAACAAAATTCTAAATAGAGCATTTAAGGCTGAAATTGCCTATAAAACGATTTATAACACAACAACTATAACCAAAAAGGATAAGAATGCCATTTATTTAGGCTTTTTAACCGATTTAAGGGCATTTGACAATAAAGTAGGGTTAGGAGTAGGGATTGGATATTACACCCCAAAAAAAGGCTTATTTTTGTTAAACGCAACGACAAATCAATATAGTTTAGGTTATTATAAAAAGTTTTAATATGCTACCAATAAAATTTAAGGAGTTTGCTAAAAATCCCATTGTGGGAACTTTATTCATTGTGATGGGTGCGATAGGTGCTTTGTATGTAGATATTCGTTCTACTTTCCAAGACCAAGCAAAAGGCCAAGATTTACGCATTGAGAAGTTAGAGCATAGAGTTGATGTGGTAAGTGATGCTTTAAGAAAGTCTGATAGTTTAAGTGCGGTTTCTACGACTAAACTTTCTACTTTGGCTGAATTAGGAGCAATTAAAGGTTTAAAGTAATGAGGTGGCTTTTATTAGTCTTTTTAATGGGGTGTGGTGTTACGGCTCAAAGTCCTAGCGAAACCCTAAAAGAAGACAAAGAAATTGAAAACTTATTAGGAAAGATTAATCAAAACATTGAATTGACTATTAAAGTTCAAGACAAGGCCGACAAAAAGCAAAAACAAATAATAACCAAAACTGCATCAACAATAAAGGAATTAAAAGAGGAGTTAAATGAAACAAAAGCAAAGCTGGATAGTGTTAGTTCTGATTCTATTGTGCCATTTAAGCTACTCCCAATTTCCCATTAAAAGATATTACAAAGGGGATTCAGTTTTGATTATGACCGTTGAGCAAGGATATGTAATAAATAAACTTTATAAAAACTATAACGATACAATAAGTTTACTAAAAGAAAACTTAAAGACTAAAAACAAAGGTTATGATTCTCTTTTCAATACAATATCTGCTCAAAAAGATAGCTTCTATAATTGGAAGTGGAAATACGTT
>Ga0213922_1000185_pt1 | contig 36310 bp, 53 predicted proteins | sample McNCre2917MG_FD_165060 | JGI IMG/M metagenome (GOLD analysis project Ga0213922, IMG submission 165060) | Freshwater microbial communities from McNutts Creek, Athens, Georgia, United States - 29-17 MG | ecosystem: Environmental > Aquatic > Freshwater > Creek | place: USA: Georgia | collected... | reverse complement strand
TGGTGGTACGCTATCAGTAACGCCTTCTAACTTTGCAAGTCAAACAGCTAATACTGTGCTTGCTGCGCCAAACGGAATTGCTGGTACTCCCACATTCCGTGCTTTAGTGGCTGCTGATGTTCCTACGCTGAATCAGAATACAACTGGTACAGCATCTAACGTAACTGGCACGGTAGCCATCGCTAACGGTGGTTCCGGTCAGACTACAGCTCAGACTGCAATGAATGCATTTGCTGGGGCAGTCACTAGTGGTTCTTATCTGCGTGGTAACGGCACTAACGTGGTTATGTCCACGATCCAAGCTTCCGATGTCCCTACGCTGAATCAAAATACCACAGGAACGGCTTCTAACGTCACTGGTACGGTTGCAGTGGCTAACGGCGGTACAGGTTCTACTTCGTTAACAACCAATAACGTTTTGCTTGGTAACGGTACTTCTGCAGTACAAGTAGTGGCTCCGGGCACTAGCGGTAACGTTCTTACCTCTAACGGTACAACATGGGTTTCTAGTGCTGCTTCTGGCGGCGGTGGCTCTTATGCTGGAGCAGGTGGTCAAACATATACAACAGCAGGTTCTTATACGTTCACCATTCCAACGGGAGTTACCAAACTAAAAGTTATCGTTGTTGGTGGTGGCGGCGGCGCAGGCTATAACAACGGCTGTGTTTCTACAAACGGAACGGCTGGAGGAACAAGTAGTGTTGCTTCTGGGACGCAAACTATTTCCACTATTTCAGCTACTGGCGGTTCTGGTGGAAGCGGAAACAGCACTTATGTAAACGGCGGCTTAGGAAGCGGAGGAGATTTGAATCAACGAGGTGGCTCGTCAAATTCAGGAACGGTGGCAGGTGCTTCTTCTCTTTCTTTTTCAAATGTTCAATCATCCGCAGGAAATACTACAGGTATTCTTGGTGTTGGGGGTATTTTTGTTGGAACATACGTTACCTCTGGTGGCGGCGGCGGCGGTACTGCAACCAAGTGGTTGACCGGGTTGACTGCTGGAAATACTCTTTCCGTTACTGTTGGCGCAGGTGGAGCTGCTGCATCTTCAGGAACTGGCGGTGCGGGTGTTGTGATTTTTGAATGGTGATGAGACAAGATGAAAAACGCAATTATTGATCCTCGGCAACCTGTTGACAAAATTATTAGTTGGACAGCCTCTAATCCCCCTAAAACCGTCATGGAACAAATCACAAATTCAGCCCGTGTTGCAGAAGTGGCAGACCAGACGTTCCCTGTTGCTGATCCGTTGTTCTGGGTTGTTTGCGCTGACGATGTTGTTGCTGATCAATGGTATTACGACACCGTTACCCAAGAAATCATAATTATTCCTCCCCCGCCGCCACGACCTGTAGCGGCAGATCAGCCGGTTGTCTCTGGTGCACAAACTATATGAATTCCCTAACCCCTAAACATAGTGTTATTTATGATGGATCTGTGTTGAACATCTACCATGCCAACGTAGGTGAGGGATTACCGCACCATGACCATGTTTATTCTCATCTAACCATGTGTCATGCCGGAAAATGTAAAGTTAGTAATGAGCGCACATCAATCGTGATGGATAAAGATACTCAACCAATCAATTTGATTGCTGGAGAATGGCATGAAATTGAGGCTTTGGAGGACGGTACAGTTTTTGTTAATGTGTTCACTGTCGGTAAATACTAAATAAGAATATATTTCTATATGTATTTTAATATTAAATATAAATAAGTAGATTTTTTAGTTAAAATATGTTATAGTAATAAAGAGGAATAAATGGACGAAATCAGCCACAAAGAGATCTATGAGCGCCTAGTTCAGGTTGAACAGAAGGTGGATAAGATCGATAACAATACCAAGGACATGGTAAACGCCTTCAGTGCTGCTTCTGGGGCTTTTACAGTGCTTGAGTGGCTGGCTAAGGCTGTAAAGCCTATCCTGATCGTTGGGGCCTTCTTTGGGGCTATTTATGCAGCAATTTCACATAAGGTATACCCATGAAAGAAGGTTTGTTGAACGGTAAAGTCTGTCCTGTGGCTACTCAGGATATTAAGGTCAACTTGAAGAACCGAAATAACGCCTTCAAGAACTTCGGTTATGGTCCTCCTGACCCTTCGTTGCCTAATGAAGTCTTCTGGATGAAGAAAGCCAAGATGTACAACGCTCCGTCCAAAGACGTTAAGAATATGCGTTGTGGTAATTGTTCTGCTTTTATTCAGACACCTGCAATGCTGGAGTGTATCAAGTCTGGTATTGAAGGAAACATGGAAAATTCCAAGGAACTTGCTTATGAAGATCAATTCATGGAAGCAGCTAACCTTGGGTTCTGTGAATTGTTTCATTTTCTCTGTGCTGGTTCCCGCACCTGTGATGCGTGGAAGTCCGGCGGTCCAATCACTAAGGAGTAATCATGGCTACTAAGATGTCTAAAGGTCAAAAGAAGATCGGTAAAGTTATGCACGAGTACAAGACTGGCGAATTGCATAGCGGTAGCAAGTCTGGTCCTATGGTTAAATCCCGTAAACAAGCTATCGCCATTGCCATGAGTGAAGCTGGGATGACCAAGAAAAAGAAGAAGTAATCAAAGGAAGATAAATGTCAACTTATCTTGAGTTAGTTAATAACGTACTTACGAGATTACGTGAGCCTACGGTAACTTCGGTGCAGGATAGTGCTTATTCCCGTCTAATCGGTATCTATATTAACGATGCCAAGCGGGAAGTTGAAGATGCCTACGATTGGAACGCTTTGAGCAATACGCTCACGGCTGAGACAACTGCTGGTAGTTTCAACTATGTGCTAGATGGCGCAGGTACTAGATTCAGGGTGATTGACATTCTGAACGATACTACCAATGTTATGATGAAATATGCAGCAACTAGCTGGATGGATCAGCAGTTTTTGTTGCTTGACCAAGGCCATGCTGCTCCTTTTTATTATAACTTTAACGGTGTTGATGTTAATGGCGACACCCAAGTAGATATTTTCCCTATTCCTGATGGTGTTTATACTCTTCGGTTTAACTTGATTATTCCACAAGAAGATTTGGTTAATAACACTGACCGTATCCTTGTATCAGGTCATCTGGTATGTCTACTTGCCTATGCTAAGGCTATTGCAGAACGTGGCGAGGACGCAGGTATTCTATCCTCTGAAGCATATCAGTTATATCGTCAGGCGTTGGCTGACTATGTGGCGATTGAGCGTAACCGATACCTTGAAGAAGTAGTCTGGGTGAATCCATAATGGCTGAACAACTCCTTACTTCCAGTATCTCTGCTCCGGGCTTCATGGGTATTAACACCCAAGATAGCTCATTGGACTTAGCTTCTGGATTTGCTCTGGTTGCCAACAACGCCACTATTGACCAATATGGACGTATTGGGGCACGTAAGGGTTGGACACCAGCGAATAGCTCAACTCCCGGCGCTCTTGGCTCTAATCCGGTTAAAGTAATTGCTGAGTTGATTACCAAAGATGGCACTTCTTACACGTTGTGTGCTGGTAATAAGAAGATATTTAAACTAGTTGGATCTACCCTAACTGAACTAACATTTAACGGTGTTGGTACAGCTCCTACGATCACTGATGATAACTGGTCTACTGCCTACCTTGATGGTGATCTGTATTTCTATCAACGTGGTCATGTTCCTATCGGCTTTGATCCTGACTCATCTACGACCACCTATTATCGTGTAGATCAAGAATCTGGTTATAACGGTACTGTCCAGCAAGCAAACATTGTTATCAGTGCTCTTGGACGTATCTGGAACGCTGATACTCTTACAGATAAAGTAACGGTTCAATGGTCTGATATTAAGAACCCACAGAAGTTTGGTTCTGGAACTGCTGGTACATTGGACACTACGTCTGTATGGCCTAAAGGTGGCGATACGATCACTGCTTTGGCAAGCCATAACAACTTCCTGTTTATCTTCGGTTATCGTAATATTCTTGTATATCAGGGCGCTAACTCACCTGCTACGATGACCTTGTACGATACGATTACTGGCATTGGCTGCATTGCTCGTGACTCAGTTGTTGAAACTGGTACTGATGTTATTTTCTTGTCTGAAACAGGTGTTCGTAGCATTCTGCGGACTATTCAAGAGAAGTCTGCTCCTCTTCGTGACATTTCCAAGAATGTGCGTAATGACCTGATGAGTGCTGTTGTGGGTGAGAACAAAGCAAATATTAAAGCAGTATATAACCCACGAGAAGGTTTCTATCTGCTGACTCTGCCTACGCTTAAGTCTACCTACTGTTTTGATATGAAGGCAGCTCTTCAAGATGGGGCAGCAAGGGTAACTACTTGGGATTCCATTGAACCTCAAAGTTTCTGCCAAAAAGCAGACGGTACAATGCTAATTGGTAAAACAGGCTATGTTGGAACCTATACAGGCTATCAAGATAACGGTGTTTCTTATCGTTTTCAGTATTTCACTAACCATACTGACTTGGGCGCTCCTTCAGTTACTTCAATCCTGAAGGGTTTATCCGTTGTGGTTATTGGGGGTTCTGGGCAGTATATTGCAATCAAGTGGGGCTTTGATTTCACTGGTAACTATTATGCTGAAACAGCGCAGATTCCAACACAAAGTATGGCATATTATGGTACAGCAGAATATAATACAACTGCTGAATATTCAGGTGGAACTGCTTTGAGAACCTTGAAAGCATATCCTACTGGTGTTGGTAAGATTGTTCAAACAGGCTATGAGGCAGATATTGGCGGTTATCCGTTAAGTATCCAGAAGATTGAAATTCAATACAAAAACGGTAAAAACGTTTAAGGAGAGTAACCGTGTCAGATTATGTAAAAAGTACAAACTTTGCCAGTAAGGACAGCCTTGCCTCTGGTAATCCGCTGAAGATTGTTAAAGGCACTGAGATTGATACTGAATTTAACAATATTGCAACCGCTGTTGCTACCAAAGCTGACCTGAATAGCCCTACTCTGGTTACCCCTAACTTGGGTACTCCTTCGGCTGGTGTGCTGACCAATGCTACTGGACTTCCTTTGAGCACTGGTGTTACAGGAACACTGTTGGTATCTAACGGCGGTACTGGGGCCACTACGTTTACTTCAGGAGGCATCCTTCGTGGTAATGGAACAAACGCTATCACTGCTGCCAGCGGTTCTGATATTGCAACAGCTATTGGATCAGCAACTGTTACTAACGCTACTAACGCAACAAACTCCACCAACGCCACTAACGTGGTAACCGGAGGAACTATCGCCAGTAACGTTACGGCTACAACGCAATCTAACGGAGATAACTCAACCAAGGTTGCCACCACTGCTTATGCTCAAAACATGGCTATTGGATGGGGACAAACTTGGCAAAATATGCTAAGTAGCCGTTCTTCTGGATCAACTTATACCAATAGTTCAGGTAAGCCGATTATGGTATCTGTACGATCAGCGTCCAGCCTTACCGTTTCTGTTGGTGGTGTCACAATTTATACTGATTCAGGAAACATAGGTTTTTCATGTCAATTTATTGTTCCAAGTGGGACCAACTACGTAGTGAGCGGTAGTAGTATTAATATCTGGGCTGAACTGCGTTAATATGATTACTCACCACTTCTCTGATGGTCTGTATTCCAAGGAAATTCATATTCCTGTTGGAACAATGGTAGTACAGCATAAACATAACTATTCTCACCTAAGTGTTCTAGCTATGGGTAAAGTGGTGGTTCTTGTTGATGAAGATTCTAAGATTGTTGAAGCTCCTGCTTGTTTGGAAATTGCCGCTGGCAAGAACCACGCAGTTAAAGCATTGACTGATTGTGTTTGGTTTTGTATTCATGCCACTGACGAAAAGGATGCGTCTAAAGTGGATGAAGTTCTAATTAAAAAGGGAGATTAATATGCCAATCGGAGCTATAATTGGCGGGGGCTTGTCTCTTGCAGGTGGTCTTATGGGCGGCAACGCTGCCATAGACGCAGCAGCGACTTCTGCGAATGCAACAAGATATGCGGCTGATAAGGCTGCTGAAGCAGCTCGCTTTAGACCTGTAGGGGTTACCACTCGTTTTGGTAGCAGTAACTTTCAGTTTTCTCCTGAGGGTTATGTAACAGGGGCTAATTATAATCTGTCTCCTGAATTAAAGGCTTATCAAGACCGAGTAATGGGATTGACAGGCCAAGGGCTGAACTTCGCTGAACAAGCGCCCGGAATGTATGCTCCTTTGACTGGTGCTGCTAGCGGTTTGTTTAATTTGGGACAACAATACCTTGCACAGTCTCCAGACCAAGTGGCTGCTGACTATATGTCTAAGCAACAAGCTTTGCTAGCTCCGGGACGAGAGCGTCAACGTGCTCAAGTTCTAAACCAACTGTCTAATACTGGTCGTACTGGATTATCTATTGCTCAAGGTGAAGGTCTTCAGGCCGCAAACCCTGAATTGGCAGCAATGTATAATTCTCAAAGAATGCAGGATCTTCAGTTGGCCGCTGATGCTCAACAAGCTGGGCAGAGAAACGTAGCCTTCGGTACAGGCTTGTTTGGCACAGGTGCTCAGTTGCTTGGTAATTATGGTCAGGGATTGACTGGCGCTTATGCTCCGTTTACCTCTGGTTTGGGTGTTGGACAAAGCATTGAACAACTGGGTCAGAATACACTAGATATTGGCGCTCAGTTGGGAGGCCGTAGTGCAACTGCTGGCGCTAATATGGGTACATCTTTGTTGCAGGGAGGAGCTGCTGCAGCTAGGATTGCTCAACAAGGTAATGCTTATAGTCCTTGGGGAGCTGCTCTACAAGGTCTAGGGTCTAACCAGCAATTTACTCGTGGCTTCGGTAATTGGATGAGTGGCGGCGGTGGAGGCGGCTCACAAGGTTATGGAAGCATTAATCCCGTAACTGGCGAATACATGGGTTCTTTGGAGTTTTAATATGGCAACAGATATTGTTCAAGGATTGTTCGGGATGACTCCCGAGAGTTATCAGATGCAACAACAGGCTGCTGCTCGTCAGCAAGCTGCTCAGTTTGCTCAGATGGATCCCTTCCAGCAGGCTAATTATGGTCTTTACTATGGTGCTAATCAAGTAGGTGGCGGCATTGGTGGAATGATGGGTGCTCAAGACCCGATGCTTCAACGTATCAGTCAACAACAGTCTCTGTTGCAGGAGATTAATCCCTCTGATGCTGCTTCTTTGGCTGCGGGTATTAAGAAGGCATCCGAGATGGGTAATCCTCAGTTGGCTTTGTCTCTTAGCGATGAACTTCGTAAACTGCAAAAGAACCAAGCTGATATTTATAAAGCTCAAAAAGAAACACTGTCTCCTGAGCAGAAGAATGCTCAAGCATTGGCTGATTCGTCAGGTGCTGAACGTGGTTCAAACGCATGGACGCAAACATATAAAAAAGAACTAGATAGATTGACAAATAAAACACCTACTGCTATTCTTGAAGCTCAGGCACTTGCCGATGCTGAACAAGCAGCTAAAGAGACTCCTGAAGGTTCTCCTGAACGTGCTCGTGCTGATGCAATTGTAAAAGCGTTGAAACTGGGTAAACTACAAGTTACTGAGACTGGTGTTCCCGGACAACCTAATTTGATGCAACGAGTGTTTGTAAACCCGTTTGATCCCTCTGCTCCTCCTGTTTCTATCGGTTCTCCGTATGAAAGAGCAACTTCTAAAGTTTCTGCTACGGCTGTTACTGGTGAAAATCAGTATGGTGCTAAGTTTGGTGGGGGTATTGCTGAAGACGACTTGGCCCTGCGTAAAGGAGCTTTGGGAGCAAATGACTTGCTTACAAATGCAGCTAATACCGAAAAACTTCTAAATAGTGGAAATGTTATTACTGGAGCAGGCGCTAACGCAAAACTTAATGTATTGGCCTTTGGTCAAGCCTTGGGAGCTACTGGTAAAACAACTGATGAACTTATTGCAAATACGCAACAACTTCAACAGCAGCGCAGTATAGCTGTTCTTCAGCAGATTAAATCCAGCGGTCTTGGAACTGGACAAGGATTTACTGATAAAGACTTGAAGTTCTTGCAAGACTCTGCAGCAGGTTCAATTACACTTTCGGCTGAAACTCTTAGACGGCAAATTGAAGCGGAACGAAACGCTGCTTACGCTTTGGCTGCAAAATGGAATAAACGACTAACAACACTTCCTCAAGCAGTTGTTGGACCAATGGGTTTGTCTACTGTTGAGCTTCCTCCTAACACTTCTTTTGCAACCGTTCAAGATGCAATGGCTGCAAAGCTTCCTAAAGGAACTAAAATTACTGTCGGCGGTCGATCTGCTGTTGTGGAGTAAATAATGGGAATTAAGTTTATAGATGACCAAGAGGCTCCTCAGGAGTCTTCTGGTAATATTCGATTTATTGAGCCTGCTCCTACCGCCCCGGCAGCTGCTCAAACTCCTGCTGAGACTTCAACGATGGGAGAACTTGGTCGACAGCTTGGGCTTACGGCTAGGGCTGGCATAACTGGATTATCCGCCGTTCCTAACGCTGTTGCTGATTTTCTATCAGGTGCTACCAATCTTGGTTTGCAGGCAGTAGGTTCTGAGCAGCGGGTTCCTTATCTTTCTCAGATCCAACAACAAGCCCTTGAGAAAACCTTTCCTACTCCTAGACCCGGACTAGAACAAGGTGTTCAAACGGCTTCAGAGGCTGTTGCAGGGCTTATGACGCCCGGAATGAGGGTTCCTATGTCCCCTCAACAGACGGCTGCTGATACGCTTCGTAGAGGCCTTTCTGAGGCTACTGCTGCAGCAACTGGCGCTGTTGCCGGAGAAGAGGTTGGTAAAAAGACTGGGGAATACTTTGGTCCTTGGGCTGGATTGGCTGCAGGATTGGCTACTGGAACCATTACAGGAAGCGCAGTAGGTAAGGGACTATATTCTCTTACAAGTCCTCGTACTGAACCTGTAACGATTGAAAGTATCCGTCAACGGGCTTCTCAAGGTTATCAGACAATGGAAGACGCTAAACTTTCTGTTAATAGTGATAGTATTAAAAACAAGCTTATTCCTAATATTATGTCCACTTTAAAGTCTGAGAACTATGATCCTCAGATTGTAAAAGCACACGGAGCCATTGAAGATAATCTTAACCTATTAAATAAATTGGTATCTGATCCTACTGTTGATTTCACTCGCCTTGAAAAAGTCCGTGGAGTTTTCAGTTCAATGTCTCAGGGTAAAGACGATGTTTCTAGGCTTGCAAAATCAGTAACTGGGGAAATTGATTCTTATCTTGCTTCATTAAACGGAAAAGATGTTTATTCTGCTTCCGGTAAAAATGCTCAAGATATTTTAGACACGCTTTATAAGGCACGAACTGATTGGCGGAATCAAGCTAGGGCACAGGTTATTCAAGATATTTTAGACTCTGCAACTGCTCGTATTGAGGGCGCTACTGGCCCTACAGGTGACATTATTAAACGTAATTTGGTTAATCTTACCGCTAATGTGGACAAGATGAAGATGTTCTCTACCAGAGAGCAGAATGTCATTAAAGCAGCGGCTAAATCAACTGATCTTGAAACCCTGCTGTCTATTATGTCTAAATTCAACCCAGAGCGTGGATATGCTCAATCAGCAGTAACAGGAAGTGCTCTCACTAGCGCTCTCCTTGGTCAAGGCCCCGTCACTGCTGCTGGTATGGGTTATCTAGGTGCTTCTGGTGCTGGTTATCTGGCAGATAAAGCTTTGGCAAACACCCGTCAGAAAGCCGTTGAAGGTCTTATCAGTCAAATTGCTTCGGGTAGGCTTCAACCACCAAAAGAAGGGTTTGCTGTTCCGGGACTGTTCGGGGCTGTACAAGGCCAGCAGTGATCGACCCTGTAAGTGCTTTTGCGCTGGCTCAAGGAGCTATCAAAGGTGTAAGGGCACTTACAGCCCTCTATAAAGAGGCTAAACAAGCTGGCAAGGAAGTCTCTGACATAGCCTCAGAGGTATCTGGTCATGTCGGTAAGTTCATGGAGGGCACTGAGAAGCTCCAGAAGGCCGAGATTGAGTCCAAGTTAGCTCCTCCAGATCCTGCCAAGAGCATCCAAGCGCAGGCTTTTGAGAACATCATGCGTAGGCATGAGTTACAGAAGATGGAGACTGAACTCAGGGAGATGCTCATCTACGAGTTAGGTATGCCGGGAGTCTGGAAAGACTTTACCACAGAAAGGCATAGACTAACCCTAGAACTTGAAGGGCGCATGGCTCAAGAGCTAAAAGAAAAAAGAATAAGAGAGGCTAGACAAGCTAAAAAACTAGAGAAAATGAAGATTAAAGCAGCTATATCCATAGCTGTTTTTCTTTGGTTCTTTGTATTCTCAACCCTTATGTATGGTCTTTATCTAGATGCGCAGGAGCGTAAGCTACTAGATAAGTTTAATCGTAAACAGTTTGAATCTTTATGGATCAGTGATCCTAATTATGCTGAGTGTTGGAAGTTATTCCAAGAAACCTCAATGCTCCCTAGTTTTTGTCGAAAGGAAAATTAATGCTAACTCTACTATCTACCCTTATCAGCTTCCTCATGGGCGGCTTGCCTAAGCTTCTAGACTTCTTCCAAGACAGGTCAGACAAGAAACACGAGCTTGCCTTGGCTGCTATGCAGACTGAGCGTGAGCTTGCCATGCTTGAGAAGGGCTATGCTGCACAGGCCAAGGTCGAGGAGATCCGTCTAGATGAGATTAAAACCTCCAGCAGTGCTGAGACTACTCAGGCCATCATTGGTGCTCAACAGGCTGAAATGCAGGCCATCTATGCCCACGATATGAGCCTGAATGAGGGTACGTCTCAGTGGGTAAAGAACCTCCGTGCTCTGGTGCGTCCCTTGATTACCTATGGCTTCTTTGGCCTGCTGGTTATGATCGATATTATGCTCTTCTGGCAAGGGTATCAACAGAACGTAGACTTCGTGACTTTATCTGAGCAACTGTGGGATAATGACACTCAGGCTCTGTTTGCTTCTATCATTGCTTTCCACTTTGGTGGTCGGGCTTTTGGAAAATGATAAGCGATAAAGCTATCGAAATGATTAAACACCATGAAGGCGTTAGACAAGCTCCATATCGTTGTCCTGCTTTCTTGTGGACTGTTGGTGTTGGTCATGTTATTGACCCGAATCATATCAAAGTACCTTTAGAACAACGTAAACAACTTGCTATTCCTGAAGGCTGGGATAGGAAGCTTACGATGGAGGAAGTTAATGCGATTCTTCAGAAAGATCTTGAGTCTTTTGTCAGAGGTGTTCTACGTCTCTGTCCTAACGCTGCTGCTAATCAAGGCCACCTTGACGCTCTTACCAGCTTTAGCTTCAACGTAGGACTAGGCAACCTCCAGAAGTCCACCATACGGATGAAATACAATCGTGGGGACATTGAAGGGGCGGCTGAAGGCTTCCTAGACTGGACTAAGGCAGGAGGTAAGGTGTTACCCGGCCTTGTAAAGCGAAGGAACGATGAAAGAGCACTTTTCTTAGGTGCATAAAAGAGGCCCCGTGAGGGGCCTTTTTAGTTACCAGAAGAAGGTTAGTTGAATGAATCCAAACATTAATACAATGCCTGTGGCTTCATACATTTCCTCATCATCTGTCTCAACGTACAAGGTATCTGCATGAGCGATACCGAATACGAGTCCGTGGATAAAGTCTAGACTGCAGCTCATCAGAATGCAATCTCACAAGCCCCGGCAGTGCAAGATAGCATCTGAGCACCTTCCACGTTGTCAGTACCTTCCTTAAAGGCTTCCCAGTCAATGTCTTTGGGCATTGCTAGAGCCATGTTCAGGTACTCACCAGCGGTGATCTCCTCGTAGGGAGCCTGACGATACGTACCGCCATCATAGGGAAGATAAGACACGCCAGTGACTTCATCGAAGTGATCCCAAGTCCAAGCACCGACCTTAGGCCACTCTGACTCATTCACAGAGATGGTCACAGAGGGCTTATGCTCGCACCAGTGACGCTGGAACACCAGCCAGAGATCCAAGTGCTCAATGGCGCTCAGATCCTCTCGCAGCACCGCCCCATCTCCTACCTTCTGCGGGAAGCTAAACACGGTGGTTGAATCAGGCTTCATCACACACGGCTCAGATGGGAAGCCTTGAGACTTCAGGAAGTTCGTCAGAGGATCTTTGTTGTCAGAACGCACACGGCGAATATAAAACTTAGAATGTTGGGGATGGATACCAGAAGCAGTTCCCGTAAGCTGAGACACAGTTCCTTCCGGTTTAACACAAGTAATAGCGGCAGAAACAGGGATGTTAAGCTCACCAGCCATCCAAGCGTTTGTATCAATAGCAACATTCTTCAGCTCCTCGAGGCGCTTAGGCAGGTCTAGGTCATAGGCGCTGTTCAGCAACGGATTATCCAGAATACCGGTCATAGACACACCCAAGAGACGCTCTTCCTCGGTATTGGTTTGCCAGATCTTCCGCAGGTACGGGAAGTGGGTCATGGTCGATTGAAAAGTCCCCAGAATCGTTGCCAAGCGCACCTTATTACGAAGTCGATCCATATCATCCCCGTTACGAACAATAACGGAAGAAAGATTGCAAAATTGATAAGGTCTAAGGATAATTTCACTACAAGGGTTAGTACCCCATTCTTTATCCAAGCTACGGCGTCCATTCTTTTCTGCTTGAAGTTCTGAAGCATATCGGTTGAAGATTCCTCGCTCACCTGAGTGAGATTCATAGATGTTAGACCATTCACGCATGAACTGACCAACGTCAGGCTTTACCTCATACACGGCACTGTTGTTAGCCAAGGCTCGTTGACCGTTACCGTCCCACCAGTTACCTGCCTTAGCGTGAGCCATACGGTCATCACCAAGGTCAGACAGGGAGATCATAGCACTACGGCGCACTCCGCCCACGACAACAACTTCCCCGATCTTACAGAGAATATCATGACACTCGATGGTGTGTAGCTTACGCCCCACAGCTCCTTTGAACTTGGAGATAACATATTTAAACAACTCCACCAGAGGCTCTGGGCCGCTTGCTCGTCCACCGAAGGTCTTAAGGCGTGTACCGGCAGGACGAACTGCGGAAACATCCCACTTCGGGATCTCACCGGCGTAGAGAAGGGCAATGATCTGACGGAGAGCCTTTGCCCATCCTTCCTTGGAGTCTTTAACAACAATAGTAGTATTGCTATCGTACAGCTTTTCAGGAATCTCTGGTAGTTTGTTAACATATTTCTGCTCCACGCTAAAGCCCACGCCTGTGCCACACAAGAGGATGTACATCGCCTCATCGAAGGCTTTGGGATCATCAATAGGCAGATACGAGCAGTTATAGCCAGCGATGTTCTGACGCTCCAAGGCATCTCCAGCAGTCATAATTGACCGCATCGAGGGCATAACTTCTAGGTTAGTTACGGCTTGTTCCAGCTCATAGCGAAGGGCAGGACTGAGCGTATATTGGTGCTTTTCCTTAAGGTGCTTCTCCATGAAGTTAAAGTATCGAGCAACTGTCTCCTCCCAGTGCTCACGGCGTCCTTTATCGTCTAGGAACCGGCTGTAACGGCTTTTTGCAATGTAAGTTTGATAAGGTGTCATCTTTGTCCTTGTGTTGTTTTTGTAGGGTCGGATATTTTAATAGGCTTCAATCATTTTGTCAAGATACCAACGGGCTTTCTTTAGATCTTCTACTCCATTTTTATCCATAAAACGCATCAAATATTGCATCATTTGAACATAATCTGATTCAAATAAACGATAACTACCCGGATTTATAGGGGAAACATAGACTTTATAAACTAGTTTTTCAATAACATTCCTAACTTCAATGCCTAGTGAATAATCAGCTCGTTGAGAGATTTCAAAAGGCTCAAATAGCATATAGTGCTTAGGACGCTCCACGGAATCATATTTTTCTTTCTTTTCAGGTAAATTCAATGATTTCATATAATCCTCAATTTGTTCAGTTGTCGGTTTGGCTTGTTGAAACGGTGTCCATTCGTCCATATTTCTTCTCCAAGTATTCAATGCTTAAAAACATTTCATCAAAGTGTCCGTCTTCAACCTCGTTCATCACGAGAAGACCCCGCCAATGACGGTTACTAAGCTGATCCATATAACTCTCATCGTGCAGATAGTAGCTACCAACCACAATAGCTGTGATAGGTCGTCCATCAGCTCGTTTACCATAGGCGACTTGTTTGCCCTGCTGGTGTCCAGCAACACACGACATATGTAGCTTGCTGATAATAGCAGCAGGAGACGATGCAGGTCGTCCCATAGCGCCAACAGGCCAGTAGTGGTTAAAACCAACACCATTAATGAAAACAGGATGTAGGAACCCATGTACTTCCCAGTCAGATTCATAGCCTAAGTCCTTTGTTGAGATCAACCCTTCAAGGGTGGGATTGTTGTTTACAGCCCTATCAATACGATTCTCATGGTTACCCAGAGTCAGAACCATCCGAGGCTTGTAGACCTTCTCTTTGTTCTTCTTCTGACGAGCTTGCAAGTCTTTGAGAGGCTTCAGGAGCATCTTCATAGCTTGCTTCGTAACGTCAACATCAGACTTGTACCTAAGACCTTCAAAGTACTTGGAGCCTTTAATATCGTGGGAAGACAGACTAGGCATATCAGCAAAGTCCCCGATGTTAACAACAATGTCAGGCCGATAATCCGTAATAGCCTGACCAGCCCAAGTAAGATGCTCCAGAGGAACACCTTGCTTGACTTGACAATCTGGTATGACAAGGATTCTCATTCGTCAAACGGCTGATGCTCGCCACCATTGTTAAGCTCAGGATGCTCACTTAGCAGGCGCAAGAACTCTTCCCTTTTAAGTTCACGCCCGGGAGCTGCTGAATGGTTATGGTCAAACATCGGGAAATTAACCGCATAAAACACATTCTCTTTGATCGAGTACCCATAATGCACTTCTATTACCTTGATGATGTCTTCCAACACTTTCATCCAAGTAGTGCCTGAATACTCCATTCGCTGCTGAATGTATTGATTAGGAAAGTCATCCAGATCAGAGTTATCTTGGTCGATGCTGATGGTAACTGTCGTGTCTTTGTGAATCATAGGTTTCTCCTGTTGAATTTGATGAAAATACTCTTCAAGCTCCATTTAAGACCTCCTCAAGTGAAGGAAAGTGTTCAAAGATTATATCTCGACACTGTTCTGCTACCTCACGATGTTCCTTCTGTGTAGCCTTATCGCAACGAATGTCAATGTAATGAATCCAGCTACGCAGGGTTCCATTCATGTACAAACGAGAGCTTGTAAGACCTTCAGGGAGAAGTGCTCGTGCTACCTCTTTAGCGATACCTTTGCTGATGGCAGATCCGTATAGGAACTCAGCTTCCTTGGTCAGGTGATTCTGCACCTCGTCCCACCAAGTAGCCAAGTATCGATCTTCGTCACTGCCATAAACATCCACTTCTAGGCTATTCTGGCGATTAACAACATCCTGCTTACGGCATTCACGCTTCTCAAAGGCTTCTGCCACTGCATAGCGTTGGCTGAACTCTTGGAAGCTGAAGCTACGATGACGCAGGATCTGACGAGCAATGTCTCTGGTGGTTTCAATCTCCATGCAGACGTTGACCATCTCAAACGGACTCCAGTGCTTGTTTTTAACCAAGTACTTGAGAAGTTTTGAAGCCGTCTGAGGGTTGTTCTGGTTCGCTGGATTGCTTACCCTTGCCATGTACGCTACCTTTTCCTCGGCTTCTGGAGTTACCCACATTAGACTCACTTGACTCATTTCTAAAGTTCCTTACAAAGTATTCAGCATCTACGATCACAAGAGGCTTACACTGGTTCTGTTTGATAAAGACAACAGGCTCATGTGTCCCGTGTGAGCAGGCTTGATTGTAGAAGTCATACACAGCGATACGAGCATAACTCTTACATTCAATCTGCCACGGATAGATTCTACGAGCCGCAGGAGACAGCATTACGTCCTCTCCACCTGCACCCATTGAGGTGGACTTAATATCGTCCCCTTCAAGCTCTGGAGCGTGTTCTAAGAGCCTTGCTGCTGCCCACTTCTGTAGGTTCCGTCCCTTTGCCTTTGCGCTACTTGTTTTCAAGCTTTAGTCCTCTCGTATTGATGCAGGAAAGATCCAAAAGCATCGGTGTATTCTTCATCATGATTAGTCTTACCCATCGTGAACAGAATTGCATGAACCAACTCGTGGAAGAAGGTCTGTTGCGTCATCTGCTCATTCATTCCTGATCGGATGATGATTTCTTGGGTGCTGGGGTTGCAGAGTCCGTACTCGGTAATTCCCTCAACGTACCTGACTGACCACTCGAATCCTGCAAGGGTAAAGGTGGAAGCCACAGTTGGTTTGGATGGCGTCTTAACCATAGCAGTACACCGTTCTCGGTAACTCGCTCAATATTCCCATCATACGCTTTAACACAAGCATCATAATGTTCCCTTTCAGTTTTACAGTCTTGTAAGATCTTCTCAGCCTTGACTGGGCCAATGCCTTTGATACCGATGATATTGTCTGTTCGATCTCCGGTCAGAATCTGAGTGTAGAAACTACGGATTCCTTCCGCTTCAGTGACATAGTACTTTTCCTTCTTGACGAAGTTATAGTGCCAGCCTTGAACCTGATCGAAGTCTTTATCAATCGATACTATCCAGCATTTGTCTTGCTCTTTCGTGGCTTCGATGGCGATGGCGTCATCGGCTTCTTGTCCTTCAACGAGTTCTGCTCCGAGTCGTTGGAGGTAGGCTCTGAGTCCATCGTAGTGCTTGGGCTTTTGGAAGTCTTTTCGATTGCCTTTGTATGGGGCTGTTGTCGCCACCATTTGTCGAAAATTCCCTTTGCCGGTGATATAGGCTTTATAGTCATCGCAGTTAAGTTCCGTAAAAACTATTTCAAAGAGTAGTTCCTTAGCCCTTGCAAAACAGATCTCCTCTGTTTCCTCTTCTGACGCAAACGCTACCCTGTAAACGATAACGTCTGCGTCAATGAGAGCTAGTTTAGGAAGCTCAGATGAGGTCGTCATCTTCTTGCTTGGCATCAGGTACGTAGGTCTTCACCTCGGTAACCTTCAGGGCAGTCTTCTCAGAGTTGCCAACAATGCTCGGTGCAAGGCCGAACTTAGCACTCATCTTATGCTTGTATGCACTCACGAGAGCTTCGCACTTGGAGCCATTACCAATAGCATCAACAGCAATAGCTTTGCCGTCAGCATCGGTGGGCTTGAACAAGAACTTGCTCTTGACCACAATGAAGTTACCCATAGCATCCTTGTACTTGACTCGGATACCGAGGCCAGTGAGCTTGGCTACGTCTTCATCAGACAAGTTACCAATGGTGCACTCATAGCGGTCGTTCAGTTCGTTAAAAGCTTTATTGAATTCAGCCATCCACTTAGACCAGAACAGCTCACCAGAGATTTTAACGGGTTTCAGATCACTCATTTTCAATTCCTTTGAAAGTTAATAAAGTTGCTTGTCTTTCCAAGCTGTCAATTCAGGAACTTTGGAGGCTCAAAGTAAGCATCCATAGATTCCATGTATTCTAACGCTGCTGCAAATATAACATAGATTTGCTCTACATCAAGATTCGCAGTATGAGACACTTTGAAGCTATCCTCAGTCACATCAATGATGATTCTAGCATCAAAATCAGTGGGTTTCTCGCCAGTTGGCTCCATATTTGTACTCTCCGTCCAGTGGACAACGTAGTTTGTAAAAGACACCAGCCTCGATGATGGACTGCTTTGCAGCCTCTCCAGTCACTTCAGCCAACGCAGCAGGAACCTCAAACTGCCATTCATCATGCACATTGGCTACCATCTTCACAGGCCATTTGTTGAGCTTGATTTTATCATTAAAGATCACCAGTGCCTTCTTCATCACAATAGCCCCTGCTCCTTGTAGGAGACTGTTAAGGGCTGCGTGTTCAGATCGTACCCAGATTCTACGCCCGTCTAAGCCCGGTACAGACCCCTTCGCAGAATGCTTAGCGACTGCCGATAGGAGTCGTCCAAGTGCTGGGGTTTGCTTAAGGAACTTGTCTTTAAGGGCTGCTCCATCTCTTGCACTGCCTCCAACGATAGAACCAATCTTTGAATCTCCTGCTCCATATAGGAACGCATAGATAAAAGTTTTAGCAAGGTCTCGTGTAGCAAGTCCCGCTGCTCGTTGGTTAACTGTGTGAACATCTGTTCCATCTTTAGATGATCCCTCAGTGACAGTTCTAACATAATCGTCATCCTTCATAAAGTGAGCAAGCATACGTAGCTCAAGACCGCTAGCATCACAACCAACCAATACATTACCATGTTCCACCGTCCAACATTGTCTACATTCTGGGCCATACAAGCTACCGGCGTTGGGAATCTGAGCCATGTTAGGCTTAGAGTGTGTCATACGTCCTGTAACAGCTCCGTTAGTGATAACCTTGCCGTGTACTCGTCCGTCTGATCCCATCGCTTCTAGCCACGATTCTACCTGAGCAATCCGCTTCTGTAGCAGCAAGTATTCTGCAATCAGTTTAGCTTCAGGTATATTCACATCCATCAGCACAACTTCATCAACGATGGGCTGTCCTGTCTCAGTGAACTTCTTGGGTTTCCACCCTAACTCTTTGAGCTTTTCTCCGATCTGCTTTCTTGATGCAGGATTGAAGGTAACGATCTCGTCTTTGAGTCGCTTTCCAGTCTTTTCTGAGAATCGCTCAAGTGTGACTGGTGGGAATCTTTCCTGCATTTGTTCATATATTCCAGCCAGTTTTGTCTTGAGGTCAGTAAGTAAACAGGTTGCATGGATTGTGTCCAGTTTAAAGCCGTTACGCTCTTGTTGAGCAATGATTGCTGCCACTTGATGCTCTAACTCCAGAGAATCAGGAGAGAATCCCTTCTTCTCCAGCGATTCTGTCAGAAACTCATACGTTTTTTCTAAAACGTCAACATCACGTATACAGTAATGTTCAAGAAGCTGTTCAATAGGTCTATCAAAACATTCACCGGGATACTCCTCTCGTCTGTTCATCATCCAAGACCATACAGCAGCATAGTCAATCTTTTGAGTACCGCTCTGCTTTCCGTAGCTTTCCAAGCTGTGTCCGCTCTCTCTCGTTGGCTCTAAGAGCCTGCTTGCTACTAATGTGTCGTATGTTTTCTTCAACCCGATCTTCGTGTTCCACAATCTGTTCAAGTGATAGAAATCGAAGCTTATCCCATTGTGAGCTATCAGGCGTGTAGCCTTGCTTAGATAGTCGTTTAGGCCATTTGGATTTTTCCATACTTTCACTTCTCCAGTATCAAGGTTTTTGGTCACTACGAGATGAATCGTATCGTGAGCCAAGTTCGTTTCTATGTCCAGTGCAACTCTCATGAGAGGCTTTCAGTTCTTCGTATTGATGGATAAGAGTCTGATACTTCGATTGTAACTCATAATACTTGGATTCAAGGGTAATCATCCACTTAACCAAGTCTTCAACGCACATCATTTTAGGTTCATCCATAAGCCCACCTGAGCAAAAGCGTAACCAACCCAGATCATACCATTAGGTAGATCCCCCTTAAGCCACTGGAGAGTGCCTACGATAGCGTAACCCACCCCTGTAGCTCCTACAATAATGTGTTCAATCATTTTGATTATCTTTCAATCGTTGTTCCAATCCTTGGATGCTTTTCTCTGTTCGTTTTGATTCTTCCAGATATTTCTTGGCATCATCCACGATCTTCTCTACGTCTTCCCTACCAAAGATAGCCTCCCAGCGCCGTGCGTACTCCTCTTCGGACACACTGAATGGGCGAGGACTGCTGCCTTTGCCGCCATCTGACTTGCTCATAGATCCTCCTTAAATTGAACAAATAGCACAACCTTCATTGCGCTCTTTTCCACCTTTAGATGTCCAGATACTTTTATTGATCTCTTCACTCAGCCAAAGTACCTTCTTATACTGCTCTCGACCAAAGTCGTCATGGTTAAAAGCCTTCTCTTTCCACTTATCCCCACCAGCTAAACAAGGAAAGCAACCAACACGATCAAAGCCTTGCTTGTAGAGTGGGTTTTCTTCGCCGTTTAAAAGCTCAAATACTTCTTTAGATGACCACTCAAGAATAGGCATTTTGAATTGTACCCCAAGTTTAGCAAGGTATTTAGGATACTTCCTTGGCAACACCTCGTGAGGAGCATATAGGGTATCGTCTGTCTTTCCTGCATATCGTTTGGAACGCTCGGAACTTTCGTCTAAGCGCATACCATACCATACCTGTACTGGGCCATTGGTTTCTGCAAAAGATTTCAAAAAGATCTTAGTCTCTCTAATCTTTAACTCATCTGTACAGTGCCTAGCGCCTCCTCCCGGAAAGCGTTTGTATTTCAATACTTTCTCAGCAACGCTGCCACCTGTGATCCTAACAATATCAACTTTGTATAGTTCTTTCAGGTTTTCAATGTGTTGATAAGTCAATGGATGCTCAAACTGAGTATCACAAAACAAACCTAACACATTATCAGATCCTACTTCCTTGCAAGCTAACTTTAAGCAGGCTTGAGAATCTTTACCGCCCGATACTGGCACAATTACTTGTTTCATCAGTAATCTTTCTTTGAAGGAATTACGCCTCTAACACCACCACGAGGGTTATCAACATCCCCTGCGAATCGTGGAATGATATGGAAATGTACATGGTCTATGGTTTGTCCTGCGTTAACTCCGTTATTTACTCCAATATTAAAGTCAGTCATTCCTTCATTAGTTAACACTGTAATTGCAAGTTCAAGAGCATCTCCAAGATTTTCCCATGAATAGTTTAATTCTCTTAAAGAACTAACATGAGAAGTTGGAACGAGTAAATGATGGCCTTGCGATACTGGATACAAATCTTCAATCAATTTCCACTGATCGTTTATCACTAAACCTTTCCGATCACAAAATGGACAGGTCATAGATCCTCCAGTTTAACTTCGTACATTCTACCAGTATCCACGTCATATCGCAGGTCACAGGCTGGCCCCGTGAGACCGCTGTAGCGGTTCTTCGCCACTGCTACCTTGGTGGTGTGCCTCTCGGTAGCATCTGCGCTCATGGAGTTACGCTCAAGGGTGATAACAGCGTCTGAGAGCTGTGCAATCGCTCCTGAGCCACGCAGTTGACTCAGGGACACTGCTTGCCCATCCTCGTGGCCTTGGTTACCGCTAGGACGTTTCAGGTGCGAGACAACGATCAAAGTAATGTTGAGTTCCTGCACAAGTGTACGCAGGCGAGTCATCATCACATCGATAGCCTTACGCTCATCCCCAGAGTCTTGACCAGAAATAATAATAGACAGGTGGTCAAGGAAAACAATACGACAATCGCAAGCTTTCGCCATATACCGGATGCGGTTAATAATGTTATCGGCAGAAGTGCTACCGAAATGGTCAAATAGGAAAATCCGATCAGTGCCAAGAGTGTGTTTAAAAGCATCCTCAAGCTCCTCAGTTGATACCTTGGTGTCCGGAAGGTGAAGGAGTTTATTGGCCTTCAAGCTCATAATGCTCCGGGCAGTCTTGCGTACAGATTCCTCCAAGAACATACCGCCGATATTCCACTTCGTGGTGTTCAGGATATGGTAGAGGATCTCTCGCAGGAATTGACTCTTACCCAATCCAGAGCCTGCGGTGACTGTAATCAACTCGGCAGGTCGGAACCCATACAGCAGAGAGTTCAGCCCCTTAAAGGGATACAGAGCCTCCGCAGGTTGCTCTGGTTTGCTTACTTCATCCCAGAGTGACGAGGCAGCAACAATTCCGTCAGGGACATACGTTTCAGCCTTCCACCAAGAATCGACAAAAGACTTCGTTTCACCAGATTTAAGATAATCACAGGCATCCTTACAGGTTTGAATATGTTTAACAATCTTCGCTTTAGCACCAAACAGTTCTGCTACTTCTTCTGCGGCCTTCTTTCCGGGTTCATCAGCATCAAAACAGATCACCACGGACTCGAAAGAATCCAGCCATTCAAAGTTAGCCTTACAGTCCTTTAGGGCACTCTGTGCGCCATTCTTGATCGATACCACAGGCCACTTGCTGCCCAGCATCTGGAAGGCCGCTAGTGCGTCCAATTCACCTTCCACCAACGTGACGTACTTACCACCCTTGTGAAACAGGGATTGTCCGAACAGGGTAGTCTTCCCCCAAAGCCCCTCCACAGAGAAGGCTTTGTTAGCCACTGTACGCACCTTGGAGGCCACATAAGCCCCGGACTCATCAGCATACGGATAGATGTGCTTCTGGCCTGTCTGAGTGACCTTGTAGTGCTCGCAGGTGTCTCGGGTTATCCCTCGGTCTGGGATCGGTTTAACTTCGCCTTCTGTTTTCATCTCTGGCTTTGGTTTCGGTTGATAAGTGCTTTCTTCGTCTGAGGATTCAATCACACCACAGGCAAAGCAGTAGGTGTGCCCATCTGAGTAGAGAGCATTAGCGTCAGAGGATCCGCAGTGCTCGCAGGCGATGTGCTTGATGAATTCTGAGGTGGTTTCATGAATCACGTGTTCTTCTCCTTCAAGGCTTGCTCGACCATGCGTCCAAGGCTGTACTTTTCCCCTTCGTGCTGTTGCCCGTAGATCATCAGCATTTCCTCATCCGTCAGCCCAACCCATTCACGCTTGCCCATCGCGTTGACCGCCTTGTCTACGCTGGACTGCATTTGATGTTGCATCCCGTCAATAAAGCCGTGTTCGTAGTCTGCACCTTTGTTTAAATACGGCTTCTTTCTCAGGATTACTTTGTTTGGATCAGTCGGATGGTCTTCAAAGTATGCGGCGCTCATGTGTTCTTCTCCTTGAGTTTGGCTTCGATGGCTCGGGCAAATTCTGGAAGGCAAACGGTTTTGCATTCGTGTTGGTAGTCGTAGTACTTCATCATGTCCTTCTCAATCTGCAAACACTCTGATCTCGTCAGCCCAACCCATTCACGCTGTGGTTGTGGGGTGGCTGTCATGCGTTTTACGCAACCAACACAGTTTTGGTCGTAGTACACAGCACCAAGCGTGTGCGAATCGTGGCAATAAGGACAAGCCGGCTCCTGCTTCTCAGCCTGCTCTATGGCTTGGCGTAGGGCAATGCTGGCATCATCAATTTGCTTTTGGCATCTTGGGTCATCTACAAAATCCTCTAGAACTTCCAGCGCCTGTTTCATTGCTTCTATGCTCATGTTTTCATCCTGTTTATCAGCAATCTGCCTTTTACGCCATCCTTGGGCTTTTGTAGTCATTGCCATTTCCTCATCTGAGCCTTGATCTCCTGCAGGCATATCTCTGCCCCTACCCCATAGTTTTCATGCGATTGTAGGGTGGTTTTAATCGATTCTAGGAGCATTCGATTAGATACCGCTTCCTCGGCACACTTCAATAGGAAAGATTCCTCTGGCAATGTGTATTCCATGATGACTTTCATAGGTACTCCAGTGTCACTTAAGTGACAGTTTAATGATGGTTAAGACAAACACAAAGAGAGACAAAATCATAGTTCTGAATCCTTAATTTTGGATTCTTCACGCTGAATCTTCATGTTTCCCACGTCTGCAAGGACGTTATCCATGCCGTATTTGTCGAAAATATCCACGATGTCATTGATCGTAGACCAATACCACGATTCCTCAATCAATTGCATCAATTCTTCTTGACTATCGTTTTCCATGACTATCCCCTTTTACTTTAAAGTTAATATAAGACAATAAACATTAATGATTTATTAATCAATAATGTCTTCTATGCTTCTATGTACTCTATAGTTATTATATAGTACATCTTCTGTCCCTTCGGTGCTCAGGTCATCATCATAGTCCCTACTGGTCATAAGGTCTTTACGTTCAATGACAGGTACTGTTCCCTTGATGTCATCGAAACACCTGTTACACAGGTCAACAAAATCATGGGTGAATTTGTTGCGCCTAGTGGCCTCAAAATCGTTCAATAGCGTATCGCAGGCTTTGCAATGCATGATTATCCCTTCTTCAATTCGTTGTGGGTTTCTTCCCACGTTTTGCGGGTATCGTAGGCGATCATCGCAGTCCCTGCAAGACTGTACCCCGGCAGTGCCTCATGCACCGCAGGCCCGAAACTACCGCACCATGTGCAGGAAGTGGTCATCAATTCCGGGTCATTTGGATCCTCCGTCACGCAAATTGACGTATTCCCGCACCACGGGCATCCAAGCTCAGAATTTAAGTGTTTTACCATGTTTTTCTCCATTAGGCTACCCACCCCTAGGGCAGGCAAAAATAATCGCTCAAAAGCCCGTTTAAGGGCCTTCCTGAGGCTATTCTATGGCTGTCTCTGCCTCCATTACAGTCTTAATGGCCTCAAGTAGTGCTAAACCCTCCGTTCTGGTCAATTTAGCCCATACGTGTCCACCCATTAGGTGGATAGATATATCCATGCCATCATCGACCTTGCCGATGTTGATTGATTTAAACCCAGTGAGCCTCACTGTAATATCTTCGGTCATTCTTCAATCTCCAATGATTCGTCTTCGGTTACTTTGATATTGACAATTCGAGCACCCTCGAATATCTCTACAATATCAAATTCAATTCCAGCATTGTCCAACAGTTTATACAATTCTTTGGCGGTCATAGTGGTGCATCCTCAGCGTCAGATGGATAAGGGACAAAACCCTTGGGGTCTTGATAGGGTTTCAGGGGTTGAGTCGGAAAAGGCCAGTATGGGTCGCTCATGCTGCCTCCAAAACAGTGTCCACACAATTTTCAATAAAATCCTGTCGTCTATTTATTGGAATGGCAAAAACAGTCCCGAATTGTCGGTTTACGTGAGCACGAACCGCCACAGGCAATGCTTCCCACGCCACTATGCCCGTGCCCCCACAATTTCCTTCTAAATAGGCTTCTGGCTGTTTGTTTTCGCTCATGTAAATACAGTCTGTCGTGTTCCCAGCTTCATCAATGACATGGATAATTGCGGCAATGCTTCCCTGTTTAATTGTGTATTTCATGCTTAAACCTTTGATCCATCAAAACAGAATGAGAACCCACGCCCATCGGCGCTGTCACCGTAGCGCATACCGTCCAACGTCCACGGTAGTTTGTACTTGGCAACCAGAGCCTTGACAGCCTCAAAATGCACGTCTACGCCGTCCAAGGCGTGATTGTATGAGACAACAGCAGAAAACCCCTTGATGCTACCAAAACCAGCGGTGTAGGCTTTGATGCGTGACCCACGGGTGTTCGTTGGGCCGATATATTTTGTGTGAATGGCGATCATTGCTAATCCTTTGCAAGTGTGAATCGGTGCGACAGTGCACCCGATAGCCCCCATCAGAGGCTATCAGTTGACCTGTTACATTGTGGCCTGCAAGGCCTCAATCATACCCTTGGAATGATGCCATTGGTCAGCCGTGGCAGGCTTCCATTCGTGCGGATATTGCTCGTTGAACATATCCCGTGCCTGAGTCCAACCATGACGGCGGATCATGCCCATCATGCGCTCATATCCATCAAAAAAGGCGGCAGGCTTGGTGGTGACAAAAGACTGATTCATGGTTTCCTCACTTGGTTAAGATGTCAAAGTATGCCAGTGCCGCCATTGTCAGGCATAGGCCGACGGCGATGGCTAGGATGACATCAGCGCATTGATTGATCTTTTGAATGGTTGAGTCTTTCATGGTTCAGTAATCCAGAGAATGTTTATTCACGTACTCAGTCTTAGACCATGTAAGGTCGTATTCGTTGACCCATCCGTCAATATTGTGGCCCTCTGCCAATTCTCTCAATTCAGCAAGGGCAGACGATACCGCCTGATCGGTGGTGTTATAGATTAGTGTAATTATGAAAATCTCTTGCTGTTTTGCTTGATCGTAAACTGCTAGTTTTTTCATGGTGTGTGCTCCGTGTGTGTGTGTTTGATGGTTTCATTGTAGCCAGCCCCGAAGGGCTGACAATAGGTGTTTACCCTTGCTTGCCATAATGGCAATACTTGTACTTAGTGTTTTGGTTCGGGTAGTCAATCATATTGAAATAACACTGGCAGGCGTGAGGCGTGGCCTTTTTGATTTCCAACACTTTAGCCAATGCATCTTCAGGGTCTGTACATTCGATGATAGTGTCCACCAAGGTGTCTTGATAATCACCCTGACGATTAGTGATAGGTGTGTGACCGATGTCAGACCAGATATAGACTTGGGTTTTGTAGGTGGTTTTCATGGTGCTGATCCTTTGCAAGTCTGACAGAACCCTGTGTTCTGCCATTGGTTCTACTGTACCACCCCTTGCAGGTGTGCACATTAGGGAAAACCCTAGGTTTGCCTGTCTTTACACATCTTTACATTAGACCGATTTAAACGCCCTCAGAGCGATTATTTTGGTTCAGGCTACCTTGGTATCAAAAATAGTTATCCACACCAGTAGTGGTACTTGTCCACAGTTTTGACTCTTATATAAGACTGACAACCTGTGGATAACGTGGGCATAGACCTTGCATGGTACTGTATATCTATACAGTATAGGGTTTACCCTTACTCTGGTGTTTCACGTGGAACAGTCTGCACAGGTTATCGCCAGAGGGTGCTTAATCGATCTCCACACCTTATCCACAACTGTATAGAACCCCAGTGTGAATATCCTGTGGATAACTTTGTATGATTGTCAGACAATCCTATGGTGCACTGCAACATAAGTGAGCACTAACTAACTTTAGAGTCTGGACTCTAATGTGCTAGTGAGTACTCACATAGGGGGGAGGGGTGTTGCGCTGGAGTTTACTTTTGCAGGAGCCTCTAGCGCACACAAAAGAGTAGAATTAGAGTTTTAAGTCTAAAAAGTAAACCATTAATTGGGGACAGATGAGATCACGTAAGTTATTGAAAGATAACGACAATTAGCCATAGAAGACATAATTTAACATAATATCGTAAAAGGAGACTCTGAAGACCATCCGTGCACCCTGAAAGCGGGACTTTAAAGTGAAGACCTAATCATAAAAAAAGACAATAAATCGCTTGACATCATCCAAAAAGTATGATAAAGTATCTTTAGAGTATACTTTTATGCATTAATGTATACTTTAAAGTACACTAATGCGTTAAAGTTCTTTAATGTTTAATAATAATTATATATAATATATAAGATATACATTAAAGTACATTAAAGCTAAAGGGGGAACCCTAGATTTTTGTCTAATCAACCGTTGATCGTAAGATCAACTAAGTGTGAAAATAATTCACACGCCATGTCCCAAAGGATAAACATGGAACCTGAAGTTAAGAAACGTGGTCGAGGAAGACCCAAGAAGGGAGAGATTGTCGCCCTTAAGAAAAAGAATACTGGTGTCATGGGTCGTCCCAAGGGTGATACGGCTATCATCAATGAGTACAAACTCAGGATGCTGAACTCACCCAAGAGCGCAAAGGTGCTTGAGGCTATTTATGACGCTGCTTTGGATAATGAACATAAGAACCAAGCTGCTGCATGGAAGTTGATTGTCGATAGGATTGTGCCTGTATCGGCTTTTGAGGCTTCAAAGCAGGGTGGTAGTACCCCAAGTATCAGTATCAACATTTCTGGCCTCCAAAGCCCTTCTGTGGACCTTGATGAGCCTTTGGAAATGGTAGAGGACGTGACTGACGTGGAAATCAAGGATTTGTAATGGACTTTAGTAAATTTAAAGGGTTGACATCCGATAACAAAAACCTTAAAGTAGACTTCAAGCCTCTAAACTTTGATGCTTTGTTAAATGCTGGTGCGTTTAGGGTTACAAACATTGGACAAGATAAAACATTTAATCCTGATCCATCTGCTGGTTTTTCTATTGTTTCAGCTTATAATGACGCTGTTAAAAACAGTCAGTCTAAAAGCTGGCCTGATAATGAATCAGCTTATAATGTTGTAAAAGAAATGTTTATGACAAGGCCGGAAGACATTACCCCTCATAAATATTTACAAATTGTAGAGTCTGCAAGACAACTGGGTATTCCAGACAATCAGATTTTTATTCAAAAAGAACAAACGGTAAATCCTGATTACAGTGATCCGTTTGGATTTACGATTAAATGACCAGTCTTAATTTCCAACTGTTGAAGTGGCAGCAGAGTGTCTTTGGGTCAAAGAAGCGGTTTAAGGTGGTTGCTGCAGGTCGCCGATGTGGTAAGTCCCGGTTGTCTGCTGTTACCTTGTTGATTGAGGGTTTGAATTGTCCTGACGGTTCAGCGGTGATGTATATTGCTCCAACGCTGGGACAGGCTAGATCGATTATCTGGGACTTGCTCCATGAGTTGGGTAGGCCAGTGATTAAGTCCAGCCACGTGAACAACCTTGAGATCACGTTGATAAACGGACGTAAGATTCTTGTAAGGGGCGCTGATAATCCAGACTCTTTGCGTGGTATGTCTCTGACTTATGTGGTCTTGGACGAGTGTGCATTCGTTAAACAGGATGTGTGGGAAAAGATTATCCGAGCATCTTTGTCTGACAAGAAGGGTAGAGCGTTGTTTATTTCTACTCCTTCTGGCAGGAACTGGTTCTATGATGTGTTCCAGCTCGGTCAGGAAGAGGATGATGAGTGGAAGAGTTGGCACTTTACCACCAAGGACAATGAAACCATTGATCCGAAGGAAATTGAAGCTGCTCAGAAGACTCTCAGCTCTTTTGCCTTCAAGCAGGAATACCTGAGTTCCTTTGATACCGCAGGGGCTGACGTATTCAAGGAAGAGTGGTTTAAGGAAGTGAAGGAGCCTCAGTTTGGGGCTTATTATGTTGCGGTGGACTTGGCTGGGTTTGAGGACGTAGCTAAGAATGCTGGAGCATCCAAGAAACGATTAGATGAAACTGCTATTGCTATTGTTAAGCTTTTGGATAACGGTGATTGGTGGGTTCATAGCATTGAGCATGGCAGATGGGACATTAGGCAGACTGCTGTCAATATCCTGAAGGCTATCAGGGATTTCCAACCGAGTGCAATCGGTATTGAGCGAGGAGCATTGAAGAATGCTGTCTTACCTTATTTAAATGACTTGATGAGGAAGAATAATATCTATGCCCATATACACGATCTTACTCATGGAAACAAAAAGAAAGTGGATCGAGTTATCTGGTCACTACAGGGACGCTTGGAGCACGGTCGAATCACATTCAATGAGAATGAGGATTGGACTGAGTTTAGGGATCAACTCATCATGTTCCCTACCTCTGGTGTGCATGATGACCTAGTTGATGCTTTGAGTTATGTGGATCAGCTTGCAGTTGCTAACTACAACGTTGATTATGAGGAAGATGAGTTTGAAATTCTTGACCCGATAGCAGGATATTAAGATGATTAAAAAAGGTAAAGAAGAGTTTAAGGGCTATAACAAGCCTAAACGTACTCCGGGACACCCTACTAAATCTCATGCTGTGTTGGCTAAATCTGGCGATGAAGTTAAGTTAATTCGCTTCGGTCAACAAGGCGTACAAGGTTCTCCTGACGGTACAGCCCGTAACAAGGCTTTCAAGGCTAGACACGCAGAGAATATCGCTAAAGGTAAGATGTCTGCGGCGTACTGGGCTAACAAAGTTAAATGGTAAGGAAACACAATGGAAGAAACTGAATACGAAGGCTACGAGGAACCCACGGAAACTGACCGTGACTTGGTTAGTTTTGTTATTGACCATACGAACCGTTGGCGTGACTACCGAGATGTGAACTTCCTTGGTAACTGGGAAGAATACGAACGTATTTTCCGTGGTCAGTGGAATGCTGAGGATAAAACCAAGGATTCCGAACGTAGTCGTATTGTGTCTCCTGCCACGCAGCAGGCGATTGAGACTCGCCACGCTGAGGTGATGGAAGCTATCTTTGGTCAAGGCGAATTCTTTGACATCAAAGATGACATCATGGATGTGAATGGTAATCCTCTTGATATTGAGGAAATCAAGCTGAAGCTGAACGAAGACTTCAAGCAAGACAAGATCATCAAGGCTATCGATGCTATCGAACTCATGGCTGAGATTTATGGTACTGGTATCGGTGAGATTCTGGTTAAGGAAACCACGGCTTATCGTCCTGCCACCAAGAGTATTCCCGGTATTGCCGGACAAGCAGCCATCGGAGTAGAGGAATTCAAGCGCATCAGTGTTCCGCTGAAGCCAGTGAATCCCAAGAACTTCCTGATTGATCCCAACGCTGACAGCATCGAGGATGCGCTTGGAGTTGCCATCGAGAAGTATGTCTCCATGCACAAGATCGTGCAGAACATGGAGAATGGAACCTACAAGAAGGCTGACATTACGTCAGACTATGGTTCACAGGATCTGGAACCTACTCAAGAAGAGACTCAGTTCCAAGATGATAAGGTAAAGTTACTGACTTATTATGGTTTGGTTCCTAAAGAACTTCTGGATGGAAAAGAAGATACGGAATACGAGGATCTGTTCCCTGAAGGTTCAGAGGCTGATGACTACGCTAACTTGGTGGAAGCCATTGTGGTTATCGCCAATGACAGTATCCTGCTGAAGGCTGAAGCAAGTCCGTACATGATGAAAGATCGTCCCGTGGTAGCGTATCAAGACGATACGGTTCCCGGACGCTTCTGGGGTCGTGGTACGGCTGAGAAGGCTTACAATATGCAGAAAGCCATCGACAGTCAGTATCGTTCCATGCTGGACTCTATGGCCCTGACTACAGCGCCTATGGTGGCTATGGACGCTACTCGACTGCCACGTGGCGCTAAGTTTGAGGTTCGTCCGGGTAAGGCAATCCTGACCAACGGCGCACCGTCAGAGATCCTGATGCCGTTCAACTTTGGGCGCACTGACGGAACCAATGCTGCTGCAGCTCAGAACTTTGAGCGTATGCTGCTGCAGGCTACGGGTACTGTGGACGCATCTGGTATGCCCACACAAGCTCCTCGTGATGCTGGCGCTAGTGGCATGAGCATGGTTTTGGCTGGAATTATCAAGAAGTACAAGCGTACCTTGAGCAACTTCCAAGAAGACTTCCTGATTCCGTTCATCAAAAAGGCTGCATTCCGTTATATGCAGTTTGACCCTGAGCGTTATCCTTCTGTGGATATGCAATTTATTCCCACTGGTAACTTGGGCATTATTGCACGGGAATATGAGCAACAACAGTTCATTGGACTACTCCAGACCCTTGGACCTGACACCCCTGTGCTACCGATTATCCTGAAAGGTATTTTGGCTAACAGCTCTCTGTCCAATCGAGCAGAACTTATGGCTGCTTTGGATCAGATGAGCCAGCCCAATCCGCAGGCACAGCAGGCTGCTATGCAGGCCCAGCAGCTCGATATGGCGCTCAAGCAGGCTCAGACGCAGGAATTGGGTGCTAAGGCTTCCAAAGAGGCTGCTGAGGCTCAGAAGACCATGATTGAGGCTCAGATGATCCCTGAAAAGCATCGGGTTGACATCATTCAGGCTGCTGCAACGAATATCGACCAGAGTGGCGACTTTGAAAAGCGCCTCAAATTGGCTGATGTGATGCTAAAAGAGAAGCAAGTTAACCTAAAAGCGGCTGATATTGCCTCAAATGAGCGTATTGCAACCCTCCAAATGATGAATAGAGCAAAAAAGGCTTGACAAAGTAATCCTTTTCTGCTAAATTAACGTTATTATTAACTACTAAGTTCTCCAAATGGACAAAGAACTACAAGTTTATTACGAAGAGATGTTTTCGATGATGGCTACCAAAGGGTGGTCATTATTGATGGAAGATTTCCAAGCATTGAAGGCTAGTTTAAACGATTTATCTACTGTCACGGACACACAAGATCTTTATTTCCGTAAAGGACAGTTAGATATTCTTAATCTGGTTCTCCAGCGCAGGGAGATATGTGAGAAAGCCTACGAGGAGCTTCAACATGAAGAGAATGTTTGAGTTCTGTTGTGAGGATTTTCACATAACCGAGGCTTATGTGGACGACAGTATCCGAGTAAGGGCTTGCCCAATCTGCTCACAAGATGCTAAACGCATAATCTCAAAGCCCATGTTTAAGTTAGAGGGAATAACAGGTCAGTTCCCGACAGCTTATGACGCATGGGAGCGTAAGAGGGCTGAGAAATTAGCTGTTGAACGCAAACAAAACGGAACAGAAGACTTTGCATAAGTCCGTTCCATTCTATAAATAATCCTAGAACCGTTTATCGGCAGGAAAGGTAAGTATGGCATTGATTGACGAAGAAATTGAGAAGCCGAGTGAGATCGAGGCTGAAGATTTTAAGCAGACTCAAGAGGAAGTAGAAACTACTCCCGAACCTGCAGCTCCCCAAGTTCCTGAGAAATACTCAGGCAAGAGCTTGGAAGAGATTGTGAAGATGCACCAAGAGGCTGAAAAGCTGATTGGTAGGCAAGCACAAGAAGTAGGTGAGATGCGTAAACTCGCAGACCAACTGATTCAGCAGAACCTCAGTAAAGAGCAACCAGTTGCTAGACAAGAAACAGAGATTGACTTCTTTGAAGATCCGAAAACAGCGGTTCAAAAAGCAGTTGAGGCTCATCCAGACATTATCGCTGCTCGTGAAGCTGCCCAGCAGTTCAAGAAAATGCAGACGCAACAGAAGCTTCAACAGAAGCATCCTGATTTTGCAGAAGTGGTAGGAGATGGTGAGTTTCAGGAGTGGGTTAAATCCTCTCCGATTCGTTTGAATATGTTTGCTATGGCAGACAGTCAATACGATTTCGATTCTGCCGATGAATTGTTGAGTACTTTTAAGCAGATCCGTACTGCTAAATCACAGCAAACTGCTGATGCAGGCCAAAAGATGCTAAAGCAAAATCTTAAGGCTGCTTCTGTGGACACTGGAGGTACTGGAGAATCCTCAGCGAAAGTCTATCGCCGTGCTGACCTAATCCGGCTAAAAATGACTGATCCTGACCGCTATGAACAGCTTCAGCCTGAAATTATGAAGGCATACGCTGAGGGCAGGGTTAAATAACCAAACCTTTAGGAGTTTTATAAAATGGCAAATACTTTTTCCGGCGCAAATGCCGTAACCACCTCTAGCGCAGCTAACTTTATCCCCGAAGTATGGAGTGATGAGATTGTTGCTGCGTATAAGAAGAACCTCGTTATGGCTAACTTGGTTAAGAAAATGAGCTTCAAGGGCAAGAAAGGTGACACCGTTCACATTCCTAGCCCCGCCCGTGGCTCTGCTTCTGCCAAGTCTGCTGCTAACACCGTGACGCTGATTGCTGAATCGGATAGCGACATTTCTGTGTCTATCGCTAGCCACTACGAATATTCTCGTTTGATCGAGGACATCGTGGAAGCTCAAGCTCTGTCGAGCCTGCGTGGTTTCTACACGGAAGATGCTGGCTACGCTTTGGCGAAGCAAGTTGACACCAGCCTGATCCAGTTGGGTCGTGGCGCTAACGGCGGTACGGCTGCTAACCAGCAATACGCTGGCGGCTACATCGGTTCTACTGGCGCTGCTTACACCTACGGTACGTCTAACGCTGCCGCTATCGCTGACGCTGGTATCCGTAAGGCTATCCAACGTCTGGACGATAACGATGTGCCGATGGACGGTCGTTCGCTGGTGGTTCCCCCGGTTGCTCGTAACTCGATGCTGGGTATCGCTCGTTTCACCGAACAAGCCTTCAAAGGCAACGGCTCTACGCTGATTAACGGTGAGTTCGGCGACATCTACGGCGTGAAAGTGTACGTGTCCACCAACTGCGACACCACCGCTGCTTCTACCCCGGACAAAGTTGCTCTGCTGTTCCAGCGTGACTTCGCTGTTCTGGTTGAGCAACTGGGTATCCGTTCGCAGACGCAGTACAAGCAGGAATTCCTCGGTACTCTGTTCACCGCTGATACGCTGTATGGCGTGTCTGAACTGCGTGACACCTCGTGCGTGCCGATCATCGTTCTGGCTTAATAACTATAACTCGTTAAGAGCTTGCACCCCTAAGGCTCCATCTCAAAAGGATGGAGTCCTTTTTAAAGAGCCCTACGGGGCTTTTCAGAAAGGATACCAAATGGCTACATTCAAAATGATTGATAATAATGATCCTAATCGCTACGCAGTCGTAGTTGAGGAGGGAGACATTAAGAGCTTCCGTGACAATCCTGAATGGGAAGAGGTTGTAGAAGTTAAAGAAGAGCCTAAGAAGAAACCCAAGTCTAAAGAAGAGTAATAATGGCAATTTATCGTGGTCCCGGTGGGGCTGGAGATGCTACTGTTGATGCTACAAACGCAACTGCGTATGTGGCTATCAAAACTCAGGAAGCTGTAGACGCAGCTACGTCTGCTGCTGCGAGTGCTGCTGAGGCTGCTGCTTCTGCTGTTATTGCTTCTGATGGATTGGATGGTATTGCCGCTTATGCGGATGCTGCTTTTGGTAGTGCTGCAGATGCTGCGGATAGTGCTGTTGAGGCTGCCGCTAGTGCTTCCGCTGCTGCCATCAGTGAAACGAATGCTGCCGCCAGTGCTGCCGCTGCTGCAGAAAGCGAGACAAATGCCGCTATCAGTGCAGCTAACGCTAATGAGGATGCTGGAACTGCTGCTGCTCAGGCCACTGCCGCTTTAAATTCAGCAAATGATGCCGCCGACAGTGCTACTGCTGCTTTGGCCTCAGAGAATAACGCTGCTAGTTCTGCTGCAGATGCCGCCGCTAGTGCTGCCTCCGCTGATGGATATCTTCCTGCTTCTTCAGGTAATAATGGTAAGTATCTTCGTACAAACGGAACCACCAACTATTGGGCTGAAGTTACTGACGTAGCTGCTGCCACAATTACTGATGATGGTGTTTTGTTTGGCTCTACTGACGAAGGTATTGTCCAGAGCACAACTTCTTATACTTATAATTGGACTGTTTATACAGAAACTCCTCAGAACTCACTGAGGGGAGACGGTACTTATGGCGATGTCGCTTATACTATGGCTCAGGCCATTATAAATGGCGATATTGTTGTTGGTGATCCTGTAAAGATTACTGTACTTCACGTAGCTACTAACGTAGTACAAGAAATTGATCTTGGAACAGTTACATCTTGTAGCGGTTCATATAATGGGTCTACTGATCGATATGCCTTTGCAATTTATGTAACCAACCCTAGTGCATGGAGTCCTTCTGGTTATTATATTGCTGATACTGGTTTGTATATTTATACGATTAAAACCGGGCCTGCTAACTTTGGAGATGAGAATACTCAGTTAGGATATAATGCTGGCGGTGGATTAACAACTGGAACTAAAAACGTTATTATTGGTTCTCGTTCTGCATTAAATTTGGGAACTGGATCAAACAATATTATTATTGGTCAGTATGCTCAACCCTCTGCTGCTAACGTCAGTAATGAGATTACAATAGGTAAGTCTACTCATACCAAGACCCGTTTATTCGGTGCTTTGGCAATGGGAGGTTCCTCAGTAGGAACTTCTGGTCAGGTTCTTACCTCTGCTGGCTCTGGGGCTGCGCCTACATGGTCTACCCCAGCTGCTAGTGTAACTTCTGTGGCCCTATCTGCTCCTACTGGTTTGACAGTATCTGGTAGCCCTATAACTAGCTCAGGTACTCTGGCACTGACGTATACCACTGGTTATTCCATTCCAACCACGGCTTCTCAAGCAAACTGGGATACTTCCTATAGCTGGGGTAATCATGCAAGTGCTGGTTATTTGACCTCTGCTACGGCTGCTACAACGTATCAACCATTGGATGGTGACCTAACTGCCATTGCAGCATTGAACGGAACTAACGGATTCCTAAAGAAGACTGGAACGAACACTTGGTCTATTGATACGACTTCGTATGTGTCTTCTGTTGCTGCTACGTCTCCTGTAGCCTCTTCTGGTGGCGCTACGCCTACGATCAGCCTTGCTTCTGGTTATGGAGATACACAGAATCCGTTTGCATCTAAGACTGCTAACTATGTTTTAGCGTCCCCTAACGGAACTGCTGGTGCTCCTACGTTCCGAGCTATCGTAGCTGCCGATATTCCGACACTTAATCAGAATACTACAGGTACTGCTGCAAACATTACTGCTACCAGTAACTCTACACTAACTACTTTGAGTTCTTTGAGCCTTCCGGGTTCTCAAGTTAGTGGGAATATCAGCGGTAACGCTGCTAACGTTACTGGAACAGTTGCTATCGCTAATGGTGGTACAGGAGCTACAACTGCTGCTGGCGCACTGACTAACTTGGGTGCTTATGCGGCTTCTAATCCTAGCGGATATACCAATAATACAGGTACAGTAACGAGTGTTGGCGGCACAGGTACTGTTAGTGGTTTAAGCCTTAGTGGTACTGTTACTACTAGCGGAAACTTGACTCTTGGTGGTACGCTATCAGTAACGCCTTCTAACTTTGCAAGTCAAACAGCTAATACTGTGCTTGCTGCGCCAAACGGAATTGCTGGTACTCCCACATTCCGTGCTTTAGTGGCTGCTGATGTTCCTACACTGAATCAAAAT
>Ga0213922_1000184_pt1 | contig 36323 bp, 42 predicted proteins | sample McNCre2917MG_FD_165060 | JGI IMG/M metagenome (GOLD analysis project Ga0213922, IMG submission 165060) | Freshwater microbial communities from McNutts Creek, Athens, Georgia, United States - 29-17 MG | ecosystem: Environmental > Aquatic > Freshwater > Creek | place: USA: Georgia | collected... | reverse complement strand
GATCAAGCACCTTCAGTTTCTAGTGTAAAAACCTATTACAATGCAGGGACGGGGATTTCAATTTCAAGTGGTCAAATATCAAGTACAATCACCCAATATACAGATTCAAATGCAAAGAGTGCAGCAGTTGTTAATTCAATGGCCGGTTCTCAAACTGATCAAGCACCTTCAGTTTCTAGTGTAAAAGCTTATTATACTGCAGGGACAGGGATTTCAATTTCAAGCGGTCAAATTTCTGCTTCTTTGGCTTCTTTTTCAATTGATGCTTTGAGTGATGTTGATACAAGTACAACACCACCAACAAATCAACAAGCTTTGGCATGGAGTAGTGCACAATCAAAATGGATTCCAACAACCATAAGCGCAGGTTCATCACTTGCTAAACCCACAGTTACAGATAAAACTGCAAATTATACAATTTTAACACCTTCTGAAAACATATATCAAGAGATTTACACCATATCAGGAGCATCAGCGGTAACTATCACTTTACCAGATGCCACACTTTGCGCTGGTGTAAGATATGATATAAAACGCTTGGGAAGTGCAACTACAACAATAGCTTGTAATGGAGCTCAAACAATTGATGGTTTAGCTACTGTTCAATTACTAGCACAATATGTTAATGCAACGGTGATATCAACCGGCTCAAATTGGATTTTGATATGACAATAAATCTTAAAACAGTTGGTAAAAATGTAAAATTTGGAGCTTTTACAAAAGCTGCAGATGTTACAACATCTTCAATAGCAACACATATTTTAAGCCTTGATACAGCTCAAAGCGGTACGGGGATAAGCGCATCTTTATCTGGTGGGGCCGTGGTTTTAGCAAATAAATCATACATTGGATTTTTTAAGCCATTTGTATCTTATACATCTGGTACATCTTTAGAAATAGCCATATATATAAATGGTTCAAAAATATCTAGTCAACAAGAAGCAATAAAATTTAAGACGATAGCGGCTACAGATACAAGTTTTATTTCAAGAATACAACCATCTTTTTTCACATATACCGCGCAAGCGGGGGATCTTTTAACCATAAGATATACCACCCAAGAAACAGCATCATGCATTTTCTATGGAAATACAACTTATATGGGAAACCTTTTAGTTTTATGGGAGATAGATAAATGACTTATTACGCACATCTTTCTAATGCAAGTCCTACTATTATACAAAGCATATCACAACAAAGTGTTGGCACTGATCTTTTTGAAAAAAATTTGAGTGAAAAACCTGCATTTATTGGAAACGAATCTGTTATTTTATCTAGTGGAAAAAGCGCAATTTTGCCAGTTATGGCTTTAGATAGTGATGGGGATGCAAATCTTCCGATTGCATCTTTAAAAATAGCTAATGCTAGTACTTTATCAAATAGAATTGGGGTTCAGGTTGGTTCTTCAGTATCAAGAACATTTTCAGCAGGTAATAATTTTTTTGTATCTCAACAAAATATTTCTTTATCTATCGATATTTTAGATAATGGAGATCAAGTCTATACAAATGGATTTTCTATGATCATCATACCATTAAAGGAATAAAACATGTCATATAATCCAATGTCTTTTTTAAATTTGAAATCAGCTCAAATAAGCATACTTTCATCTAGTATCAATGACACTACAACAGCGATATCACTAGGGGCGATATCTGATAGCTCTGTTGTATCGATCACCGCTCAAAATGGTATAGTTTTACCAAGTGGACGATCTTATTTTTTAGTAGCAAATTTAAATTATTCTCAAGCTGGTGGATCAAGTGTAAGATTTATATGGTACAATTTTACAGCTGGTGCAGCCATGTCAACACAAGGCGCGGCATACTCATATTATTTAGGGCCACCGACCACCAATACAGATAGTTATGATTCTACTATGATGGTTGTGGTTTCATCTGCATCTAGTCAAACTATACAAATAAGAAAAAATTTATCTAATGCAGCTACTTCTATCATAGAAAATAATGCAAATTTATATCTTGTGAATTCATCTATAACTGTTTTTTACACGGACTAAAGCCATGCAAGTAACAAAAAATTTTAAACTAAGCGAACTTGAATTTTCTGATCAAGTCCCCCCTGAACTCATTGCAAATGCAGTTGAACTTCTTCAAAATCTTCAAATCATTAGAGATCACTTTCAAAAACCCATTATAATCATTAGTGGGTATAGGTCCCCTACTAGAAATGAAGCAGTTGGAGGAGCGAAAAAATCTCAACACATGGAAGCCAAAGCAGCTGATATAAAGATCAATGGAATCCCAACTGAAGAACTTTTCTCAAGAATCGATAAGCTTATGAGTCAAGGAAAAATCAAGCTTGGGGGATTGGGTTTTTATCCTGATCAAGGTTTTGTTCATTATGATATTCGTGGAATAAAGGCAAGATGGTGAAAAAATGAACTCCGATATGATTTCAATCAGCGCTTTAACTGCAGTAATTACTGCTTTATATCCTGCTTTTAGATTTTTATCAGCTTATGATAGAAGAATTGCTATCTTGGAAGAACAAGTTTTGGCTTTGACTAAGAAGCATGATAAAACTGAAGGTGAATTGCATGAAATACAAAAATCAATCCATAGAATCGCAGTCAGCTTGGAAAGAATTGAAACTAATATTGAGCATTTAAAAGAAAAAAGATTTGAATCTTAATTAATGTTTGTGTTCAATTTACAACCCCCTTTTCAGGATTGTAAAATGAATCAAAATAAACTACTTGGTCAAGTTGCCTTTGCAACTCAATATGCTAAAATTAAAGCAGATGGTAAAAGAGAAACTTATAAAGATGCTATGGATAGAGTAAAGGCAATGCATATTGCCAAGTTTCCCCAATTGGAAACGACCATCACAAATATTTTTCAAGATTTTGTTTATCCTCAAATAGTCTTCCCTTCTCAAAGATCAACGCAATTTGCAGGAATTGCGATTGAACGCAACAATATGAGAATGTATAATTGCACGGCTTCTTATTGCGATAGAGTTCGCTTTTTTGCTGAAGGTTTTTGGCTTCTTATGTCAGGGTGTGGAGTGGGATTCTCAATCCAAAAGCATCATATTGAAAGACTTCCAAATCTCATAAATGCAAGTCAAAGAGATGATCGATTATTTCAAGTACATGTTGTTGAAGATTCCATTGAGGGTTGGGCTGAAGCAATAGATGTATTGGTCAAAAGTTACTTGCCTTCAAATGAAGAAGAAGCAAAGTATTCTATCAATTTCCATTTTGATAAAGTAAGACCAGAAGGTTCGTCAATTTCAATTGGGGGGGTTGCTCCTGGTCCTCAAGTTCTTAAAACTGCAATTGAACAAGTCAAAAGCATATTAGATAAAGCAGTTGATGAAGATCAAACCAAGCTTAGACCAATTCAATGCTTTGATATGTTTATGTTTATTTCCCATGCTGCTTTACTATCATCAAGAAGAGCAGCCACCATTGCTTTATTTTCCCCAAGTGATGATGAAATGATGAAAGCTAAAACTGGTGATTGGTGGAAAGATAACCCTCAAAGAGCATACGCCAATATCAGCGCTCAAATTATCGTGGATGGGACTGAAGATCAACTTGTCTTTGATCAAGTGATTGAGAATGCAAAACAATATGGTGAACCAGGCTTCTTTTTTGCAAAGTCCACTGAATATTCAACAAATCCATGTGGGGAGATTGGCTTGTATCCAAGATATGAAAATGAAGATGGTTCTTTTTCAAGTGGTTGGGCGGTATGCAATTTAAATGAAATAGTGGTTGCCAATATCAAAGATGAAAATGAGTTATATGAAGCTTGTAAAGCAGCTTCTATTTTGGGGACTATTCAAGCAAGTTATACAAAAACAGGATACTTGGGAGAAGTTACTAAAAAGATTATTGAAAGAGATGCTTTAATTGGAGTTTCTTTAACTGGGATCATGCATAATAAAGACCTAATCAAAGATGAACTTTTGATTATGAAATGCGCTAATGCAGTCAAAGTTATGAATACTGCAATTTCAACCATCATTGGAATCAATCAAGCTTTAAGATGTACTACAATTAAACCAAGTGGAAATTCAAGCACCATTGCAGGCTGTTCAGCTGGTATTCATCCATATCATGCAAAGCACTATATCAGAAGAATGAGAATCAATAAGATCAATCCTATTTGGCAAGAGATAAAAAATAAACTTCCTGAAGTATGTTGTGATGATGATCCCCAAGTTGGAATTGTTGCCTTTGCTTGTGAAGCACCAGATAATGCAATTCTTAGGAAGGATCTAAAAGCAATTGAATTTCTTGATTGGGTTGCTTCATTCCAAAGACATTGGGTCTTAATGGGAGATAGAATTGATGAAAATCAAAAGGGATTAACTCATAATGTTTCAAATACTTGTACAGTTAAGTTTGATGAATGGGATGAAGTAAAAGAAAAGATTTGGTCAATAAGAAACTTGGTCAAGGGGGTTTCTCTTTTATCAGATTATGGGGATATGATCTATAAAAATGCACCTTATGAAACCAGTGATATAAATGATGAAAAATATCAGGTGCTTTTAAATGCTGATTGGTCAAAAGTTGATTTATTGGTTGGTGGATATATTGAGCCTGTTCAAGTTGATCCTGCTTGTGCTGGTGGTGTTTGTTTACTCTAGTTGAATAAAGATATTGCCTTCATCAATCCCTGCTATATATCTAGTTCTATTTGCATCTAAGAAGTTAAAGTTTGTCACTTTGGGAATTGATGTTTTATTTGCAATTGTAACTTTATGAGTTTCCCCCTTCTTTAAAGCCTTAATTGCTGCATATTCATCAATCAAGATATTCTCAAGGCCAACTCTTTCAAATTCACTTAATGCATTATCAGGATTTAAAACAGAAATATTCTCCCATTCAGGCATTGGGGGGGTGGTCAATGCTTTAAGCAGATTCTTATGTTCTTGAGGAATAACAACAACATTTGAAGCTGGTTGAACTGATTGAATTTGTTGAACTGGTTGAATTTGTTGAACTGGTGCTGGTGGTACTGTTTGTTTTGCAGTTGTCTTAATAGTCTTTGATGGCTTTTCAGCTCCTTGAATAGATGTATCAAGTTGATCATTAATCACTGCTAATTTTTCATGTTCTGGAAGATCCATTGAATCAGCTAATTCTACACCATCATAGCCAGTAATTGAATCAGGGAAGACATCACGAACAGCCATTGATTTACATCTTGCTCTTAACATTTGAGTTGGCATTGTAGACCAGTTACGATTATTTGTTAGACCTTGTTGTCTTGCCATTTCAATTGTAAATGATACGGTGTAGGTTTGGTTATTGTCAGCGCGCTTAAATTCATAAGTGCATTCTTTATCATTGGAAACAATTTCTTTCCATGATTTACACATCTGGGAAGAGATAGCAAGACCGAACATTGTGGAAGCGGAATAAGCAATTTGACCATTGATCACAAGCATTTTTGATTTGGTTTGTGCAATGTTCCAACCATTGGGGACACCATAAGATAAATATGCTTCAATGAGTTGTGCGGGAGTCCATTTTGAACCAATACATAAGAATGCAGCAATTTGTTGAAGTTGATCCATTGCATCATAAATTGCGATTGAATCTTCAAGACTTGAAAGTAATTTTTGATTTGCCATTTGACTTTTCCTTGTTTTGTGATTTTTGTTTTTGGGGTTATGTTTTAGATTTTAGCGTCATTCAATAGAGCATATACAATATGGTTTTCAAGACCATCAAGGCCAATCACTTCTTCAAGAGTCATGATTGAACATACTTCATCATAGATTCTTCCATCATTGCATTTGATCATGCAGCCAAATTCATCATCAGAGATTTGAAAAAAAGAGAACTCTCTTGAATATTCAATGTTGTTGACCATGATGGAAACTTCAAATGTAGCATCTTGATAGATCTTATACGCGATATGTTTTGCTGAAGGGTGCTTTGATTTAGTGATCAAGAAATCTAAGTTTGATTCAAGATCATTCATTTGAGTGGAATTTAACATTTTGCTTTTCCTTGTTTTTGATGTTTTTGTTTTGGGTGATATTGTTATATCAATTTCACTTTCTAAAAGCAAGTAAAATTTTCTAAATGAAAATAAAATTTTCTAAATGAAAGTAAAATTTTCTAAAATGATTAAATTAGATATTTGATAATCTTTGCATTGCCTTATTAAAATGAACCTTTGCAACGCCAACTTCTCCATGCCTGTTTTTAGTGATCCCAATTTCCATTATATCTTTATCAGTTGAATTTGGGTTATACACTTCATCCCTATAAATCATTAATACCGCATCAGCATCTTGTTCAATAGATCCTGATTCTCTTAAATCACCTAATGAAGGTCTTTTGTTTGGTCTTGACTCAACTCCTCTATTGATTTGAGCAAGTGCAACGACTGGACAATCCATCAACTTTGCCAGTTGTTTCAATCCCCTTGATATAGCCGCAATTTCTTGTTCTCTTATCAGTTCTTTTTTTCCATCAGCTTTTGCGTTCATCAGCTGAAGGTAATCAACTATGATCAAACCTATTGCATTATCAGTTGCTTCTTTGATTTGCTTTTGAAGTCTTAGATAAGTTTTTGCTTGTTCTTGAATCTTCATATCATCATCTAATTTATCAAGGTCAGCTTCAGAAATATCTCCCAATGACTGCTTCATAACATCTAAAGCAGTTTGCATTGATGCAATATTGGTTGTTTGCTTTAACTTAGTACATCTATCAATCAAAGCGCTGATTGATAAAGCACTATCATCAAAAATCATCAAGTTCAATTCCCCAACTTTGCTAGAAGCATAAGCCAATTGATCTAAATCTTTGTTTGTTGCTCCTTGCATACCAGAACCAATTAAAGAATGACTGATTCCCCCAACTGATGAAAGTAAGCGCTTGATCAATTGATCCTTTGGCATTTCCAAAGAGATAAATAAGGTTTTCTTTCCATGCTTCAATTGAGCAAGATGAAGTGCAACTGCTGTTTTTCCCATAGCTGGACGACCTGCAATTATATAAAGACAACCCCTTTGAAGCCTTGTCAATCTATCAAGATCGATTAATCCAGTAGATAAACCAGGATCATGATTATAAATTGATTCTAGTGTGCTTAAAACTTGATCAAGCATTGTTTCTTGTTTTTTAAACTTGCAAGATGCCAATAAGTCCAAACATTTTCTTTCAATCTCATTTGCTTCATCTAATCCAAGAATTGGGATCATTTCAGCTTTTAAAAGGGAAGTTCTAGTCAACCCAACTTGAATGATATAGTCAACATAAGTATCACATTGAAGCGCCGCATAATCAGCACCAGGAAAGATTGGATAAGTCCCCGTCCTACACAAGAAGGTCAAGACTGTTTCAGGATCATCCATATCTGGAAGATCTTTTTTATTGGCTTCATATCGTAGTTTGTATTCTTCATAAACAGACAAAAAATCAATAGGTTGATCAATATGTTCTCTTCTTTGCTTTTCTCTTAGTCGGATGCACATCCTAAAAATCATGCGATAGGTAGCATTTGCCATTAAGGCTTCATGAGTGATATGACTCAAGATTGTATTTTGAATATCCCTATCCATTGAATGCACTAAAGAAATGATGATATACATCCCACGAATCATATATGATTTATATTGTTCTGATCTTGAGTCCTCAAGCAAATTATCTAAAGTATATTCCATGATCTTATTTCATCATCCCCAACCAAACTAGACAAACATAACCCATTGTAAAAAAGACAAGCATGGCAAGGCTGATTATAATTGTTTCCAAGATTTGATCTTTTAAAGTCGGCTTCTTTTCTAGAACGATAATTGGGAATATACCGCATTCAGGTCCACCAGTTGGGAGGATAGGATCTTCATCAAAGATTGGCGCGTCAAAGTCGTTGTTGAATTGTTGATTGCTCATTTTTATTTTACCTTTACTGCAAATTGCAAACATAGGGGATAGGGATAAAGAAAGAATTGATGATTAACACCAGTTGCTTGTTCAAGCTTTAATGCAAATTTCATTGTTGGGGTTGATTCATCCTTTAAAAATAAATTTACATTTTGAGATGTATAATCAGCAAGTTTTGCTATTTGGGGAATTGTTAATCCAGTAACTTCTTGAAGTTTCAATGACTTCTTATTCATGGTTTGCCTCCTTTAAAGACAATCTAAATATATGTTTATCTTTTTCTAAAAGCAAGTAAAATTTTCTAAATGAAAATAAAATTTTCTAAATGAAAGTAAAACTTTCTAAAAGTGATTGAATTTGATATGTTTATCCAACAACAAAGGATGAACCAATGAACCTGAACTTTATAAGAATTGCGATCAATGCAGCCAAGCACCCCCAAATAAATTCAATTGCCAATGGATTAAGGCTTGTAATCCGTCTATTGGAAATTTATCAACAAAGACAAAGAGAAACATCACTACTAGAAGGCAAAGAAGCCACTAATCAATGGATTGGGAATGGTGGATTGACCGAATATCAGATTAAAAATGCTTTAGATCATCTTGCACTGGTTGAGATTGGGGGGAAAAAGCTTATTGAAGTCGATATGAGATTCATCCCAAAGATAGGAAAACAAAGAACGATTGACCTTAAAGGGTTTGCATTATTGGATATTGATTATAATGACTTCTTCAATCGATATTGCAAAGTTCCGGTTGAAACAAGCCAACAATCAAATGCTAAAAAAGGCAACAAAAAACAAGCTGATTCAGCTGAAGTTAAGCCGGCTTTACTTAAGCCCGCTTATCCTAAGCCAACTAAGGATATAAATATGAATAACCCTAAAGGGTTATTTAGTGAAACTAGCGAAAGACAAGATTTTGAGAAAGTAAGCTATGAAAAAGGGGATGATCTTAAGAATGAAATTATTGAAAAAGCACCAACTGATTTTCATCATACTCTTTTCAAGCCAGGAGATTATTTATTCAATAAGGCCACAATTCAAAAAGCATTTGGCGGTGGTTGTATTCCTCATAATCGTTCTAAGAAGCCCAAGACTTTTGCTTGTCTTGATGGATTACCATTTGATTTGATTAAAATGGGTTCTGCATCATTGGTTTGTGATGATCAAAGATTGATTGAGATTCAATCCATGCTTGACGATTTAAATCGTTTTAAAGAGGTTCTATATAAGTTTAGTAGATCAGAACAAGCAATGTTCTCTAGAATCATTTCAGCGCTTGTTTTTGAGCATCCTAAAGAGTTTACTTTTATGTTCGTCAATGAAGCAAAGATAAAGCAATATCCAAAGCATATTCATAGACCTGATATTGAGGTTTATTTCATTGATAGACAAGGAATTGATAATGAAGTCATTCAAGAGATAATTGAGAAAGAAAAAATGACTTTGATTTTAGACTAATGCGATCAGTTCTATATTGTTTTCTTTGAGGTAATCCAAGCCTGAATTGATCCACCTATCACCACCAACATAATAAACCTTCTTTAGACCGCTTTGGATGATCAATTTTGAGCAAATAAGACAAGGGGGAGCAGTAACCAAGATAGAAGCTTCTTCAATTGCAATTCCTTCAAAAGCAGCATTTGATATTGCATTCATTTCTGCATGGATACAACCAACTTCAATTTGTTCACCACTTGGGATATTTAGATCATTTCTCTTGCAAGTAGACCCATTGCATAAATCAAGCTTTGATTTTCTAGCTTGACCATTAAAACCAGTTGATAAGATTGTCTTTCTATCTTCTCTAAAGATAATTGCTCCCACCTTTGCACGACTGCAGGGTGATTGGGAAGAAATCATCACTGCAATTTCAATCATTGTTTTATTCATTTTGACCCTTAACAAGTAAAGCAAAAGTCCTTCTTTGACTTTGCACAATTTAATTCTTTGGATAGTGAAATTACTTTTTTTGAATGAGAACCACATCTTCCATTGTTGCCAACTACATATTTACCAATTGCTTCACAAGTGGTTTTAGATCTATCAAGCCAATATCTCAATGCGATCATACCCGCTTCAATATCATTGCATTCTTTGCAGTCAATAAACCTTCTCATGATTTGCATTGGACCAACTGCACCAACTGGAGAAACAACATTCTTATCAAACCTTGATTCATGGTAAGCCAACGCCAAAGCAAGATAAGGATCAATCTTATATGCAATTGCAGTTTGTGCAACTTCAAGGCAAGTATTCACTCTATGTTCTTTGGGGATTGGTTCAGCTAATGAAGCTAAATAAAAACAGACCAAATTAAAATCAATCATCATCATCTTCCTCTTCATCTTCAGGATCTAGTGTTTCATCTAAAAATTCTAAGTCGTCATAATGTTCAATCGTCAAACAACGAGAACAAAACTTGAATTCAAACCCTTGTAAATAATCTAGTCCTTGAAGGACTTCACCGCATTTAAGGCATGACTGCATTTAATTAGCTCCATTGACTTTGGGAAATAGGAACTGGTTAAATTTAGCACGGCTTCAGCATAATCTCTAATCTCTTTTTGAGCATGATGATCTAATCTCAATTCAAGGAAGTTCATTATTGCTTGAAGGGAAGCAGTCCAAACTGCTTTGGAATACATCCCAACAGGAAGCAAAACCCTTGCTTGTTCTCTGCATACCCCCAATTCAATAAGCTTCTTATAATTGCGATAGGAAACCTTATAAGACTCATGCAATAAATCCATTGCTTCATCTTGATCTTCAGCAGGTAGTTCACCAGTAGACGACTGCTTATTCTTTTGATCCTGGTATCTCCAAGAGATAGGATAAAAAGCTTCTTCTTCAGGCATTTCAACATATCTTGCACTAATCTCATTCCATGAACAGCCAACTTGGTGTTTCATCCATTGACGAAGAACAAAGATTGGCGCTTTAATCTCAAACCTGATGAAAGAATGTCTAAAAGGGGAAGTGTGCTTATTTTCCCAAAGGTACTTCAAAAGCTTTTCATCTCTTTCACTCCAAGCCAAAGACAACTTGTCATAAGATACTCTTGCACAATTGACCACTGCTAAATCAGAACCCAAGACTGAATCTTGATTGACCCGAACATAACCATCATAAACTGATATTTCATTCATTGATTTTCTCCTTGAAAAAGTAGAATGATTTTAGAATAATTTTAGAATAATTTTAGAATAATTTTAGAATAAAAACCTTAGTAAAGTGTTTTTATTTCAAACTCAACCAATTCAAAGGAAGTAAAAATGATTAATTCAATCGTATTAGTCGGAAGATCAGGAAATGATTTTCAATTCAAAACAGTATCCCCAAACCTCAATAAAGCCATTGGTTCAATTGCATATCAAGCAAAGAAAACAGATCCAACCACTTGGTTTAATATCGAAATCCTAAGTTTTGGCAATGATTCAACTGCACAAAGAGCGGCTTCAATGATCAAGAAGGGAAGCCTTGTTTGTGTTGAAGGTAAAATGACAAGCTACAAAACTCAACCATCAAATCAAGGATTTAATCAAACTCAAGGTCAAGATAAAGCAGTCACTTATTGGAAACTTGAAGCAACTAAATTTTATTTGTTGGATGGTCAAGATGAAAACAAAAACAATTAAAAGAAAGAGTCATACAACCTACTTGCCAGAAGTTGTAATTGATAAAGTCAATGACTTAGCAATCAGTTTAAATTGTCAACCATCTAGCATAATTGAAGCTAGTTTGATTGGTGTTTTAGATTCAAATCCAAATGAGATAATTGAGTATCTAAAAGAAGTCGATATTGAAGGAGGAATTGAAAAAATATCTAAAAAAATCTACAAGTTGGATAATAAAAAATGAGTTTAGATCGACTTAAAAAGCTTAAACAAAAAGCTGAAATTGTTGAATCCACTATTGAAAAGGTTGAACAATTGATTAAGTCAAGCGATCAACCATTGGATAGGAAGAATCTCAAAAAGGAAGAGATTTTAAATTTTATTGCTCAAGGAAGTAGACCAACTCAAGCTGCTATCATGGTTGGCATACATTACACTACTTTAAGAGAATGGATGAAGGCAGATCCAAAGTTTCAATTGGAAATCGAACAAGCGGGATTAAGCCTTAGATCAAGACTTGTTGATGTTTTGGCAACTGCAGCAATAAACGATAGGGATTGGAAAGCAGCATTAAAGCTTCTTGAAAAACTATTCCCTGAAGAGTTTGGAGAAAAACAAACCCTTGAAATCACAAGAGGGGAAGATAAGAAATCTATCGTTGAAGAAATGGTCAGACAAATAAAGGGGATTGAAGCACCAGTTGAATCAAAGGATGATGATGATGCTGAATCTGAATGAACTCCAACTGACTTTGATTAAAAGATTGCTTTTGTCTGATGATAATTTCATTGCAGTTCGTGCAGGTTGGGGATCTGGTAAGACAAGCGCTTTAGTTTTTGCTTTGGCTTTATGGAGTGAAAAGAACCCAAATAAATCTTCCCTGCTAATCACTGATACCGCGGGGAGATACAGACAAGTTTTAGCACCTGAAATTCAAAAGTGGATGACAAAGGAAGGTTGGGTTTATCATTCACTTGAAGGTAAATGGGTTACCCCAAATAATCATGTAATTTGGACTAGATCTTATTTTAGACCTGGTACACAAGACGCTTCACAAAACTCATTGGAAGGGTTGAACATTACTTCAGGTTTAGCAGTCATTGATGAATGCCAAATGTTGACTGAAGAAGTAGCATTTAAAGCATTGGGACGCTTGAGAAGTGGACCAACTCCAAAGTTAATTATGGTAGGTTTGCCAGTATGGGGGGCGTGGTGGGTTGAGATGGCTTTGAAGGCAAATTGTCAACCTATCTTTTTTTCAAGTCATGTAAACAAAGCAAATCTTAGTGAAGATTGGTTTGAAGCTACTAAAAACCTTCCTGAAGAAGAGCGCTTGGCAATGATTGAAAATCAACCAAGACCCAAAGCAGGAATGATTTATTCAGAGTGGACTCAATCCCATATCATAGACGGGTGGGAATATAACCCAAATTGGAGTGGTCGAATTGTCATTGACTTTGGGTTTAGAAAACCAAGTGTTTTAATCTTGGTCCATGATCCCAATCTTCAAGCTGATGTTATTTGTGCAGAACTCAACCCCCAAGAATGCACTTTGAGCGAGTTGGCAAAACTCATTTTAAAGAAAGCAGCACCAAGAGAATTAAAAGACCGCTTCCCCAATACGATTCTTTTAGATGGTGCGAGTGGTGATAAAGCAGGTTCTCAAAGATCAGATCGTACAGCACAATCAGCATTTAGAGAGTTGAAGCTTGATCCAAATGAAGGGGGAATTGGAATCCCTTTTAAATGGGTTACTGATCCAATTAGAACTGATGTAATGAATGGGATTTTAAGGGTCAAAAGACTCATTGGCCAAAGGAAAATTCTTTGTACCAGGGAAGTTTGGGAAGGTGGAGAAAAAACCACTGGGAATTCTTTTAGGAAAGCAATCTTATCTTATTCTTGGGATAACAAAGAATTGCCAAAAAAGGATGGACGGGAAGATCCACTAGATGCCTTAAGATATGATGTCATAAATTGGCTTTGGAGAGATTCAGAACTTCCCTTAATGACTAGATCAACAGAAGCAACATCAACAAGCTACAAATATCAATCCAAATTTGCAGCGCCAAAAGGATTTTAAAATGAACGACAATCAAAGACTTGCTTATTTAGAAGGCCTTATTGCTAAAGGTGAAAAACTATCACAAAATGAGAATCTTTATACAGGTGATAGTAAATCCAAAAATAGAGTTTATTTGATCAGAAAAGAATATACTCATTATGATCTTGATAAAGTGGATCATACTAAATCAGCTAAAGAAATCGCAATTGATTTTGGTTGTGATGAAAGTTATTCCTATAGACTCAAATTAAAGAAGATGAAACAATTGGGCTTCCCAATTGAGTCTGTTGGGGGAAAACTTATTGATCCAACCAGGATAAGAAACAATAAAAAAGATGTTACTGATGATGATATTAAAACCATCATTGCTTTATATGAAAAAGGTTATTCAGCTCAAGAGATCGCAAATCAAACTAGAATAGCCGTCAAAAGAGTTTATGAACATTTAAAAGAAAACAATGTTCCACTTAGAAAGATTAGATCAGTCATATCTAAAGGGCTTATTGATCAGATATTGAACCTTTATAAATCAGGCCTAAATGTTGAAGAAGTCGCCAATCAACTCAATATTTCTAATGTAACTGTTTACAGATATTTAAAACAAAATAATTTCCAATTCAGCAATGAAAGAGGAGTTAAGGCTGAAGAAGATGAGATTAAAAAAATGGTTCAAATGTATCATGCCAATATCCCAATCAAAGAGATCATAGATCATTTTAATATTTGCAGAAGCAGCCTTAGAAAGTATCTCAAATCATCAGGAGTTAAACTTAATAGGGGGACAGCAAAATGACTTTACATTCAATTACTTTACTCAAAGAAATCATCATGGCTTTACTCAAAGATGATGAACCAATTAAGCTTAAATTGTTGGCAGTCATTGAAGAGATTGAACTTGATTTAAGGATTGAAGATTAAATGCTTGAAGTAAATCAGATTCATCAAGGTGATTGTTTGGAGTTAATGAAATCAATTCCAACTGGTTCAATTGATATGATTCTTTGCGATTTGCCTTATGGGACAACTGCTTGTGAATGGGATTCAATTATTGATATGGGACAACTTTGGAATGAATATCAAAGAATCATTAAAGATAATGGTGCTATTGTTTTAACAGCAAACAGTGTTTTTACTTTTCAACTTTGGGAAAGCAATAAAAAGCTTTTTAAATACAAAATGGTTTGGGATAAAAATTTTAAAGTTGGTTTCATGGATGCAAATAGAAGACCAATGCGACAATATGAAGATGTTTTAATTTTTTATAAAAAACCCCCTGTTTATAATCCTCAAAAATCTAAGGGTGATAAATACATAATCAAAAGAAAAAAAAATGATGTACCAGATTATATGGGTAATATATCAAGAATTGATACTATAAATAATGAAGATAGATATCCAAGCGATATAATTAAAATCAATTCTAATGTTTTTTCAAAAGATAAAGGAATGCACCCAACACAAAAACCTGTTGAATTATTTGAATATCTAATCAAGACCTACACAAATGAAAATGATTTAGTTTTAGATAACTGTTCAGGAAGTGGGACAACTGCAATAGCTTGTTTAAATTCAAATCGTCAATTTATTTGTATAGAGCAAAATGAAGAGTATGTACGGAAATCAAGAGAAAGACTATTGGATCATGAACCATTATTAAATCTTAATTTAAGTCATTAAAAATATGGTTTAAAAAAGGTTGATTATTTTTTAAACAGAATACAAAAAATATAATTTAAAGTGTTTAATCATGTCATTCAATCAAATAAGAGAGGACCCCCATGTTATTCACTAAAAAAGAAGGTTTAAGAATTGGATATGCAAGAGTATCAACTGAAGATCAAAGCCTTGATGCTCAAATTGATGCTTTAAAACATTGCAGTGATATTTGTTTCCAAGAGAAGATGAGCGCCACGAAAGAAAGACCTGAACTTCAAAAGGCATTAAATCGCTTAAAGGCCGGTGATACTTTGGTAGTTGTCAAATTAGATCGATTGGGACGATCGGTCAAAGATTTAATTTCTATCGTGGAGAAAATCAAAGCCAAAGGAGCACATTTTAAATCTTTGGATGGGATCGATACTTCAAATTCGTATGGTACTTTTGTTTTTCATATCTTTTCAGCATTGGCAGAAATGGAATTATCTTTGATTAGAGAAAGAACAAAAGCAGGATTAGAAGCAGCTAAAAAAAGGGGAAGAAATGCAGGAAGGCCCAAAGGTGTTTCAATGGAAGGGAAAAGACAAGCTTTCGTTGTCAAAGCATTATATGAAAATAAAACATCAATAGAAGATATTTGTAAACAAGTTGGAATCTCAAAAGCGACTGTTTACAAATATTTGAGATTGGCAAATGGTCAACCTAATAGACCTATTTTTTTAAAAAGAAATTCAATGAAGGGGAGTTAATTTAAATCCTTAATCTTTTTTTCCATCTTCTCAAGTCGATCTTTAAGATCATCATCACCAACTGCAAATTTAATTTGATCTTTTTCAATTTGTTTCACTTGTGTTTCAAGGCTTTCAAACTTTTTATTTAATTCTTTTCTATCTAGATCACAAGCAACTGTATGATCAAGATCTTGTTGTTCTCTTTTCTTCTTATCTTTATAGAAGACTAAAGCAACCAATAAAGCAATTGCCAATGGAAGATTATTTCCAGTGAGTTTAATCAATTCTTGCAGCTGGTTGACTTCAGGAGGTAAACCATCAACTTGAATTGTTTGAGTGGTTGGAGCCTGAACCTGCATTAAAGGCAAATCAAGAAAAGCATCAGGCAATGTAAAAGGGATATTCATATCTTCTTCCTTAGGTGGTGAATCGTGTAATATTTTAGCAGGTTTTTTAATTGGCTTTTCAAACTTTTCATCAATCATCTTAAAGCTGATCTTTGCTCCTGGTTCAAATTCACAATCTAAAGCATTGTATATATTGCCTTGATATAAGACACTTCCATCTTCCAATAAAAAAAATTCATTTTTGATGATACACATTGAAATAAAAATCCCTTCTTGATAGTTTATAAATCGCAGTTTAGAGTTTACCTTGTTTGATTGATTTTTGGGTTCCTTGATGCGCTTTAAATTGCAATAAATGAGTATATACCCCATATTGTTTTTTGTTAATCCTTTGGGCGCTATGGGGTATCTCCTTCTTTTTTCTTTAAATTTGCTTTTTTTATTGCAATAATCTAAGTATGGTATCTAAAATAATGTATCAATTTGTTTCAATGGTGTTTTATGTATCCTGCTTTAACTCTTAAACTCAATCAAGCCGAATCTTTGGAAGAGAAAGCACAACCCATTTATAAAACTTATGGTATTTCAGGAACGAATTTATTAGGTGGTTCAATTTCAGGTAAAGAACAGAATCCCCAATTGAGGGGAAGAAGTTGGGTTTTGACTGCTGAAGATATGTTGGCAACTGATCCAATTGTCAAAAGGTCTTGGAGTGTAGTAAAACAGACTTTATTATCTGCAAAATGGATATTCAAACCAGGTATTGAAGGGGATTCAACTTCAGAAGAACTTGCACGATTTGCCAATGAAGCATTTGGCTTTGATGGATATGCAGGAATGATGGATATTTCATTTGAAGATCAACTTAATTATTTACTTGAATTTATCCCTATGGGTTGGCGATATGCTGAAGAAATTTACTACATTGAAAAAGATTCAATTGGCCAAGAGAAGATCTTTTTAAAAAGGTTTGCTGATCGTGAACCATCTTCCCATCAACGCTGGTTGAGTGCAGACGGTCGGAATTTAGAAGGCATTATTCAAAATATGGTTGGTGGTGTTCAACCTGAACCAATACCATCAAATAAATTATTACTTTTAACTTTGAATAAAACAGGTCAAAATTTTGAAGGCATTGGATTATTAAGGCCTTGTTATTGGTGGTGGAGTCAAAAACAAAGAACTTCAAATCTTTTATCAATTGGTGTTGAAAGATGGGTTATTCCAACTCCAAAAATTACAGTTGATAGAGAAATTGCTGAACGATCGGGGTTTACAGATGGAGAACTAAAAGCAATGATTGATGAAGCAGTTCAACAGGCTCAAGCATATCTTGTTCAAGAACAAGGTTACTTGGTTGAAAATACCGCTATCAAATATGATGCTTATGGTAGCCAAGCGGGGTTCAATCCTGATGGAGCTCTTAAAGTCATTCAAGAGTGTGATAATCAAATTTCCCAAGCTTTTATGGCTCAATTTATGAACTTGGGCATAAGTGATACAGGTTCAAGATCAGTTGGAGAGGTTCACTTATCTGTTTTTAGAAGAGCTTGTATAAATTTTCTTGATCTAGTTGCTAGTTCAATTAGCGGTCAAGATAGAAGAGGCGGGGGAACAATTGGACGATTAATCAATTGGAATTATGGTTGTGTTCAACCTACTAAATTACCCCGCTTAAGTCATATGGGAATTGATAATGATGCTTTGAGTGATGCTTTGAATTCATTGCCTTCACTTGTTCAAAGTCAATTATTAACACCTGATGACAATTTAGAAAGAGCAATCAGACAAAGAATAGGAGCGGGAGAATTGCCAGTTGATGCGACAAGATCAAGTCAAGATAGAGCAATTGCACAAAATCCAAGTCTAGCAATGACTGAACGATTGAAGGGATTAATCAATGAGTAAATTTGAAAATCAAATAGTCAATCGAATGATCAAAAATCATACTGATTCAATGAATTTCGCTATCCCTGATAAATATGCACATATTGATTTTACACCTCCAAAAGGTGCAATTGAAGCAGCAAAAAGAGCCTTAGAGCAAAGATCAAAAAAACCTGCTTCACAAAGGGGCATGACTCCAATTGGAATTGCAAGAGCAAGAGATCTATCAAATGGAAAACAACTTTCCCCTGATACCCTTAGAAGAATGTTGGCATATTTCACCCGTCACGAGGTTGACAAACAAGGTTCAACTTGGGACGAGTATGGGAAGGGGCGCCAAGCTTGGGATGGTTGGGGTGGTGATGCTGGTTTCACTTGGTCAAAAAAGATTGTTGGCCAAATGGATAAAGCTGATGAAGTTGTTAAAGCATTGGGAGAGTCAATTGAAGATCAAAACCAAGTACAACAACTTATCAAAGGCAAGCCATTTTTGACTTTGGCTTTAGGTGATGTAAATTCAAGAATGAATGGTTCTGAAATTGGCAAGATTACAATCGATGATCTAAAAGAAATGATTAGACTTTTCTATGAAAGAAAAGAAAGTGATCCAGTGATCATTGATTGGAATCATGCAACAAGCCCTTTTATGTCAAATCAAATTTCATCACCTGAAACTGCAATGGCTTTGGGTCAAATTACTGATTTAGAGTTAAAAGATGAAGGCTTAATCGCTTATCCTTTATATACAAAAAAAGGCGCTAAAATAGTTGAGGAATCAGAGGGGAATTTATGGTCAAGCCCTGAATTTGTCTTGGGTCCCGTCTATGCAAGAAATGGTGGTGAAAAGATTGGCAATGCTCAATTGTTGGCCGTAACCTTAACCCCAAGACCTGCACAAGCACAAAATAAAATAGATAGAATACTTTTAACAGAAGGTGTTATTATGGATCAAACTGAACTACAAAGCAAGAGTCAAGAAGAGTTGATCGCTTTGCTTTTAGATAAAGATGCTTTAGTTAAGCAATTAGAAGCTAAACTTGAAGCAATGGCAAATGAATATGAAGCTGCACAAGCTGAAGATGCTTTAGAACCAAATGAACCAAGTGATTCACCAATGGCTATGGGTTCAGGTATGGATAAAGCAAAAGCAATGAGTGAAACAACTGCAAATCTAATGAATGAAATGTCAACTAAGATTGCAATGCTCAATGAACAAGTTGGAAAATTGACCGCTGAAAAGCATCAAGCAGAACGCAAGATTGCAATCGATTCTTTATTGAATACAGGTCGTATTTCTCCAAGTGAAGTTCAAGTTTGTGAACAAGCTTTTGACCTCAAGAAAACCACTCCTGCATTTTGGAATCATTTCAGCGAAAGAAAGCCAAATCAAGCGGTAAATCTTAAAGAGGTTGGCCATAGTACGGCCGCAAAAACTCTTTCATTAACTGAACGAGTTGAGCAAATCAAGAAGGAAAAGCAAGTCACCTTTGCACAAGCTTTGGACCTTTTCATCAAAGAAAACCCCAATGAATACAATTCCTATTTTGGAGGATAAAAATGGCTTTTAATGATCAATCAATCTATAAGTCTCTTATTGCTAGCGCTTCCATCACTGCTTTTCAATTAGTGAAGCTTGATAATGCTGGTAAAGTCACACCTTGCACTGCTTCAACTGATGTTCCTGTTGGTGTTTCTCAACAAACTGTTTCAAGTGGTGATGTTGTTAATGTTTTGATTCTTGGCTTAACAAGAGTTATTGCAGGCGGTACAATCACAAGTGGAACACATTTCTTTGTTATGCCTGGTTTAGCTGGTAAAGTTTACGCTTATGATGGTACTGGTGAAGGTACCCAAGTAATTGCAGGCCGTTATTTAGCAAATGATGTAAACACTGCAGGTTCAGCTAATGAACAAATTGAAATCCTTTTTAGTCCTTGTTTAGGAGTATAATAAATGGCAAATCCAAGTTATTCTAATATTCATCCAGTCAACGAAATTCTTCGTAATCTTGCTATTGAAGCTATTCCAAACGATGCGCAATTAATCGCTGATAAAGTCATTGAAAAGGTTGATGTTTCTTCTATTGGTCCTACTGGTACATTGCTTATTGAAGAAACCCGCAATTTCATGGGTGCACCTGATTTAAACCCTCTTCGTGCTCCTGGTTCTGATCGTCAAGCAATTGGTAATTTTGATAGAACATCAATGACTTTTAAGACTGATATTTATTCTTTTAAAGATGCAATTGCTTTGGAAGATATTAGATATTCTCAATATCCAGGTAATGAAGAAACTAGATCATTTAAAAAGGTTCAAAGAGCTTTGCTTTTAGCAAGAGAAGCAAGACTTGCAAATCTTCTTTTCAGTGGTTCAAATTGGGGATCTTATACTTCTTCTTTGGCCTCTTTGGGTAATTCTTCAAAAGGTACTCAATGGAATTCTGCAGGCGCTGAACCTTTAACAGATCTTCATGCCTTGCTTGATGTTATCCGTGCAAATGCACATGGTATTCTTCCAGATACTTTGGTTCTTGGTTATGGTGCATTAAGATCATTATCAAGATCAGCTGATGTTCGTGGATTCTTCACCGCTGGTTCAACTGCTTCCGGTACTGCTGCAGGTAATCGAATCATGCAAGATGATATGGTTATTAGTGTTCTTAAAGAAGTTCTTGGAATTCCTAATGTTTTTGTTGGTTCAGCACGAAAAGAAACCGCCAATCCTGGTTTAACTTCAAGTGAAGCTCAAATTTGGACTGATGATAGCGTGTTCATGGGTATCTTGAAGGGAAGCGATGCCGTAGCCAATAAAAATGGAACTAAAGTTATGCCAGTAGCGGCCTTAAATTTTGAGTATGAAGGCTTTACTAGTGGATCTTATGATGATGGAGAAATGACAAAAAGAACTGTTTGGTTACAACATCAACATCAAGATAAGATCATTGCTCAAAATTATGGCTTCTTGTTGACTGATTGTTTGGCTTAATGGTTGAGCTATTGAGTTTCTTATGTTTTGTTCTGTTTGCAACCATCATCTTAATCATCATGTCACCTTAGCAGAAAAAAATGCTGATCAAGAAGCGATAGATGACTTAAAAAAACAAGTTCAATCAGAAGCAAATCCAAAGATGAAAACTTTGTTAAAATCAAGGTTGGATATTCTCAAAAAAGAAGTTGAAGTAGCCAAGGAGTTTGAAAAACAACTTGCTAAATCAACTAAAAAACTACAAGAAGCAGTCACTAGATTAATGAAACAAGGTCGGGGGGATATTTTATTAAATATGAGTCCTCTTGAATTAAAGAACTTTTTGATCAGTGAAGGCTTGGGTGATTCAATTGCATACTTTGAGCAATCTCAACTTGATATTGTTCAATTGACAAATGAAGCAATGAAGGCAATAGATCCCAATTTTATAAGTGGTGATATAAATATTATTTCTTCAACCATACAAAGAACAGTAGCATCAGTTTTTGATGATTCAGTTATTCCAGATTTGACTAAGGCAATTAAAAACACCGTCAATTCAGCGCTTGTTATTGGATCAACCAAAGCACCTTTAGACGCTTTGGCAAGTGAATTTTTAAAGTCGGTAGGAAGAAACACAACCCAAGCAAGATTAAAAATTGCTGAATTCGGAAGATCAACACAAGCAATTAATGCTGAATCAGCAGGACTTGATTTATTTCTTTATGTTGGGCCAAAAGATGGAATCACTAGACCATTTTGTAGAAAATTGGTTGGCAAAGTATTAAGCAAATCTCAAATAAATAGATTGAATAATGGTCAAGGTGCGGGGCCTGTTTTAACAACAGGAGGGGGTTATAATTGCCGTCATTCTTGGGCTCCTATTTCAAAAGGTTTTGTTCAAGTGATGGATTTAAAGCAAACAAACGATGATGAAATTAAGGACTTAATCCAATGAGAAAAGCACAACAAGGCAAGAACCACAATTTCATTTGGCAATCACCAAGTGCAATAAGTGGGACTCCAACAATCACTTTTCATTTAGAGAGTGGTGATATAACTTCAAGCATGACTGAAGGAAGAAGTTCATTAAATGCAAGTGCAATTTCAAATGATAGACGATCAATCACTTTAACCAGTGCAACAACAAGCCTTAAGCCATATCAAAATCAAGCATATTTATTGACTGATGGAGATGATTATTTTTCAATCAAGCCAATTAGAATAGTTGATTCAAGTTTGCTTTTGGGGGATCCACTACCAAGAGATATAAGCTTATCAAATAATGCAACAATTCAATTTGCTTGTTGGACTTATACCGCTTCTTCTTCCACTATCACCATCAATAAAGCAACCATTGCATTCACAATTGATTATGTTCAATCTTTGGGTGGTCAATCGATAAATAAGACTGAAAAGGGAATTTTAAAAGTAGTCCCAAGACCATTTGAAACTGGTTTAGATCATAACAAGCTTTGTTCTTTATTTCCCCATATTGCAGACCTTGCACCAAGAAGAAGCAATGATTTTACTGATCAAATATCAGGCGCTTTGGATGAATTGGCAAAGTATGTTAGAGATTTAATCATCCCTGATGAAGCAGATGAAGATGATATTCACAATGCAAATGATTTACTTCAAGCGCATTCTTATCTAGCATTGGCAAGAATCCATGAAATAAATGGTAATCTTGATTTGGCTGATAAAATGAGATCAAGGGGGATTGAACTTTGTGATTTGACAATGAGAACAATCAGCATTGACTTAAACAAAGATGGCATTGTTCAAAACACTGAACAAAATATCAGGGCAAAGGGCGGGGATAGATCTTATATTGGTGGAAATTTTGCAAATAGAATTTCAAGTGAATATGAAAAAACATTCATTCCAAGTAGAGCAATGAGGCATTAAATGAAAACTAGAATTAATCTCAATCTTCCAAATCTCAAACTGAATCAACAACAAATGCTTGTCACTGGTTTGGATATGGTAGCATTGATTAAGACTAGAACCTATAAAGGAGTTGATGCTGATGATAAACCCTTTGATGGATATTCAACAAATCCCATATACATATCAAAAAATTCTCAAACTGCTAAAAGACTTGCTCCCAAAGGTGGAGAAAAGACAAAGAGCGGGGGAATGTATTTTGAAGGTGGATATAGAGAATACAAAGAGAAATCAAGAAAAAGAACAAACTCAATGCAAGGTCAAACTTCAGAAGTTGATTTGACTTTATCAGGTCAATTAATGCAAAACTTCACCGTACTACAATCATCAAGTCAAGGTTTTACGATTGGACTTTTAGAACCAGTTCAGCAATATGGCTACTTTGTCAATGATAGAAGAAAGTTTATTGGATTGACTGATGAAGAAGTTCAGAAGTTGATTAAGATGATTGAAATAAACCTATTGGGGGATTCAAATGAGTAAAGGAATTTCAGCGTCAATAAGTCATTTAGTTGATCGAGTTGAAGCATTAACACCTAAAAGTGATTCTTATCATACCTTCCTTTGTGTTTTAGATGCCAGTGGAAGAAGCCAAAGTTTAGAATCAAGATCAAATCAAAATCGATTGTTTGACTTCAAGTTTCAATCACTTGCACAAGATGATGGTCAAGCTGGTTTAAGTGGTCGCAAAAGAATAGATTTATTGCTTCGGGTTCGTTATGATATTGGGGGGGATTTGGGACTTTTAGAAAGAATGATTGCTGAAGATTCAAGTCAATTAATTAACTCTTTAAAACAACCCAATTACAACTTTGATCAAACTGGTATAGTTTCATTGATCCCCAATCAAGCTTCTTTAAGTGAAATTCAAAATGATCCTTCTCAAGTTGGTTATCTCTTAAATTTACCTTTAACCCTTTTATATTTAGAGGAATAAAAAATGTCAGTTACTCATAGAAGTATATCAGTTGCAACTGAATCAAGCTTTGGTTCTATTGATACCAGTTCAGGTTTACCATCACCAAGTGGTTTGACCTTTTTATCTTTGCCTTGTGAAAAAGATCCAATTGTTGTTTATGGTGATCCAGTAGTCAATGAAAGAACTGAAGCTAGAGATGGACCTCATGGTTTACCACCAGAACCTGATACCGTATGGAGTGCAGGATCAAGAGTCCAAAGAAGAACAGGTCAAGTTCAAGTAACAATTGATTTTACTACAATTGGCGCTGATGCAAATACTTATGCTGGGACTGGTTTAGGCAAGTTGTTAAATGCAGGGTTTTTAACAAGCCTTCCATTGTTTACTTCAGCTGATACAGTCGTTGGTGATGATGTAAATTACTTCACCCCAACCACCACCAACACAAATTATAAAATAGGTGGTTTAGTTGGTTCAATAATCAATGGTCGTTGTGAATATTCAGCGGTATCAAGCAACAATAGAGCATCAGCGGGAAAGATTGGGGTTAGTCCTGCATTCAGTGATGAACCATCAACTATTTATCCAATGCAGACTTGGTATACTCCAACTTCAACTTCAAGCGGTCAAGTTACCAGTTCTCTTTGTTTTAGAGTTGATGGGGTTAATTTTAGAACTTATGCTTATGGTTGTAAGTTGGTATCATTAAGTATATCAGTGAATAATGGTCGTTTGATGGGTGCTTTTACTTTTCAAGCTGCTTTGATTCAAGATGATCATGCCAATGCAACAGGTCCAATTGAACCCCTTGTCTTGGGTGGTGCAACTCAACATTTTAGAAATGCTTATGCAGTTGTTTCTAGTCCTGTTACTTATTCAAGAACAAATATCAGTGGATCAACTGGGGAAGAACTAGATAGAATTGCTTTGGACGCTGAAACCTTTACTTTCAACATTACCAATACATTGACCCCCAAAGGCTTCTCAAATAACATTTTAACAATGTCAGATATGGAAGTCACAAATGTAGATTTAGAATGTACTTTGACTTTATCAGCAGTAAAAACTGATATTGCTGATGATTTTAAAAATAGTGTGATTCGTCAAGTGTTAATTGGGACGGGTCCAATTGGCAATGGTCAAGGGATGGCATTATTTATCCCTGCTGCTTATTTGACAGTTGACCCAAACAAATATGATGTTGGCGGTGAAATCGTCAAACAAACCTTAACATACAAACAAACTAGATTTGGGGGAGATGTAGGAACAACACAACCTGCAAACACTCCAATTAGACTTGCTTTAGGAATCTAAAAAATGCTTTCTTTTTCCACCAGTGCAAATACTAAAATTGAAGTTGTGATCACTTGCGATAATGCAGTGAATTTAAATGATGAAGAGAAGTTGGCTTATCTCAAAGGGGATAGATCAGTTTTGAAAATCCATGAAAATAAACAACCAACCTATTTTATAATCAAAGCTTTGTCACCAATGGAAAGAGAAGAAGCAGAAATTAAAGCTGGTGCTTATACCAGAAGCGAATTAGGTAGATTGTTGTTTATCGAACAACCAAGTGATTTAATTGACCGTGCGAATTGGCAACATAATTTGACTGAAAATAGAAAAAAGGCTTTAGCTGAATATAATGCTTATCTAAATCGAGTTTATCAAGAAATGATCAAGGCATCAGTCATTGAAATAAAAGGGGTTGAAGGCAATGTTTGGGATCTAATCCAATCAATTAAACCTGATGCGATTAGACTTCAAACGATAAGCGAACTTGTCACCCATATAAGCACCTTATCTTTATTGGGTGATTCGGGAAAATAGCAATAGCATCTTCAATTTGGCTATCTCAAAATAAAGGGAGATCTTGGGGATGTGATCAATGCAAAGCCAAACCAGGACTAAGAGAACTTAGGGGTGATTGTGGTCGTGCATTTAAAAGGGGATTGCCTTATTTAGAGCAAGATGATCAGGGGTTGTTTATTCCTGGTTATAGGGTCGCTCCCAATTGTGGTTCTGAATATGCTGATCTTAAAATAAGATCTTGTGCGGTCGCTTTATCCAATATGGTCGCTCCCATAACACAAGCCTATTTCAGGCATATAAATGGACTATTTGATCTAAAAAATAGTTATCCCAACCCTTCTTGTGCTATTGTAGAAGCAATGGATTTATTGCATTATCATTATCAGCAGTTGAAAAATAAAATCACTGAAGAACAGATCGAGGAATCTAAAAATGGCAACAAATGAAATTGAAATTGTGGTCGATGTTGTTGGGGTTTCACAAGCTGAAAAAGATCTAAACAAGATTGAACAATCCACTGCTGATATTGGTGAAGGAGTCAAGGGAGTAGGAGAATCATTTAAAGGGGTTGGTGATATTGTATCAACTCAAGGCGGGGTAATGGGTGAAGCTTTTGGCGCTTTAGGTGATTCAATAGGTGGTTTAGTTGACGGCTTTGGTCAATTTAGTGAAGCAATTGAATCAGGTGGTAAAATGGGAATCAGTTCAATGCTTGGTTTACTTGGTCCTTTAGCTGCAATTGCTAGTGCAGTCGCTTTGGCAGTTGAAGCATGGCAACAATTTAGTGGAGCAGCAAAAGAAGCTGAACAAATTGAAGCAGCAGTAAGCGCCGCCGCTGGTGATTTGACCGCTAAAATGGAGGAGTTAGCTGAAAAGGGCATTAAGGCAACTCATGAACAACTTAGAAGATTGATTGAGTTGAATACAGAATCAAGATTAGGGCTTGAAATACTAAATGAAAAGAATGCAAATTTAACAAAAGTATATAAAGAACAAATCTTCGCTAAAAATGATCTAGTTAGAGTTACAGAAGAATATAAGAATTTAACTGATGATGAAAAAAGAACCTTGGGTACTCTTATAGCGGCTAATTTTAGAGTAAAAGAAGCAGATGAAGCCGTTAGAAAAGCACAAGAAGAATTAACAAGTGAATATGAAAAATCACTTCCTGCAGTTGAAAAAGCCCAAGAGTATCAAAGAAACTTAGCAATGACTCAACAAGAAGCATTGGATGCTTTAAAGGGTCAATTGGAATCGCAAAAAGAATATAATGATTTACTTTTGGAAACTGCAGGACTTAGCGATTATGAAAAATCGATCCAACAAAAGAAAAGAGAACTTGAAATTGAACAAAGACTATTGGGTCAAAGATCCCAATCAGTAGAGCAAATTCAAGCTTTAACAAAAGTGATTGAAAATGAAAACAAGGCAAGAGCAGAAGGGGATTTATTGGCTCTTAAAGAGATCAAAAATGAACAAGAGATTGCCAAACTCAAGGAAGATGAAAATAAGAGATTAAAGGATGAAGCCAAAGCCAGAAGTGAAGCATATAAATCAAGAAGGCAACAAGTCATTGGTGAAGAATCTCAAATCAATGCTTTAAAAATCCAACTAGAGAAACAAGGCATTGATGAACAATTGGCTTTAGCGGTCAATTCATATCAACTTCAGGTTGCCTTAAATAAAGACAATAAAAATCAATTAACAATTGCTGCTTTGCAATATCAACAGCAACTTCAAGCAATAAGTGATCAACAAATCCAAGCTGAAAAAGATAGCATTGCCAAACAAAAAGAAGTCAATCAATTGAAGATTGATCAAGAAAATGCTTTCTTGGATGAACTTTTGAATTTAGCTGATCAAAAGATTGCAAGAGATAAAGAAACACAGAATAAAATTAATCTGCTTGATATCCAATTAAATAAAGTTGGATATGATCAACAAATTGCATTGCAACAAGAGCAAATGAAGCAAGAATTGGCCTTAGTTGAAGAAGGTAGTTTACAGGCATTAGAGATTAAAAAAAGATATCAACTTCAAAGCAAGGGCTTATATAGTGAATCAACTCAAATGTTAAGAGATTTTGCAGATGCTCAAGCTCAAAGTTTTGCTGCTTCAGCTGCTTCAGCAATTATGGCTGGTGAATCAATTCAAGCAGTACTCAAACAAAGTTTGACCGCTTTGGCAACTGAAGCATTGGCCAAATCTTTATATGAAGGTGCTGCGGGTTTAGCGGCTTTAGCTCTTGGACCAATTGGGGGGATGTCAGCAGCTGAACATTTTTCAGCTTCAGCAGCATTTGCAGGAGTTGCAGCGGTTGCAGGTTTAGCAGGTGCAGCAATACCCGCGCCCAAAGGTGGTTCATCAAGTGGTTCAGCTTCTCCAAGTGGACTAAGCCAATCAAGTGAAGTTCAAAGACCAGAAGCACCAAAGACTGAACCAATGGTGTTCAATATGAACTTTCAAGGATCAACCATTTACGATACAAAAGAGAGTGCAAAACGCGCTTTAAGTGATGAGATTGTTAAATATATCAATGAACCAAGAAGAGGTTCTCCAAGATTGAGAGTAAATTAAATGCCAAGCTTTGACACTTCCCCAAACTTTATGTTAATGAGTGATTTTGACGCTAGAAATTTCACTTCAACCCTTTACACTAGAGCTGGTTCAAACATTGCTTTGAATGCAAATGGTAGGGTTATCTTTGATGATCCTATTTTATTTTTGAATGGGAATGGTCAATCATCAACAAAATCTTTAAAGCACTATTTAGAAGCTGATTTGGGTGGAACTTGGACTATTTCAATCAACTCAAATGATAAAATAGTGTGGTCAAAAAATACTTCTGAATCAATGGATATAAACACAGATTTTGGGGGTGGTAATATTTGGGGATTAGATCAAGATTATCTTGAAATGAGTGGAACAAGTGCAACTTTTCCTAATGATTTTCAAAGAGGAAACTTGACTTTTTGGTCAATTGGAACTTCAAATTATGGAAAGATCAGTTATTCAGGATCTTCAACACAACCACCAACATATTACCCAAATTTTCCACTTGCTCAAAATATGATCAGCTTATTAAGTGAAAGAAGCGGTGATGGTATTTATTGCCTTCAAGCAGCGGAAGAAGCTTTATTTGGGGATTATGTTCAATGGATTTTAAGGGATGATGGGCGGGTTATGCAAATAGTCAATTATTCAGCAAATAACAACCTAATTAATTTTACTTGGGTTGATACCACCTTTAGAGATAGACTTGGATTCAATGGATTAGAGCAATGGCAAACCCTTTATGGTAGAAAGGTGTTAATTGCTAATAATGTAATGCCTGGTATTTTAGCACCATCAAGGCCTTATGCTGATCATCATCTTGCTTTTGATCGAGTAAGCGATTTAAGAAGAAAAGGGGATGGTTCTTTTGGATCAAATTTCAAAGGAAACTTTGTTAAGTCAATTCTCAATTTTCATTTAGATGGTTTAGCAGATTCCCAAGATGATTATATGCGATTTGCTTTTGATTTGGGCGCTTATATCTATCAAGGTTCAAAAGTTACTCTTGTTCAAGAGGTTGGTGAATCAAGATTGAATAGAAGAACAAGTGAAATCAACTCATCAAGCCCTGCATATAGTTTGACTCATACAAGTGAATCAAATGGACTTCATGGCATGATAAGGGGGACTGTTTTAAGCTTTACAAATGATCTTCCTTTTGAGAATAGAATAATGAGAAGAATCCCAATTTCAATGGAGATTGCTCATGACTAATTCTTATATTCTTCCATTAGAAGGCAACAATGCACAACTAGAACCAGATGCTTTTAATGCAACAAGAGATATATCAAACTTAGATAACCAGTTGACCAAATTAGGAAAACTACAGAATTATAACTTTGCTTATTTGGGGACTGGTCCAATTATCACTCAACATTTTGAAGATGGTGTTTTTTATTATAGTGGTTCAACTAGAATTGCTTGTCAATGGAGAATCCCAACTTTATCAGCAAATCATAAAACAATCAATATCACTTTAAAAGGCAATGGAACAAGTGGAAATGCTTTATTTACCTTATCCAATGCAACTTCATCAGGTACTAAGAATTTTCTATTTAATTCAAGCAAATATGATCAGGGATCAATTACTTTAGCATCAATTACTACTGAATATAGTTTATTAACATTGACTGTTTCAGGTGTAATTCAATTGGATTATTTATCAATCGAATATATGCCTTTAACTTCTCCTTTAGCTGAATCAAAAGTGCATGCAATTTATATAAATAGCTTTTTTTATCCATTTGGAGATTCAACATTTTTGGCAAATCAACCTTTATCTTCTGCAATTGGAAGCCAATTAATCAATAATTTAAGAGTACTCCAAAGAAGGCCAAGAATGTTATTTTGCGCTAGTGGTTTAAATCTTCCTGCAGCATCAAGCCCAACATTTGGAGCGATTAAACCTCAAACAGGATTAACAATAAATGATTTATTTGCATTAAATACAAACTTCATTGTTTGGAAGAATTACAATCGATTAGCTAGCTTTTATAAATTAGTCATGTATGTTCAAAATTCAACTGAATATGATTTCGTATTTAAGGTTTTTAATAAGCAAATAACTCTTTCAAGTGGTTTAATTCCCCAATGGATTGAAGAAGACATAACAGTCATATACAATGATAATAATAGAGAAAATTACTTATCCATGCCTTTAATTGAATTCAAACCAAAACCACAATCTATATTCACAAATGCAACTCCAATTCTCTCTTTAAGCTTTTGGGGGCAATAAATGGCAATTATTCCAGTTTCAACAATAGTAGGAATTTCATCAGATGAAGTTCAAATTTCAAGGCCTGTTTTTGGCGCTCTTTTATCACTCATTGCTGATCAAACAAATCATCAAGCATATGCCAAAATTAAAAGGCAGCAAATAGGATTTATAAATAGGTCTTATCCTCATACTTGGGCGCAAAATCAACTTGATTTTGATACAACACCTTATAATGTTGATCAAATATCAGTAGGTTCAACTAATAGATCATATGTTCAAATCATCAGAACCAATTCAAATTGTCGATTTATTGGGTTTATTTGTGCATATAGAACACATGAGAATAGCGATAGATCAATAACAATTACTGCGTTTAGAAATCCAAGAACAACCCAAGATATTATTGATAATGGTTGTTTTTTGACCATTACCAATGGTGGAATTTCATCAACCTATGATCCTGATGGATCAAATAATTATTGGGGTCAAGGTATGTTTTCAAGTGGATATGCTTTAAATGATAGTTCGCAACTTCAAACAATCTATGCTAAACCAATATTTATCCCTTTGGATTATAGGGGTCAAGAGATTGGAATTAAATTTGATTGTGTTGCAACCAGATTGGATAATATTTGTTTATATGAAATGTTTGATGAGGTGATAAATGATTAGTGATGATCGAACTTCAAGGATTTTTGGTTTAGAAATATCAGGAATGACAACTAGATTTTATTTTAGACAATCACCATTTATTTCAGAAGTTTTGGGTAATCCTCCAAACTCAATTAATTATGTTGATATTGATTGTTTAGAGTCAATTAGTGATTATTCAGCTGAACTTCAACCAAGTGGAGGTATTGCAACATATTCAGCAATGACTGTTAATCTAGTCATGGATAGAATGAGAGGATCAATCTATGATCCCCATGTTTTATTTGGTCGGCTATCAAGATCAAATTCAGTTTGGAATGGATCAATAGTTAGTGAAATAAATAGAGATGATCCTCAACCAACTATTGTAGTTGATTCAAATCCTAATTTGACTTATCCCCACTTGGTTCATATTGGTGCAGAATCTTTTATGATTACTCAACAAACCCAAGTGGGGGATAATTATGAATTAACTTGTATTAGAAGATTTGGCTTTAGACAATCGCATGAAATAAGACTTCAGGGGACTGATACCCCAACAATAACAAGCGAGATTGTTAATTGGCGCGGTCGTCAAGCTTCAATATATTGTGCTTCAGTTGATCAAAATGGAGTCGTTACAGATAATAGTGTTTTATTCCATGGTATGATTGAAAGATCACCTGAAATAAATGATTTAACTGCAGTATCAATTTCAATTGTTCCAATATCAGCAGTTATTGACAATAAATTGACTGGTCCAAAAAATTCAACAAGTCTTTTACATGGTTTTCATTACTTTGATAGAAGTGCTAGATATATATTCAATAATATACAAAAAGATAGTTTAGCCGGCTTTATAACAAGTGGATCAATTATTGAATTTAATGATGGCTTGATTTCAACAAATGACATTTTGAATGTAATCAATTCAGCTCCTCAAGGCGTTGAGCCTGGTAAATGGTCAATAAGATTTAATGGATCATCATATTATTTAATTCTTGAGCCAATCAACACACAAACAACTGTTGATCAAGTTTTTACTGATGATATTGGATTAATCAAATTAGAACAAGAATCATGGAGTTTTTCAGATTTAGATTTTAGATATACCGCAGATGAACCAAATTGTATTAATTTTGGAATTAATTTTAATTCAAGTGTAGCTCCAATTAGAACAAGAAAAGATCCTAATGAATACCAATTTAATCTTGATTTAGATCAGAATCTTTATTTTTATAGATATAGCAGTACAAATTATATTGAATATCCAATTAAGGGATTGGCTTTAGGTTGGTATGAAAGAGGAGAAAAATATTTATTGGTTCAAGACTCTTTGGGATTGCCAACAACTTATGATGGGACTCTTTATTCAATTGAAATTAGAGTATATGACAAATCATTTAAGGCAATGGCAAAACAACAAACCCAATTGAGCAATGGTTATTTAATTGAATTAGATATGGATAACATTTTCAATAGACAATTGCCAAGCTTTGGGGATTTCTTAGATTCAGGTGATAAGATAGAAATTAGTAGAGGATTACTAATTGAAAATAAACCTGTTGGACAAGTTATTTTAGAGCTACTTGAATCAGGGGGAGGGGCTCAAGTCAATGGGGATTATGATGTTCATTTAGTTGGTTGTAATATTGATCAAGCATATATCGATAAGAATAGTTTTTTGGCATATCAAGGCGCTTCAACCATCAGAAATTGGGAATTCAATCTAAGCATTGATGATCTAAATGCTAGGGATATAATTGAACCTATGTTAAAGATAATGGGTTGTGCAATAATCATGGATAGATCTTATTTTACTCCAAGATTGTCATTAGTAGCAATTGGGCATGAATCTGAAGAAGATCAAAAAGCAATTAGTGATGATGATATGTTGATTGATCCATCCCCTTATTGGTCAACTTATGAAGATATTATCACCCAATTCAGATTTATTTATGATCTTCAAAATGAAAAGCCAACTGAACGAGTTGTGAATAATTTTGCTGCAGTCAACCAATTGGCCGGTGAAACTGCTTCAGAAGAGTACAAACTTTATGGATTAACTTCTTCTATCGTTGGGGGAGCTACTGCAGGAAGTTTTCTAAACTTCTTCAGACCAATTTATGCAAGATTATTTGCTTTATATGGTCAAGCAATAAGGCAATGGTTTTTATCAGTTACTACAGGAAAAGGCCTTAATCTTGATATAGGATCAAGGATTAGAGTAACAAGCAAATATCTAAAGGGATATAATGATTCTTATGGTGTAAATGATGAAATTGCTATGATAACAGCAATAAAATTATCTATGTTTGGAGAAGGTTGTGATCTAAAATTAAACTATTTTGGTTTTTCAAGTCCAACTTGGAATGCTTCATGTAGAATTTATAATGTCATTAGTACTACAACAATTGAAATAGTCCCTGATTTCTATTCAGAAGATGATATTTCCTACTTTAAAGTAGGTGATATCGTTCAAATATTTACAATGGGAGCCAATGACTCCAAAAGAACCAAAACAATTGCTAGTATAGCAGGCAATCAAATTACATTTACTTCAACACATTCATCAAGTGTTGATGATATAATTCAACCAACCATTTATGCAGATGCTTCAAGTCATCATAAAAAAAGAGCATACATTGATCAAGGATACACATATGAGTGAAAAGATTACATTGAAGTCATTATTTGATGAAATCGAGTCTTTAAAAGAACTTGTCAATGACTTATCAAGAGAAATTGATAAATTCAAAGACAAAGAACAACAAAGTTTAAAACAAAACAAAAAAGTGGTTATAATTCAAGACGAACCTATCACTATTAAGGCAAAAAGAAATGAATAATTTACAATATCAAATCCAAACAGGTGAGTTCATTGCTTGTTTAGATACCGCTGATAATGCAACAACTGATTGGACTGATCTAAATTCAAGCATTTTCATTGATTCAACCAATGGATCAACTTTAAGCGCTGATTTAGCATTTATTGATATTTCTGTTTATAATCCAGGGGCCTCAACTGCTTATTTCAAATTGAGAGCAAAGACCACTTCAAGCGATTCAACAGACAATGAAATTTTTGTTTTGCCAGGTGGTGCAATTGCTTTGCAGTGTGCAGGACTAAAGGCGGGGGGAATTACGACTATCTCTTATAAAAAGGGTAGTTCAAGTGATAATCTTCAATTTATTTGTGCATTCAACAGGAGGACAATTTAATCATGTCAATTATCATTAAACCCCCTGTTGGTGGAGGCGGTGGAGGTGGTGCTGTTGATTCGGTAAATGGTCAAACTGGTGTAGTTGTCTTAACAACTAATAATATTAGTGCAGGAAATAATGCAGATCGTCAATATTGGACTTCAAGCCTTCAAACTTCATTGAATGCCAAAGCATTGCAAACTGATCTAAGCGCTTTAGATGGTCGAGTTGATACCGCTGAATCTGATATTGATACATTGCAAACTGATCTAAGCGCTTTAGATGGTCGAGTTGATACCGCTGAATCTGATATTGATTCACTTCAAGCAAATAGACTTTATAGCAATTCATTCTATGTAAATGATGGCATTAATGATATTCAAACAGTTCATGATGATGCTTCATTTGGTCAAGGTGATGTTATCTTTGTTTCAAGTGGTTCTTATGGTGGTTCAACTTTATCTTTGACTAAATCAAATTTCTCAATTCTTCCTCCTCCAACTGGAATTGGTTCTATTTGTGAATTGGCTGGTGGTCGTGGTTTAACAATTAGTGGTGTTGATTGTACTAGAGTTAGAATCAGAAGTTTGCAAATTGAAGGCAATACTTTAATTAATGGCACTTTGGGAAGGCATTATTTTAAATCAGTTTATTTTTTGGGAACTACTACAATTACAAATGGAACTTCAAATTTTATCACTTTTGAAGATTGTGAATTTAGTGGATCAATCACAATTGCAAGCAATGTTAGTGCAACTATTTATTTCAATAGATGTTCATTTGGTGGTGTTGCTATATCATCAAGCCTTGTTAATCCTCTTCAATGTATTTTGGCAGACTGCAGCGGAATTAATGCAAGTCAAAGCAATTTGATTGGCTTAGTTTTTGCTGGTAGAACTGCATTTGCAAATAATGTTGTAAGTCAATACACAAGCAATTCAAAGTATGTTTATAATCTCATAACAGGCGCTACAACTTCATTCAGTGGGTCTTATTCTGAATTGAGAAATCAACCAACAATCCCAAGTGCATATACTGATGAACAGGCAAGAGATAGTGCAGGGACTGCATTGGCCAATGGAGTGCATACAGGGATTTCATTTAGCAATGATGATGGCAACGATAGAATTAATGCAACTGTTTCTTTATCTAGTTTTGATACAGATGATCTTAGTGAAGGGACTACAAACCTTTATTTCACCGACTCAAGAGCAGATGCAAGAATCACCGCCCAAAAAGGTGAAAATAATGGTATTTGTGAACTTGATGCTAATGGTTTAGTCCCAACAAATCATCTTCCACCCTTAGCGATTACTGATGTTCATGTTGTTGCTGATGAAGCAGCAAGACTTGCTTTAGTTGCTCAAGAAGGGGATGTTGCAATTCAACAAGATGATTCTTCTAGTTGGATTTATGACGGTACTTCTTGGGTTGCATTTGGTATTAGTGGGGGCGTTTTATCAGTCAATGGTTCAACCGGTGTAGTCAGCTTGACAACTTCAGATATAAATGAGGGGACTAATCTTTATTACACTACAACAAGGTTTGATGATCGACTTGCAACAAAAACAACTGATAATTTAAGCGAGGGATCAACCAATCAATATTTCACTACAACAAGAGCAAGATCAGCTTTTAGTGCAGGGACGGGGATTTCAATTTCAAGCGGTCAAATATCAAGCACCATCACCCAATATACAGATTCAAATGCAAAAAGTGCAGTTGTTGTTGATTCAATGGCTGGTTCACAAACAGATCAAGCACCTTCAGTTTCTAGTGTAAAAACCTATTACAATGCAGGGACGGGGATTTCAATTTCAAGTGGTCAAATATCAAGTACAATCACCCAATATACAGATTCAAATGCAAAGAGTGCAGCAG
>Ga0213922_1000183_pt1 | contig 36376 bp, 57 predicted proteins | sample McNCre2917MG_FD_165060 | JGI IMG/M metagenome (GOLD analysis project Ga0213922, IMG submission 165060) | Freshwater microbial communities from McNutts Creek, Athens, Georgia, United States - 29-17 MG | ecosystem: Environmental > Aquatic > Freshwater > Creek | place: USA: Georgia | collected... | reverse complement strand
CTGTCCTACAAATCGAAAAAGTTTAAGTTTCAACGAAAAACCCTCCCTTTTTGCCCCGTTTCGGTGCGTCTGGCCTATGCCGCCCCTGCTTGGTTGATAGCAGTTGCCCAATCCCCAACGCTGTAATCCCGCGGTCCGTCTTGCCTGTAGTGCCTAAACGTGCCTTTCTGCTCCAATCCTGTCTTGCGGCTGTGGCATGGACCGCACAGGGATTGCAGCAGGTTAGCCCTGAACGCCTGCTGGCCTATGGTGCGCCAGGGGAACACATGGTCCACATGCTCCGCGCTGGCTATGCGCCCCTCGAGCAGACAGGATTGACACAGGGGTTGCTTGCTCAGTTGCGAGCGTCTAAGCGTCACCCAGGCAGCGGAATTGTATAGCTCGCCGCCTTGCCCACGTTTGTAAGCAGGGGCATGATCGGCACAGAACCGTGAGTGTGGAACGCTGGGATTCTTGCAGCGTACCGTGTCACAGACCGGACTAGGCAGGCTGGGCATTACTTCAGGAACCGCAGCTTGTAGAGGGTGCTATTGCACAGGTTGGCAATGTTATCCATTTCGTTCTGTAGCTCCGTATCTTGGGGGAATCCAGGTTCCCGGCGCAACTTTTCCACCTCGGCCTGGACATAGGTGATGTAGTCGATAGCGGTCCTGGCAGGTAGTTCGTACTGAGCAGGGTAATCGGTAATGATGCTGTATTTGCCCTGGTAAGCCTCAATAAACGCATCCACTAGGCCGCCCATTTCGCTGTAAAACGCGCCGAGTGCCTGGTGTTCTGAGTAGGATCGGCTTTGCAAATGCAGGATGTGGACATTGGTGACGCTGTGGAGCAGGCACATCATCAACGTTGCTACCGGGTTAGATCCGGCCTGTTCTATGCTGGCTCTGAATTTCATGTTGGTAACCTAAAAAAAATCCCCTGAAAACAGGGGAAAATGAAGGAGTCAGTTGCAGTTTACACCGAACCACACATATTGTCTGCCTACTTTTTGCCTTTTGACAGATCCCATGCGTTCTAGTTCGGTCAGGGTTTTGGTGACGGTTTTGGGTGACAGCAGGAAATAATCGGCAATATACGCTGACGTTTGCGGGGTCTTGCGGGTTGCCATCCAGTTGTCGATCTTGGCATACGCTTTCATTTGAAAATGACGTCCTGTTCTTTCTGAATCTGAAGTTGTTTTGCCGTCAGCCTGGCATCAGCGACGATTTCAATGCAAAGTTGAATCGCAGCGTCAATGTCTTTTGCAAGCATTTTGTCATGCAATAAACCAGTCTTTTTCTTCATTATCAACCACCCTTCTACCCAATCGCCCATTTAAGTCGCTCCAAAGTGCATGGTTTTGTCGAAACGTCCGTCTTGCCATTGAATCAAACGATGCTATTTCTTTTGGCCCATCGTTTGCCATCAGTTTAAGCAACGCTGACCTAAAATGCGTAGGGTCAATGTCCAGCATCTCGAGATAGCCCTCGCATGACTCGGTAAAGATAAAGTCAAACGCGCTGGCAGCGTTGAAACTCAAACGAATTTTGTTGTCAATCTTGATTGGTCGGTCGCAACAATCCTTGACGGCAAGCGAAACAACAGCAGACAGCAAACGCTGTTCCGGTGGATTCTGTGCTTGTTTAATGTTCAAGTTTGGCCTTTGCCTTTTCCAGACAGCGGTTGATGTAGCTTGGTGGCATGTTGATTTCTGCCGCCACAAAGTAGATGGATTGGTACGGAAAATTGAGATAGATCGCTGCAATAACTTCCCGTTCGTCCTCCGGCAATTTCTTGATTGCTGCGTCCATCTGAGCAAAGTCAATCATATCCGCTGCGTTCTGTTTGCGCTTGCCTGCTGCCCAATTGTGCAACCTTTCCTCCATCTGCATCATTCCTCCAGGGTGTCGATAACGCTCGATAACGCTGTGTGCCGCAGTTAGCGCACACATACAGTTCAACTATAGGTTGATTGTCGTACTCGGCAAAGAGTCGGTACTTTGTTTCGCTTTCGCAGCTTGCCTGGCATTTCTTCGCAGTTCGTTTATCCGTTCCTTGTTTGCGTGTTTCCATGCTTTTGCCCTCGCCATGTAACAGGGTTTACAAGCTGCTTGTGGACGTTTGTTGCTGTTCAGAAAGAAATTGCTATCAGGAAAGCCTTTGTAGCAAATTGAACAGACCCGTAAAGTTTCAACTTTAGGCCAAAAGAAACTCATAACGGTGCCTCGTCAACTTTGTCTGCCAGTTCTGCATACGTTGGCGGTTTGTCAGCAATTGGCGGTTCTGAGTCATACACCGGTACGGTAACAGGAAAAGGCCAGAATGTTTTGTCTTGTGTCATGTTTATCCCCTTGCTCGGATGGCTGCGGCGCAGTTGAGTGCTGATTGCGCCATGTGATCCCAATAGCCTCGATTAGCCAGACTTTCGTAGTGGTTCCCGTTGATTTGTTTCTCACACAACTTCGCACACGCCTCTCGTTCGGCTGCGGCGACAATTTCGCACAATTTCCAAACGGCCTCACCAGTCACAACGATTCCAGCTTCTTGCGTTATTCGGATAATGTCATCGCGTGTCATGTCGGGTTGCCTTTGGGTTGTTGCTTGCAAGGAAAAGCGATTTTAAGCGTACGGTTGACCAGAATGTCTGCGCTCAGATGCCGTTCTGCCGGTGTGTTCGAAAGATAGTTGCGAACCATATCGAGCACTTGACCGGCCTGGGCATTGGATGGACTGCAATGCAGGATTCCTTGCCCTACGTCATGCACACCCATGACATACCCAAGCGCAACCATTTCCTCGACCGTTGAATTGCCGTTGATACGGTTCAGCAGCTTATTGCCGTCTAGAAACTCGGCCTGGGCAGGCAGGCTTGCAAAAGCAAGCAGCAGTATTGTCTTGTTCATGCGTTCTTGTCCTTTAGCTTTGCTTTGATGGCTTTATAAAAACTTAGGATTCCGTAGTTTTTTCCACCGTTATACAAATGCTCGTCTGCAAGATCGTAAACTTCATCGTCCGTCAGCCCGACCCATTGGCGCGGCTCTGCCGCCAGCGCACACCAATGCGTCGTTCCGCTGGTGCGTATGTACGGACACGGTTGCGCTGCTTGCTCAATGGCAGCGCGGAGGGTGTCAATAGCCTGCTTGTGCTTTTCAGTCGCAATGCCGAACCGTGGGTGCGCCAGTTCCAACGCCTCCAACGCCTGCTTCATTGCTTCGATGGTCATTTCTCACCTCGTGCCTTTTTGATAGCCAACTCTGCATTTCGTAGAGCAATGCGATCAGGATGCTTGTCGTTTACCGCGACCCCGCGCTCCAGCATTCGCCGGCACATCTTCTCGAGGCATTCCAACAAAATAGGAGCGGAAGCGATTAGGCGAGAGTTTGCTATTGCTATTTCTTGATCGTCTAAAAAATCAGGCCTTCGCAACGAAGCAATTAATTTCCCGTCGTTAAGCTCATAGACGCTAAGCCTAGATATATCCCAGTCGATGGCCCACGGCCCCGGCGTGTGCTTGCTCATTTGACCCTTTTGCTTTCAAGCATAGCTTTCATCTGCGCCAGCACAGCTTTGCCTTCTTCCGTTATCTGTTTCGGTGCTGGCAGCGCAATGTTTTGACGCTGCTCAACTCGGTCAAAGTCACGGCACATGCCTATAAACTCAGACAGGCTGGGAGGCCAATCCCGTCCAAGACCAGGCAGCGTCTCAACAACCTTACGAATGACTTCAGGCTTGGTCTTGCGTAGAAACCCTTCCCAAGCTTCGTTAGCAGCCATGATGCCGTTGTCATCCTCCATGTACATCGCCTTAACCTTCTGATTTCCGTACATCACAGAAAAGTGCTGCATCATCCGTTCAGCGTAAGGGTAGCGGGATGGCATTGGCATCTCCCATGTCGATGAAGTCATCTGTTCTTTCCCATGAACCGTAAATCAGTTGAGACTTTCGGTCATTTTTCGCTTGTTGTGTATTGGGGGAAACCCTAGTGCTACGCACCCAATTGCGCCAGGTCGCAAGCCAGTCGGCCTTGACTCCCTTGCTCCCAGGTTGAGCAATCCAGTAATCCCGAAACGCATCAAACGTCTTGCGAGGGTCAATGTCCTGCCGTTCTTGCTTGCAGAAGTCCAACCATTCATCCGGCATGTCAACAAGATCAAAGCGCGACCCGCGCTGCTTCTTCTCTTTTAGTTGGTTATTGGTTATTGGTTCTTGGTTAGTGGTTATTGGTTTATGGTTAGGTGCACGATCTTGAACGTCTGGTTCACGATTCGTGCGTTTTCGTGCTTCTCTGTCTAAAGCAATAGCACGATTCGTGTCGGATTTAGCACGATACGTTGCAATCTCCTCTGCTATGCGAGACTGCACATATCGCCCATCTTCAATCGTAAAAAACTGTTCCAACACAAATTTGACGGCAGCAATTTCGTCTGCCGACCGCGCCCAGCACCATTTAATAGCTTCTTCTTCAGTTGGGAATTGCTCACGGTCGTAGCACGAATGCAGCAGAAGCGTGTACGCACCGTGTTCAATCATAGACAAGCGACCGGCCTTCTTGTGGTAGTCGCCTATATTGAACTTAAAGTAATGCAAAACAATCTCCATCGGTGGACGATCCCAGAGTGAGAATTCCGGGTCGGGCCACCCTGACGGGTGAATGAACGGGTCTGAGACCGTCCCCGATGGAGACTGTGTAAGACCCAACCTATACGCCTCTCACAGCGCACAAACAGTCTACAATTCAATCCTTGCACAATCAACTAACCTTGTGCATTAGGGATAACCCTTACCTTGCAAGCGTAATGCAATCTCGCCAACCTTCCATTGCTTCCGCGGCATTCTCGCTTGTAGCCATACGGTGTTTCCGGGCCAGCAGCAACCAAAGTGAACATTTCGCCTGTCCTGCATAGCTCAAACCGCTGTCCAACCTTGACCCAGCGCAAAATCGTATTCATTTCGCTTTTATTTTGCCTGTCTCACACAGCGCAACCAGCGTCCTGCGGAAAGCATCTTCCCAAAGAATCATCCGCTGCTCTTTCGATAACGTTTTACCTTGGTCAATGTGGTAGTGGCAGTCCTGGCACAACGCAGCGGTAAAGCAATCATGCGCTTTCTGACCCATGCCCTTACCGTACACGCTCCAGTTTGCATGCGCCGCTTGGGTCATGCCTTCCCGACCGCACAATCGGCAAGGCAAACTCGCAACTGCCTTTAGCCACGCTTTGTCCCGTACCATCGCAAGATTTCCTTTGCCAGTTCTTCCCTGCCTGCAATCCCTCGCGCCTTTTCGACACGCTCCAGGTACTCGGTTCGCCTGATCTTAGGCCAGGACAGCACCGTCTTTGCTTCGCAATACAGCTTCCATTCCTTGCTTTGCATTCCCACAACGGTTCCATCTGGCAGCGTCATCAACCTAGCGTTGTCGTGTTGCTTGCCACACGCATGACATACATTTCGTCGGTCATCGTTAGCCCTCGCTCTGTCGCCCATGCAAATACCTGCTCAACGTAATCCGAAAACTGTGCTTTGGTCAGCCCGGTAGTCGTTGGTTCTTGCTCTACCACCTGCCCGTTTGGTAGCTCAATCATCCGTCCAGGCAACAACTTGCTCTTAAAGTACGCATGCCAGACGTCAGGATCGTGCGTTTTGTCGCCTGGCCTAATCTGTTCGCTGATTGCCGTCAAGGTAGCCCAATAGAAGCTATTTTGCGCCGTTGTTCGATTCGCTGGCTGAATGGATACCACCCAACCCTGTTTAGCGCTCCTGACAGCCTCTATAGCCCTTTGGCGCACTATGTCGTTGGCAAGGGTATAGATCACAGTTCTAGCTCCTTCAACTGCCAGCGATTCTTTTCCTTGTACCAACCATGCAAGACGATGCGCCAACCCGACCGCAGCATCTCAGGATAAGCCTCGGACTCCTCGATCTTGTGCCGCCTGGCAGACAGGTTGGATCTGCTCGTTACCTGCACAGCAACCGTTTCCTGGTTGCCGATGCAGAGCAGGTCTATGCAACCCCAAAGATCGTGCTTGCGCTTGGTAAAGCTGTTGTAATGCTCGACAGTTGCAACAAGGTAGCCTTGGTCGCGCAGATGCACCGTTGACCGCGCTGTTAGGCTAGACATGCTCCACCTGCACAATCCGCACCTGGAAGTCTGGTCGTAGATCGGTGAGCGTTACCGCGCCACCCGCTAGGTCAATGATCCGCAACGCTTGACGCAGCGGGATCTGTCTCTTGCGCCAGGCCGATATAGCTTGCCTGCTGACGCCCAACTTATCGCACAACACACCCTTGCCGCCCACTATGGCAGACGCAAGATCCAACGCTTGACTAGGTGACATGACTCCTCCTATGTTGTCGCGCACTTTACAACACAAAAAAAAGTTTTGCAAACCTGTTGACAAGCGTTGTCAAAATCTTTACAGTCTCACTTACGGACAACAACAACCCGAGGCAACAATGGACGATTACTACAGACTTGGCTTGCATCTGATCGAGGAAAGCGAACGCGATATGCAGGAAACGTGCAGACGCATAGACAACGAAGTTGACAACATGACTGCCGAAGATTTGCAGCAGTTTTGCGAAGATGCCAACACAGATGATTTGTGGGAAGTGCATCGCAAACTGGCAGTCTCAGCAATTGACAAAGATTGGCCTGCGGTCGAAGCGCATACGAAGTCGCTTGTTGAAGCAATCAAGAACCACTTGTGGAGCAACGCAAAATGAGAACCATTGGCAACTGGTTGGTTGTAGGCATCGTCGGCGTCATGCTGGGCATTAGCGCGGTCGATTTTATGGTCGGAGACACATCAACAATTGGACGGATCGTATGGCAACTAATCTCACGGATCTAGATTTCAAATGGGTGCCTGGCGTTGCTACAGACGTAGCAGCGACCTGGCGTCGGTTTGGCTGGGTGCCGCCCAGCGAACAAATCGAATACACAACCAAATGGCAACGATACAACCAAGGAAACAACAACCATGCAAGTTTACAAATCAATCAATTTAGTTCAGCAGGAAATGGCGCAACACGGCATCAGCAAAAACCGCAAAAATGAACAGCAAGGGTACAAATTTCGCGGAATTGATGACGTTTACAACTCGCTGTCGCCGCTGCTTGCCAAACATGGGCTTTGCATCCTTCCTCGCATGCTTAATCGAACATGCACCGAGCGAGTAAACGCTAAAGGCAACACGCTGTTTTATGTGATTGTTGAAGCCGAATTTGATTTCGTCGCGTCGGAAGATGGAAGTAAGCACGTTGTTAAAACATATGGCGAAGCAATGGATAGCGGAGACAAAGCGACAAATAAAGCAATGTCAGCAGCGTACAAGTATGCGTGTATGCAAGCATTTGCCATCCCAACGGAAGGCGACAACGATGCAGATGCAACAACGCATGAGACTAAGATTGACCCTGCCCCGTTTGTTAGGCAACTGCTTGCCGCTGACAGCCTTGACGGTCTGAAGTCTATCTACGCTGCTGCGTACAAACAGCATCAAGGAACAGATGCTATGACGCAGATCGAGGAAGCGAAAAACAAACGCAAGGCTCAACTGATGGAGATTGCCTAATGTTTCCGAGTCCCTGGGCAGGTCTGGCCCGAAATACAGACCCGCAGACAAGCAAAGACGCAGCAGCGACAGTCAATGTGTCGCGCCTAGAAAGCATCATCCTGGACGTCTTTTTTGCCGCGCCAAAAGGGTTGACGCAAGACGAACTGGCAGCAAGGTTGCCTAACCATCCACTTAACACGCTGACGCCCAGGCTGGCACCGTTGATTCGCAAAGGGTATTTGGTGGTTGATGGCAAGCGCCCTGGCAAGTCTCGCAAGAATCAGCGAGTGCTGAAATATGTCAGCCCGTCGATCAGTTCATCAATCTATGATGACGAACAGGGGTTGGATTACTTCAACCGGTTTATTGCGGGTGACAGATGACTGACCAACGCTCTGTCGAATGGTTTGCCGAACGCCTGGGGCATGTCACAGCGTCACGCATGTCAGACGTTCAGGCCAGCGAAGGGACCGCTGCTAGGCGCAATTACCAGACGCAACTGATTGCGGAAAGACTGACTGGCAGGCAGCAGGAATCGTTCACAAACCATTTCATGCAATGGGGAACCGACACAGAACCGCTGGCTAGAGCAGCGTATCAAGCGAAGCATGAATTGGTAGATGAAGTCGGGTTTGTGAAACACCCGCTGATTCTGTGGTTTGGCGCATCGCCAGATGGACTGGTAGGCAAGCATGGTCTAGTCGAAATCAAATGCCCTGCAACATCTACGCACCTGGATTGGATGCTGGAAGGCAAAGTTCCAACAAAGCACAAACCGCAGATGTTGGCGCAGCTTGCTTGCACCGGTCGCGCTTACGTTGATTTTGTGTCGTTTGATCCGCGACTGCCGGAAGATTTGCAGTTGTTTGTTGTGCGGTATGAACCTAACGAAACGCTGATAAAGGAAACAGAAGATAAGGTAAAGAAATTTCTTGCTGAAGTAGAAAAATCAATCAACCTATTGAGAGGCTAACATGGCAGTTGTATACGAAGTCATTGCTGTAACCGGAACCTACCCCGGCAAAGATGGTCAGGAAAAGAAACGCTGGTCAAAACTCGGCGTTGTCTTGCAAGGCAAGAATGGTTTAAGCATGAAACTGGACACTATCCCGACCGCCTGGGATGGTTGGGCAACCCTGGCAGAACCCAAGGCTAAAGAGGATCTGCCGTTTTAAGCAAACTGAGCAAGCGCAACATCGTACTGGTGCTTGCGCTCTGCTAAATGCAACTTGGCAGGCCCGTTGACGATGCGTGTTACCTTATCCATGTCACCGGCGTCTGCCGCCTCGTTGCAACCGTTCGTTTTCCAAAACCACCCTGCCGACAACGCTGCATATAGCGGGGTTGCCAATAGTTCTGGCTCGTTGATAAAGTTGACGCCCAGCGCATCGCCGCATGCCTGGTAATTTGCTTTGTGTGTAAGCTGAATCAGGCCGCGACCGTGGAACCCGTTGTATAGGATCTGACTGAGTGCTTTTGGGTTCTTGGTAAAGCCTTCCGCTGCTTTAGCGTCAGGAAACACACGCTTGAAAATGCTGGCGAGGCGTTCCGGGTTGCTGTAATACAAGCCTTCCTCGACCGCTGACAGCCTGGCAGACTCAATCGAAATCGTTGCCAGAAATGCCGCAATCCGCTGCGGGTTGTTGATTTCAAACCGGTCCATCGCTTGATTTAGCGGGGCAATGTATTTCAGCGCATCCAGTTCGTTTGCGCCGGTCGCTGCTTTCAGTTCGTCTATCGAAATCATTTCTTGCCCTTGCGTAAATTGTCAATTGCAGGAATTACTTGCAGATTGTCTGCTTGATGCGCCCCGCCTCTACTAATAGGAATAATGTGGTCAACATGGAATTCTTCACCAAGAGACATCTCGCGATAGAAATCCCGCAAGCAATAAATTGAGATGACATCAATAGAAAGTTTACCGCGAATCATTGCGCGACGGTTTGCATTGTCGGCTAACACTCTAGCTTTATTCTTTGTTCGATCAGCTTTTTTCCAGAGTGATACTTTCTCTGGATTGCTATATCTATATTCGCGATTGCGCCGCAACTTTTCTTCATAATGTTTGAGCGTACTGCGCTTAACTGCCTCGCGATGCCGATCTGGATTATCTGAACGTCGCTCACGCATGATTTTGGCGTAGCAAAGTTTACATCTGCTTTGCAATCCAGATGCTATTCGCTTGTCTGGGCTGAACATTGACAGCGGTTTCTCAGTTTTGCAAACAGTACATTGCTTCATTTTTTCATCAGGTCTTTTTGCTGCGAACTGTTGGAAGATCCCAGCCAAAAATTATAGACAGATGCGGTTTCTCTTGCTAAGACGCCCAGCAATAGCATCATTACATCAGAACCGGTCAAAGACATATAGCCAAGCGCAGAACCTACCAATAAACCAAAAAACCCGACAACCGTAACAGCAGACAACATTGCTGGCATTGGGCTTCGTGTCGCAATCTGCATTTGCCTGGCAGAATCGGTGTTCTTGACGTTTAGCTCAAACAGTTTGGTGTCGTTTGCCATCTTGGCAAGTTCACCGTTTTGTTCAAGCGCAGCAAGTTCTTGTTTTGCTTTAGCTGCCGCTTCTGGGTCAGGCAACACCCGATCTAGTAGCTTGCCACCAACTTCAAGCAGCGCGGGTATCGGAATCATCTTTTTTGTCCTTCAGAAGATTTGCCGCGGCATACGCACCCTTCCGGCCTGCAATGCCGCCGACCGCGCCAATGCAAAGCAGCATGACGTCTTTTAGGATTGCCAAAAACGCCTGGTCAATAGGTGATATGCGTTCCTTGTCCTGCTCGACAAACAAGACGCCACCAATAATGGCAATGACGCTAATCAACAAAATGCCTGCAAGTGTCAGCAAAATCGCCGCCCACACTCGGACCTCAATTTCCTCTGTGCTCATTCTCATGTTGCAACACTCGCAAGAAAGAACATTAGGCAAACAATCCCAGCAGCACAACCAGCAATGTAGATCATTTGGACTGGTTGATGATAAACATGACGATGTGAAACAGAATCAGACCACCCAAGAACAGCACGACAGCAATTAACGCCCATTCAGTTGTTAACGCAATGAATCGCTTTTTCCGTCGCTCGTGTTCGTAGACCATCTTTTCGCGCTGCAACTTAATATTTCGCCGCAGCATGATGAACTCGTTGTATCCGTCTAAACCTAAATGGTTGAGTTCGCCCCAGGTAAACATATGCCGGATTTCTTCTTCCATCTGCCGAATCTGAACCTGGGCAGCGTAAGTATCGAACGCTTCAGCGGTCGCGGATTTGTCGAACGTTAGCTTTTTGAAGATTGATGGTTTGGTATTAGCTTCGCCGCTAATCCATTCTTGAACGTCAGCAACAGCGCCAGCCCATTTGCCAAGCTGACTGAAAATATCCTGCGCCTCGCGCCCAACCGCGACTGCCTGTTTTAGACCGTTAAAAACTGCTGTAGCGGTCGCCAGCGCGGTTATCGGGTCAATCATGGTTTTAGATGACTCACAGCCCAGGCAACAACACCACCTGCCATGCTTGCAATGGTCATGCCCATCCAGAACCCGCCTTTGCCCTTGTTAGCCAATGCAACAAGTTCTTCTAGCTGGCGTTCCATCTTGTCGATCTTTTTGTCCATAGTTTGCACTCGCTCCCATAGGACACCGTACTTGATTGGGTCAATTTCAGTTTCCATTTTGCATAGCAAGTTTGTTGGACAGTAGACGAACGTCGGTCGGTGCCAATTCTAATGCTTTGTCTAAAAGCTGAATAGCTTCGTCTTTTAACCCTAGATTCCATGCGGCAATACTGGCAAGATCCCAAGGCTTTTCGGTCCACACGCTAGGGTCCATCGTGTAGACAAGTGCCTTATCGGTGATTTGCAACGCAGACTTGGCAGCAGCGTAAGATTCGGCCCACATACCAAGCCTATACGTCAGCATCGATAGCTCAACCCAAGGCTCCCTAGTGCCTGGTGCCTCTGCAACTGCCAACCGATACCATTTCAACGCTTCCCAATTCTTACCTAGTTCCTCGTGCGCCTTGCCTAGCAACCGCATGGCATAGCAACGTTCGTTTTGCCACGTTGCTTCCGGCATGGCTAGGTAGCGGTTTAGCGCAACTATCGCTTCTTCCCAGCGTCCATAAAACGTTAACTCTCGCGCATGATAGAAAGCGTTTCTAGGGCAGCGCGGATCTTCCTGGACCGCAAGTTCCAGCAGCGGCATGTATTGGCCCCGAGACTTTGTAGGGTCCGGGTGATGACTGACCAACAGCATGTCGGTATGTGCGTAGACTTCAACAATCCTGCCGTCTGGTCTGGGGTACTCATGCACCGGGTGATGCCAATGGTAGCCGCGCCGGTGATGGATCTTTTCGTAGTAAAAGCTGATCCCACAACCCCAATCAAATTTATAACGCAGTCTGGTGGTATCGGCCTGCCAGACTCGTTCAATCTCCTGCCGCCAGCCTGGTTCTAGGATTTCGTCTAGGTCCAGCGATATGCACACATCAAAATCACCAGGAATCAGCGCAAGTGCCGTATCTCGCGCCTTGTCGAACCGCCAGGGTGACACGCAGATATTGTGGACCGTAGCGCCGCATTCCGCTGCCAGGCTTGCCGTGTTGTCTGTCGATCCTGTGTCAGCAATCAAAATCAGGTCAGCTTCTTTTGCTGACTCGCAAAACCGTCTGACAAACGATTCCTCGTTTTTGCTGATTGCATAGACCGCAATTTTTAGTGTCATGTGTTGTGTGCTTTATATTGATTGACTGCCTGCCATATTCGGTTGGCTCATTATCCATGAATAACATTTAGCCAAAAATGTATCGCCATTTTGAGCGTCTAATTCTGGCAATGAAGCATGATAACGTCGAAATTCAATTTCTCTTGTGTTTTCTTCTTGCGGTTTAGTTGCATATCCAGCAACATCAATCATCGCAGAAAATCGTAATTGTTCTGTTAAGTTTCTAGTAATAGCAATCATTACTATCCGAAAATAAACATCTTTGAACGCAATGCCATAACTAGATTCAGAAAGATCATTTGTAATAGCCATTTTAATTCTCTTGTTGATTAAGCATAAATCACTTCAGTTGCATATACCGTCGCCACCCATCGAATGTTTGTGGCAGCGGCCCCTGTTGCTGTAATTGCTAAACTTCCGGTAGTGGTATTCGCTGACAATGCCAAACCCCAACCAGGTACATTACTAATTGTTGTGACTGTTGACGCAACAAGTGTTGTTGTAGATTGATTAACTTCTTGCCTAATCAATCCCTCAATTTTCCACCCGGCAGATTGCGTCCCTCCCGCCGCTTGTTGTCGCGCAACAACTGTACCCGTAAAAACATACGCGCTGTTTGGGGTTAGTGACACCTGATTATTTGCGCCTGCAGCATTTGTATTGCTGACCAAAGCTGCTGGTGTTGCGTCCGATGTAAATTTTATCAATGTCATAATTGACGTTTGACAATGACCTAAATCACTTCGAGACCCAGTAAAATTACTTGCTGCTCCAATTGCAAATTTGCCGATTCTATCTGCTCTAGTGCCTGTTCCTGAAATTGCAACACCGTTCGCTTGCGTTACACTTCCACTATCACCACCAATCACAACACCTTGGTTTGCAGTACCGCCAAAAGACCCAAGCATTGCAGCGTACGTACTAGCAATACCTCCTTGAGATAAACCAGTCCCCCCGCCAATAACACAGGAATTGCTTCCGCTTGCTGTGCATAAATATCCTAAAGCGATGCTGTTAGAACCCGATGCACCATAGCTTGTTGAATTGCTACCAACAGCAGCGGCAAATGAATCTTGCCCAGAAGCATAAGAACCACCTAAAGCAACAGCGCCATTCCCTTGCGCCCAAGATGCTGCGCCAGAGGAATTTCGTCCTATAGCTGTTGAATTAGAGAAAGTAGCTATACCTGAACCTAATGCAACACTCCCATAATTAACGGCAGACACAGACCCTTGATTTAACGCAATCCACCCAGACTGATATTGCCCGTTTGTTGGTCCGTAAGTAGTGGCATTTTTAACAAAAATCAGATCAAGAACCCCGGCCCCGCCAACCGAATAAAGTGTATTGGTATTGCCGCTTCCGCTAGTGTCTGACGCATATATATTGACAACTTGGGCGATTGTGCTGCTTCCATATCGTTGATTGACAATTTTTATCTGTTTACCGTCAATTGGAGAACTTGGCAAATAAACAGCAATTGCATTGCTTGACGATCCAGTCCTAAACAATTGAATTGGCGCACAATCATCTGTTAATGATATAGAAGCAGAACCAGATTGTGTTGTGCGAAAATAATCCCATATTTGAATTGCTGGGGTGTTTTCAGTTGGAAACCCGGTAAACATTAGTAATCCCCGCCAACAGCAGTCAAATGAAATCCAGCTGCAACAGCAGTCCCAAATGTTGCGTAAATTTTATAACCAGCGGGAATGCTAATACTCATCGGAACAATAATATCTGGTTGTTCTGCTGTTTCTGATACCGTTGTTGCTGACAATGTTCTTTCAAAATACAAAGTATTATTTGCTGCGGTTGCAGTTGCGCTTCCGTTGTTAATAAAAATCCTCATTACTGTTTGAACATTAGTCCCAAGCGCACGAACTTTTATAAAATCCAATCTTGACCCGTCTACCGCTTTGCCAGTAAATAATGGTCCATAAATTGTCCCGCTAGTAAGATCTTTGGTTGTATTGGCTGTAACGCCTGGGGTTGCAGCGTTAGCAGCGGCACCGCTAACCCATGTGTTGACAGGGGTAAGAGGGAAAATAGGATTGGTATTTTGTGCCATTTACATTGCTCCAATTACCCAAGATTGAATTTTTACTAATGCTGGCGTTCCACCAGAACCGCCACCGGAAATAGTTACCGTAACATCAGAACCGACTGCGGTTGCAACAACGCCAGCCCCAGTAAAGTTCATGCTCGTTGCGCTTGATGTAAGCGTTGTGCCTTCCTCTAGCACCGCCAAAGATGAACCCGCCCCCGCCGGTCCAGTTGGCCCAGTAGGACCAGCAACGGTGCTATTTGCGCCAGTCGGACCTGTTGGCCCTGCTGGTCCAGTTGGCCCTGCGACAGTTGAATCAGCACCGGTTGGCCCTGTTGGACCAGTTGGCCCCGCAACCGTACTTGCGGCTCCAGTCGGACCAGTTGGCCCCGTAGGACCGGCAACCGTTGATGCTGCGCCGGTTGGACCGGTTGGCCCGGTGGGTCCAGCAACCGTTGATGCGGCTCCGGTGGGGCCAGTAGGTCCAACATTGCCTTGACTGCCCGTAGGTCCGGTAACCCCTTGAATGCCTTGTGGTCCAGTTGGTCCCGTAGGCCCGACCTGCGTATACATCACCTGCGTTGCCGTAAAGACAACGCTAGGAATTCTGGGAGAAACAGGGGAAGTTCCCGCAGCAATTGTTTCAAGCGTGACTTGTGTGCTGGTTGTCGCCCAGACCAGTTCTATGAAATCGTTTGCCGCCAGCGATACTACAAAATTGACGGTGCCGATAACGTTGCCATGCACTCCACCATGACTTGAGATAATGCTGAACTTGCTATCCGTGTCGGGGATGTCGCCTGCGCTGCCTGCGTTGTTCTTCCGCAACCAAACATTAGCGTCATGTATCTGCGTGTCGGCATTCGTGAATTGAATGCTGTACGTCAGACTATAAACACCAGCATAGGCAAACGTTACCCGACTGCCAGACACTACGCTGATACCGTTATTGCCTGCATCTGCGCTGTTTAGGGTAATTGAATATGCGGTATTTGCCGCCGCTGCTGTTTGGGTTGTGGTGTCCCAAAATGATCCCCAATAGCCCAATGCGCCGCCAGCACCAGTCGCTCCTGTTGCGCCAGTCGGCCCCGTTGGTCCAACAATTCCTTGACTACCTGTCGGACCTGTTGGGCCTGCAACGGTAGACGCTGCCCCAGTCGGACCCGTTGCACCGGTTGGGCCTGTTGGTCCAGTTGCACCAGTTACCCCTGTTGACCCTGTTGGACCGGTTGGGCCTTGCAATCCTGTAGCCCCGGTGCTGCCCGTAGGACCAGTCGGACCGGTTGCACCTATAGCACCTTGCGCTCCAGTTGGACCTGTAGGACCAGCAATTCCTTGCGCTCCGGTTGATCCGGTCGGTCCAGTCGGGCCTGCAACTGTGCTTGCCGCACCGGTTGGACCAGTCGGACCTGTATTGCCAACCGCGCCTGTTGGTCCCGTCGGACCGGCAACGGTAGACGCTGCGCCTGTCGGTCCGGTTGGGCCTGTTGGCCCCGCCACGGTAGACGCTGCACCAGTCGGACCCGTAGGGCCAAAACCGCCAGTTGGACCTGTAGGACCAGTCGGCCCGACAGCAGTAGACGCTGCTCCAGTTGGACCTGTTGCGCCAGTCGGTCCTGTTATTCCAGCAGGTCCGGTCGGTCCTGCCACGTTTGATGCGGCACCGGTCGGCCCCGTTGGACCTGTTGCCCCTGTATTGCCGATTGATCCTGTCGGTCCGGTCGGTCCAGCAATACCTTGAATGCCTTGTGCGCCGGTCGGTCCGGTCGCGCCTGTCGGACCAGCAACGGTTGATGCGGCTCCAGTAGGTCCAGTCGGTCCAGTAGGTCCGACAACGCCTCGGTCTACCCGCGCCTCTATTCGAGGCTGGGGGACAACCTCAAGCGACACCTGGTGCGTTGGGTTGACGTCAACGACAACATTATTCTGGTCGGTGACAGCAACAACAACAGGATTGGATGTTGCGCCGACTGTGACTCTCATAGCACCACCACACCATCAGACCGCACCAGGAACAGCAGGAAGATGACCATATCATCTGCCGGAGTCGATCCCGAGGCTGGGAACGATACCTTTACCCGTCCAGAGTACCCAACGCAGTTCGTAGCGTTGATTTCTAGCTGCGGGTCCGATGACATGAGTGACCAGGCACCAGCATCAATTACTAGGGTGCAAGTGCCTGCTGCTGCGTTGATGTTGGTGACAGTCAGCGGGATAGCCGCTGGCGTTGGAGTGTAGTCGGCAATATCAAACGTCAACCCGTTGCGGGTATCAATGATGTTGCTGACTTGCCGTCGGACAATCTGAGCGTCAATCGTTGCGCCAGTCAGATCAACCGGAGCAGAGTTAGACGTAAAAGTTAGGTTCCAGTAGGTTTGCTGGTCCCAGACAAGTTCGCCAGCAAGAATCGGATTGTCGAACCCGCTGACCTGTGCCAGCGTGTTCTTGTTAAAAATTGCCATGACAGTTCCCTGCTCTCAGGTTGTGACGCCACCCGCTTTCTGCGGGTTTACGTTGTCATATCTTGTGACGATATTATAGGCTTAAAAAATTAAGACACACGAACCCAAAGACCAGCGTAGTAATAGTAATTGAACCCGCCAGCCCCATCGTCTTGTTTCCATCCTCCGGGTCTGCCCATACAACGCCAGGTTCCAGACAATGTGCTGCCACCTGCTGTCCAAGATGTTGTGTTGTAAGCATATGCAGAACTCCCAAATTCCCCCCCAGTATAAAAACCAGAAACGCCAAATGGAGAAACAGTCGGGTTGTATCTTAAATTTGATCCACTAACGGTGCTGCCAATATTAACGGTGAGCGTTGGCGTTCCTGTGGCAGTTGTATTGGCAACAGCATAATAAGCAACAATTACGCTGCCAATAGCATCAACAGAAGTGTTGGTAATGGCTCCCGTTTGCCCGTTTATGCTTGTGACGCCACCATTGCCAGCGGTCGTGGCATAAGTAGCATTTGTCGCCGTCGTTGCCGTTGTTGCGGTCGTTGCCGTTGTCGCTGTAGTCGCTGTCGCAGCGTTGCCGCTAATGCTGATTCCCCAGGTTCCAGATGCGCCGCTGCCAGTCGTGCTTGGCACACTAAGATTGGTTCGTGCCGTTGCCGCATCTGCCGCACCGGTCCCACCGTTGGCAACAGGGACAGCGTTCACCAAACCATCGGTGGCATCCAATTGCCCTGCCGTGTTGAGATTGTTTGCCAGTTGCGAAAGGTTGTATGCCTGGGTCATGTTATGCGGCTCCAGTTCGAGCAAATGTTTGTTGGTTGAGCAACGTCACGTTGTTGTTGAATGCTGTGGTCAGGATAAAGTTTGATGCGCTTGCTGTGTAGTCATATGTGCTGCCCTTCGCCAGAATCGCACCGTTAGCGTAAACCTCCATGCTCAACGGATTGCTGGCAAACGGATAGGTTGTTTGGCCTGACGTACTGTATGCGGTTGTGTTGGCAATGTTGCTGGCAGGCACCCCCAGGTTGTTCGGGGCATACATGATGATAGTGAACTTGCCTGTTACCGGAGCAGGAAATCCGTCAATCGTGCTGCCGGTGATGTTGTAGTCAATCTCGTTGATCTGGCTACCATTTACATAGATAGATTCGGCACCGTTTTGCACAGCATACGTTGTCGGCGTAAAGGTTGTGATTGCCGTCACATCCTGGCTGTATCGGCTGAACGGTGCGTAATTGGAACTTGCCGCCCGATACCGATAAACGCTGTTACCCGCAGTCGCGCCTGCAATGGTCGTTGTAAACGTGATGACCTTTGTGGTCGTGTTGATCGTTGAGACTGTGTAGGTTGTTGGCGTTCCGGTATTGCTGAACGTCAACAGATCGCCAGCGTTGATGATTTGATACGGGGCATTGCTGTAGGTGATTGAGTTGCTGGTGCTGCTGGCAATCTTAATGTTCAAATCTTCGTAAGCAACCGAAGTGCTGACGCCACGCATGTAGATGATGACAATTACTTCGCCTGCCACGCAAGCGTTGGACATGACCACCGTTGTAGACGTTTCCGAATACTCGGTTGTATCCAGCAAGACCCCATTGCGGAATACCAAAATCCATCCGACCGTGTGCGTGTTGCTAAATGACGTTTGACCGCTGGTCGCTGTGTAGACCGTTTCCGTATAGTAAAACTGATCCTGTTCCTGAAATCCAACAACACGCCCATAAACGTCAATCGTCAGCGTCGCTGCGGAAAATGACTTGGTATAAATGCCTGCGCCAAAGTTTAAGAATTCTTGCAGGTTGACCCGCATGGTTCCGTCGGTGTTATTTGTGACTGACAAGAATCCGTCGTTGATGTTGTTGGACGTTGTGCCAGCAACAATCGTCTGACCTGTCCTGGCGTCTAGGTCAATGAAACTTTGCAACGAACCAGACGGGTCTAGCAGGCCCGACCAAACGTTAATGTCATAAACAGACGTCGCCGTTGGCACAAATGCGCCACCTAAGTTGACATAGCCAGCGTTGCCGACATTGAAGCTGAACTTGCGATTGGTCCGGTTGGCATAGAGCAGATAATTGGTTGTGCCAAAGTTTGCAACCGTGTACCAGGTATAAAGCGTGGGATCTGTGCCGCCGTTTGCTGTGTCGTTGTTGTATAGGCCGAAATACGCTTTGTTTCGCGGGTTGTAGCTGAACCCAGACGTACCGCTTGCGTTGTCAGCATAAGCAACCGCCAGCCAGCGTTTGGTGTATTGAAACGTCAGCGGTCGCCATTGGAACAGCGTAGACGATGCAGAAAAGTTGGATTGCCCCAAAGCGTTTACATACTTGACGCTGAAATACCAATCACCCTGCGGCAAGCTGTTGACCGTGACAACACCCATTGATGACGATGGGTTATAGGGATTGCCGCCAGGATTGACCGCGGTCGTTCCCAGGAAGATCCGCTGTGCATCCGTTGGGCTAGCATAGAGTGAATAATAGACATTGGCATATTGCACAATGCCGTTTGATGCTGCGGTCACAGCAATATCAAACGATGGAATCGGATTGCTAACCTGTACGTTTGTGATGGTCGGAGCGTACAGAGTGCCAAAACCTAACGGTGAACCAATACCGGTGTTCGGTGCTGGCGTAAATTGCGTGACGTTGGCATCGTCGTAAACGGTTGGGTTGTATTCCTGCAATGTCAGGCTGGCAGTAATCTGTCCGTCATCGGTGAATGTTTCGACAACCTGGCTGATACGAAATAGCTTTGCCGTCCATCCATAATTGGCGTTTGTGACGGTGACAATATCGCCAGCCTCAAGTTGGATGCCGCTGAAATCAACATCAACTTTGACAATCAAATCTTCCCTTGCACCTTCCAAAAACCGATTGGCAAGGTATTGCGCCCGGACACTATTGTTGACCAGGCTCAACGTGATGGTCTGCTTGTTGACTGGCTCGTTGGGGTATAAAAGCGAAGGATTGATAACCGCAAGATCAAACGCTGCGGAATTGAATGAGTCTTTGGCGGTCCCGTCCGGGAACTTGACCTCGGCAATGTTGTAAGACGCAGAAAGATCGGTCGGGCTGATTTGGATTGCCGACACCATGTTTGAATCGTTAATGTCCATCGCAACCGAATAGGTTGGAGACTGAACGATAACGCCCCATTGCCCGGTGATTTCGTTGTATTTGATGAGACAGTCGCAACAGGCAGACATGGCTTGCATGTTTGCCATAATTGTTTGGTTGGTATCAACAACACCATCAAACCGGAACCTAGTCTGTGTCGCTGAACCACCTGAGTAGGGTGTGTAAGTCATCGTCTGGTCTGAATAGGTATTGAGAGCAGACAAAGACGTTGAGTCAACTTGGCTGGCAGTCAGCGCGGCACCGTATCGCTCAGATAGCAGGAAGTCAGAAAAGCAATCGCCAGGTTTATAGCGACTGTTGGTAAGCTGAAACCGTGTTTGCTGCAAGCCTGTGACGTTTGCCGATGTGCTGTAGGTAAGCTGCACAATCGCAAATGCACAATTGCTCATCAGCTTGGTGGCGTCCCAGGTATACACCAGGCCAGACGTCTGCATGATCTGAATTGCTGTCTGAGTCGTGTTGACGCCAGACGATGACCCGTTTCGAAACAGATAAATGTTGATCTTGCCATTGACGGTCGTATCTGTAATGCCGGTTGACTCATCCAGCAAACCTGTTACTTTGTATTGATCGGTCGGGTCAAAGACACATTTCTTGCCGCCCCAATAGACGTCGCCAAACGTATAAATATCTGGCGTTGATCCATTTTGGCCTTCTGTATTTGTGACTTCAGCCAGCGTCAGCACATAGTAAATTTGCTGGTTGTTGCTGGTAATACTTAGATCGGTGACGATGCCGCCAACGTAAGCAGATCCGTAGACAACCGGCACCTTGTTATCACCAGCAGGACCGACCTGCTGATTGTTGCCAGGGTTGGGTTGCCCTTGTGCATCGTTGTAGTTTGGTCCCTGAGAACCAAACGCTTTAGCAATAACAGCAGATGCAACCATATTGATTGCAAACGCTGTTGCTGTAGCAGCGACACCCGCTGAAACAATTCCAGCTTCAACCAATGATGCAACAATAATGGAACCCGGCATTACATCACCCAGAATTCTTCAAGGTATTGGAACCCAAATCGTTCGTAATTCAGATTGGGACTGTTGCTCATTTTACTGACAAAGAAATTGCAAATCCGGCCCTGATCTTTCATCTTCTGCGCTTCTGCTATGTACCGCTTCAACAATCTATGCCCCGCTGTGCCGCCTCGATGTTCTGGCTCAACCCACCAGGCAAATTCTGTTAGCAGCAAATGTGTCGGACTCCAAATGCTAGGGTGAATGCCAGCAATCAGCATTCCAATTAACAATTCCTTTTCTGCTACCAATATAACGCCACGCCCTGCCATAATTTCACTAAGCATTTGCGTGATATAGGTTGCGTTGTCTGCCTCTTTCAAAAACTCCAACGGGGTTTGTTCTCGATACTTGCGAAGCATGTCCAGCAAGATCGGAAGATCAAACGGGGTTGCCTTACGAATTTGCAGGGGCATCTTTGCCAAAGTAGTAGTTGATCGTCTGAATGAACGGCACCCGATTCATGCTGGTATCACCGGAATTGAAGAACTGCCAACTGTTGTTGTTGGTGTACCGTCCTGCAATCCTGTTTTGCAAGATCAATTGAATTGATGACGCTGCCACCGTGATAGTGCCAACGTACATGCGAACTTCTTCCATCCATTGTTCGCTGATCTGAAATGATGTGATGTACCCGCTAAAAAACTGATACAGACCGCCAGAACCGCCGGTGGTAATCAACGCTCCGTTTGTGTCATAGAACCCATGCCACATTTGAATGGCAGAACCCTTGACAGACTGCCCCAACACAAATCCAAGCATTGCCGCATCAATTCCAACCAGCGTGACGGTCGTTTCGTTGGACGTTGATTTAATGTCTCGCTGAACGTTGCCGACACGAATCAGCGTTCCGACCGCACTAAAAGCATTGGCATCAACAGCAGAAACAGTCTGATCCGATGGAGCAGTCGTAAAACGGTAAATGCTTGAACCCGTATTGATGCGAACAAAATCCGCGATGCGGATGTTGTTGGTGTTTTGTACCGGTGCAATGACGTTCATAGTACGGACTCAAATGCTTTGAATGACCCATTCCAATTTATGAACGAATCATTGGTCATTGGAACCAGCGTATAGGTTGGATAATCTCGCAAGACAACAGGAAACGTGATGCCTGTGTAAGTGCTGCCGCCCATGCTGACAGTCGTTCCGTATTGGCCTGCAACGCAAGCAACCGTTGACGTCAACGCAGAAATTAGGTTCCGATGCACCGGCACATTCACCGTCGCATTTGTCCCTCGCAAAACGTCTGCGGTCACAATGTACGAATACAGACCAACCTGGACAAAATCGCCAATCTTGAACAAATACGCGCTGGAACTAATGCTAGGCAACGATCCCAAAACTAACGTTTTGTTTGCGCTGGACGTTTGCCACAAGCATGCAGCAATTTGCGCTGACGTCATGTCGCCTTGGTACTTGACATAGTTCAGCCAACCAGTAGACCCGAAATTGAGATACTGCGTCAGCGATTTGTCTGCAATCCGTAGCGTGTTGAGCGTTCCTCGATTCTGTGAGTAAAGCAGATAATTCATAGGGCGCATGTCAAATGCAAACGGTACAACCGTCAAAATTTCAGACGTTGTTAGTTTTTGATTGCGGCTTAAAGTCTGGCCTACGAATCGCTGGTCATTGATCCCGACAGATTCGCAGATAGACAGAATGGTCTGTAGGCTCATTATTTACTCACCGGCAATGATCGTTGTGCAGATTGGTTTGCCGCCCATACTGCCTGCTTGTTCCTAGCAAGGAAAGCAACACCTGACTGCGTGTCAATTGCACTCATGTTTGCGATATACGGACCGTTGTAGACTACAGACGGACCTTGTGACAATGCCTCGCTCATTCGACCGTTTGGAATGATTGTCCCGGTCTTGGACGGAATGAACAGTTCTGGACCGTTTTCGCCCACAATTGCAGGACCATCAACAAAACCGCCCGAGGCTTTGCCAGGCAAAGGCAGGCCCAACGGACCAACGGTAACGGTGCCTGTAGGCATTGCCCCAGAAAACCCAAAAGACCGCATGCCTGCCATCACCAACTGCATCGCCTGAAACCGCAGCATCATCGACAAAATGTCTTGGATAATGCTTTGGGCAAATGACTTGAAATTTAGCTTGCCGGTCTTGACAAAGTTGTCAATTGCCGAATTCATGTTGCTGATTGCGGAATTAAACATATCAGAACCTAGCTTGCCGTAGTTCTCAGAATCTTGGGCAAACTTTCTGAACGCATCTTCCCAACCCTCTTTGAATGATTTGCGCCTGAATTCTTCCAATTGCAAACCATCTTTGCGAACCCTGGATAGGTTTTGTTCGGCTCGAATCAGATCCTCAATCCTGGCTTTTTCTGCTTCAAATACCGCGCCTGCTCCCAGACGGGTTCTGGCATCGACAATTTGCTGTTCTAGCTCTGCAACCCGCTGCTTCGTGGTCAATTCTTCCAACGCCACCTTGTAAGCATAGTCGGTCATATAGACACGGTTCTGCTCAAGATCCAATCGCTTTTCTTCAAACCCTTCCATGCGTTGAGCAACTTCAACCTGCGCCTGAATTAGCTTTATCTCTCGTTCACGCTCTGCAACAATTCGCTTGCCGTTTTGTATGTGCTTTTCCGCTGCCAATCCCAATGCAGTCTGCGATTCTATGTCAATCAGTTGCCGTTGTTGGGTAGTTAAATTTTCCTTGTTAAGTGCCTGCAACCGCTGGTTTTCAATTTGTGCTTTTTCCCGATAAAACGCCAGCGACGATTCCCTTAATTGAATCGAATATCTATCGGCAGTCAGCGCATCAATCTTTAGCTTGCCCTCTTGCTCAATGTAAAGCAGTTGTTTGTTGGCAAGATCCAACCTCAACCTAGCAGCGGTCAATTCCTGTCTGTTGGAAATTTCTCGCTCTGCGTTGATCCCCCTGATTGCTTGCCGGTTCTTTTCGTTAGCAACAGCAACAGCGGTTTCATATTCCTCCTGAATGATAAGTTTTTGTTCGTCGCTCAGATTTTCTTTGTTAAGGCTTTGCGCTCGTTGGTTTTCTGCCGATGCAAGTTCACGCGCCAATGCAAGGTTGGCTTCCCGAATCTGAATGCCGTATTTTTCAGCAGTCAGCGCATCAACCCGAATCTGGCCTTCTAGCCGAATGAACTGAATCTGTTGTTTTGCGAGATCCAACTTGGCTTGCGCTGCAACCAGTTCGCGCCTTGCAGCAGCATCACGTTGTGACGATTCCTCGCTGCCGGTTCCACCAGGCTTGATTTCCGGCAAATTTGCCGCTGCTTCCTCTGCGGCTTTTTTGGAACTTCCCTCAAACAATTGCATTGCTGCTAGGTAAGCAGTCAATCCAACGCCTAATTGGGCAATCCCTTTTGCGCCGCCAAATGCTTGCATTGCAGCAGATACCTTGACGCCTTCGCGCCAAACTGCAATCAACTTTGCTGACAGCGTAATGAGTTGAATCAACCCATTGAACACAGCAACCGCGGTCAACGCGACCATCGCGGCTTTGAATTTTTCGATTGAAACCACACCCTCGCGGGTAAACGGTGCAATCATGTCGGCAAAGGCAATCTTCATGTTATCGAAGGTTGCCGCCAAGTCATCGTTGACCCGTCCGACCTTTTCTATACTCTTGGCATAGGCGTCGTATTGCGCCGTCGACATGCCAAGTTTTTGAGCGACCGCCTCAACCTCAATGCCGATGCCAGATTTGCCTAGCATCTCTTTGACGGCTTTTACTCGCTCGTAAGTGTTGCCGATGTTGGCAATTGCTTGGAATACTCGATTGAGTGCCTGTTCCGGTGATAGCTTGGTCAGTTCGGAAAAACTAATCCCGATCTTTTGAAACTGTGCAATAGCAGCTTCGTTGCCGCTTCTAGCATCTTCAATTTTGCTGAACAGCGCCGACAGCATCTTAGATGCGCCTTCAGCGTTGCCGCCGCTGCTCTTGATCGCATCTCGGAATTGCAGAGTCTTAGCAACCGATAGATCGAACCCTTTTGCCAGGTCTGAAATGGCATCGGAAAATTGCAGCGTTTGTGTCATCAACGATGCAAGACCAACCGCCGACAGGCTCATCGCCCCGCCGAGCGTTTTCCAATGCCCGTATAGGGTCTTAATATTGCCAGCCAGATCGTCAAAGGCTTTCTGAAGATCCTTTGCGTCCTGCTTTGCCTTTTTGGTTGCCTGGTCCCATTCGACCGTTACCAGGCCCAGCTTGACCGACAATGACCCAATGACTGCCATTTATTTATCCCTTTTTGGCGTACTTGCCCCATTCCATTTCATACCAGATTGCCTTGCCTAATCTGTCTTGTATGTTCTGGATGTTGGATTCTAATGCAGGCCGAAGAAATGGCTGTGCAGGATTCTTGGCAGTCCCAAACTCCATCGCCAGCGCAACAGGCCGATTGCTCCAGACCTGGCGTTCTTTGCCCTTTTTGGTGATAACCGTGTTGACAACGCTTTCTTCGCGCTTGGGACTGGACGTTACCCGCACCATGAACGTTTCGCCCTGGTAGGACAACGCCCGTTTGTCCCGGCCTGTAGGACGGTGCGCCTTAATATACAGATGATCCCGCAACTGCCCCGATGCGACTGGTGCGCTGGCCTTTGCTGCTTGCAAGACAGGCTCAAAAGCAAACTCCATTGCCTTGCGCCAAATACGGTCGGTTTTAGTTTTGCCGATTTCTTGCGATAGATCGTCCATCGCCTTAAACAACTCAGCGAACCCTTCTACCTTGACCTCACCGGTTGCCATGTTTGAACCTCGCAGCGTCAAAGCCTTGCGCTTGACTCATAAAGGCTAGGAGACTGTCACTAACCTGTTGTGCTGGACTCGGTTCAAAGTCTGGGTTGACGCTGTATTCGTGCACCCAGGGGAAAATCTGATCGACACGGAATGCAGGGGAATTCTGCGAACGGAAATAGTTAAAGACAGCAGCGGTCAACGGGGCAACAGCATCAAAGATGCCGCGATTGCCAAGAATGCCGTCTGAATACATAACCTGGATTTCCGTGAACAGTTCTTCATCAATTGTATCAATGTATTCCTGCTTGTGACCATTAAAAACCATCGCCGCTACCACCTGGGACCGCAGCGAACGTCTTAGTTTTTTTTTGCATTTTGATAGTCTGGCTTGATTGCTTTGTCGATAGCTTCAACAATCAGCTTGACCACCTGCTCCGGGAATTCGGTCGTGATTTCTTCGTAAGACTCGGTAATAGGTTCACCCGTTTCGGATTGCAGCAGATGGAAATACTGCTCTACCCGAGTCTCGGACATTGCGGTCATCATTGCGACCTGGCGCATGGATGTGCCGTTGACCATCACATCATCTTTGCCAACGACAATCTTTTCTTCGCCATCGTTGATGGCTTTTAGGAAATCGTCGCCAGCGTCTTTTAGCGTAGCCAGCAAAGGCTCAGAAAACCGCTTGTAGATCGCTTCAATGTGTTCTGGTTTGGGGTTCTGGATGCGCTCGTTTATCGCTTCCATCTCGTGTTTGAGAGGAATCCTGACCCGTAGGTCAAACGCAGCATCGTCGAATTCGACACGGATTGTCCGAAACTTTAGCTTGTCTCGAACTGACGCAAAAGACGAACCTAGCTTTTTTGTAACTGTCATGTTTAGCCCTTCAGCATCTTGTTGTATATCGTGCTGTTCAATGCCAGCACATATTCAACCACTTCCTCCGGCGTCATTTTGTCGGCATGGTTGATTGCAATTCGATAGGCCAGATCGATACCAGTTACCTTTTGCTGCTGGAAACTGAACCAGTTTTTCTGGCCTGAATTTGCTTGGCTCCAAAGGAATCCAAGCAGATCGTTTGTGTTTTGTATTGTCGCCATCTTGTCTACTCTTGTTTGATTAGATACCGCATCACTACAGCTTCAGCAGAATCAGCGTCAGCAATTGCCAACGCTTCTGCTAGTTCGTCTTGGTCTACTTCGATGCCACGCGCTGCCAGAGCAAGATCGCCCTGGCAGGCAACAAGCATTTCAACAATGTCGTTGAGGCTCATTAGCTGTTACTCCAACCGTACTGATTGCCTCGCGGGTGAATCGTAAAGACACACTTCGCCTCGGCGCCAGGTTGAGCGTCAATCTGGAACTGCGAAACACGCCCGTTGAACGCATAAGCAACGGTATTGGTGCCATCGTATGCCGACACCACAAACGTGCGGTCTACGGTTCCGCTGTAGGCATCCGACCGGATTTGCAGCAGCGCGGTATCGCTAGGATTCCAGGCAGCGGTAATCGTCATGCTGGTCGGAGCAGACTGCGTTGGAATCTTGTCCGATTGCCGAGAACCAGCAACCGAAAAGTTTGCCATCGCATCATCTTGCCCAAAAGCAGGCACAGCCTCGACCGGCACAGCAACACCAGCGGAACCCGTACCACCAGCAGCGGTCCCGACAATCGTTGCAACTTGCGCCGCCCAGACCGACAGATTAGCGGTCGTAAGTGCCGTCGGCGTTGCAGCGGATTGCATCCATAGCGCCGCGCTAAAACCCGGAAGAACTTTATTCGGAAGTGCCATTTTCGCCTCTTAAGCGTTGTTGGACCAACCGTATTGGTTGCCCCTGGGGTGAATCGTGAAAACGCATTTGGCTTCAGCGCCAGGTTGTGCGTCGATCTGGAATTGGCTAACGCGACCGTTGAAAGCGTAATAAACGATATTCGTGCCGTCGGTAGCCGAGATTACAAACGTGCGGTCAATCGTGCCGTTGTACGCATCGCCACGCATCAACAGCAGGTTGGCGTCAGACGGGTTCCACGCTGCCGTAATGGTCATGCTCGTCGGCGCACTTTGCGTCGGGATTTTGTCGGACTGGCGCGAACCCGCAACGCTAAAGTTAGCCATCGCATCATCTTGACCGAAAGCAGGAATCGCTTCGACCGGCAGCAGATTGCCAGACACAGCAATAGGCGACACGCTTGCAACCAGCGACAACTGAGCAACCGTCAGCGCGGTAGGGGTAGACGTCGGCTGGCAATACAGCGCAGCACTAAAACCAGGAAGAACTTTGTTGGGCAATGCCATGATTAAACTCCGAATTGATGAACAGTCTTATGTTGGAATGTCCAGGGTGCAATCTAGAAAGACTTGCGCCAACTTGTCCTCGTTATCGTAGGAATTATATAACCAAACCACATCGGCTTTGGATATATAAAACCCATTTGTCGCCCCTCCGAACAATCCGCTGTAACCGTGAAGCGACTGCAAAATCTGGTTGGAAATCGTAAACCCATCTTCGATTACTTGCGTAAAAATGTTGATCTGGAAGATTGGTCTGTCAATACCTTTTACCGATTGAACCTGGCCTGTGTAAACCGGTTGATGGACGTTTCGCAGCATCCAGGTGATGAACTTTGGCTGAATAGCATAGTTCCGATTGAACGATGCGTAAACCGGCACCGGCGCGACAATCTGACTCAGTTGGTACTGAATCGCCTTGCCGTACTGGATTGGGTTCTGTTGCGTAGCCATCAGACTGCCGTAACCGGATCGTTTCGCACACAGATCAATGTCGCGGTCATGCGGTCATCTGCTTCTCGCACATTGTCGATTCGCCAATCAAACCCGCGCCAGGTGATTGAGTAAGAATTTTGGTTGTCAATGATGGTCTTGACATTGGGAGTGTAGTTCAGCGTCATCTGAACAACATCCGAATAGACTCGGTATTTTTCCGCAATCTTGACATGGTTGGCAACGGAATGCACCAAAGCGCGAGTGCCAAACCACACGCTTTGTGTGGTGCTTTGCTCACCGAAATCAGACTTGCCAAACGACAAGTTGTTGATTGAGATATTCTCAAACCGGGTGATTGCCATTACATCACCAGCGGTTTGTATGGACGAAGCAACTGGTCAAACCCAAACGGAATGTCTTTTAGGTTTGTTGCTGTGCTGTTGCTGCGGTTGTTATACAGATGCGTATACAACAACAATGCCGCCTGCTTGATGACCGGATAAGTCTGCAACGGATTGGCAACGGTCGAATACTCCACCATGATAGGCGCGGTCATGTTGCTGTTAATGTCGCTGGGAAGCGATTGCAGCATAACCTTGTTGCCGCTTGGATCGTATTGATAGGTTGATGCAGCAATCGTTGTGATTGTTGCTGGCACATTGCTGTTGTAATACTTGACAGCATCAATCGTCAGCCCTGGCAGGCTTGGGTACTGATTCTGGCTGACCTCAGGCAGATCCAAACAGCAGGGTGTCGCCACCATGCTTTCTGGACCGTAGTAAACCCGATAAGTAACCGGGAAAATACTCAGCCCCAAGTAATCCTCGACCGCCTGTCGCACCGCCAATTCAAGCGATTGCAGATAGACGTCTTGGCTCTCGTCTTGATACAGGTTGATCTGCTGCGTGATTTCTTCCAGCGTCAGCCAGGGTGTAACCACATCCCGGTTGATCTGCTCAACTTTTTGATAGTTGAACGGATTGCGGGTAACGCCAGCAAACGGATAGCCAAGAACGTAATCAGTTGCCGACATTGCTTACCCTCAAGCTGCGCTGGCGCGAACACCCGCGAACGGATCTAAAACGGTGCTGACAACTCGTTTTTCTGCGTACATGGTCACAAAACCTGGCGCAGTCTGTTCGTACATTTGAACATTGAATTGTTCCGTGTCGCCAATGGTCAGGAATCGAGGCCAATTTGCAAGATAGATCGGGAATGCCGCCGACAGGTAAGGATTGGGGATTACCGGGAACCCAAAGACGTTACCGATAGACGCTCCGTCTTTGTCGCCAATCTCGAGGAACAGCGGTAGGCCAGCGGTATCTTTAAGCTGACGCAACGCAAGAATCAGATCAGGGGAAATGTGCCATGCAGTACCAGGCAGCGCCCAATACTGTGACGGCAAAGCCTTTGCCATGTCCACCATCTTGTTGTACGTCACGGTGATGCCACCCAGGGACACCGTGGCAATACTGTGAATGCCGTTCGTGATTGCGGTCCCGGACGTACCAAACGCGCTTGCCGCCGCGCTTGTGTACGAATTCAGCCCACGCAGACCGCTGGTCGCGCCGGTGGTAGTGGTGGTCGATCCGGCTTGGTCGTTGTTGGTTGCCATTGATGCGGCTTCCAGACTCGAAAACTCCAGCATCATGTCCTCAACCAACGTCTGCGATAGATTGTTGACGTCAGACAGGACTGCCGTACGAATGGGAATCTGTGCAACCAGGACACGAACCGGAAGCTGCCAAATGGTCGTGTCAACATTAGGCGAACCTGTGTCAGGGGTAAACGTATAACCCCAGGGGTTCGTAGAACTCGCAGTGTTACCAGTCTTTGCAACAAACTGAGCGTCAGAACCAGCAACCGTGATTTGCCGAGAACCCATACGAAACGGATTGGCATATCGCAGCGCGGCAAACGCATCGTCAAATACAACATTGCCACCAACACCAGAACCCGAACCGGTAATCGCAGAGGCTTCACGCAAATCAATAGTCTGTTTGCCGCCTTCGTGAATGGCTCGTTTGATTCCGTCTAGGATTTTTTCGGTCTTGGTCATCTTACATTCCTAAATAGTAGAAACGGGAAGGGACATATTGTCCCCTCCCTTTTCATCACCCGATCAGGTCGCAGTACCCGTCGAACGATAACGGACACCAGCGTTCGGATCGCGCACAGAAGTCGCCAAACGCTTTTCACCGTAGAACGTGATATAGCCAGGCAACGTTTGATCGTACCGGCGCATGACCATGTTAAGACGATCCACAATGGTATGGAACCGCGACCAATCCGCGAAATACATCGGATAGAGGCTAGACGTTCCAACCGCCCCGGTCGTGAGTTGCGAAGGCGTGTCAAGGTACTTGTTAACCACCACATCAAACCCAAGCAGACGCCCAACGATGCCGTCCGTTTCCAACGGTGACATACGCTCGAATACCGGGGTGCCGTTGGTATCCGTCAAACCGCGAATCTGCGAAAGAAGCACAGGGTTAATCAGGAACTTAGCATCCGGCGTCCAATACTGCTGCGGCAGCGCGTAGATAAAGTTGATGACGTCTTTATAGGTAATGTTCGCAGCGCCGACCGTGTTGGCATTGCTGGTCAATTGATCGTAGGTCGCAAGGTTGTGCAAACCGCTGGAAGAACCCGTACCAGACGAACCGAACGAAGCAGCGGAAGTCGTGCCGCCCGTATAGGTCGCATTCGCGCCACCGTACTGATCCAAACCGCGCAGACCATCAGCACCACCAGTCGTTACCGAAGTGCCGGTTCCGCTTTGGTCGTTGTTTTGAATCATGCTGGTCGCTTCAGCCTGGGCAAACTCGGCCAGACAGTCATCAACAACATTTGCCTCCAGTCCATCAATATCGTCCAGCGCAGCGGTACGAATCGGGAACTGAACGTTAATGTCTTTCAACACCAATTGCCAGATGCTCGTGTCCTCAGTCGTTGATGCGCCGTTGTTCTGGATCGCATAACCCCATTGAGCACCAGCGTTGCCGGTCTTGACACGGAACTGATAGCTCGAACCATCGGTAGCAACGGTACGCGACACGCCACGCAGCGGGTTTCGCAGACGCAGCGCAACAAACACCGGATCGTAAGCAGTCCGACCACCCTTGCCATCACCACCAGCGGTCAGCGCAGACGATTCAGCAATGTAAGCCTGATATTGCGATTCGTCAGCAAACATCTTGAGTTCTTTTTCCAGCATCTTGCCGCCTTTGTAAAAAGACGAAAGCTGCTCACGAACCGAACGGTTCACATCAGCGCGAACGGTTTTGGCAACCGGACGAATGATGCTAGGGGCTTGCACAGAAGCAACTTTGGCTTCCAGCGCAGCAATCTTTTCCGAAAACTCGGTTTTGATCGCTTCAGCGGCAGACACAGCTTCCGCTTTGGCGGTTTCCTTGGTAGACGCTTCGATAGCGTCCAGTTTTTCGATAATCTCTTTCATTTAATCCTCTTGGATAGCAATTTGATAAGTTCCCGCTGCTCAAGTGCAGCGAGCAGTTCTTTGGTCGCTTCCGCATCAGAGTCGCTCCGAGTCGGCGCATTTTCAAGCTGTTCCGGTTCAGCATCACGCTGTTCCATCACACGCTTGAACACAGATGCGGCAGCGACCGCATCCTTTTTGGATAGCCCTGCTTCACGCAAAGCCTTTTCCAAAACCTTTAGATCAGCAGACCCATCAGGCCGGAAGAATTCCAGTTTGCTGACTTCTGCTTTGGGATTGTTGGGATACATAACAACCGAGACTTCGCGCAGACCGCCTTTCGTGATCTGGAAATACGATTCCTCATCAGGCTCAGTCATGAAATCGCCGTTTTCACCGACCCAGGCATATTCGTCGGCATAGGCTCCGACCGAAACGCCACCAAACATGCTGGGGCTTTCGGTCATAACTTGATACAGGTCGCTTCCCGCGGTCGTGTTGGTATACAGACGCCCCGAAGCAGTCATGCCGTCATCGTCGAATTCAAAAGACGTCCATTCGCCAACGGGAATGGCATCAGCTTCATGATTGACAAACATTGGCAGGGGTCTGCCAGATGCGGAAAACTCTTTGGCCCAATCCATGAACCCTTCTGGCTTGTAGAAAAAGCGCCGACCGTCTGCGCCTTCCCTCGGCCCCCAGGTTGTTACTCGCGCCTCAATCTTTCCGCTTGGTTCTGCGCTGCTGGTCTTTTCCAGCTTCAGTTTTGCTTCGCAGACCATCAACAATCTGGTCATGTATAACCCCTAATTTTGATAGGTCAACGTCTTTTATTTTGGGAGGCCGACCCCTTTTAGGTCGCGGAATATCTTGTGTTTTATTCGCCACCAACGATGCTACCATCATTTTGAAAATGATAGACACAATTAGGTTTTACCTATATTCATTTTGCGGGTCTGATTCCCGCCGCCGCCTCCGGTATCCTGACTACTGCTGCCAGGAATCGGATCTGCCGATTTTGTGTTGTCTTTTAATTTATCAGCATCCGGCAAGGTTGGCATGTTGACGTATGCCCTTGCCTCGTTTGGCGTCATGATTCCCTGTCCGACCGCCGCCGTGATGTAATTCATCTGATCCAGCGGGGCACCTTTCAGGAAATCTCGGGTGTCAAATTCAACATAAAGCGAAGGATAACCGACAAACAACTGTTGTTTCAACTTTTGCTGAACATTAACCAGAATTGGATACATGGTCGATTTGTAAAACTCGTCCATCATCGTCTGGGTGTTGTTGTATTTGCTCTCAGCAATGTTGAGCATGGAATGTGGCACACCAAACAACCCGCAGATGCGCTTCATCGTCTGCTCTTTCAGTTTGGCAGCGTCAGCATCTTGCAAGGTCAGCATCTCGAGTGGCATGTATTTCATGCCGTTGTCTAGCAGCATGCCCTGACCTGCTTTAGACAGATCAGACGTCCTGGCCCCGGTCATCTGGTTCCAGGCTTCCTTGATTCGTGCGGCAATTTCCTTGTATTTGCCATCAGGAATATTGGCTTCCGTCACAAACAGGCCGGAAGGTTTGGCTCCGTTTTGCATGATGTAGTTGGCATAAAGATCAATGTCCTGATCCAGTCCCACCAACTCAGTCGCAAGAATGCCCTTGTTAAAACCCGCAGAACCCTGCCACGCAGCATCTTTAATGTGCATCACTTGGTGCGCTGCAAGCTGCTGGTTTTCGGTAAAACCGTAGCTGGGAGTCGATAACCGAAATGACGGATAGCGGGTTGGCGTAATCGTCGCCGCAATCAGCGTCGAATCCAGGATATACATTTCCAGCGGGGTCTGCGTCGTGACGTCTTGATCTTTGCGCCACCAGAGCGTAAACGCTTCGCCCGACAACTCGTGCCACATCATCCATTGATACCAAAACTCATAGGTACTTTGGAAGTTGTTCGGATTCGTCAGCAGGTTGTGGACAGATTTTGCTTTTGCTTTGTCCCTAGACCCAACTTCATCGGACCGGATAGCGTCAACAAATACGCCAGGCTTTGACTCGCACATGATGCGAATTGGCAATTGCCCAATGCTTCTCGCTTTGATACCGACACAAGACATGACGGTGCTGTTGCGAGTAAGCACCGACATATCAACCGGCCTGCCTGCACTTGTTGTGCTGGCAGTCGTGACGTACAAAATCTGCGTTGATGCGGTCGGTGGCTTCTGTCCCGCCTGGTAAATAATGTTGTTACCCAGCGCAGACTGACCAAAAAGGGTGTTGGCTTCGTCAGATTTGACTGTTTTTTTGCTTTTGAAAATGTCAAAAAGTGCCATGAAAACCCCCTATTGTGCTGCATCCTACCATTCTATCGTTCTGAATCCAAACGATTCGCCAACGAAAGCGTTATCCAAATGGCAATGCATCGCCATAATCAACGCAATAATGCCGTCCACCTTGGCAGCGGCATCCGCTTCGTTCTTACGAATCTTTACGTTGCCGTTCACATCCGTGTAAATCTCGCAGTTTCCTAACTGCCAACCCAAAAACGGGTTGCCGTCGTGATGTATTGCTTTCTTTAGGATCGCTTGTTCGGTCGCTTTGGACGGGTTAGATAAAACGGCCATGCCTTGTCCTACTTTCTTGACCGGCAGACCGTTGCCATGCAGATTTGCCACTAGGCCAGCAGCGTTGTACGGGTCAAATCCGATTTCTTTGACTTCGTACTTTTGGCATTGCTGGCTAATGTATTGCTCAATCTCCACCATGTCGGTGACGTTGCCCTGCGTGAGTTTTAGGATGCCAGACCGGATCGCTTCCGAGTAAATCGACCGATAGTGGTTAGGAATGAACTCCATAGAATCTTCTGGCAGGAAAAACTGAAACTCAGCCTGGAAATCTTCCTCGCTGTACCGGTGAAGCGTACAGACAGCGTTCAAGTCTCGACTGTGCGCTAGGTCAAATGCCATGAACGTTGATTCTGGCTTTGCTTCCGGCATCGGTCGCGCTGATTCGTCCCACCACCTGCGGTCCACCCAGGCAGCGTTAGCCGAAACATAGATATTCAGGGTTTTGCAAAGAAACTCGTTGAGCGTAGCGGGTTTGCTTGCCGCTTCTGCCGCCCTTTGTGCGATAGCTTCCTCGAAAACCGACACCCCATGCATGGGGTTGCATTTTTTCCAGATTTCAACGTCCCGCCAATCATCCTGCGGATCTGGCCCGTAGAGCAATCCAAACCATCGCGGATTGTCTGTTGCTTCGCCCGTCAGCATGGACTTGTAAAGGTTCATATCCTCGTAAAACTTGGTTTCCTTCGTAAACGATGCGGTAGTAATGTAGATCCGCAGCGGGTTCTGTCGTGCCACCATGCCCGAGTGCAACACCTCAATAGAATTGCGGTCGGTAATCTGCGCTGCTTCGTCAATAATGACGCAACTAGGGTTCTTGCCGTCGCCCGTCTTTTTGGTGTCGCGGCTCAGCGCTTTGAACATCGACTGCGTGTCGCCAATCTTTTTGATTTCGTACTTACTAACAGCAAACAAGCTGGCAAGCTGTTGGGGCATGCTTTCAATGAACCCCTTTGCCGCATCAAACACGATTGTGGCCTGCTCTCGATTGGTTGCCAGGGTAAACACCTCGGCACCCTTTTCGCCGCATAGCAACTCGTATAGAGCAATCACAGCGGTCAGCGTTGATTTTCCCGCTTTCCGTGGGATAAACAGAATGACGTCTGTGACCATCCGTTTAGAATGGTCGCGCTTGGACCGGAACCCGTAGATCGCACAGATAAAAAAGATCTGGAACGGTTCCAGCAGGATAGGCTTCCCGGCATCTGGTCCCTTTGTATGCACCAGCGCGGCAGCAAAGTCTAGAACGTGCTGAGCATAGTCCGGGTCAAACTGCCATTCCCATTCGCGGTTTTCGATTTGGTTGATAAACCGCTGGCAGGTCCGTTGCACATCTTTGCAGACGTTGATGTTGCCTTTGCTGACCGACTGAGCGTAAGCAATACCGTCCTGCCAGTTCATCCTTTCGGACCTTTCAGGAACTTGGCAACCGGGGTATTGTCCTCTGCTTTAGGACGGTCCAACCTGCTTTTAGGCGTCAGACCCAATTCGTTCATAAGACGAATCGTGTTTTTCATTGCTTCGTTGGAAATCGCAACATACGGATTAGGCGCAAGCGTTTTGCCGTTGTTGATTTCGATAACCAACGGTGATTCGTTTTGCTGACTTCTGGCAAAAATATACGTTTCCAACTGGTCAGCCAACATCATCAGCGTGTGCCGGTCCTGGTCGCTGCCAATCCCGTAGACCTCATACAGATAATCCGCAGTTTCGCTAATGAACTGCTGCTTAGAAAACGATGCTGGATTGTTTGCCCATTCAGCAAACGGAATCCGTTTCTTAATAGTGTCAGGCAATAACACGCCAGGATTGGTCGCCCTGCTGCCATGCACCAGGTGAATTTCCGGTGGCATTTTGTTTGTTGTCATGTTTTGTCAACCTCCCTAGTTAAAAAGTATGGTTTGCGGAAAAGTGAC
>Ga0213922_1000182_pt1 | contig 36400 bp, 54 predicted proteins | sample McNCre2917MG_FD_165060 | JGI IMG/M metagenome (GOLD analysis project Ga0213922, IMG submission 165060) | Freshwater microbial communities from McNutts Creek, Athens, Georgia, United States - 29-17 MG | ecosystem: Environmental > Aquatic > Freshwater > Creek | place: USA: Georgia | collected... | reverse complement strand
AAGCCCAACTAACCAATTACTACGCCTCTTTAGAAGCAGAATCAAAGGAACACTATGACCCTAATCAAAACACTTCTAAAAAGGCTATTGAACGCGCCTTGGTTGAACTCCAAATGGAAAACCTTGATGCACAAATTCGGGAACAAATGACTGTTTATGCGCCTGCTGAATTAAAGGCAATTTACAGTAGATTCCTAAAGATGTATGCAAGGATTCAGCAAGAGCAAGAATGGGCTAGGTCTGAAGAAGTCAGAAAGTTAAGACAACAGCGTTGGAAACAAGAGCGACAAGAAATTCAACTGATTGAGATAACAAGTGGGGTAATTGCCGTGGTATTTATTTCTTTACTATTTGGGTGGCTAATGTGGCAACTGCGCGTCTTGTCGGATGGATTCTGACTGCGGTGGCTTTGTGTCTTATTGTTGGTGTAACCTCAATGGCATACATAGAAACGTTGTATATGAAAGCCCAACTCAAACGAGAGATAAAAGAACTTCGTAGATTAAAACAGGAACTGAAGGAAAAATAATGCTTACTTTACTATCAACCCTTTTGTCATTCTTAATGGGTGGCTTACCTAAACTGTTGGACTTTTTTCAAGACCGCGCAGATAAAGCGCATGAACTTGAATTAGCCCGTATGCAAACTGAGCGTGAACTAACTTTGAAAAAGGCTGGTTTAGAAGCGCAAGAACATATTGAGGCTATTCACTTGGATGAAATTAAAGTCCAAGCGGATGTAACTAATGCCCAAACGCAAGTGGCTATGGTTAACGCCAAGTCAGAAGAACGCAAAGCCCTTTATGCTCATGATATTGAGATTAGCAAGGGTGCATCTACATGGGTTATCAATGCTCGCGCTATGGTGCGACCAGCCCTTACTTATGGAATGTTTTGCTTACTTGTGTTTGTTGACATAGCAGGCTTTTTGTACGCTTGGCACTCCAATGTGCCTTTTACAGAGTGTTTAGACCAACTATGGGATAACGATACTCAGTTAATTTGGGCATCTATTGTGGCATTTTGGTTTGGCTCACAAGCGTTTGAGAAGAAATGAATATCAGCCAACGCTGTTTAGAAGGTATTAAGCATCACGAAGGCGTGAGACAAAAGCCTTATCGTGATAGCGTATATCTGTGGACTGTGGGGGTTGGTCATTTAATGTATGACTCCCAAGCCAAATTGCCTGTTGAACAAAGAATGGCAGTTCAACTAACACCAGAAGATAACCGAGTTTTCAGTATGGAGGAAGTTGATGCAATTCTCAGACATGACCTTAATAGGTTTTGCGTTGGAGTCCAAAAGTTTTGCCCTGTTGCTCTCACTCAAGGTCAATTTGATGCTCTTGTTAGTTTTTCTTTTAATGTGGGATTGGGTACGCTCCAGCGTTCTACGCTCCGTCAAAAGGTGCTACGAGGCGATTTTGAGGGCGCGGCAGAAGAATTCCTTAAATACACAAAAGCAGGCGGTAAAGTTTTAAAAGGTCTAGTGACCAGAAGAAACGATGAACGCGCTTTGTTTTTAAGTTAATCTTTGTCCCAAGAGCAATAGATTACAGCGACTATCACGCCCACTCCGATGCAAACGCCAAGCATGAGCAAGGCAAATAAAGTTAATATGCTTTCAATCATAGGTTTACATACCTCCGTTTAGGTGGTTTGATTCTGTCAGCCAAAGCATAAACATAAAAGCGTTTAGGCTTGACACTTCGTTTAGCCATTTCGCGCTCTGCTGTTAGTGCTTGTTGGCTCTTGGAAAAATCCCAAAACTTTGGGTAATAGGTTGCCATAAACTGTGGGTGAAATGCGTTCATAAATTTTTTTCCTTGAGTTTGGCTTCTACCGCTTTGGCAAAAGTTGTTGGCAAAACAATCTCGCCATTTGAGTCATGCAAATCTTTTTGTAGGCTAACCATGTCCTCATACGTCAGCCCTACCCATGTGCGTTGTTGTGGTGTGTTCTTGCATTTATTACCTAAATGGCAACGTACTGAATAGCATCCTTGCGGGTCTTTGTCGCACACAGGCTCACCCTGCTCTTGCTTGGCTGTTGGTGATGTATAAAGTTCGCCGTATTTTGCTGGCTTGCAAGTACAGTCAATGGCTCTTAATGCGTAACAAGTACATTGTTTCATGTGTTCTCCTTAATGCCGTGGGCGGCTTCTGCGTATCGAACACCTTGCATGAATGAATACTGATACGCGCCATCAACCATGTGGTGTTTTGCTTTGCGTATCTCCTCATCCGTCAGCGGCTTGCGTTGTTGTGGTGGGTGGTCGTAAAGAGGAATCCACGCCAATTCTTCTGTTGGCTGTCGATGTGTGTACATCCATTTGCCCAAATGCTCAGACCAACGACACCAAGCCATAGGAATTTCACCAAAATGTTGCAAAGGTTTATGGATGACTTGAGGTGCTGAATACAAAGGTCGAACATTTGTGATAACTGTTTTTCCTGTATCACGCAATGTTTCAGCCATGCTGGTTGTCCAGTCTTGAATGAACTCACCTTCATCCGAAGTCCAGTCATACATCCACGCCACAGGCTCTTGCTTCTCTGCTTCTGCGATGGCTTGGCGTAGGGATTCGCATTGCTTGTGCGCTCGGATGTTCGCCTCAACACCGTTCTTGTCGCCAAGAAAAATGTGTTTGGTTGCGTCTTCCAACGCCTCAAGCGCCTGTTTCATTGCTTCTATGCTCACTTTTCTAGCCTTTCTACGCGCTTTGTAAGCGCCTTAATTGCAATGGTTAATGCCAACACCTCGGCTTGCAATTTAGCCTCCTTAGAAGGCGTTTTAAGCAATTCTTGTTTGACTTTAGACCTACGCTCTATTTCGTTGAAGGCTTCTTCTTCTTCCATAGTTATCCGCATGGGAACGGATATGCCGATTGGTTCACGCATAGTGTCTCCAGAAATAGTAGATAAAAACTGCCAACGCAATTTGCGCCAGCAGAATAGCAAAATCTGTAATGTGTGTCATCAGAAGTCTATATCGTCATCTTTGGGTGCTTGGTCGCGTGGTTTATTTAAATAGCACCAGCCAGACCAGCCACCTTCAACGATAGGCATACAGTCAATTTTGAGCATAGGGCCATTTTTAGTCTCAATAATCGAGCCAATGCGCTGATAGCGGTTCTTTTCTTCTCCGTCTTTGTTGGTGTATTTTCCTGTGATGACAGAGACTTCGTATTGTGTTTTAGACATTTTTTACTTTCAAATTGTTTAACTTACTTACTTTTGTATCCAACTCCGCTAAGAACTGGGTAACTTCTTTCTCCAACATTGCTACATATTCTGGGTCAAATTCAACCCGTTTAACGAACAACTGAAGGTCTTGGGGCAGGCGCGGGTCAAAGGACACAAAGTCGCACCATTGGCGTTGACAACAAGCCATCTGCCATTGCATTTGGGTTATGTACTTAGTAGGCACAGTCTGGCTCAACAGCGTGTCAATGTGGGTGGCGGTGTTAGGACATTTAATTTCAAGCATCCCAAACAACCCAACCAAACCATCAGGACTAGCGCCAGCCATTTCAATCTTGGGGTGCTGTACAAACCCGACTTCTTCCACCATTACATCGGCATGGGCTTCATAGGCGCTTCTAGCAAGTGGCTCTGTATCCGTACCCCATTGCATGGCAGTATTGGTAAACGATTCCCCTTGTTGCCCAGTAAGGCGCTCACATATTAACTGCGCCATGTAGTTATCACGACTAGCGGAGTAACCCGTCTTGGTCTTGGCAATTACATCTGCCACCCGACTAGCGGTGACTTTGCCAAGCCTAGCGGCAAACCAAGCATCCGAACCTTGGATTATTTGTTCTGTCATTTCAGTTTCCTTTTCATTAAATCTTTAGCACCAGTAATCGCCTCAAGCCATTCTTTGTCTGTGCCTGCGGCTTTGTACGCTTCTTTAAAACGGGCTTGAAGTTCTTCAACATTAGCGGACTCGCTAATAGCGGTGATGTGGTCGTGCATGGCGTTGTGATTGACCTTTGATTTAGGCATCACTTCATGCGTGTGGTTCTCTGTGTCGTTATCGCCTTCTGTGGGGATAGAGAAGGCTTGCATGGCCGCGTATTTGTAAGCGGCTGACATAGCCTTGTTGGTGGCTTTATCGCCAGAATCCATTGCTTCGCCAAATGTGCGGATAGTGTGCTTAGAACCATCTTCAGCGGCCACCAAGTCAAACTCTGCCTCAACAGTCACATAGAAAAGGTTGCCACCAGACTTGGACATTCTTTCCTCGCAGTTCCTGGCCAACATCCGTGGAAGGATGCAAAGCCCGTGTGTGGCCAATAGCGGTGAAAGGGCGTTAAACACATCGTCAATGCCCCTAAATTTGTAGCCTGCGCCTTGGCTATTGGTACGGGCTTTAGAGATGCCTACGCGGGATAAATCAGCCTGCACTTTGTTAATTGCTTGATAGACCTTCATTTATTTTCCAATCGTGATAACAGCCAAGAGAAAGCCTGCACCAAAGGCAAGCGCGATGTATGTCCAGAACTCTGTATCTGGTGAGAAAGCCTGTTGTTCCTCAAACCACATCCATCTATTGCGTTTTTCAATGGCGGTGGTGTTTTCTGGGAACGCTTCTTCTAGAGTGCGTGGGTAGGTGCGTGTGGTTTCGTTCATGCTAGTTCCTTTTTAGACTCATAACGAGCGATGGCGTAGTCAAGTTTGTCGTTGTAAATTTGTTCTTTTACGGCTTTGGCGTATTGGCGCTCAAAGTCTTGGATAACTGTGTCGCGTAGCATTTCGCTTATCTCGATACCACCGACATAAGCAAACATAAGGTTTTGAGAGTAAGGGTCAAAGAAGCAATCCACATCAATGATGTAGTCGTAATCGCAGACCATGCGTTCACAGTCGGTGTGTTCTAGTGCGTAGTTCATAAAGTTTCCTTAAAAGACCGCTTGCGTTGCGCTACGGCATGGATGCAACTGTACATTAAATTTTGATAAAGTCAACAACTTGTTGAAAATAAATTCACAAAATGTTTACTTCTTTTAAAATTGTTGCTAGGATACAACCATGAACCAACAACAACTTAACGCTGATAAAGAGTTAATCAAGCAACTTGGTGGGGCAACCGCCCTAGCAAATAGGCTTGGTTTCGCTTCTAAACAAAGGGTACATAACTGGTTGTATAGGGGAATACCCGCATCAATCAAATTAGCATATCCAAAGATTTTTTTAAAAAAAGTAAAGAAATTATGATTTTGTGTCGTTTTTGCAACAAAGAAGTAATTGGTCGATACCATTCTGCCAAAACTTGTTTTGAATGTATTGATACTAAAAAAGATAAAACTGGCGTTCTTGCCGCAATAAAGGCTGTAAAAAAGGCTGTAAAGGCTGGATTGCTTGCGCCTGTAAAAACATTGTTTTGCGTTGATTGTGGTAAGCCTGCTCAATGTTATGAACATAGAGATTACAACAAGCCGTTAGATGTCCAACCAGTTTGCCGTAGTTGCAATTACCATAGGGGTGCGGCCATTCCTTTGCAAAAGTCAACAAGTTGATGTAAGATATGTTGAAACACGGCTAGGTACGAAGTCATGAGCGTACCGAAAAGCGAGCCTTCCCGCCTGCCGAGGTTTCTTTGTTAGTGAAGGACAGAAAGAAGGAAAAGTATGCCTACTCGGTATCTCAAGCCTGGTGTTCGTGACAGCGAGGCTATCGACAATTTATCTCCACTAGCGGAAACACTTTTTTATCGTTTACTGGTAACAGTTGATGATTTTGGTCGTTTTGACGCTAGACCAGCCATGATTAAGGCTCAATGCTTTCCAATAAAAGAAAGCGTTTCCATAAACAAATGTAAGGACTTACTTGAAGAATTAAGTAAGGTTGGACTTATTCTTCTTTACCAAGTTAAAGATAAGCCATATATACAAATGTGCAAGTGGGACAACATACCACGAGCAAAAGAAAGTAAATATCCTACAAGCGTAGACAGTTGCATACAGATGCATACATATGCGCCTTTAACCGAAACAAAAACGGAAACGGAAACAAAAACGGAAACATATATATGCCCACCTAGCGGTGGACTTCCAAATTGTGACCATGAAAAAGTAATTGACCTTTATCACAAGCACTTGCCTACGCTTAGACGGGTAGAGGTCTGGAACGAAACCCGTAAGGGCTACTTACGCCAAAGGTGGCGTGAGGTGGCTGACGAACTATCCAAAACCAAGACTGTGGAAGCCTCGGATATTCTGGGATGGTTTGCCGAGTTCTTTGACCACATCGGTACATCCAAGTTCTTGATGGGCAAAGTCAACAGCAAAGATGGGCGGTCTTTTTATGCCGACCTAGAGTGGATTCTTAAACCAAGCAATTTTGCAAAAATCGTAGAGGGGAAATATCATGGCTCTAACTAATTTCAAAAGCAATGTAAAACAAGAATCAGAGTTTGACGAAGTTCAACGCCTGATGTGTTCTGTGCCTGGTTGCCTAAATCGTTGGTCTGTCCACATTAGCGGTGATAAACCCAAATGTTCCAAGCACCAATGGGAGAAGAATCCAATCGACTACAAGCGCCCCGTGGTTGCTAAAAGTGTGTCTCAGACTGTCCAACAATGGTATGAGAAGGAGTCATTTTGAAATTTATTGAATTATTTGCGGGAATAGGTGGGTTTCGTTTAGGACTAGAAAAGGCTGGTCACGAATGTGTGTGGGCTAACGAATTTATGCCAAAGGCAGGGAGTATTTATGAACACAACTTTAAACATAAACCAGACGGCAGAGACATCAGACTTATTCAACCTGATGAAATCCCCGATGCCGATTTACTCTGTGGAGGATTTCCGTGTGCAACTTTTTCTGTTGCTGGAAGAAGAACAGGGTTTGGAACAGAAGATACACGAGGCACACTCTTTTTTGAAATCTGCCGAATCCTCAGTAGTAAAAGAATCCCATATGTATTCCTTGAAAATGTTAAGGGACTCCTCAACCATGACGGAGGAAGAACCTTTGGAGTTATCCTCGCAAGTCTGGATGAACTGGGGTATGACTTGCAATGGGAATGTGTTAACAGCAAGAATTTCGGAGTCCCACAGAATCGGGAACGAATCTTTATTGTCGGACATCTTAGAGGAAAACCCAGACCAAAAATATTTCCTCTCGGAAGGTGCATTACAGAGAATGACAACCAGAGCGAAGAAACACAAGGAGAAGGGGAACGGGTTCGGGCAAGTTATTTACCAACGCTTGACGGACACTATTACAAAGGCGGGGGTACAAGAGCAGTTATTGACGAAGGAACAAGTAAACCAAATGGACTTGTTCGGGCTACCCATTGGAGAAGAAATCACTTTAGAGACATAAAAGGTGATTACGCCCCAACACTTACCGCAAATATGGGAACGGGTGGAAACAATGTCCCATACATCAAAGAAACAGTTAAAGCGGTATTGACCCCTGACAGAAAACAAAAACGCCAAAACGGAAGGAGAATAAAAGACCATAACGAACCAGCGTTTACTGTTACCGCGCAAGACAGACATGGTGTTTTGGTTGGCTCTAATCTACGGAAACTTACTCCACTTGAATGTGAAAGGTTGCAATCACTACCAGATAACTGGACTAAGTGGTATGCGGATGGTTCTTTAGTAGGTGACGCTCAACGATACGAAAGATGTGGTCGTGCTGTCACTATCAATGTTATTTATGAAATTGCAAAAAGGTTTCCAATATGAAGTCGTGGACATTTGAAACACAAGAGATAGCAAACACATTTGATAACCATGTAAGAGAACAACTTCCTTGGTACGACATGGTTACCGAATCAGTCTCTTACATAATCAAAAACTATTTATCTGAAAACGATACTGTTGTTGATATAGGCGCATCTACTGGGAACATGATTGACAAAATTATTCCATTGATACAAGAGCGTTCTTGTTACATAACCGCAATAGAAAAAAGCGAAACCATGTTTGAAAAGTTAAAAAATAAATATGCAAATGAATCTTGCATCGAATTGGTTGATGCAGATGTAATGGATATTCAACTACCAAAAGCAAAAGTTTATGTATTGTTTTTAACTTTAATGTTTATTCCAGTTCAACAACGAGAAAAACTAATGCAAACGATTAGAAGCAAATGCGAAGAAGGTGGAGTAATTATTATTGTTGATAAAGTTTGTGACCATCGTGGATATTTTTCAACAGTTCTTAAAAGATTGACCATGCACTTTAAATTGTTGCAAGGCGCTAAACCAGAAGATGTATTGACAAAAGAAATGTCGCTTGCTGGCATACAAATTCCTGTTGATATTTCTTTGCTTGATGATGCAAAAGAGTTTTTTAGAATGGGTGAGTTTGCTGGATGGGTGATTGAACTATGACAAAGACTCAAGCCCATGCCATCCTTGACCGCATTAAAAGAAAAGACAGACACCCCGTGTCCTTGGCTGAAACAAATCAAGCCTTGGAACGGACAGGGGATTTATGTCGACCATTTGGCGAACCACTATGCGTTGATGGCAATGAACCCAGCGACTATCGACCACGCTCGGTATATGTCAAAAGCGCTGAAGTCGGATTTTCCTACTCTCGCTACCTTGATTGTGGAAAAACTGAGGGAGTTACGCAATGAGCCTAGTAGTGACATTCACAGTTGACGGAGACCCCGTTCCGAAGGGCAGACCACGCTTTGCTCGCAGAGGTCAGTTTGTCCAAACCTATACCGATGCCAAGACAATCGACTACGAAACCCATGTAGCGATGCGAGCCAGACACGCAATAGGCGCAACAGAGCCATTAAAAGGCGCTTTAAGCGTGTTTTTATACCTCAGATATACCATACCAGCGTCATACTCAAAAAAACGCAAGGAAGCCTGTTTAGCGGGTCTCGAATATCCCAAACGCATAGACATTGATAATGTTTACAAAAGCATTACCGATGCAATGAACGGCATTGTTTATCTTGATGACAGCCAAATAGTTGAGGCGCACATCAAAAAGGTGTATGCCGAGACTGCTGGCGCGAATGTAATGGTGCAAGAGTGCGAGTAGAACTAACTAAAGACAACGCTACGGCTGTGATGAACAGCGTGTGGCCAAAGGTAAAAGAGGCTTTAGCGTCTGGCAAACAACTAACGCTAGAGATAAAGGCGGCAAACAAAAGCCGTGACCAAGAGGAAAAATATCACGCCATGATTGGTGAAATAGCCAAACAAGCCCAACATTTGGGGGCTAAATGGGATGCGGAGTCTTGGAAACGATTGTTGGTAGAAGCGTTTTGCAAAGAAAATGGGCTAAAAACAGGCGCAGTTATCCCTAACTTATCTGGTGATGGCATAGTGCAACTAGGCTTTCAGACACGCAAGTTTACCAAGGAACAAGCCTCGGAATTTGTGGAATGGCTATACGCATGGGGTGCAGAACACGGGGTGGTTTATGAAGTTAATGAATAACCCCTATGCCACGCACATAGACTTTTTCCGCTTTAAAGGGTTTTTCAAGAAGAACCCAAATGCCACGCCATCCAATTTGGACATGATTTTTGAGCGCAAGGGTAAGTTCTTGGTTGGAGAGTGGAAGCGCCCTAACGAAAAGATAAGCAAAGGGCAAGAAATCCTATTGAAAAGCCTAGCAAAGCAAGAAAACTTTGTGGTTTTGATAGTCCAAGGCGATACCGATGGGGAAATGGTGGTTAACAAGTTCTGGCGCGTCAAGAATGACAAATGCACCTTACAAGGCGAATCGGCAGACGATTTAAAAGAGTTTATGAACCAATGGTACGAGTGGGCAAATGAATAATAAACCAACCTTAGCCGAGCGAAAGCATTTAGCGCTGATAAAAGAAATGAACTGTGGGGTATGTGACGCGAGTGGCCCAAGCGATGCTCACCACATAGTCCAACACCAACAATATCTATGTATTCCGCTCTGTAAAGACTGCCACCAAGGGTCGCACAATGGCATACATGGTGAACAACGGATATGGAAAGTCTACAAAAAAGACGAAATGTCCGTACTAAACGAGACTATTCGGGCTTTGGTAAAATAAGTATCAAGTCGTAAGTTTTAAGTATCAAGACGCATGGGGATTGTGTAGACTGCCCGACCCAAGTGATTAAGTTCATAAGGGACACTTACTAAAGTGAGACATCAGTAGTCCCCAGCCGTGTTGGTAGCCGCAATGAGGGTTAGCGCCTTATTTTCCTTGAATTGTGCAAATACCAAGGAAGTTGAACACTCTGCTTTATGAGGGCGGCTACTAACTTCAATATTTACGCATCGAAGGAATGGGGGCTTCTTTCTGTGAGCCACCTTGGGCTTCATGCGAGCGGTGCATTGGATGAGCGTGTGCCATATCGGTTTTCTCATGCTTTTTTAACTCTTTTTCGAGTTCAGCAACCTTACGGGCTTCCTTCTTATATTCGCGTTCCATCACATAGTGACCGCCATTGGTGGGCTTGGATTTCGCTTGAGTAATGGTAAATTTTGTTCCCATGAAAAAACTCCTATAATGGTATCGGCATTGTACAATGTCGATTAACCTTGCAAGGAAAAAATCATGGGAATGAAAGACAAAGAGAAGTTCACACCTGGTCGTAGCGGTGAAAAAGTGCCTATGGGCGTTTTGTCATCTGATACATCTGGCGAACGTAAAGGCAAAATCGTTGGTGGTGTTGCCATGGGTAAAGAGGATAAAACTGCTGGCATGGAAGGCGAGTTCAATACTGGTCGTACTGCTGGCGTTTGTTATTCGCATGACAGGTCACACTATCGTTGAGTTAAAATAGCGAAACCCCACAATCGTGCGTGACTGTGGGGTTTCTAACCAAACCAACTAAAAAGGAGTTGATATGGCTGAAACAAATTTTAACTTGTTGAAGGATTTACTTCACGAATTGTTTGAATATCGTGATGGTTATCTCTTTCGTAAAAAAATATATAACTTTGCACAAAAGTTAGGCGAACAAGTTGGCAAACCTACAAAAGATGGTCGTTCTTGTGTTTTTGTTAATGGAAAACAATATGGAACACACCAACTTATTTTTGTAATGCATTATGGTTATTTACCAGAAGAAATAGACCATAAAGACAATAATCAATTAAATAATTGCATTGAAAATTTGCGAGAAGCAAATAGACAAGAACAGTTGTTTAACCGCAGAATACCCAAAAATAATACTTCTGGACATAAAAATGTTCACTGGTGCAACACAAGAAGTAAATGGGTAGTTGCGTTTCAAATAAATAAAAAACTTAAAAGTAAACGATTTGAACATTATGAAGATGCCGTAGAAATGGCTAAAAATGTTAGAATTACTTTACATGGGGAGTTTGCCAATCATGGATAAATGCATAGAGTGCAAACATTACCTAGACACCAATTCAATATTGGGTTTGTGTCGCAGATTCCCTTTGTATCAAAACCGCAGTCCACAAGAGTGGTGCGGTGAGTTCTTCGCAAAAGCAGTTGCCGAAGTTTCCCCTGCGGGGGACTTTTTGCGTGCTAAACGCATGGGCAGACCACCAAAGGTCAAGACGGAGGAAGCAGAATGATTGTCAAACCTCTGAGAGACAAAATCATTGTCAAGCCCGAACCTCGCGTTAAATCCCTAATCCTAGACACATCGCTGATGGCAGAAGCAGATTCCATCGGTACAGTTGTTGCCGCTGGTGACGATGCGCTATTTCAAGGCGTTAATATTGGCGATAAGGTAGTATTTGGCACATTAGCCAAGGATTACAGCGCAGAATATTTGAAATTTGAAGAATTAAACCTAAATGGTGAGCGCCATCTCAAGATGTCTTGGATGGACATTTGCGCTGTTATTGAAGAAGAGCAGGCATGAACTATCAAAATATTTATGTTTCTTTAATCCAGCGGGCTAAAACCCGTGGGTTAATTGAAGGCTATAAAGAAAGTCACCACATAAAACCTAAATGTATGGGCGGAAGTGATGATTCTGACAATTTGGTAGATTTAACTGCAAGAGAACACTTTATTGCTCATTTATTGTTAGCAAAGATACATAACAATTCAAAATTGTGGGTTTCTGTGTTAATGATGAAAGGCAAAAAGCAAAGATATATAAACGGCAGGCTATATGAAATGGCTAAAAAACAGCGTTCTTTGCACATGAAGGGCAATCAACACGCTAAAGGCGCGGTTATTCCCCAGTCAACCAAAGATGCTATTGCTGAATCAAATAGAAATCGTGTGTTTACTGATGTGATGCGAGAAAAATGCACATTCAAGGGAAGAAAGCATACTGAAGAACATAAATCGCACATGAGCCAAATATTGACTAACCGCATATTTTCTGAAGAAACTAAGAAAAAAATGAGCGAAAGTCAAAAGAAAAGATTTGAAAAACAAAGACTTTTGAAGGAAACTACATGACTAAAGACCTAATAAACCTAAGAATTCAAGACCTAATCAGCAAAGGCAAGGAACTTGAACAACAGTTGCACCAGATAAATGGTGCTTTGCAACAATGCCAATGGACATTGGCTGAACTGGAGAAAGCAGATGCTGAAAAAATCGACAAGTAAAAAGGCATTTCAAGAGAATGTCAAGACTGAAATAAAGGCTGGCAAGCCCGTAAAACAGGCTGTGGCAATCGCTTACGCTGAAAAACGTGAAGCCAAGAAAGCAAAAAAGAAATAAAATCGGTTAAACCGAGGAATTTCTATGCCCACACTAGCAGAACTTGCCAATTTAAGCGACCAAAACGCGTATGTGGGTTATCCACAGTTACAGCGCCAAGCAAACAGGATGCGTTTAGCGCAAATGGGCAGAATCCCAGAGAACTTGGCAGACCCAAGAACTTATGGATTTGTTAAGGGATTGCTAGGAACAACGCCTGACGAACTGGGAATGAGCGTTTTGTCGCCTAATACAGCGCCAGCAAAGGATGCGGCATATTACGGCTATCAATTATCAAACCTTGGTCAAATAGCGCCAGCAATGATGCCCGCAACCAAGGCAGGTTTGAGGTTGGCTGGAAATGCTGTTAATGACGCTATGGTGTATGGAACTGGCCCATTGGCTCGCATAACGCCACAACCAATGAGAATGGCAGATGTATCTGAATATGGAATGTCTCACAGACCAATGACGATACAACAAGGAGCCGCACCATTACACGATTTATCTAATGCTTTTGATGAAACCATTTATAGTAAAAACGCATTACAAAATTATGGTACTGGCTCACCAAGATTAGACCGCGAGGCTTTAAAAGTATTCAGTCAGGTTAAAGGCAATCCAGACGCGGAAGTTACGATATATCGTGCTGTGCCTAAAGGAACAAAAGAATCAAAAATAAACCCAGGCGATTGGGTAACAGTCAGCAAAGAATATGCGATGGAACATGGGCAAGGCGCATTAGAAGGTAAATACAAAATACTTTCTCAAAAAGTGCCTGCTAAACATATAACAACTAATGCGGATTCGATATTAGAACAAGGTTACTATCCAAATGACTGAAACAACAGAAAAACGCCCAGTTGGTCGACCTTCCTTATATGACCCAATCTATTGCGAAAAGGTAATAGAGTTAGGAAAACTAGGTAAGTCGATAGAACAAATTGCTTCAAGTCTAGGCATAGGAACTAGAACTTTATTCTCATGGAAAGACGCGCATGAGGAATTTCGGCACGCCTTGGATGAAGCGAAGGAATATGAACTCGATTGGTGGGAGAACATCGCTCAGAATATGATGATTGAGAGCAAAGAAGGAGACAAACTTAACTCCTCAATCTGGTCTCGCTCAATGGCGGCACGATTTCCCAAGAAGTACAGAGAAAGCACAAAGACCGAGATAACGGGTGCTGATGGTGCGCCTCTGGTGACGGGCATTAATGTGACTTTTGTAAAGCCTAATGGAGAGTAATGCTCAGTTTCCCGTAAAGATGGCAAGCCTGTTTGACAAGGCGCGTTACAAAGTCTATTACGGGGGTCGCGGTGCTGGTAAGAGCCACTCAGCGGCAAAAGCCTTGTTAGTTCTAGGCGCTAAAAGCCAGATTCGCGTCTTGTGCGCCCGTGAGTATCAGACCTCAATCAAGGATTCTGTCCACAAGTTACTGTGCGACCAGATAACCCTAATGGGATTGGAAGGCTTTTACGAGATAACCCAGAGCGCCATCCGTGGCAAGAACGGCACAGAGTTCGCCTTTGTGGGGCTAAAGAACAATGTGGCAAATGTCAAATCTTATGAAGGTGTTGATTACTGTTGGGTGGAAGAAGCCCAGACAGTTAGCCGTCACAGTTGGAACACGCTAATCCCAACCATCCGTAAGGAAGGCTCTGAGATATGGATTACCTTCAACCCAGAGTTGGAGACAGACGAGACTTATCAAAGATTCGTTGTCAGGCCACCAGAACACGCAATAGTCCAAAAGATTAACTGGAACGACAACCCTTGGTTTCCAGAAGTGTTGGCGCTAGAGAAAGACGCGCTCAAGAGCCGTGACCCAAGCGCCTACCAAACAGTCTGGGAAGGCTTATGCCGTCTGACAGTCGATGGCGCTATCTTTGCCAATGAAATGCAAGTAGCAGAATTAGATGGGCGCATAACCAAAGTCCCCTACGACCCTACAAAGCCAGTTCATGCCATCTTTGACCTTGGGTGGGCAGATAGCACAGCGATATGGTTCTTGCAGTTTGTGGGCATGGAAACCCGTCTAATCCGTTACCACGAAGATAGCCAAAAGACCATAAGCCATTACCTTGCGCTCATGCAAACCTACGGGTATATGTATGACACGCTCTGGTTGCCACATGATGCACAAAACAAAACTTTGGCAAGCAACGGCAAGTCCATCGAGGAAATCGTTAGGGCGGCAGGCTACAAAACACGGATTATTGAGAGAACACCTATTGCGGATTCGATAAATGCGGCACGAACTATATTCAGAAATTGTTGGTTTGATAGAGAAAATTGTTACGATGGTCTACAATGCCTTAGACATTATCGTTACGATGTAGACCCAGAAACGGGGCAATTTAGCCGTCAACCGCTACACGACCAATACAGTCATGGCGCTGATGCCTTTAGGTACATCGGATTGATGATTAACGAACCCAAGCCAAGGCGTAAGGTTCAGAATCAAAACTATGGTCAGCCTCTCGGCTGGATGGGATAAATATGGATGACTTTGACCCAGTAATTACCGAGGCGATACAGTTCCTCAAGTTCTGCAATGACGCAGACACGATGAACCGCCAAGAGGCGCTAGAAGATTTAAAGTTTGTCTCTGGCGACCAATGGCCAGTCGAACTCCAAAACAGTCGTAATCTCGAATCACGCCCAGTTCTGACCATCAACAAACTAGATGGCTATTGCCGTCAAGTTGCCAACCAACAGCGCCAGCAACGCCCACGCATCAAGGTTCACGCAACCAATACGCATGAACAGATGGTGGAAGCCCAAGACATTCAAGGCATTATTCGCCACATTGAGGTTAACAGCAACGCAGACCACGCCTATGACAACGCCTTTGACTATGCCGTTCGCATGGGTTGGGGCTTTATGCGTGTCCGTACAGACTATGTGAGCGAAGATTCATTCGACCAAGAAATCTACATCGACCCAGTAGACAACCCGTTTACTGTTTACTTCGACCCCAACTCAATCCTTCCTGACGGCTCGGATGCCGAGAAATGCTTAATCACCACAATGATGAGCAAAGAGGTGTTTAGGTCGCTTTATCCATCTAATGATGACGGCACTTCTTTTACCCAACGCGGTACGGGTGACAGTCAGTCGGAATGGATTACCAAAGAAGATATACGCCTAGCCGAGTATTACTACACAGTACGCGAGAAGGCAAAACTCTACTTATTAAGCGATGGCTCTAGCACCTTTGCTGATGACAAAGACTTTTTTAACCGCCTTTCTATGGCAGGCATCACAGTTATTGACACACGCGAATCGTACAAAAAGACCATCAAATACAAGAAACTAACCGCTATTGAGGTTATCGAAGAACGCGATTGGCCAAGCCGTTACATCCCTATCATTCCCGTCTATGGCCGTCATGTGGTTATCGGTGACAAGCGTAAGAAGTTTGGCATGGTGCGCTACGCCAAAGATAGCCAGAGAATGTATAACTTCTGGCAGACTTCTATCACCGAATCCATTGCTCTTGCACCGAAAGCCAAGTGGGTTATGGCAGAGGGTCAAGACGAAGGACATGAGAACGATTGGGCGCAAGCCAACATCAAGTCTTTTCCTCTGTTGCGCTACAAGCAGACAGACATTGAGGGTCGTACAGCGCCACCTCCACAACGCCTGCAACCAGAGCCACCTCCTGCTGGAACTATGGCGGCGGCTGGTATGGTGTCAGATGACATAAAAGCCATCATGGGCATTTTTGACCCTGCCCAACTCGGCCAAGGCAATATCTCTGGCAAGGCGTTGAATGGCCAACAACAGCAAGTCGACCTGACCAACTATGACTATTACGACAATCTGACCCGCTCAATCTCTCATGTGGGCAAGATTATTTTGGATTTAATCCCCAAGGTTTACGACACCTCGCGTGTTCTGCGGATTATTGGAGAAGATGGCAAGCCAGATATGTTGAGCATTAACCAACGCGATGCCGTAGGGAATATCTTGAACGACACATCCATCGGTCAATACGATGTGGTGATGGAAACAGGCCCAGGCTACAACAGCAAGCGCCAAGAAGCCGTAGATGCCATGATGCCTCTACTTGCCAAACCAGAACTATTCAATGTGGCGGGTGACTTGGTGTTCCGCAATATGGATTTCCCAGGCGCTGATGTAATCGCTGACCGCCTTGCCGCGCTCAATCCCATGTCCCAAATTGATGAGAAATCTGACATTCCTCCTCAAGTGCAAATGCAAATCATGGCGGCTAAGAAACAAGTCGCTGATATGCAACAGCAGATGGAAGCCATGCAGATTCTTATCAAACAGCGTGGTGACATTGAGCAAGTCAAGCAAGACAACGAAACCAAGCGCGAATTGCTACGCCAGACCGCCAAGGCACACAACACCGAAACAATGGCAGAGGTCAAGGTCAACGACCAGAACACTCGCGCCATTACCTCGCAGAACAAGATTGAGATTGAAGCGATTACCGACTTGCTGTTGCACCACATGGACACGGCAAGGCTCAACGCTGAGATTGACAAACGAAATGCCGAGCAAATGGGCGCTATGCGTTTTGCAGAAGAAGATATTAGTCAAGGGGCTAATCCTTTGACACAGCAACAATAAAGTGGTAAATTTGCCACCAAACCTTACCAGTTAGGTTAACTGGGTAAATCCGTAGGGACACGTAATGTCTGAAAAAGAAGCAAGTCAAGTTTTGACGAGCGAGAACTCGGCAGAGTTTTATGCAAATAGATTAGGTTTAGCCGACCAACCCGAAGTTGAGGCTGTTCAAACAGAGCCAACCGAAGTGGTGGAGGAACGGAGTGAACCAGAAATCGAGGAAAAAGAGCAAGAGGAAAAGCCTAAAGCGAATCCGAAACTCGAAAGACGATTTTCTGAGATAACTAAGCAACGCGAACAAGCGCGACAAGAAGCGCAACGAGAGCGTGAAGCGAGGGAAACCTTAGAAGCCCGTTTAGCGGCACTTGAGAAACAGTCAGCGCCACAAGCGCCTAAAGTTGATGAAGAGCCACAACCTAGCCAGTTCAACGATGCGTTTGAATATGCCAAGGCTCTAGCAGAGTACACAGCAGACAAGCGTATTGATGAAATGAAACGGCAAGAAGCCGAGGCAAAACAGGCACAAGAACGCCAAAAGGTCATTGACCAATGGGCTAATAAGGTGCAAAAAGCCAAGGAAGTATTGCCTGACTTTGATGACATAGTAGCGTCTAGTGATGTGGTCGTAAATGATGACATTCGAGACGCGATTCTTGAGAGCGATGTAGGGCCACAAATCCTCTATCATCTGGCTGAGAATGACGATGTAGCAAAGAAGATTGCAGGGTTGTCTCCTAAACAAGCGTTAAGAGAGATAGGAAAACTTGAAGCAAGGTTTGAGGCAAAGGAAACAGCGCCACAGCCACCGATTGTTCGTAGTAAAGCACCAGCGCCAATCCAACCGCTGAGAGGGTCTAGCCCTGCTGATGTACCGCTATCCACCAATGGTGAGTGGCATGGAACATTCCAAGCATGGAAAGAGGCTCGCAAGGCTGGAAAGATTCGCTAAACCTAATCTTTTTTAAACTTTTTAAGGAAATGAAATGGCTAATAATTTATTGACCATATCGAAAATCACCAATGAAGCATTGATGGTTTTGGAAAACGAGTTGACTTTCACATCTGAAGTCGATAGAAATTACGATGACCAATTTGCCGTCGTGGGCGCAAAGATTGGTAACACAGTCAATGTCCGCAAACCTGGCCGTTTTATTGGCACTACGGGTCCTGCGTTAAATGTTGAGGACTTTAACGAGACTTCTGTCCCTGTTACTTTGTCAACTCAGTTTCACGTAGACACTCAGTTCACCACGCAAGATTTGGCATTGTCTTTGGACATGTTTAGCGACCGCGTGTTGAAGCCCGCTGTTGCCGCTATTGCCAACAAAATTGACCGTGATGGTTTGGCTATGGCTACTTTGCAGACCGCCAACATTGTTGGTACTGCTGGTACACCACCCACAGGTTTGATTACCTATTTGACCGCTGGCGCGTACCTCGATTCTGAAGGCGCACCACGCGATGGTCGTCGTTCATGTATCGTTGAACCCTTCACATCTGCAACTATCGTTGACAGTTTGAAAGGTCTCTTTGTACCCCAAGAAGCCATTGGCGAGCAATATCGCAAAGGCCTTATGGGGCGCGACAGCGGCGGGATGAATTGGAAACTTGACCAAAACGTCGTGGCTCAAACCTTTGGTTCTAACAGCACAACTACTGTGACTGGCTCTGTTGCTACTACTACTGCTACTGGCTTCCTGACCTCTGGTTGGGCATCTTCTAGCACTATTACTGTTACAGCCGCTAACACAGGTACTTTGAACCTCAACGCTGGTGACACCTTCACCATCGCTGGTGTGTACGCTGTCAACCCACAAAACCGCCAAGCCTACGGCTCGAACAAGTTGCGTAACTTCGTTGTTAAGCAATCTGTTTCTATCGCCTCTGGTTCGTCTGGTTCTGTGATTGTTTCTCCTGCTGTGATTACTGCTGGTCAGTTCCAGAACGTGTCTATTCCTAGCACTTCTGCTTCTGCCGCTATCACTCAGTTCAACAGCACAGGCGTGGTATCTCCACAGAACATCATCATGCACCGCAATGCGTTCACACTCGCTGTGGCCGACCTTGAGTTGCCAGAGGGTGTTCACTTTGCTGGTCGTGCTTCCGACAAGGAAATCGGTCTGTCAATGCGTGTTGTGCGTCAGTACACCATCAATAACGACTCAATCCCAACCCGTTTGGATGTGTTGTATGGATGGGCGCCGCTCTACCCAGAACTCGCTTGCCGTGTTGCCGCTTAATCATTAACTCTTTTTTAAGGAAACCTAATCATGGCAAATCCAGGACCAGCAACCACAGTCAGTAATCACCCACAAGTTCTTGGCACAAATCAAGCCTTGCGTTTGATTGCTTCCGCTCAATCCGTCAACTTGTCTGCCGCTGGTGATACAGCGTCAGTCGTTGTCGATGTAAGCAAATTTGTGCCAACCAGCGTTGTCATCACTAACGGCTTGAACTCTAGCGGTGCTACCACCACTATTGCAACTGCTACTGTTGGCGTGTACACAGGCCCAGCACAGACAGGTTCGACCATTTTGACCACCGCGGCTTTAACTAGCAACACGGGTGGCCCTTATGTGACAATCTCTGCCGCTACCAATCCAAACACAGCAATCTCTAATCCAACTAACATTTATGTGAATGTGGGTACAACGATTGCCGCGACTTGCGATGTGTTTGTCTACGGCTATGACCTCACATTTTTACCCTAATCTGTGAGTAAATAAAGGAAGAAGCCACTCTCAAAAGGGGTGGCTTTTTTCGCTTTTACGCTACAATCAATTCATTCTTTTAAGGAATAACCATGTCATCTACCACCCTAGCCCGTGGGAATGTCCAAGAGGCATTTATCATGGCCCCCACTTTGACCCCTTCTGCGATGACTACCGCCTCTGTGCAGTCTTTGCAGACTTTCCAAATCCCAGGCCTCAAAGCAACCGACATTTGCACAGTTCTTCAGTACAACGGCAATCAAACATCCAATGTTGCGATTACCAATGCTGATGCAACCGCAGACAACACTTTGCAGTTACAGTTCCAGAATACATCTGGCGCGGCTACTGCAATCACGCCTGCCGCTGGTGTTTATTACATCAAAGTGCATCGCGTTGAAGGCGCACCAATCGCTACTAACGCGGCTTAATCATGGCTGGCTCAACAGTACAACGCAACGCTGGTCTAACAGTAGCGTTGTCGGTCACTTCTACCGCTCACTCGGCAGTTTTGATTGATGACAACACCAACGACCAGATTAACTACACATCTTTCCTCAATACGGGCGCGGCTCCTATTGCGGTTAGATGGGGGACAGTAGACCCAGGCGCACCAGTCTTTCCCACCGATGGTACTAACGGAGATTTCGTTTTGCCTGCTGGTATGACAAGCGCAATGATTATTGCTACCCCTTCAACACCATACTATTTGACGGCTAAATCCAATTCTGGAACTGCTGGCATCTTGTATGTAACTCCTGCCGCTGACCAATCTTAAAGGGGCGTTATGGCTAACCCTGCCAATTCATTAGTACAAAATCTGCTTCCCGTTCAAGCGTATTTCTCGGTTGACGGAGTTTTTCAAACATTTATTGGTCAGGGTCAGCCGTTTACTGCAACCATTAACCCAGTTCAGTCTGGGTTGACGATTACAAATAGCACGATTGACTCGACAACAATCGGTGCGACTACGCCTTCATCTGGCGCATTTACAAGTATTTCCACCACAACTGGCACGATTACGACTCAACCATCGGGCGCTAACGACATAGTTAACTACCTTGCGTTGCAGTCTTATGCCGTTGGAATTAGTTGGAAAGCACCAGTTACTGCCGCTACTACTGCAAACATCACGCTATCTGGCCCACAAACCATTGATACCAAGGCTGTTGTTGCTGGCAATACAGTATTGGTTAAAAACCAAACAAACTCTGCTGAAAACGGCATTTATCAAGTAAATGCTGGCGCATGGACTTACGCAACGGGTTGCACGACTTGGCAACAGTATGTAAGCGCGTTGGTTTTTGTTGAATATGGTGGCCAACAAGGGTCGGCTTGGTACTGTACGGCACAGCCAGGCGGTACTCTTGGCACAACCGCAATGACATGGAGTAACTTTAGCGCGGCGGCTAACTACACCGCTGGTACTGGGTTAACTCTTAACGGATTTCAGTTCAGCATTACCCCCGTAGGTACTGCTGGCACTTATGGTTCGGCTTCTGCTGTGCCAGTTTTTGTCACCAACGCTAGTGGACAAATTACTTCGGTAACAAACACAAACATTGCCATTTCTGGCAGTCAGATTACCTCTGGAACTATTGGTTCTTCATACCTTTCTGGCTCATACACAGGAATTACTGGTGTTGGAACGCTAACCGCAGGCACTTGGAACGCATCGACTATCGGTGTTGCTTATGGTGGAACAGGCGCAACTACGCTGACTGGCTATGTAAAAGGCTCTGGTACGACCGCTTTGACGGCATCTTCTACCATTCCAACGACAGACCTAAGTGGCACTATAACTAACGCTCAGTTAGCCAATAGCACCATTTCTGGCGTGTCTTTAGGCTCAAATCTGTTTAGTTTGACGATTGGTTCTGGCTTATCTGGCACAAGTTACAACGGCTCTAGCGCGATAACTATTACCAATTCAAGCCCAATGACCTATCCCGCAGTAGGAATTCCAAGTTCTACTGGTTCGGCATGGAATACAAGTTACAGCACTTCTGGTTCTGGAACAGTTATTCCTTTGGCTACGGGTGCTACGCTAAACAACCCAACTGTTAGCAACTACGAAGGCTTTACGCCATCTTCCGCGCCAACATACGCTGAAGGTTTGGTTTGGTATGACTCTACCGCTTATGCGCTGAGTTACTACAACAACACGACCAATAATGCGGTGCATTTAGGTCAAGAAATACAACAACAAGTCAGAAACTCTACTGGCTCAACCATCACAAAGGGTCAAGTTGTCTATATTTCTGGCGCAACTGGTCAAATTGGCAACATTATTCTTGCCCAAGCAAATGCTTACAGTACTTCACAAGTTATTGGCGTTGCTAACCAAGACATTGCTAACAATACAAACGGATGGATTGTTACCCAAGGCACAGTAACAGGGTTAAATACCAACGGATTTACGGCTGGTAGCCCTATTTATCTATCTGCCACAACTGCTGGCGCATTAACCCAGACCGAGCCAAGCACACCAAATTACGCTGTCCACATGGGTGTTTGTTTGTATGCAAACCCAAGCAACGGCAAGATATACATTAACCCGATTAACAAGTCGATTGATACTGGCTACATCATTGGTCAAGTGGCAATAGCGCAAGGGGGTACAAATGGAACGGCTACTCCTACTGCTGGTGGCGTTGCCTATGGTAGCGGTACTGCTTACGCATTTACTTCTGCTGGAACATCTGGGCAAGTTTTAACCTCGAATGGTTCAAGCGCACCTACTTGGAACACCCTTGCATACGCAACGATTACAGATGACACAACGACTAACGCAACCCGTTATCCATTGTTTGCATCTGCCACAAGCGGTAACTTAACGACTGAATACACAAGTTCAACCAAGTTCCAATTTAACCCTTCTACGGGTTATTTGACTGTTACTGGTTTAAGTAGCCCAACAATAGCAACCCCAACATTGTCTGGAACTGTTGCTGGAACTTACACCTTGGGCGGTACTCCAACGATTAACAACCCAACAATCACCAACTACACCGAAAGCGTGGTGGCGATTGGTAACTCTGGCACTACTCAGACCCTATCGTTGACAAACGGCACAGTTCAAACAGTCACGATGACGGGTAACTGCACCTTCACCATGCCGACCAATACGGCTGGCAAATCATTTATTTTGATAGCAACGCAAGATGCAACGGGTTCAAGGACTGCGGTGTTCACATCGGTTAAATGGCCTAACGGCACAGCCCCAACCCTAACAACTACCGCAAGCACAGGAAGAGACATATTGACCTTTGTTGCTGATGGCACTAATTGGTATGGCACTTACGCACAGGCGTTTGCATAATGCTTGCCGCAAAAGACGAACTATTTACCCGACCTAGCGGTTCGTACACCATTGGTAAAAGTGTGCGAACACGGGCAAGTGCTAGTGCGTATCTAAATAGAACAATGGGGACTCCAACCAATTCCGCTAAATGGACTTGGAGTTTTTGGCTTAAACGAGGTAAATTGGCGGGTTCTGATTATCCAATTCTTTATTCTGCTGGAATTGTTGCGGCAGAAGATTTTGGATATTTTCGTGCTGGAACTGAAGCCTTATGGGTTGTCTGTAATTCAGTTACGATTTTGGCTTCTACCCAAGTATTTCGAGACACATCCGCTTGGTACAACATGATATTTGTATTTGATGGCGGCAATGCAACTGCTTCAAATAGATTACGCGTATATTTAAATGGCGTTGAAATAACGGCATGGGCAACTGACCTTCGTTCTACGCTTACATCATCAAGTTCCAATGTAAATAAAAGCGGAACAGTTCATAGAATAGCAACTGACGCATACATGGGTGCTGGTGATTTTTATGATGGCTACCTAACAGAAATCAATTTCATTGACGGGCAAGCCCTAACCCCATCTTCATTTGGTTCAACCAACGCAATAACAGGCGTATGGCAACCAGCCAAATACACGGGTACTTATGGCAATAACGGCTTCTATCTAAACTTCAGTAGCAACGGCACAGCCGCCGCATTGGGTACTGATTTTTCTGGTAACAGTAATACATGGACAGTAAACAATATTAGCGTGACTGCTGGCACTACATACGACAGCATGACCGATGTGCCTACGCTGACAAGTGCGACTGCGGCTAACTATGCGGTGTTGAATCCGCTAGCGGTTGGTTCGACTGGTACTTCGGTTGTCAATAACGGCAACTTGTCTTTTGCAAATAGTTCTGCTCATGCTTCTATTACAAGCACAATGGGCGTAACATCTGGTAAATACTATTTTGAATGCACAGTAACAACTTCTAATCCTGGCGGTCTTGGTTTTACAACTTTAACTGCGCCATATAGCGGATACCCAAGTTCGGTGGCTAACTTGTGGTGGGTATATGACAACACAGGAAGTTTTAATGGCTTCAGTCAAACCACAACATTATTTAGTATTGGAAGCAAAATTGCTCTCAATCAAGTCTGGCAAGTTGCATTGGACATGGATAACGGCAAGGCTTGGATTGGTATTAACAACACTTGGTACGATTCATCGGGTGGCTCAACTGGCAATCCTTCAACGGGTGCTAATGCAATGTTCTCTAGCATTCCATCTACCAACCCAATGTTCTTCTTTGTTGAATGTGCTGGCAATGCTTGGGCTGGAAACTTCGGCCAACGCCCATTCTCCTACACACCCCCAACTGGCTTTGTAGCACTTAACACATATAACCTACCCACTAGCACGATAACTAATGGTGCGGCTTATATGGCGGCTACGCTGTATACGGGTACAAGTGGAAATGTATCAGTAGTTGATACAGTTAATGGAATCGGATTTCAACCAGATTTTATTTGGGTGAAAGCAAGAAGCAATGCGCAAGGGCATAGCAATATTGACTCTGTGCGTGGTGCAAATAAATTGCTTCAAACCAACCTAACAAATGCAGAATCCACCTTAACAAATCCTCCTACGTTTAACTCTGATGGATTTACATCAACAACTGATATTCACACAAATGGATATACATATGTTGCATGGCAATGGAAAGCAGGAACAACATCCTCATCCAACACTAACGGCTCTATCACATCAACTGTAAGTGTGGGTGCTACGCAAGGCTTTAGCGTGGTGACTTATACAACCACAGGCTCTGCGGGAACTGTTGGTCATGGTTTGGGTGTTGCTCCAGATATGATAATTTTAAAAAATAGGACTGGAGCGGCTGATGATTGGTATGTTTACCATTCTGCGCTTGGAAACACAAAGTATTTAATATTGGATGGAAATGCATCTGCGACCACGGCATCTACATGGTGGAATAACACATCTCCAACATCTACTGTATTTTCTTTGGGTTCAGCATGGTCTGTTGTTAAAAACTATGTAGCCTACTGCTTTGCCGCAGTAAAAGGATTTAGTGCCTTTGGTTCGTACACGGGTAACGGGTCTAGTGATGGGCCTTTTGTGTACACGGGGTTTAGACCGCGTTGGCTGTTACTGAAAAACACAGGTGGCGTTGCTTCTTGGTATTGTTTGGACTCATCTAGAAATACCTACAACGTAGAAGATGCCGTACTTGTTCCAAATACAAATGCGGCTGAAGTATCAATTACTTCTGTTGATTTCTTATCTAATGGATTTAAATTAAGAACTACAACAACAGACATTAACGGCTCTGGCACAACATACATCTACGCTTGTTTTGCCGAAGTGCCGTTCAAATCGGCTCTTGCCCGTTGATAAAGGAAACATATGTTTAAACACAACGACACAACATATTTTACAAAAAGCATGAGTTTAGTGGGACAACAAAAACATTCTTTGACTGTTATAAGTGAAGCAGAAAAAGATAATGTATTAAAAAGGCGTGTGTGGAATTGTCTTTGCAAGTGTGGAAAAACAACTAAAGTTTATACGGGCGACTGGAATGCTGGTAGAGCAAAAACTTGTGGATGTTCCAAATTTCGCAGGGGTGCAGACAATCCAAACTTTATTCATGGACTTACTAAAACAAACGAGTATTCATATAAATATAGAGTTAAAAAACGCTATGGCATAACTATAGATGAATACGATGTTATGTATAAAGAACAAAATGGTAAATGCGCTATATGTAACAAAGACCCTTTGGAGCATGGAGAATACAGGCTTTCAATAGACCATTGCCATCAAACAAACAAAGTAAGAGGTTTGTTGTGTAGTAATTGCAATAGGGCATTAGGAATGTTAAAAGATAACAAAGATGTTATTTTGTCTGCATACAATTATTTAATGAAAAATGAGGATAACCATGTTTTTACTCAATAACAATCAAATTATCCCACTTGATACTCCATTTGAAATTGATGGTACTTCATACCCTGCCAACTGGCTACGCCTAACCTCACTAGAGGAAAAGCAAGCAGTCGGTATTGAAGAAGTGCCAGACGAAGTTATTGAATATGACTCACGCTTCTACTGGGGTGTAGACAATCCAAAAGACCTGACAGACCTAAAGAATAACTGGACTGCTCAAGTCAAGGACACGGCTAACAAACTACTTTCTCAGACTGACTGGATGGTTATCCGTAAAGCAGAGCGTGATGTGGCTATTCCTGACGCTACGGCTACTTATCGTGCGTCTGTGATTACAGAATGTACGCGCTTGGTTGACGCTATCGCTAGTGCTAGTGATGTGCTAGCCTTGATTACTGTTGTAACTACACAGAATTGGCCTACCAATGACAGAATTTAAATGGAAAGTTCTTCAGACTACTTCTGTGGGTGATAGCCTAAAAAGCGTCTATTACTCAGTAACCGCCACAGACGAAGATAAAGTTGTTGAGAGCGAAGGTCATGCAGATGTGGATGGCAAGATAGCCATTCCTTTTGAGCAAATCAAAGAGTTGGACATCATCAATTGCTTAAAAGAAATGTATATGCAAGATGACCCAAAGTCATTAAAATCACGCCTAGAAGAACAGTTAAATTACCTAAAAAACGAGGTAAACACAGACTTTCCTTGGGCAAAACAAGTTTTTACGCCTAATTTGGGGTAACCATGACAGTTCCATACGACATTATCAGTAGAGCGTTAAAGGACATAGGCGCACTAGAGGCGGGCGAAACACCCACTTCGGATGCCGCCACAGACGCTTTTGATATGCTAAATGACCTTATAGACCAATGGTCTAACGAGGACATGATGGTTTTTAATGTGACTGAGATTATCTTTCCCGTTATAGCGGGTCAAACTCAGTACACGATTGGCCCAGTCGCTTCCACCGCCAACTTTATTGGTGCGTCTTTCACAGGCTCAATTACTGGTGACATTCTTACTGTTACCGCTATTGGCTCTGGCGCTGTGGCACAAGGGCAAACCCTAAGTGGTACTGGCATTACTTCTGGAACGAAGATTGTTGACTTCCTAACGGGCGCTGGCGGTAATGTCAACGAAGTTGGAACATACAAACTCAACATCAGCCAGACAGTAGCCTCCACAACGATTACGGCTTACTACGAAAAGCCTTTGCAGATTAACTCTGCTTTCGTTAGGGTAAACACTACCTCTAATGGTCAGCCTATCCTTAATGGGGGCTTGGACTATCCAGTAGCGGTGTTGGCTTTGCAAGACTACGAGATGATTGGTTTAAAGACGCTGAACGGCCCGTGGCCAAAGGCGATTTACTTCAATCCTGGCGCTGATACGGGTAACTTGTTTGTGTGGCCAAACCCTTCTCAGGGCGAGATGCACTTGTTTGCTAACACCATTTTCAGCCGTTACAACACTTTGTACGACTCGATTGTGTTGCCACAAGGCTACTCAATGGCTCTTAGATGGTGTCTAGCCGAGCGTTTGATGCCTATGTATGGCAAAGCCTCAGCAGTTCAAATTCAGATGATTAACGCTTATGCGGCACAAGCCAAAGCGACTATCAAGCGAAACAACATGACTCCACTACAAGTGGCAAGATACCCAGACGCTTTGATGAACTCTAAAGCGAAGGACGCGGGCTGGATACTCACCGGGGGGTTTGTCTAAATGGCAGACTTTGGCTTTGTTGGCCCTTCCTATCCTGCGGCATCTGTATATGTCGACAGCAACGAATGTATTAACTTCCTTCCAGAAGTTGACCCACTCAAACAGCCTGGCGACCGAGGGGTAGTGGCGCTATATCCAACGCCTGGTCTGACGATTAAAGCCATTTTGCCCAACCAACAAGAGGTTCGTGGCCTAAGAACGCTATCTGGTGGCACACAAATGCTTGCCGTTTGTGGCGCGTATGTTTATGTGTTTAATAGCACTTTAAACCCTACCATGATTGGTCAGTTAAATAGCACAACTGGTCGCGTTACTATTTCTGACAACGGAATTAACGCTTATATCGTAGACGGAACTTATCGCTACACATGGCGCATTGGAACTGTTACATCTGCTGTGTTTACGGGTTCTACCTCTGGCACGACTTTGACTGTTACTTCGGTTAAATCTGGCACTATCGCTGTTGGTCAAAACCTATTTGCTGTTGGCGCACTCCAAGAAACAGTCATAACTGCTTTGGGAACAGGAACTGGTGGAACAGGTACATACACCATTGGTCGTTCACAAACCATCGCTTCTAGCCAGATGTACACCTCTAGCCCAGGCGCGGTGGTGACTGCCGCCATAACTGGCACAACGCTAACTGTTGCTTCAGTTACTAGCGGTACTTTGTATGTTGGTCAAACCATCCAAGGTACTGGCATCACCGCACAGACCATCATTACCGCGTTGGGAACAGGTACTGGTGGTGCAGGGACTTACACAGTAAATAACTTACAGACAATCGCATCTATCACGATGTACGCCCTTAATTGGACTGTATTGCCGTCAAGCGATGGCGCGTTCTCAGGGGGCGAGACTTGTGACATTGTTGACAATTACTTCGTATATAACCGCCCTGCATCTCAGCAATGGGGTGCATCGGGGGTTTTATCCCCTATTTCTGGCAATACTTCATTTTCTAGCAAAGATGGCTCGCCAGATAACTTAGTGGCTCTCATTGTTGACCACCGAGAGGTCTACCTTATGGGTGAGGCTTCTTCGGAGGTGTGGACAGATGTGGGTGGAAACCCTTTCCCGTTTCAACGGATTCCTGGCACTAACACCCAACACGGAATTGCGGCTAAGTTCTCCGTTTCCCGTTTTGGTGATTCATTCTGTTATGTTTCCCGTAACAATCGAGGTCAAGCGCAGATTATGCAAATGAAGGGCTATGTGCCTACTCGCATATCTAACCACGCGGTTGAGAATTCCATTACCAATCAATATGTAGATGATGCTATTGCTTGGACTTATCAGTTAGAAGGTCACGAAGTTTATGTCGTGTCTTTCCCGACTCTAGAGTTAACTTGGGCATACGACCTAGCCTCTGGAATGTGGCACAAGTGGTTGTACACAAACAATGACGGCACTTACACGCGTCACAGAGGTAATTGCTGTGCGGTGTTTCAAGGCATGGTTTTGGTAGGTGACTACCAAGACGGCTCAATTTACGAGTTGGACAAGAACAACTACACCGACAACGGACAGTACATCCGTAGGCTTCGCAGAGCGCCACATTTGGTGTCTGACTTCCAAAGACAATACTTTGATGAACTGCAAATTCAGTTTCAGCCTGGCGTTGGTCTGACAGGCATAACCACACCGCTAAATAATGAAGTGGTGGGCGCTGACCCACAAGCGATGCTGAGATGGTCAAACGATGGCGGTTCTACTTGGTCAAAAGAATATTGGACTTCTATCGGCAAAATCGGGAAGTACAAGAATCGTGCCATTTGGCGCAGATTAGGAATGGCTAGAGATAGGGTGTTTGAGGTGGTTGTAAGCGACCCAATCAACGCTGTAATTGTCTCGGCTAACCTAAAAGCAACGGCAGGGGAAAACTAATGGCATACGGCATTTCCAATACCTCGCAGTTAAACCCATACCCACAGACTGAGTTTTTGGATGCAAGCACCAAAAGACCGACAAGGGCTTGGCAACAGTTCTTTTTAAATCTTCTCAATTACAGTTCTGCAACTACGGCTACGGCTGGTTCGGCTACTTTGCCTGCAAACCCCGTGGGCTTTATAAACATCACCATAAATGGTGTGCCATACAAAGTGCCATATTACAATGTCTGATATGTCAATAGAACAAAGATTTGCCGAAAGAAAAGGCATTTTTGAAGTGGATTTAAACATTTTGCATCACTTTTCTGACGGACTGTATGCAAAAGAAATGACTTTGCCCGCTGGTTATGAGGCGTGTACACATTCCCATGTGTTTTCGCATCTAAGCATTTTGGCTAAAGGTCGTGTGATTGTGGAAACGGATAACACAATGCAAGAATTTAGTGCGCCAGCGTGTATTGAAATCAAAGCACATACTCGCCACAGAATAGAAGCATTGGAAGATAGCAAATGGTTTTGTATTCATGCCACCGAAGAAACTGATGTTTCTAAAGTGGATGAAGTATTGATTAAAGGGGAATAGTATGCCAATAGAGTCAATGGCTTATGTAGCGGGTGCAAATCTTGTTGGTAGTTTGATTGGGGCAGATGCGGCTAAGAGTGCGGCTGGAACACAAGCACAATCTGCCCAAAATGCGTTAGATTTCCAAAAGCAACAGTTCAACACTATTCAGCAACAAGGTGCGCCAAGTCGTGCCGCTGGTTATAACGCGCTAAACACTTTGGGTAGTTTGGGTTCTGGTACTTATCAAATGTACGATGCCCAAGGAAATCCTATTGGCGCGGGTACTGGTTCTGATTATCTAACCCATCAATTTAATGCCGAAGATTTAAAAGCGGGACTAGCCCCAAATTACGACTTCATGTTGGGGCAAGGGCAAGAAGCAACTAACCGCATGGCAAATGTAGGCGGTGGTTTAATTGGTGGTAACGCTTTAACTGGCTTAAATAGATACACCCAAGATTACGCTAATAATGCTTATCAAAACGCATTTACCAACTATCAAAACCAACGCACAAACATTTACAACACTTTGGCTGGAATTGCTGGTTTAGGTCAAAATGCATACAACACTAGCGCACAAACTGGTACAACTGCCGCAAATTCTATTGGAAACACAATCCAAGGTTTAGGTGCGGCACAAGCAAGTGGCACAGTAGGTTCGGCTAATGCATTAACTGGTGGCATACAAAATGTGGCTAACCAATATTATTTGTCTCAATTATTAGGCAACAAAAACCCTGTTGTACCTCAAGGTGGGGTTAGCGCACCAACTGGGCCAGCAATTGATTACAGTCGAGGTAATTATGGTGGAACTTCAACTGGTTCATTTATACCAGAATAATTTCAAGGAATAATCATGGCAGAACCAGTAGCACTTGGAGTAAAACCACCAACACCAATGTCTTTAGCAGACATGGTTAATCTTGCGCGTGGCGCACAAGCATATCAACAAGCCGAGCAAGCCAATCCTTTAGCGTTGCAAAGAGCGCAGATGGAGATTGAACAACTCCAAAAGACTAATCCTATTGCGGCACAAAAAGCCGCTTTAGAACTTAGCACACTCCAACAAACACAACCAGCAACAATCACAACAGCAACAGAACAAGCAAAACAAGCGCAAATTGGCACACAAAAACAACAACTTGAATTAGACCAAAGCCACTTTAGTTTGGCTGGCAATATTTTGTCTGGTTTAGAAACACGCGCTCAATCGTTGGCTAAAAAAGGTGATACTGCTACTGCTTTAAAAGAACTTAAAGCGGCTGAATCATGGATGAACGCTAGTGGCATACCTTCAAAAGAGGGTGGGGCTACAAGACAAGCAGAAGAACAATTAAAAAATGGAGATTTCAAAAGTTATTTGGCTACGTTAGAAAACATGAGAAATGTTTTAGGTGGTGCGGCAAGCCGTTACCAAGCCAACTTACCACAAACTGCAACCCTTGCTGGCGCACCCGCTACCTATACGCAAGCAACTGGTGTTGCTAAACCTTTAGAAATTCAAGGAGAACAACCACCCGTTGCGCCGCCTCCATCGGTTGCGCCGCCTCCACAAATCGGTAAACCTCAAGGTGGCGCACAACCACAAACTGGCGTTACACCAACACAAATGTCATTGCCTTACCCAGTTCGCAAGGCTGGTGACATCCGACCACTAGCACCCGCTGAACAACAAGACAAAGATGCTGGTTTTACTTACAGAGATTCTCTAACAAAAGCAACGCAAAAACTAAGCGTATCTTTGCGTAATTTGGATGAAGTAATTAAAACGGCAGAAAAAGTTGGTGAGAACGAATGGAACAAAGGCGCTGGCATACTAGGAACGGCTGGTAGAGGTTTAAGTGTATTTTTAGGTACAGAGCAAGGTGTAAATTACAAACGCCTAAGTAAAGACTTGGCTAATTTGCAAATATCTTTGGGAGCGGACACATCTACTGATGCTGGTAAACAACTGTTAGCCGCGGCAAGTGGCGATATAACTTTACCACCAGATGTGTTGCAAGAGATAGCAAAAAGAACAAGGGCAGACAGACAAAATATTGAGATGCAAACCCAAGGCGCACAGATATTTTCACAAAAATATGGTGACGCTAACCTTAAAAAGTTCCAAAAAGATTGGACTGATAACGCAAAAGACTCTAAAGTTTTTGAGGCTATTAGCATCTATAAGAGCGATATGCCAGAAGAAGATAAGAAAAAAGAAATCAACAAATTGTTTGCGGGGGCTTCACCTCAATACATAGAAAAAGTAAAACAATACAGAAGAAATCTTGAAAAATTGTCCGAGACTGGTGGTCTGTAATGGCAGATGCATTTTCCGCAATATTTGGCGAAGAGACTAAAAATCCCGTTACGGATAGCAATTTAATTGCGCCTAAAAAAAGCCCATTTGCTAATCGTAATCCTCAGTTAAAAGCCGAGGATGACTTTGATGCTTTGTTTTCTGACATTGGTAAACAACCAGCACAGATTCAACAACAAGCACCGCAAAAGCCACAACAACCATCAACAAATCAACTTAGCCAATTTGGTCAAGGACTAGCCGCTTTAGGTGATGTAACTGTTGGTGGTGTTTTGCCTATGGCTGGCTATGTTGCACAAGCCATAACAAGACCATTTACAACGCCACAAAAAGCAGAAGAAATTGGGAAAACCATATCTTCTGCTGTTGCACAACCATTTGGTAAAGCCTTTGGTGTAACTGAAACTGCTGGCTATAAAGGCGAAGCATTATCAAATTTGATGGGTTTTGTTAGCGAAAACGCATCTAAAGGTGCTGAGTGGATTTCTAAGCAAACTGGTTTGCCAATACAAGATGTAAACCACATGATGGCTACTTTAGGCATTGCGGTTGCTCCAGTCGCTGGAAAAGGCATTGTCAAGGTTGGTCAAGCCGCTGGTAAAGAATTAGGTTATTTGGGTGAAGCGGCAAAAACTGCTGTTAAACCTATGCAAGAGGCTTTTGAAAAAGCCAAAACACAAATTCCTACTGTTCGTGTAGAACCAGTTGGCGGTATGCAATCCGCTGGAGCGGCGGCTACAACAAAGAAAGCAACGCTAGATGCGGCTATTTCAGAAGCAAGTCCAGAACTAAAAGCACAACTTGTAAAAGAAAATCCAGCAACGATTGACCCACAAATTTTGGAAAGATATTTAGATGCTGACAGCATTGGAATTAAATTAACTAAAGGTCAAGCAACGCAAGACCCTAATTTGATTTCATTTGAGCGCAATACGAGAGCAGAAGACCCAAGGCTAATTGATGCGTTAAATAAACAAAATAAAGTTTTGCAAGAAAAAGCATTTGAAGTTAAAGAGAAAACAGCACCAGATGTGTTTGCCCCTGACTATGTGGCTAATGCTGAAGGCGCAATGGAATTTATTGGCAACAAAATTAAACAGAACGAAAGTGCTGTTGGCGAGGCATACAAGGCATTGGATGACTTTGGTGCTGGCAAGATTGAAGTTGACAGCAAAACATTTGGTCAAAATGCACTTAAAGCCTTGTCTGAAAAAGAAGATATAGACTTTTTGCCATCTATCATTAAGTCAAAGATTGATACTTATGCTGGCGGCAAGCCAATGAACTTTGCCCAATACGAGAATCTTCGCACTCAGATTGCTAGAGAAACTCGCAAGGCGCAGAAGGCAGACGATGGTAATGCTGTCCATGCGTTGACTTTGGTTCGTGGTGAACTAGAGAAATTACCTTTAATTGGTGAGACAGTAGAAGCAAAGGCTTTGGCTGACAAGGCTAGAGCAACCGCTAAAGCAGAGTTTGACCTTCTTAATCGTGATAGTCCAAACTACAACAAAGTCTATGCGGACTTGGTTAACGGCAAGACAGACACCAAAGATTTTATCCAAAGCGCGGTACTGAGGTCTAAAAACAAAGACTTTGCTAAAACGATGGAATTGTTTGATGACCCAACTGCTAAACAGCATTTAAAGGCTGGTGCTTTGGATGTCATTATTAGGGATGCTACTGATGCAAGCGGCAACTTTAAAACAGCGGCTTTCGCCAAAGCAATAGAAAACCTTGATGTAAACAAAAAGTTAGATGTGTTATTTGGAGAAGACGCACAAACTTTGCGTAAGATTGCTAAAACTGGTCAACTTATTGAGGCTAGGCCAACTGGTCAATATGTAAATGAGCCAAACACAGCATTGGCTATGGCGGCTCAATATGGTAAAAAACTAGCAACACAAATACCTGTTGTTGGTAGAGTAATAGAACCAGCGGGACAAGTATTAGCGGAAAGAGCATCCAAAAAGGCTGTTTCTGAATCTCTGCGCCCAGGCGCGGGCGTAAAAATCAAAGACATAGGAAAGTAAAACATGGCAGTCAATCTCTCCCCCATTGGTAACGGCTTTCAGTTCTTTACCATTCTTGGACAACCTCTTGCTGGTGGCAAGATATACACCTATCAAGCGGGTTCGTCTACGCCTCTTGCTACCTATACCGATAACACGGGTGCAACGGCTAATGCCAATCCTATCGTATTGGGTACTGATGGCAGGCCAGCAACTGAAATATGGCTAACCTATGGCTATAACTACAAGTTTGTTCTGAAAGACGCTAACGACACCACGATTCAGACTTACGACAATTTGTATGGAATTATTGGCACACAACCAGCAACGGGTGCGACTATTCCCGCAGGCTTAATTGCTATGTGGTCTGGTTCGATTGGTTCTATCCCATCGGGTTGGTATTTGTGTGATGGTTCTAACGGCACACCTAACCTGACAGACCGATTCATTATTGGTGCTGGTTCTACCTATGCGGTAAACGGAACTGGTGGTGTGTCTAGCGTAACGCTGACAACAAACAATATGCCATCGCATACGCACACGGCTACTGTGACTGACCCAGGCCACTTGCACAATTGGGGTTCTACAAATGGAATCTTGAGTGGTGGTGGAAATGCAACTCAATTTTTTGCCACAAATAGTAGTAATGTGACAACGCAAACTGCTGTAACTGGTATTTCTGTTGCCAACTCTACTACTGGTTCTGGCACATCGTTCTCTATCCTTAATCCTTACTACGCTTTAGCGTTTATCCAGAAGGCTTAATATGTCTGAAGATATAGCAACACGCATCGCGGTGCATGAAGCCATCTGTGCCGAGCGATACAAGAATATCGAGGAATCATTAGCGGCTGGTGAAAAGCGCATGACCAAGATTGAATACTTGTTGTATGCGGTTATGGCTTGTGTGCTGTTAGGCCCTAATGTAGCGGCTACCTTTATCCACAAGTTCTTCGGGGTGTGACATTGACCCTTTCTCTTTACTCATGCTTGCCCAAGGCGCAGTCTCTGCTATCAAGCAAGGCTGTGCAATGTTGCACGAAGGGCGCATGGAGTTGGAGGGCGCTAAAAAGACCATTGAAGGGGTCATGGCTGATGTCAAAGCCATTAGGGGAATGTGGGACTGGTTACTTGGGCTATTTGTCAAAAAGCCTGCCAAGCCAGCCGAAACCAAGCCTGTGGCGAAAGCGAAAGCGAAAGCAAAACAGCAGTCCTATGAAGAACTTGAACTCAAACTCATTAGCGAAGTTGGGGCAAACATTGGCTTGCTATTTGACATTCAACAACAAATTACAAACGGCTATCTTGAACTAGAGGAAACATCAAAAACAAACTACAACCCAGACCAAAACACTAGCAAAAAAGCGATAGAACGGGCTTTAATCGAGTTGCAACTTGAGAAAATGATGGAACAGACCAGAGAGGCAATGGTCTACGCTCCACCAGAATTAAAAGACTTGTATTCTCGCTTTTTAAAGATGTACAAAAAAATTGAGCAAGAACAAGAATGGGCAAGGTCTGAGATGATTCGTAGGGCTAGATTGGCTAGATGGAAAAGGGAACAGTATGAAATTTTTTGTATTGAGATAACAAGTGGGGTAATTGCCGTGGTATTTATTTCTTTACTATTTGGGTGGCTAATGTGGCAACTGCGCGTCTTGTCGGATGGATTCTGACTGCGGTGGCTTTGTGTCTTATTGTTGGTGT